>Ga0302278_10000191_pt1 | contig 78674 bp, 69 predicted proteins | sample III_Bog_N3_2_FD_194543 | JGI IMG/M metagenome (GOLD analysis project Ga0302278, IMG submission 194543) | Peat permafrost microbial communities from Stordalen Mire near Abisko, Sweden - III_Bog_N3_2 | ecosystem: Environmental > Terrestrial > Soil > Wetlands > Peat | place: Sweden: Abisko...
ACTCAAGCCCGGTTTTGGCTTGAGTGGGTGAGTTCGAGGCGTAAAATAGCACAATGACCCAAGAGGTTACCGAACTTCTAAAGAAAGCGCTAGCTCTCCCGCCTGAAGCCCGCGCGGCGCTCGCCGGTTCGCTGCTCGAAAGTCTGGATGAGACCGTGGACGCCACGGCGGAACAAGAATGGAGCCGCGAAATTGCCCGCCGCATCGAGGAACTCGATTCCGGCAAAGTGAAGCCGATTCCATGGGAGGAAGCGCGCCGCCAAATCTCAGCTCTCCGCAATGGCCGCTAAGCCGCTGGAGATCCACCCGGCCGCTCTTGCAGAACTGAAGTCTGCGTGAGCTGGTACGACGAGCGCAGTGCGAGCGCCGGCGATGGATTTGTTGCGGAGATAGATCGCGCGATTGAACTCATCACCGCCGCCCCAGCGCGCTGGCCCCGTGGAGAACGTGGCACCAGAAAATTCGTCCTCTCACGATTCCCCTTCGCGGTTATCTATCGTGAGAAACCGACCACGATCCAAATTCTAGCCTTCGCCCACGGTCACCGCCGCCCCGGATATTGGGAGCGGCGCCTTTAAACCGAAATCTCCGCAACCTGAAAAGTCGAAGCCGGGTGCAACTCATCGCGCACTTTGCGATGCGTGGGATTCCACGAAGGCCTCGCCCGAGCCGAACTTCCTGATCCCCTATCCCCGCTCCCGTCCCTCGCGCACCATCGCAACCAGATCGGCAGTGGAGACTCCTAACTTCACGCCCTTCACATCCAACGGCGACGCTTTGGATCTCCCTTTGGATATTGGCGCGGGCAAGATACGAAAGACTGCGCCGTCTCGCCGGCGAATCTCAACTGCGCCGTCGCGTTCGGCTTCTTCGAGCACTGTGGCAAAATTTCCGCGCGCCTCAGAGTAGGTATAGGATTTCATCGAACATCCACCTCCAGCACGTCCAGCTTCAATTCGCGGGCTCGCGCTCTCAATCCGCCGTCCAACGTCAGGATCGGCGCTCTCTGGTTCACCGCACACGCGATCACGTACGCATCGTACGCGTAAATATTCAGTCGAGCCGCCAACTCAACCGCTTGCTTCAACGCCAGATCGGTCAAGCGAATGGGAATCGCGGCGTAGGATTCCAACAACTTCAGCCCTTCATCCAGTCCAATCGCTCTGCGCTTGAACATGGCGGATAGCGCATTGCCGACCTCCCAGTGCACCGAGGACGGGGCCACCAGCCTTGCCCCACGCGTAAGTCGAACCAGTTCCGACCTTTCCGGCTGTTTCCCGATCACGGCGAGAATCGCGGAGGTGTCAATCACGATCTCCATGTTCTAAGTCTATCATATATGTACAATTGTACAATAACATGATTGAGGACGGGTGGCCTGCCCCCAGTGAAGCCAGCGGCCACGACCGGCTACCGCCCTACTTCGCCGGCAGAAACTCAATCTTCACGTCGCGGCTCGCCGGTTTGAAATCGAAGTCCGCGGTCACGAAAACGTGATCTCGCGAGTCGGACGCCAGTTCGATTCCGAAGGCGTCCACGTAAGGAATCCCCCTTTTGAGTTTAATCAATGACGACCGAACCGCCCGATCGGCATCGGCGGCAATGACCGGCAGCCCAAACGCGCTCAAGCGCGAGAGCACCAGCTCCATCGCCGGCCTGCCATGCAACTTGCACGTGATCCCGGCCACATCGCCCCAATGCAGCGCTGAAACGGCGGCCACGCACCCTCCCGCCAAATGAGACTTGATGATCTCCGCCACGCGCTCCGCGCCGGCTTCATCGTCCAGGTACCGCAGAATCGCGCTCGAATCGAGGACGTAGGTTACCATTTATCTTTTCGCCGCCGCTGGCGTTTCAGTTCGGCGGAATGGAGCACAATTGTGCTCGGCCCGGTGGGTGGCGCACTTCTCATTTCGCGCCCCTCCTCGCTCCTGTGCAAAGCCTTTCATCTTGACCCCCAACCTGCGTTGGAGGACAATTCTCCGTCCGGCTTGCTGTGAAAACCCTTCCCTTAGTCGGCAGCTTAGCCGTGTTTGTTCTCTACAGGTTTGCTTGAGGAGACTTATGAACCGTGCAACGCAACCACGAATCTGTGCTTTGGCCATGCTGGAACGAGCGGCAGTGATGCTGTTGGCAATTCTGGTCGCAATGGCCGCCCCGTCTGCGCCGGCCCAGACCTTCGAGGCTCCCGGCGCTGGCACCGGCGTCTATCAGGGAACCGTCGCCGTCAGCATCAACACGGCGGGCACCGTCACCGGATTCTATCTGGTCGCCGGCACTGTCTATCACGGTTTCGTGCGCGCTGCCAATGGCACCATCACCGACTTCGATGTTACCGGCGCAGGCACGGGCAAGAACCAGGGAACCTACCCGGCCAGCATCAACACGAAGGGGACCATCGCGGGTATGTATACGGACGCGAGCACTGGGTATCACGGCTTCGTCCGCCCGGCCAGCGGCAGCCCGATCGCCACTTTCGATGTCCCTGCCGCAATGCCGAACTTTCACGCCGGAACCGTCCCCATGAGCATCAACACCTCGGGCGCAATCACCGGATTCTACCGCGACAAGAACTTCGTCTATCACGGATTTCTGCGCGCCGCCAATGGCACCCTGACCTATCCCATCGACGCCCCGGGCGCAAGCACGGCGATGTATCAGGGCACCGAATGTTACAGCATCAACGCCTCCGGAGTGATCGCGGGACTCTACACCGATTCCAGCGGAGTGCATCACGGCTTCGTGCGTGCCGCCAACGGCACCATAACGCCGATCAATCCGACAGGAGCAGGAACGGGTGCGAAGCAGGGGTCCGTCGCCCTCAGCATCAACACTGCGGGAGCGGTTACGGGATTCTACTCAGATTCGAGCAGCGTCGGTCACGGCTATGTGCGTTCGGCTAGCGGCACCATCACCAGCTTTGAGGCCCCGGGCGCAAGCGCCGACGCATGGCTGTCGTTGCTGACGCTGGCCGCGAAGGGCGCTCCGTTTCCGACCCAGGGAACCGGCGGCCTCGGCATTAACACCGCCGGCGACATCACGGGAGCCTACTTCGATGCCAGCGGTCTGACGCACGGTTTCGTGCGCTCGTCGAAGGGCGTAATCACCGATTTCTCCATCCCCGGCGCATCCGCGGGCGCGCTGATTGGCGGAACCGGCAGCATCGGCATCAACACCGCCGGCAAAGTCACCGGAGCCTACCTGGACTCTAGCTCTATAGCCCACGGTTTCATCCTCACCCCCACAACAACTACGCTCACCTCTTCGCTGAATCCATCCAACGCTGGGCAGTCAGTGATGTTCACCGCAAAAGTCACTTCCAGTGCCGGCGATCCAACCAACGGGGAGACAGTCACGTTCATGGATGGCACAACCGTCCTCGGAACGGGCACGTTGAGCGCCGGCGAGGCTACCCTGACGACCTCGACGCTGCCGGTCGGGACGGACGAGATCACCGCAGTCTACGCCAACGACTCAAGCCTTCTCGGCAGCACGTCGAAAGCACTGAAGCAGGTGGTTAAGAAGTGACCGCTCCAGTTGCCGCTATAGCACACCGAGTCAAGCCCCGTTTGAGCCTCCAAAAATCGCCGAACCCATTTCGGGTGTTGTCTTTGCACGCCATGTATGTACACAGTTGTAGGCCAATAAATATTTTGTTCGCCTATTGTGCGCCCGCGCGAAGCGAACAATAGGCAAACCGTGCCCGTTGCTTTTAGTGACATACGTATAAAGATATACGTACAGAAATACCTCTACAAAACGTTTCACGTGAAACATTTGTACGTACACTTTCCGAAAACCGCCATGCCGGCTGGACGGGAACAAGTACCGCTCGCCCCACGTAAGTCACTACAAGACAATGCTTTGCTGCCGTATAATAGAAACACCGTGCTCAAATACTCAATCGTAGTCCCGCTCCACAACGAGCAGGAGAACGTCACCGACCTCTACGCCCGCCTGAAGTCTGTCATGGAAGCCAGCGGCGAGACCTTCGAAATGGTCCTGGTCGACGACGGCTCCCTCGACGGCACTTTCCAAATGCTCCGCGAAATCGCCGCCATCGACAGCCGCGTAACCGTGGTCAAGCTGCGCCGCAACTTCGGCCAAACCGCCGGCCTGGCGGCCGGTTTCGACCATGCCCGCGGCGAGTACATCATCGCCATGGACGGCGATCTGCAGCACGATCCGGCCGACATCCCGCTGTTCATCGAGAAGATCGCCGAGGGCTATGACATTGTCAGCGGCTGGCGGAAGAATCGCGTCGATAATTTCTGGCTGCGCCGCTTTCCTTCGCGCTGCGCCAACTGGCTGATGGCCAAGTTGAGCGGCGTGGATATCCACGACTTCGGCACGACGTTTAAAGCCTACCGACGCGAGATTTTGGGGCAGGTTCCGCTCTACGGAGAACTGCACCGCTTCATCCCGGCTCTGGCATCGTGGCACGGAGCGTCCATCGTCGAAGTACCGATCCGGAATATCAATCGCGAGCGCGGCGCTTCGCATTACGGAATCTCGCGCACCTTTCGAGTTTTCTTCGATCTGATCACCATCCGCTTTCTGCTTAAGTACCTTTCGCGGCCACTTCACTTTTTCGGCACGATTGGGATGTTCAGTATCATGGCGGGCAGTTCGATTTCCGGCTGGCTGATTTTCGACAAGCTGGTATACCACACCGATGTCATGGCGCAGCACGGTCCGCTGATGATGTTCTCGGCCGTCCTGTTGCTGGCGGGCCTGAACCTGCTCGCAGTCGGCCTACTCGGGGAAATGCAGGTGCGCCATTATCACGAGCCTACGCAGCGTGCACCGTATTCACTGGATCGCGTTCTGCGGGCGCAGAACGAAGAGAGCACGATTTCGGAGTGAGAAAAAAGAGGTCAGAGGTAAGAAGTAAGATTGCAGAAGTTAAAGATCAAGACCTGCAACAGGTCAGCTGGAGATTTTCACCACTGCAATCTGACCTCTAAGCTCTGACCTGATCGAGGCGCTATAATGCCATCCGCTACCATGCCAGCCCAAACTCAGCACGAATTGCGTCTTGCCAGCCGGATGTCGCGGCTTGGCACCGAAACGGCATTTGAAGTCCTGAACCGCGCCCGCGCGCTCGAAAAGCAGGGCAAAGAGATCATTCACCTGGAGATCGGCGAACCCGACTTCGATACGCCCGCGAATGTCATCGAGGCTGCGGTCGACGCGCTTCATAAAGGATGGACCCACTACGGCCCGGCCGCCGGTTTGCCCGACCTGCGCCAGGCGATTGCTGAGTATGTGAGCCGCACCCGAAACATCCGGGTGGCGAGCGAGGAAGTGGTTGTGGTGCCGGGCGGTAAGCCAATTATTTTCTTCACAATCCTGGCATTAGTTGATGAGGGAGATGAAGTCATCTACCCCAATCCGGGTTTCCCGATTTATGAGTCCATGATCAATTACGTCGGTGGACGCGCTATTCCAATTCCGCTCCGCGAAGAGCGCGATTTTTCCGTCGACGTGAAAGAGTTGGCGTCGCTCATCACCAACCGCACCAAGCTGATCATCCTGAATTCACCGCACAATCCGACGGGTGGCGTGCTCACCAAAAAAGACATTCACGCCATCGCCGACGCCATCGGCGACCGCAACATCATGATTCTGTCGGATGAAATCTACAGCCGCCTCATCTATGAAGGCGAAGATTTCTCCATTGCGAGCGTTCCGGGCTTCAAGGAGCGCACCATCATCCTCGATGGCTTCTCGAAAACCTACGCCATGACGGGATGGCGCATGGGTTACGGCGTGATGCGTTCCGATTTGGCCACGCACGTCTCGCGCCTGATGACCAACTCGAACTCCTGCACCGCCAGCTTCACGCAGGTTGCCGGAATCGAAGCGCTGCGCGGCGATCAATCGTCGGTCGACAAAATGAACGCAGAGTTCCGCCGTCGCCGCGACGCCTTTGTGGCCGGCTTGAATAAGATCAAAGGCTTCTCCTGCCGCGTCCCGAAAGGTGCGTTCTATGCCTTCCCTAACATTACGAAGACCGGATGGCCGTCGAAGAAGCTGGCCGACGCGCTGCTCGAACAAGCCGGTGTGGCGTGCCTCTCCGGCACTGCCTTCGGCGAATACGGAGAAGGCTATTTGCGCTTCAGCGTCGCCAACTCGCAGGAGAACCTGAATAAGGCTCTGGCTCGAATTGAAGACTGGGTGGGAAAGAACCTGCGCTGATCAAGTGGAGCGCCGGGCGGCCCTTCCCTTCCACGCGACTTTTGGACGGGCGAGACGTCCGTCGCTCCAATTTCATCTCCCGTTGACAACCCACGACCGCGATTTGGTGTACACTTTGTGCCGCTATGACAGACATCGACAAGCACCCCGCCGGTTCCTTTTGCTGGATTGAACTCCACACTTCCGACCAGAACGCCGCTAAGAGTTTTTACAGCTCTCTGTTTGGCTGGGAAGCGCACGATAATCCGATGGGACCCAACGATTTCTACACAGAATTCAAACTCCAAGGCCGAGAAGCTGCCGCTGGATGCACCCTGCGCCCCGAGGAGCGCTCGCACGGCGTTCCTCCGCACTGGATGATTTACATCACCGTCGAGAGCGCCGATGCAGCCGCGACCAAGGCGCAGCAATTGGGCGGCAAAGTTCTTGCTCCAGCGTTCGATGTTATGGATGCGGGGCGCATGGCGATCATCCAAGATCCAACGGGCGCTACGTTCTGCGCCTGGCAGGCCAAGAAAAGCGTTGGAATCCGAATTGCCGGGGTCCACGGCACGCTTTGCTGGGCTGACCTCAGCACACCCGACGCGAAACGCGCTGCGGACTTTTACTCCGGGATGTTCGGATGGCAGATTGAGAACCAGCGTACCGACGGCACGAAAGATCCCTCCGGCTACGAGCACATAAAGAATGGAGAGCATTTCATCGGAGGCATTCCGCCCGCAGCGTATCGCCCGCCAGGCGCGCCTGCGCACTGGATGGCCTACTTCCAGGTGGATGACGTGGATTCTTGCGCGTCCAAGGCGAAAGGGCTCGGCGCCAAACTATGTCTCGCGCCGATGACGATGGAGGGAGTCGGCCGCCTCGCGGTGATCGCCGACCCGCAAGGCGCGGTGTTCGCGATCTTCAAGTCGGCGCGGTAGTCAGGAGTCCCGACCGTAATTGACAACAGTTTGGAACTTTCATCCTGAGGCGAAGCGAAGGACCTGCTGTTTGACGATGCGTTGAGGAACCACTCTCTGGGATGATCGACAACCGAAGCCGCTTCGGGTCACATCTCCGTGTGACGCCGCTCACTGCTCCATGCAACATCCCCAGCTACGCTCATCCTGCAAGCCTATGCGCCGTTTCCTGCCTTGCCCAGATTGTCCAACGACCGGCGTACGCGAGGGAGAAACCCCATGTCTATTCAAAATTCAGTCACCGGCGAAGTTCTGCGTTCCTACAGCATTGACGAACTGAAAGAGCAGGCCAATTTGATGCGCGGCTACGACCTGGCCGCCTTGTGCGCAGCCACCTCCGGACACGCCGGCGGCACACTCTCCATCATGGACATCACCGCCGCGCTCTACCTTCGCGTCGCCAATCATGATCCCAAGAACCCCAACTGGCCCGACCGCGACCGCATTGTCTGGTCGACGGGGCACAAGGCGCCGAGCCTTTATCTGGGTTTAGCCTTCGCCGGCTTCTGCTCGAAGGAAGACGTGGCTCTCCTGCGCAAGCTGTATTCGCCGTTTCAGGGGCATCCACACTGGCTCAAACTGCCCGGCGTCGAAGTCTCGACCGGGTCGCTTGGCCAGGGCCTGAGCATCGCGGTAGGCATTGCCCTCGCCGCCAGGCTCGACCAGAAAAATCACCACGTCTTCTGCATCATGGGAGACGGCGAGCAGCAGGAAGGCCAGATCTGGGAAGCGGCGATGGAAGCGGGCCACTTCAAACTCGACAACCTCATCGGCATCGTCGACCGCAACCGCCTCCAGATCGACGGCTGGGTGAAAGACGTGATGAACGTCGAGCCGCTGGAAGAAAAGTATCGCAGCTTCGGATGGGAGGTCGTGACCATCAACGGCCACGACATGAAGCAGGTTGTCGAAGCGCTTGAAAAGGCAAAGACTGGGACCGGGAAGCCGACCGTTATCATCGCCGACACCGTAAAGGGGAAAGGCGTCAGCTTCATGGAAGACGTGGCGGGATGGCACGGCAAGACGCCGAATCTCGAAGAACTAAATAAAGCATTGAAGGAACTCGGTCTTGAAGGCCAGGTTCCCGTCGAGCAGCTCTTTGCCCACGCCAAGCAGTATCAAGCCGAGGTTGAGCGCAAACTCGACGCCAAGATGCCCAAGTTCCACCGCAACTACTGGTGGAATGCCGCCGAAAACATGAAGGTCCAGATGAAGCCCACGCGCCTGGGTTTCGGCCAGTCCCTCGCCGCCAATGGCGACGATCCGCGCATCGTTTGCTTCGGACTCGACATCTCCGGCTCCATCACCATCAGCGAATTCTATGCCGGGAAGCCCGAGCGCAAGGCGCGCTGGATCAGCATGGGCATCGCCGAGCAATCCGCCACCTCAGCTGCTGCCGGACTTGCGAAAGAAGGGAAGCTTCCCGTCTTCGGCACCTATGCGACGTTCGCCGCCGCTCGCAATCTCGATCAGATTCGTACCTCGATCTGCTACGGCAACTTCAATGTCCTAATCGCCGGAGCTCACGGTGGCGTCAGCGTCGGCCCCGACGGCGCGACCCACCAGGCGCTCGAAGACTGTTTCGCAATGTGCGGACTGCCCAACATGAACGTGGTCGTCCCCTGCGACATCGTCGAAACCCGCAAAGCCACCGACTACCTGTTGCTGAAGCACGTTGGTCCGAAATACATTCGCTTCGCCCGCGAAGCTACGCCGATTGTCACCGACGAAACAACACCGTTTGTCTTCGGCAAAGCGAATGTGATTCGCCTGCGAAACAATGAGGGGGCGGCGACTTTCATCGATGCATTCGAAACCAAACTGGAATCCGAATACCGCGACGAGTGCGAGGACCTCACCATCATCGCCTGTGGCCCGATGGTTCCCGAGGCGATGCGCGCTGCCTGGATTCTGAAGCAGGACTTTGGCTACGAAACTCGCATCCTCAATATGCACACGCTCAAGCCGCTCGACACGGAGGCCATCGTGCATGCTGCCCGCGACACCAGCATTGTCCTAACCGCCGAAGAGCACCAGATCGGCGCGCTCGCCTGGCCGGTGGCGAGCGCCATCACCCAGTCGCCGGAGCTTTATGGCATCCCGGTCATTACAGGAGCGATTGGCGTAAAAGATCGCTTTGGAGACTCGGGCGCTCCCTGGGAGCTGATCAAGGAGTTTGAAGTCTCCGCGGAACATATCGCCGCCAAAGCGGTGGAACTGATCGGAGTGAAGAAGTCGCGTAGCGGAGAACCTGTGGCTGAGGTGCATCTGGTGGGGACAAAGTAAGGGCTCTGGGCGGGTATTTCCGACCTTGGGTTGCTTGCCGGATACCTGGGATGGTAAAACCCTCCCGAGGCCTCCGCACGTGAAAAAGATCACCGCTGTTTTCCTCTGCGCTCTTTCGTTGCTGTTGACCGTGTTTGTAGTCGCTCGTGCCGCCGACCGCTCGCGGCGTATCAATCTGCCAACGAGCAAGACGCTGACCCTGCCTGTTCCTGGCTACCTTGCCCGCACCAACAGCTTTCCCGCGACGATTGCGCTCAGCCCCGACAAACGCTATGCCGCGCTGCTCAATCAGGGATACGGAACGCAGGAGACGGGCGCGCGCCAATCGATCGCAATTCTCGATCTCAGCAACAATCAGCTGCACGATTTTCCCGACAACCGGCTCAGCGACGACTATTCCACGCGCCAGAGCTATTTCATTGGCCTCGCTTTTTCGAGCGACGGTGAACATCTCTATGCCTCGATGGGGTCGATCACCGACCCCAACGGCGAGAAGCCGAAGAGCACCGGCAATGGCATCGCGGTGTACAAATTCGAAGCGGGACAAGTTACTCCCGAACGCTTTATCAAGATTGCTCCGCAGGTCCTTGCCGAGGGGAAGGAAGTTGCGTTTGGGCTGCGGACGACACCCGCCGGAACCGCGCTGCCGTATCCAGCTGGGTTCGCGGTGTTGCCGGGAGCGAAGGGCGACCGGTTGCTCATTGCCAATAATCTTTCGGACAATGTCGTGTTGCTTGACGTCAGTTCCGGAGAGATTGAGAAGTCGTTCGATCTAAGCCGGAGCCGGTACGTGCCTAGCGCATATCCGTACACTGTGATCGCCAACAAAGCCGGAACGAAGGCGTGGGTTAGTTTGTGGAACGCGTCTACAGTCGCCGAATTGGACCTTAGAAAGAATGAGGTCGGAGCTAAGTTCGATGTTCTCGGTCACACGGATCCGACCGCGCCTGGTACGCACCCGACGGCTATGCTGTTGAGTCCCGCCGAAGATCAGCTGTACGTCACGTTGAGCAACACTGAGCTCGATTACGTCGTCGCCCTCAATCTGAAGAACGGTAAGGTGGCACATGATTTCCATGTGAACCTCGACTCCTCTCTCAAAAGTGATTCGGGTTCAGTCCCGCAATCCGTCGCAATCTCATCGGACGGCAAGCGCCTGCTCGTGGCGTGCGCATCACTCGATGCTGTGGCCGTCTTCGATGCTCACGACACGGATCACGAAGTATCACCCCTTGGCTTCATCCCCACAGAATGGTATCCCAGCGCGCTCGCTATCGTTGGCAACGACCTGCTCATCGCCACCGCCAAAGGAGAAAGCAGCGGGCCAGACAACATGTTGAGCCAATTGAAAGGCGAGCGCAAAAGAAAGGAGCATCCGTACATTCCGACATTGATCGGTGGCTCCATTCAGCGCATCAGTCTCGCTGACATCGACAAGAATCTCGCAGCTTACACACGACAGGTCGAAGAAGACAACCTCGTTCACTCTGACGGCGGCAAGTTTGAATTTGCCGGAGGAACCAACCCGATCCGCCACGTGATCTACATTCTGAAAGAGAATCGCACCTACGATCAGATTCTTGGCGACCTTCCCGTCGGCGACGGCGACAAATCGCTGACCATGTACGGCGCAGACATCACTCCCAACGAGCACAAACTGGCGCTGCAATTCGGAGTGCTCGACAACTTCTACGACAGCGGAGAAGTTTCCGGCGACGGACACCTCTGGTCCACTGCCTCGACCACGTCCGACTACAACGAGAAAACCTGGCCGATCGGTTATCGCAGCAAGGAACGTACTTACGATTCTGGCGGCAGCGTGGCCGATGAATTCCCGCTCGAGCAGGGAATCCCTGACGTGGACGATCCGGGAACAGGCTTCCTCTGGGACAACCTTGCAAAGCATAACCTGACCTATCGAATCTACGGGGAGTTCATTGCCGCCGTATGGTGCAAGAGCGAACGAGTGAAATCGCCGAAGCAGGGAACGCCGTCTCCGTCATCAGGGACCTGTCCGGTTTCCGCAATTCGGCAAGGCGAACCTCTACCCGCGAATGTCGGCACTCCGCCTGGAGGCCCGAGTCCGTGGCCTTGGGCGATTCCGCAGATCAAGCGCATGCGGCCCACGAAGGCCGCGCTGCGCGATCACTACGATCCGCTCTTTCCGGATTTCGAAACCGATTATCCCGACCAGCTTCGCGCCGACGAGTTTCTCCGCGAGTTCGACGAGTTTGTGAAAGCGAAGGGAAGCGCCAAGGAACTGCCGCAGTTCACGCTGCTCTATCTGCCCGACGACCACACTGGAGGCACGACGCCTAGCAAGCCCACGCCGCGGGCCTCTGTCGCCGACAACGATCTCGCGGTCGGGCGCGTGGTCGATGCTGTTTCCCACAGTGCCTATTGGGACGACGCAGCCATCTTCATACTCGAAGACGACGCGCAGGATGGGGCTGACCACGTCGACGCGCACCGCTCGATCGCATTCGTCATCAGTAAATATGCACCGCGCACTCCGCAACCGCTTGTCGAACACAACTTCTATACGACGGTTAGCGTCATTCACACGATGGAATCTTTGCTCGGCCTTCCGCCCATGAATCTGTTCGACGCGCACGCCCCGCTGATGGCGCCGTTGTTCTCGGGACCGGGCACGCAACCGCCATATCAGGTGGACGACCAGAATCTGCGCAGCGGGCTGATCTACAAAGTGAACGAAAAGCACGCGGCGGGCGCGAAGGAATCGTCGCTGATGGATTTCTCCAAGCCCGATGCGGCGGACGCCAAGACGTTAAACGCGATTTTGTGGCGCGATGCCAAAGGCGATGCGCCCATGCCGGTTGCAAGCCAGTCGCATTCCGAGCCCGCATTCTGAAGGCCGGACCTGCGCTAAAATGGCCTTCGTGGGTTCTCCGATCGAATGCACCAACTTGCGCAAGACCTACGACGGCAAAGTCGAAGCCGTCCGCGGCCTCAGTCTGCGCATCGAAGCGGGACAATGCTTTGGGCTGCTCGGTCCGAACGGTGCAGGTAAGACTACGACGATTGAAATCCTTGAAGGTCTGCTCGCGCCGACTTCTGGCGAGGTCCGCATCTTCGGCCACACCTGGAACGATAACCCGCGGCAGTTGCGCGAGTGGATCGGCATCTCGCTGCAGGAAACGCGGCTGTCGGAAAAATTGAACGTCCGCGAAACCATCGAACTGTTTGCCAGCTTCTACAGTGAACCGCGCGCCGCCGACGAGGTTCTTGAAGAACTCGAACTCACAGAGAAGGCCGACGCGTGGGTGGGCAAGCTCTCCGGCGGTCAGAAGCAGAGACTCGCAGTGGCCACGGCGCTGGTCGGTAATCCGCGCATTCTGTTTCTCGACGAGCCGACCACTGGACTCGATCCGCAGAGCCGGCGTCAGCTCTGGGAAATCATCCGCGCCTTCCAGAAAAAGGGTGGAACCGTTTTGCTGACCACGCACTACATGGACGAAGCGGAACGGCTTTGCGACGGGCTGGCCATAGTCGACCACGGCCAGATTATCGCCGAAGGCGCTCCTTCCGATCTGATCGACCGACTTGGCGGTCATCATGTGGTTGAGTTCCAGGTCAGCGGAGACGGCGACGGAGACGCCGATCATCTCGACCGCTGGCGGTCGCTGCCGAGCGTCGAGTCCGTTCGCCGCGAGGATTCAACCCTTTGCCTAAGCGTTCGCGAGCCGCACCTCACGATTCCTGCGCTCTTGGATGCGGTGGCCAAAGACGGAAATCAACTCGAACACCTGAGCACGCGGCAGGCGAGTCTTGAAGATGTATTTGTGCAACTCACCGGCCGTCACCTGCGAGAAGACTGACATGGCAACGACAGAACGAAGCACGTCGACGGTTGCTCTCCGCAATGGACGCTGGTCCGGATACCGTCATCTGCTGTGGGCTCGAATACTCGAACTCAAGCGTGAGCCTGAGGTCGTGTTTTGGGTCTTCATTTTTCCGCTGCTGCTAGCGGCGGGATTGGGCATCGCCTTTCGTAACAAGCCTGCGGATGTTACTTCGGTTGTCATCATCGACGGCGCAGGCGCACAAAAGACGCTCATGATGCTGCAAGCTGTGCCGGGAAAAAGCTCTCCCGACAAGGGTTCCAGCATTCGCGCTATTGTGCTTGACCGCGAGGCCGCGCTCAAGGGTTTCCACTTCGGCAAGTTTGATCTGGCGATCGAGTCGAATTCCGACGGCAGCTACACGTACTATTACGATCCCGCGCGGCCGGAGAGCGTTCTTTCGCGCGCCGAAATCGACGCGGCGCTGCAATCGGCCGCTGGGCGCAAGGATGCGATCTCAACTTCCGCGCAGTCTTCCAGCGAACCGGGTTCCCGCTACATCGATTTTTTAATTCCCGGACTGCTCGGCATGAACCTGATGAACTCCGGCATGTGGGGAGTCGGATTTGCGCTGGTGGAAATGCGCCAGCGCAAACTGCTGAAGCGCTTCGTGGCCACGCCGATGCGCCGCAGCGATTTTCTTCTGGCGCTCGCCAGCAGCCGGTTGGTGCTGATGGTGATTGAAGTCGGATTGCTCCTGAGCTTCGGCGTGCTCGTGTTTCATATGCGAGTGCGGGGATCGATTCTCTCGGTCATCCTGCTCGGATCGTTGGGAGCGGTGGCGTTCGGCGGAGTCGGCCTGCTGACCGCGTGCCGCGCGCAGAAAATTGAAAGCGTCTCCGGGCTGATCAACCTGGTCATGATGCCGATGTGGATCTTCTCCGGCGTATTTTTCTCGTACGACAAATTTCCAGCCATTGCCCATCCGTTTATCAAAGCGCTGCCACTGACGGCGCTCAACGACGCGCTGCGCGCAACGATCACCGAAGGCGCTTCGCTCGGCTCGCAGTCGGGACGGTTGCTGGTGCTCGCGATTTGGGGCGGAGTGTCGTTTATTCTTGCGCTGCGCTGGTTTCGGTGGACGTAGACGACTCACGGCTGCTCGCCGAAGCCCCCGGGGTGGAAAAGGCCTGAAGGCTTTTGTACCCCCCCGGATTGGGTGTCTGTGTTTGTGCTCACAGATGCTTTGTGAGGATTGCTGGGCTCGGAGTGGTGTTGGGTCGCCGATTAGGCGACGACGGACACCTCGCCGTGGTGCTTATCCTTGCGGGCTGGCCTCACCGAAATTTCTATGTCTTGGCCCATGGCGGTAAGAAAATCCATGAGGCGCTCGACGGAAAAGCTGCCCGAGCGGTTGCGCATCAGCAAAGAGACGTGCGGCTGCTTGATGCCGAGGATTTTGCCGGCCTCGGCTTGTGTCAGGTCGCGTCCTTTGATGAGGCGGTAGATCTGGAGCGTGAGCTTGGCCTTTAAGAGTTCCTGTTCGGAATGCGGAAGCCCGAGGTCCGCAAAGACATTCCCGCTGCTTTTTTCTGCCCGCATGGGGCTCTTCTTTTTTGCAGCCATATCAATTCTCCCTTGTCGATGGAGTCGTTCGGCCTCAGCCAGGCGCTGGTGGATGAGGTCGAGGTCTCGCTTCGGCGTGGCGATGCCGCGCTTCGATTTCTTCTGGAAAGCGTGTAGAACGTAGATCGCTTCGGAGTAGCGGACCGTATAAACTCCACGCCACGTGTTACCGCTGTGATCCGCCACGATTTCGAGCACAGCGCCTCCGCCAAACCCTTTCAGTGGCTTGGCGGACGGATCGGTTTCGCCCTGTTGGGCAGCATAGAGTGCCTGGCCAATGTCGCGCCGGACCTGGCGTGGGAACCCGCGCAGGTCTCTCCGGCTCGAACCGACCCAAACGATCTGGCGCTCGGAATCCGCCACTATACACGTATACGTATATCGGTATGTATTGTCAAGCATCTAAGGTTTGCTGAGGGCAGAGGCCCCGCCCAAGCGAAGACACGGCACCTTGTGGGCAAGATCCATCGCAACGGCTAGATAGCGACTCGTAAGGATCCAGCCGCCACATTCCTCAAAACAACGGGTAACTTTCTGGCGCGATCGTGCGTCCAACTAGGTGGAGAAGTCCGTCGGGGCCGACTTGCTTGCGGGAGTATAATAGCGGTACCCGAAACCGGGTTTCTGTGGGGTGTCCACATGTTCTTGCGTAAATCGCTGATCTCTCTGAGTTTATTGGCGTTGATGGCGCTGCCGGTGTTGGCGCAGGAGCAAGGTTCGCAGGCTCCGGGCACGGCGCCGTCGACTTCTCAGCAGCAGGCTTCGCCGTCGCAAAGCTCGCAGGCACCGGCTTCCCAGTCTCAGACTCCGAAGGATCAGACGGCTCCGGCTTCGAGCACGCAGTCGTCTGGCGGAACCGCGTCTGCTCCTACTGCGGAGCCGACGTCGGCGTCGACTAGCACCGGGCAAGCGACGGCTGGACAAACCACGGCCGGGCAAACGCCGGCTGCTCCTCAAGGGCCCGCGCCGACCACAACTCCGGCGCCGGACGCCGCTTCCTCCGCCAATGGAGATGCTGCTTCCACTACGACGCCTCCCATTCAGGAACCGGACGACAGCAAGGTCAAGCATGATGGCGGGGAAAACGATGTGGACGCGATCGGCAATCGCAAGATCGGCGGGCGCGGGTTGGGCAACTGGTATTCGCTGGAGACCGAAATCCGAATGGGTAAGCAGTACTCGATGCAGGTGGAGAGCACGGTGAAGCTGGTGCAGGATCCGGTGGTGACCGAGTATGTGAACCGCATTGGGCAGAATCTGGTGCGCAATTCGGATGCGCAGGTTCCGTTTACGATTAAGGTGATCGACTCCGATGAAGTGAACGCGTTTGCGCTGCCGGGGGGATTTTTCTACGTGAACTCGGGCCTGATTCTGGCGGCGGACGAAGAGGCCGAACTGGCGGGGGTGATGGCGCATGAGATTTCGCACGTGGCGGCGCGCCACGGGACGCGGCAGATGACGCGGGCGCAGTTGGCGAACATCGCGACCATTCCTCTGATCTTCATGGGCGGCGGCATCGGCTACGGGATCTATGAAGCGGCCGGCTTGGGATTGCCGCTCACATTCATGAAGTTCCAGCGGAATTTCGAGGCGGAAGCGGACTATCTCGGTCTGCAATACATGTATAAGACGGGATACGATCCGCAGGCGTTTATCAGTTTCTTTGAAAAGATTCAGGCGAAGGAGAAGAAGAAGCCGGGAACGATCGCCAAGGCCTTCGCTTCGCATCCGCAGACTCCCGATCGAATTGAGGCGTCACAAAAGGAGATCGCGACCATTCTGCCGGCGAAGCCGCAGTACATCGTTACTACGTCGGAGTTTGACGATGTAAAGTCGCGGCTGGCCACCATCCAAAACCGGCATAAGGTGCTGGAGCAGAAGGATAGCAGCAAACCCAGTCTGCGGCGGACTTCGAGCAGCGACAAGACCAGCGACACAGACAAAAGCGGGGACGACGATCGTCCGACGCTGAAGCGCCGGGACGACAGCGGGAACCAGAATTAGCTGGGAGTGGAGTTTGGGGACAAGAAACCGGCGGGTTTTCCGCCGGTTTTTCTATTGCAGCATATTGGATGCGTCGCGTTTTGTTACGAGCCCGCGGCGACCGATTTCACGGTGATCGTGGTTCCGTCGACGTCGCCAGTTACCTTGGCTTTCGCTCCCGCTAAATCGTTCAGCTTGCCGAGTGCGGTCTGATCGGAGGTTTCGAGGGTGTAGACTTTGTCGCCGACCACGAGCGCATATTTCGATCCATGCTTGATGCAGCCGCGCGTGCAATCGGCGGCGCTGCCGTGCATTTCGTGCTTCGCACCGCACATGGCGTCGCTGACTTCGCCGATCAGAGTTTGGCTCTTACCGGCAGCAATGGCCGGAACCGCCGCCAAGCCAATTGCCATCTGCATTCCGAGTACCGCAGCCGCAACTCGATTGATTTTCATTCTGCTTTCCCTTTCATGAACGGCGATCGTTTTCTAGCGCTACTTGATCATGCCAACTATCAGATTCAAACGCAAGCGCTGGGTTGCAAAATGTCGCGCACTCTTGATTCAGTAGGTGAGTGTCATTGCTGCTTGAAGCGGATCTCCACGTCGACCGTCTTGTCTTTCGCGTCCGGCGTTTCGTGGATGGTCGTGCCCCAGGACACGCCTCGGGGAAGAAGCTGGCGGGTATCGTCCAGATACTTCTTGAGGTAGCCGGCATTGTAAGGTTGGCCGGCGTGCAGGGCCCACGCTTCCACCATACGGGCTGTTGCCTTTGTGTCGAGGCCGGTGATCTCCAACTCTCCCATTCTGTAAAGATCGCCTTCGACGACGTTTAGATCATAGTGCACGGCACTTTGATTGTCGTCGAATTGAGCGTCGGGCTTGATCTGAGCGGTCATGTAGCCGCGGCTGCGATAGAGCTTAGTCGCGGTTGCGAGATCGTCGGCAAGACGCACTGCGTCGGTAGGCTGGCCGGCGGTCAGGTGGAGAAGCGGAGCCAGTTCGCTGGTGGGGACGGCGGAGTTGCCTTTCCAGTCGACGCCAGAGGTGGAATACATCTTGCCGGGGCTTACGGGAATGATGGCGTCCACCTGAAGCTCGGCGGAGGATTGGGCATCGGGCGCTGAAGCCGGTTGCGGCAATACGCGGGCGTCGGAGGGGCCGAATGCAGCCTTCAAGTATCCACGCTGGAGGTAGACCGGAAGCAGGTCAAGCCTGGCGACGGCGGCGAGACCGGAGCGAACGTAGCTCCCTCCAACGGCGAGACGCGCCGCGGTGGTTAGCAGAGACGATTGTTCTGGCGTTGCGCGGGGGAATTCGAAGCCGTGAATCTGGATGGTGACTTCCTCGACCCTATACGCGATGGCGACGAGCGGGCCGCCGTTTTGGTCTTGTCCTTCGCGGAGGTAATCGACCCGACCCGGAAAGCGACTTTCGGTGAGGATGGCTTGCAGAGCTTCCTCAACATGGTCGGGAAGGTTGCCGGTAAGCGGGAGCAAGCGCTTGAAGAGCGGAACACGGCGTTGCACGGCGGTCAGAAGTTGGTCATCGGTAAACCAGACGAAGTTTTCAAATCGCGCGGGCACGAGTTTGCTCGGGTCGGTGTCGGCAAGTTGCAGTTCGAGCTTTACTCCGGCGGCGGATGCGGAATACGTGTAGGAGAGATCGCGGAACAGGCCGGAATTCCCTAGGAGTTGTATAGCCTCCTTGAAATCGCCATCGGCGGCGGGTTGGCCGATGTGGAGGCCGCTGGCGGCGAGAATCTCCTGGTCGGTATAGCGCGCCGTGCCCGTCGCCTTCAGGGCGATCAGCTTGTTGGCGGCCGCAGTCCGATTGCCGGCGGATGGCTTTTGAGCGCTGGCTGACGGCAGGAGCAAAGACAAGAAAAGCAGGGAACAGGCAAGCGGCTTCATTTCGATCGTTTTCCGGGAGCAATGGTGGAGAAATTCTTCTGCTTCACCGCGATTTCCATGAAGGCTCTGGCGGCGCGGCTATGCGACTTGTCTTTGCGGAAGACGATGGCGAGATCGCGGCGAATCTGGGCGTCGGCAAACGTGATTGCAACCAGGGCTTTGGCGCGAATATCTTCCTCGATGTTGGAGCGGGCGATGAATCCTATGCCGACGCCGGCGGCCACAAAGCGCTTGAGCAATTCGCTGGAATCGAGTTCCATGGCAAGGTTGGGTTTCAGCTTGTGGTCATAGAACAGCGCATCGAGCGCGTCGCGCGTGTGGCCGAGTTTCGGTACGACCAGTGGATAGGCAGCGATCTCGGCCACGGTGACGCTCTTCTTGGCCGCGAGGGGATGCTGTGGCGACGCGATCACGACCAGTTCGTCGCGATGAATCATTTGCGCTTCGAGCCGGTTGTCATTCACGGGCAGCGAGACCACCCCGAAGTCGACGATGTTCTCGAGGATCGAGTCGAGAATGCGGGCGTAGTCGGAGCGCCGGATGCTCACCGAGACATTGGGATAGTCGCGTTTGAATTGCGCGAAAACCTCGGGCAGGATGTGCAGGCAAGTGCCTTCGTTGGCTCCGACGACGATTTCTCCGCGGGGCACGCGCTCGGTCTCGGCGATTTCGGTGAGGATGGTCTTGCGGTGCTCGATGGTTTCCTCGGCATACTTGAAGAACAACTTGCCGGAAGCGGTGAGCGAGACGCGGCCTCCAGAGCGGTCGAGGAGGCGCGCGCCGACTTCTTCTTCGAGCGCGCGAATCTGGGAGGAAACGGCGGGCTGAGTGCGAAAACGCTTCTCCGCCGCGCGAGAGAAGCTGGAGAGGCGCGCTACTTCGAGAAAGATTTCCAGCTGATCGAAGTCCATGGTGTTCTAGGGGTGAGGAGCGTTGCCGACGTTGCTCATGGTATCACTATCCGCCCAATAGCTGCGCCTAGCGGTTACGACGAGTTTGGGATGCTCTTTCAGCCGCAACTCAATCACGTGGAGGCCCGGATGTGGAGACCGGGGCTGAAAGCTCAGGACGTATCGATTTGGAATGTGGTTTGAGATCGTGAGCAGACTTTTCTCCAAATTGTGGGCATTGCTGAAAGGGAAATATTCGCCACCGGTAAGATGCGCCACGGTCTCAGGAGCATTGCGCTGCATGCCTTCCATCGCGGCGATGGCCGCCATTTTTATAAGTGCCAGCGGAGGCACAAGCTGACCGAGGCAGTCGTATGCCTGCGAGAGCTTATCCTGAGAGGTGCCGGGATCGGCGTTGGGGTCTTTTGCCATGCAGCCGCCGGGATGCTGAGGGTTTGGGTTGGAGAGGCCTGGGCCCCCGCTCCCTACCGTCGGAAGCTCTTCCGAAGCGTAGTGCTTTACGTCGGATTTCGGCGAGGAAAAGGCGACGCTGTAGATCGCCGTGTTCGTGTCGCTGATGGCGCGCAGCGCCTCGTCCATTTTCACGCGGCTGCCGTGGTCGATGGTTTCGCTGAGCAACAGAATCGCGCGCCGATATTCTGGCGGCTGCTGGCGCAGCAGGTCCACCGAAAAGGAAAGCGCATCAAGGATCGCGGCTCCGTGGTTGCCCCGGCTTAGTCCGCGGATGGTTTCGCCCACCACATCCAGGTCGGGAGTGAAATTGTGAATGAGTCCGGGTGCGCCGTCGAATTCCACCACTGCGATCTTGCGCGGGACATTGCCGACGACTGCCTCGATCATCGTGGCGAGGTGCGCATACTCGTCGAGGTGCTCGCGGCCAGCGCCACCGGTTTGGATGGCAATGACCAGGGCTAGGGGTTCGCTGTCGGTGTCCTGCTCCAGCGTGACCTTCTGCTCGACTCCATCATCTGTGAGCATGAAGTCATTGGCGGTCAAGGTGAAGACAAGTTCTTTCGCCTTGTTTCTTACCAGGGCTGGGACCAGCACTACAGTTGAGCGGGCGGTAAAGGCGGGAGGGGGTGGTGTGGGAGGGGTGGTGGTTTGCGCGACTGCAAGTGGTAGCCACGCGAGCGCCATGACTGCGCCGAACCTCATCTGCGGACTTCCGAAGCTCATTCGGGGCGATTCTAACATCCTCTTCGACGGGCCATAGCCGTCTAGATGGATGCTGTATCAAGAAAGTCCGTTGCCTAGGGGTGTTGGAAGTTAGGATGCGTTGGAAGCTTGTTCAGAGAGAAGCAGAAGCAAGATCAAAATCAAGAGCAAAAGCAGCGGCAGCGGACAGAAGTGTCCGCTCTACAGGAGGGTGGGAAGACAGCTGGCGGTGGAAAGGCCCACTTCTCGCAAAGGACGCGAGAAGTGGGGCACCCCCAGCTTGGAGACGGTTCTAGACGTTGATTACAGCGACCAGTTCTTTCACGGCGGCGGCGCTCTTGTCGAGGGCTGCTTTCTCTTCCGGCGTCAGTTTAATTTCGATAATCTGCTCGATTCCCTTGGATCCGAGCTTTACTGGAACGCCGACGTATAACCCGTGAATGCCGTACTCGCCATTCAAATAGGCAGCGCAAGGGAGGATCTTCTTCTTGTCTTTTAGGATGGCCTCGACCATTTCGGTGGCAGCGGCGGAGGGGGCGTAGTACGCAGACCCGGTCTTGAGATACTTGACGATCTCGGCGCCGCCGTCGCGGGTGCGCTGGACGATGGCATCGAGGCGGTCTTTGGCGATCAGTTCGGTGATGGGGATGCCAGCAACCGTAGAATAGCGGGGCAGCGGAACCATGGTGTCGCCATGTCCGCCGAGGACGAAAGCGGTTACGTTCTCGACGCTGACTTTGAGCTCCTGCGCGATGAAGGCGCGGAAGCGGGCGGAGTCGAGAATGCCAGCCATGCCGATGACACGCTCGCGCGGGAAGTTGCTGAGCTTGTAGGCGGCCTGTGCCATGGCGTCGAGCGGGTTGGAGACGATGATCAGGATGCAATTCGGCGAGTGCTGCACAACCTTGCCGACTACGTCGCTCATGATTTTGTAGTTGGTGTTGAGCAGGTCGTCGCGGCTCATGCCGGGCTTGCGGGGGATTCCGGCGGTGATGACGACGATGTTGGAGTTGGCGGTGTCGGCGTAGTCGTTGGTGCCGAGGATGGCGGAATCGCGCTTCTCGATGGGCATGGCTTCGAGCAGGTCGAGTCCTTTGCCTTGGGGAACACCTTCGACGATATCGATGAGGACGACATCGGCCAACTCTTTGGAGGCGATCCAGTGAGCGGCGGTTGCGCCTACGTTTCCGGAACCTACGATGGTGACTTTATTGCGCATGAAGTTTCCTTTCAACCAAAAGCGTTAACCACTAAGGTCACTAAGGTACACGAAGGAAAGTCAAAACTTCTTAGTCCGCCGCGACGGCGACGTGCATGTTTTCGATCATGCAGGTGGCAAATTCGCTGGTCTTTACTTTCGTTGCGCCTTCTAACATGCGCTCGAAATCGTAGGTGACTTTTTTCTGTTCGATGGTGCGCTCCAGGCTCTGTTCGATCAGGTCAGCGGCTTCGGTCCATCCGAGGAAGCGGAACATCATTACGCCTGACAGAATCACCGAGCCAGGATTGATGACGTCTTTGTCGGCATACTTGGGAGCGGTGCCGTGGGTGGCTTCGAAGATGGCATAGCCGTCGCCGACGTTGGCTCCGGGAGCGATGCCGAGGCCTCCAACTTGCGCGGCGCAGGCGTCGGAGATGTAGTCGCCGTTCAGGTTGGGCGTGGCCAGAACGCTGTATTCATCGGCGCGCGTGACCACCTGCTGGAAGATGGAGTCGGCGATGCGGTCGTTGATCATCAGCTTCTTCTTCCACGCGCCTTTGCCGTGGGTGGCGTAGATGGAATCGAGGACTTGCTTTACTTCTTTTCCCACGGCCTGGCGAAACTCGGGTGGCGCGAATTCCATGCCGGGCTCGACGAGTTCAGCATTTTGCGCGACGGTGAGATTGGGATTCTTGTCTTTGTTGTCGATGATCCAGCTCTCGCGCTCGGTGACGATTTTGTCGCGGAACTCGGCGGTGGCGAGATCGTATCCCCACTGGCGGAACGCGCCTTCCGTGAATTTCTGGATGTTGCCTTTGTGGACGAGCGTGACCGACTTGAGCTTGTTGTCGAGAGCGTGCTGGATGGCCATGCGCACCAGGCGCTTGGTGCCGGTGATGGAAATGGGCTTGATGCCGACGCCGGAATCGAGGCGAATCTGTTTCTTGCCGCTCTTCAACATGTCTTTGTTGAGGAACTCGATCAGCTTGGCGCACTCGGGCGTGCCTTGCTCCCATTCGACGCCCATGTAAACGTCTTCGGTATTTTCGCGGAAGATGACGATGTTCATGCGCTCGGGATGTTTTACGGGCGAGGGCACTCCGGCGTAGTACTTTACGGGGCGGACGCAGCCGTAGAGATCGAGGATCTGGCGCAGGGCGACGTTGAGGGAGCGAATGCCGCCTCCGACGGGTGTGGTCAGCGGGCCTTTGATGGCAACGCGAAATTCGCGGATGGCGCTGATGGTGTCGTCAGGGAGCCAGTTCTGGAATTTTGCTTTCGCCTTCTCGCCGGCGAAGACTTCGTACCAGGCAACGGAGCGCTTGCCGTTATATGCCTTTTCGACAGCGGCGTCGAACACGCGGACGGAGGCTTTCCAGATATCGCGGCCGGTGCCGTCGCCTTCAATGAAGGGGATGATCGGATGATTGGGGACGGTGTATTTGCCGTTGCTGTATTCGATCTTTTGTCCGTTGGGTGGGACAGGGATGCCGTTGAACGATGCCATGTTTGCCTCCAAGAGCTGGGAAAGTACTAATAATTATAGATTGGGACGAAGAAGAATAGGTTGGCGGTCACTGATGGATGTGACGGGACGCACAACCTGCGCTTATTGGAGGCGCACCGACACCCCCACGGGGTGTCATCCTGAGCGGAGCTAAGGACCTATGCAGTCTGCCTGCGTCAGCAGAATGCAGAGGTCCTTCGCTGCGCTCAGGATGACAGTGCGGGGAGAATTAGCGTTCGATTTTGACCGATTTTACGGCCACGTCCTGGTTGGGGCGGTCTTGTTTATTGCGGGCGACTTTCGAGATTTTTTCCACAATCTCGTAGCCCTCGACCACCTCGCCGAAGATTGTGTGCTTGCCGGTGAGCCAGTCGGTGTTGCCGACGGTGATGAAGAACTGCGAACCGTTGGTGTTGGGGCCGGCGTTGGCCATGGCGAGCTTGCCCGCTTTATCGAATTTGTGCGGGGAGCCTTTGGTCTCGTCCTCGAACTGATAGCCGGGGCCGCCCATGCCGGTGCCTTGCGGATCTCCGCCCTGGATCATGAAGTTGGGGATCACGCGGTGAAAGATGGTTCCGTGGTAGAGGGGATCTTTTGTCTTCTTGCGGGTGGAGGGGTGGGTCCACTCGCGCTTGCCCTCGGCGAGTTCGACAAAGTTGGCGACGGTCTTGGGGGCGTCTTTTTCGAACAGGCGGCAGACGATGGTGCCTTCGCTGGTTTCGAATACGGCATAGGTTCCGGGTGTGCGGGTCATAGTCTCCTCTTCGCAGGTGTCAGGTGTTCGGTCTCAGGTCTGGCCTTCGATGCGTTTCTATTTCGCGGCTGCACCCTGGATTTCGATGTGCGTGATCTTGACGGGATTTGACGGAAAGTCGTTCGGACCACGCGGCATGCGGGCGATCTTCTTTACCAGTTCGACGGCGGCGTCATCGCACTGGCCGAAGATGGTGTAGCCGCCATTGAGGCTGGCGTAGGGAACTTCGGTGACGAAGAACTGGCTGCCGTTGGTGTCAGGCCCGGAGTTGGCGTAGGCGAGACGTCCGGGACGATCAAATTTGACGTCGGACGAAGTTTCATTCTTGAATTTGTAGCCGGGATCACCAAAGCCTTTGCCGGCGGGATCTCCACCCTGGATCATGAATTGGGGGATCACGCGATGGAAGATGGTGCCGTCATAGAGCGGAACGCCGTGCTTTTTGTCGTGCGAGACGGGGCTGGTCCAATCTTTGGTGCCGTTGGCGAGGCCGATGAAATTCTCGACTCCGATTGGGGCCACCTTCGGAAACAGGGTGCAGTGCAGGTCTCCGGCGGTGGTGTGGATGATGGCGGTGGGATCGGCGGCAGCGCTTAGCACAGAGGTCGCGACGATCAGGACAAGCGTGTACAGTGGGGTGCGCATGGATGCTCCTGTAAGTGTTTTTGTGATCGCTTTATTGTACGACAGACACGCCCTCGTTGCCGGACGGGCGAGGGCGCCCGTCCCTCCACACTCACTTACCAGCTTGCATTTCGTGGCTGACTTTTTCGGCTTCGCGGAAGACGCGGAGCAGGTTGCCGCCCAGAATCTTGCGGATATCGTCGGCGCTGTAGCCGCGGTCGAGCAGGGCTTGTGTGATTTTGGGCAGGTCGGCGGCGGAGTCGATGCCGGCGGGAGTGGCTCCGCTGACGCCGTCGAAATCCGAGCCAAGACCGACGTGGTCGATGCCGGCAACTTTGGCGATGTGGTCGATGTGATCGATCAGCGAACTGAGCGGCGGGCGGGGAATTTTGGCGGTCCACTCGCGCTCGATGCGGTCGTCGTCAAGGTAGGTGACGGTCTTGCCCGCGGCTCGGAGTTGATCGGCATTGGCCTTGACGGCGGCGGCGCGGTCCTTGGCTTGCGCGTCGTTGGCCTTGCGATAGTTCTCGTCGATGAAAGCGCTGTAGAAGTTGACCTGCACGGTTCCGCCGTTTTTGGCGACGGCGCGGAGCATGTCGTCGGTCATGTTGCGGGGATGGTTGGTCAGAGAGCGCGCCGAGGAGTGCGAGGCGATGACGGGGGCTTTGCTGATGGCGATGGCATCGTAGAAAGTCTTGTCGGCGACGTGCGAGATATCGATGAGCATGCCGAGGCGGTTCATCTCCAGAACGATCTGCTTGCCGCCATCGGTGAGGCCGTTGTGGTGCTCGATTTTGGGATCGTCGATGTCTCCGGAAGAGTCGGCCCACTCGTTCGTGTTTGACCAACTCAGGGTCATGTAGCGCACGCCGAGGCGGTAGAAATCGCGCAGGAGGCGGACGTCGTTTTCGATGGAATGTCCGCCTTCGATGCCGAGCAGGGCGGCGAGCTTGTGCTCGCGGTGGGCGCGCTCGATGTCGTCGACGCTGAAGGCCATCATCATGCGGTCGGGATGGCGGGCGGCCTGTTCGTAGACGGAATCGATGAGATCGAGCGTGTGGCGGGCGTAGTGGCCTTTGTTAGCTTCGGGCTCGACCCAGATGGAGAAGAACTCGGCTCCAAGATTGCCCGCCTTTGCTTTGTCGAGGCTGATGTGGCCGGAGTCTTTGGGATCGGTCGATCCGATGTCGTAGTTTTCGTCGAGGAAGCGCTGCGGGGTGTCGGCGTGGGTGTCGATGACGATGGCGGAGTTCTGGATCTCCAGGGCTTTGGCGGAGATGGAGGTTTGGGCGGAGAGGGAAGCGGCGAAGACGAGTGCGAGAGTGAAGGCGACTATGACCTTGTTCATGATGAACATGGATTGTATACGATGCCAGAGAGCGCGGGCTTACCGTGCAATCGCAGGTCCAGCGGGAGCGTGGTCGAAGCGCCCGGCCGGATATGCGGGCGAGAAAAAGCTTTAACCACAGAGGACACGAAGGAACACGAAGGAAAACCCGCCTTGCATGGGGCGAAGGCCGTCACCGCACGAGCGATTCATTGTCCATTCAGGGCAACGACAGCTTGCTCGATGCCTTGTTCCAGCGGTTGTTCGGTGTCGATCGTTATTTTCGGATAGGTGATGGGCTCAAAGCGGGCTTTCACTTCGAGATAAAGCGCGAACGATCGGTTGTGCGCGGGGTGCGCAGGGTCGGGTTCGAGGTCGAGCCGCCGGCGCGCGGATTCATCGGAACAGGAGCACTCGATAATCTTCCAGGGCTGAGCAAGTTCAAGGGCGAATTCGAGGACGCGGTCGATCTGGTAGTGGCGGGAGAATGGGCGGCCGTCGAGGAAGATTGAGCGCGCGGGAGTTTTTTGCAGCAAGAAACGGGCGGCGTCGAGCATGGTTTCCATCACGAAATCATCTTGCTGGACCGAATATTCGACATCTTCGGGGGCGAATAAAGCGGAGCGGATTTCATCTTTGTTCAGGAGAGCGCCCTTGGTGCGCCGGGCCAGTTCGCGAGCCAGCGTGGTTTTGCCAGTTCCGGGAAGGCCTGCCATGAGAACGATCATTCTGCGGTGATTGTAGCGGAGGCGGAGCTAGTTGGAGTTGCCCAGGGCGGCTGTGGTTGGTGCGGAGGCGACCGGTTGTTCGAGCGGCGAAATTGCAAAAATCGTCTGGGTCTGGCGCCAGTCGGCGTAGCGATCCGAAACCATGATGTGGAAGCACCAGTGCCGGCGCTCTTCCTCGGGTTCGACCAGGCCGAGCGCGTTCAGATAGAACAAGTAGTGCTCGACGAAGCGAATCTCGTCTTTGGTCATGCCCCGGCGCTGCAAGTCGACGGTGATGCCGGCGAGATGAGACGACGCGGTATCGCCTTCGGCGGGAGCGGCGTTGCGATTGCGGCGGCGCAGCTTCTGTTGCACCTTGACGGTGCGTACGGCGGAGTTGACCTGGATCTGGTCGTGGAACTCGCGGTAATAAATCTCGGAGAGATCCTGCACAAAATCGCGGGTCCAGGGGCGGCAGTAGCGGCGGGAGGGATCGAGAGCGTGCTCGATGCGAAGAGACTCGCTTTCGACGATGGGTACCAGTTCGCCGGTGGCTTTCAGTTCTTCCAGTTCGGCGTCGTCTTGAATGCGGGGCAACTCGAGGCGGTCGATTTCTTCGTTTTGCCGGAGCAGGGAATCGTGGGAAGGCCGGAACAGCGGGTTATAAAGTATGCCCCGCAGTCGGCGCACGATTCGATGGCGACGGCTGACCGGGCGCAAGGCAAAAGCTGCCCGTGGGGCGAGCGTCGCGAGCAGGGCAAGCGCCATGATCGCAATCGGCAGGAGTCCCAACGGGCTGTAGCGTTTCGTCATTGGCAAGTTACGCGTCAAGCTTGAAATGCCTCGGTGGACAAGTGGCCGCTTCCGGGAGCGGCAATTGTAAACCACCGCTGAACAATTATGCGGAAGAATTGGCCGTAAGCCCAGTTACGGAAGGACTTTACAGGGGCGGTTACCGGCGGGCAACTCATTGGTTTCAGGGCACAATTGCTGAAAAGAGCGCTGTTTTTGGGGCTGTTTTTCGGGTAGGGACAGCCAGGGGCGGCTGTCCCTACGCGGGCTTTACCTGCGGAACAGGTCAAGGAGCGCTTGCTTGGTGACCTGGCCGCCGACTTCGGCAATCGAGGTGGTCAGCGGGATTTCCTTCGGACAAATCTCGACGCAGTTCTGGGCGTAACCGCATTCCTGAATGCCGCCGTCTCCCATGAGCGCCAACAGTCGCTCGCGCTTCAGCGCTTGGCCGGTGGGATGGTTGTTGAACAGGCGCACCTGAGAGATAGTGGCCGCGCCGACAAAGCCCGTGTCTTCGGTGAATTGCGGGCAGGCTTCCATGCAGCAGCAGCAGGAGATGCAATTCGACAGGGGATAGGAGACTTCCTGCACGTCCGGGGTGACACGCGGGCCGGGGCCGAGGTCGTAGGTGCCATCGACGGGCACCCAGGCTTTGACCTTCTTCAGGTTTTCGAAGAGCACGCTGCGGTCGACGGCCAGGTCGCGCACCACGGGAAATTTCGAGAACGGCTCAAGCTTGATCGGCTGGTCGATGTGATCGATCAGCGTGGAGCAGGCCATGCGGGCCCGGCCGTTGATGATCATCGCGCAGGAGCCGCAGATCTCCTCGAGACAGTTGGAGTCATAGGTGACGGGCGTGGTCTGCTTGCCGTCGCGAGTGACGGGGTTGGCCGCGACCTCCATCAGCGCCGAAGTGATGTTCATGTTCGGCTTGTATGGGATCTCGAACTCCTCCCACGACGGCTTGGCGTCGGGGGTGAGTTGGCGTTTGATCTTGAGGATTACGGATTTGTTATTGGCCATTAGCTTTTAGCCTTTAGCTCCTAGCTCAAACTTTGTCATTCTGAGCGAAGCGAAGAACCTATGCGTTCTGCTGGCGCTGACAAAATGCATAGATCCTTCGCTTCGCTCAGGATGACAGAACGGGTTAAGTCATCCGGCATTACATAATGCTCTAGTACTTCCTTGGCCGCGGCGGAATCAGACTCGCATCCACCGCTTCGAACTCAAACTTTGGCTCATCCGCATCGGGCGCGAAGACTGCCTTCGTGGTCTTCATCCAGTTCTTGTCGTCGCGCTCAGGGAAATCGGGCTTGTAGTGCGATCCGCGAGACTCGTCGCGCATGGCCGCGCCCTGGGCGATTACTCGCGATAACTGCAGCATGTTCTGGAGCTGGCGCGCGAAGGCGATCGTTGTGTTGGCCCACTGCGAGCGATCGCTCAGATTGATCTTCTGGAAGCGATGCAGCAGGTCGACTACCTTGGAGTCGGCTTCCTCACACTTCTTGCTGTAGCGGATCACGGTGCAGTTCTCGGTCATCAGCGCTCCGAGTTCGCGCCAGAGCAGGAAGGGATTTTCCTTGCCGTCGGCTTTCATCAGTCCAGAGTTAATGTCTTGCTGGCGCTTGCGTTCGGCATCGAAATGAGCGTTGCCGGGCGCGGCTTGCAGGCTCTTCGCATACTCGACGGCATTCGGGCCAGAGATGAAGCCTCCGTAGATGCACGACATCAGCGAGTTCGCGCCGAGTCGATTTGCGCCGTGGTACTGATATTCCGCCTCGCCGGCGGCGAAGATACCGGGGATGTTCGTCTGCTGTTTGTAATCGACCCACAGTCCGCCCATGGTGTAGTGCATGCCGGGGAAAATCTTCATGGGCGTGACGCGCGGATCGTCGCCGACAAACTTCTCGTAGATCTCGAGGATGCCTTCGAGCTTGCGGTCGAGAGTCTTGGCGTCGATGTGGGTGAGGTCGAGGTAGACCATCGGCTGGCCGTCGATGCCGAGCTTCTCCTCGAACACGACTTTAAAAATCGCGCGCGTGGCCACATCGCGCGGGACGAGGTTGCCGTATTTCGGATACCACTCTTCGAGGAAGTACCAGCGTTCTTTTTCGGGGATGGATTTCGGATCGCGCTTGTCGCCGGCAGTTCGGGGAACCCAGACGCGTCCACCTTCGCCGCGAGCCGATTCGGACATGAGGCGCAGCTTGTCTTCGCCGGGGATGCAGGTGGGATGCACCTGAATGAATTCGCCGTTGGCGTAGTAGCAGCCCTGCTGATAGAGCGCGGATTGCGCTGATCCAGTGCACACGACTGAATTCGTGGACTTGCCGAAGATGGCGCCGCAGCCGCCGGTGGCGATGATGATGGCGTCGGCAGGGAAGGTGCGGACTTCCATGGTGCGTAAATCCATCGCGCAGATGCCGCGGCAGGTGCGGGTTCCGTCGAGCACGGCGGAGAGGAACTCCCAGTGCTCGTACTTTTTTACTTTGCCCTCGGACTCGTAGCGGCGAACTTGCTCGTCGAGCGCGTAGAGAAGTTGCTGACCGGTGGTGGCTCCGGCAAAGGCGGTGCGGTTATAGAGCGTGCCTCCGAAGCGGCGGAAGTCGAGAAGGCCTTCGGGAGTGCGGTTGAAGGGAACGCCCATGCGGTCGAGGAGATCGATGATGCCGGGAGCAGCCTCGCACATGGCCTTGACGGGCGGCTGGTTGGCGAGGAAATCGCCACCGTAGATGGTGTCGTCGAAATGCTTGTAGGTAGAATCGCCTTCGCCCTTGAGGTTCTTGGCGGCGTTGATGCCGCCCTGGGCGCAGACGGAGTGCGAACGCTTGACCGGGACGATCGAAAAGAGGTCGACCTCGCCGCCCATCTCGGCAATCTTGATGACGGCGGCGAGACCTGCGAGGCCGCCTCCCACTACGATAATTTTCGGAGCTGCCATTGCTATAAGTCCGATCTCAGTCGTTAGTCGCGGGTCGCTGGTCGTTAGCTGATTTCATTGCGAACGACCAACGACTGACGACCAACGACCATCTTCAATCTCTATCGCATTACGATATTTTCCGTCGCATTCGAATCCAGGGGCTGCGGCGGAGTGCTTAGAAATCCGTACATGCTGGCCGCGCCAATCGAAACCAGGCCGAGAGCAAGGGCTAGACAGATGTAGCCAAAGCGGCGGCGCGCATTTTCGCCTACGGTGATGCCCCACTTCGCGGCGAACAGCCACAAGCCATAGCTGAAATGCCAGGAAGCGGCGATGATGCCGACGGCATAAAAAGCGATCATCCACGGATGCTGAAATTCCGCCTGGACCTTTGCGAAGGACTGCATCGGGTGCGTCGGCAGGTGCACGCCGGTAAAGCGCAGGAACCAGGTGTGCTGCACCATGTAGACGAGCGCGATAATGCCGGTCCAGCGCTGCGCAGTGTAGAGCCAGTTGCCGCTCCAGGGATACGCGGCGACATTGGTGTCGCCGCGATACCAGATGTAGACGCCGTAGAGTCCGTGGTAGGCGATCGGGATCCAGATGAAGAACAGCTCCAGAAAGAAGACGCCGGGCAGGCTGTTCAGAAACTCGACCTGCTTGCCATAGGCGAGCGGGCCCTTGAAAGCTTCGGCGTTCGAGATGAAGTGTTCGAGAAGGAAGGCGCCGATGGGCACGACGCCGCTGAGAGAATGGAGACGGCGCAGCACGAACGACATGCCTTCACCGGCGCGCAAGGGCGCTACACCGGATTTGATTTGGGGAGCGACGGAACTGGCAGTTGATGCCACGATGGACTGCTCCTTAGGTGGTCGAAAGTTGAAACTGGCAATTATCGTTTTTGAGGGGAGCAGAAGTCAAGGACAGAGCGCAGTTTATTTGTCGAGCGTGAAGGGCGCGGGCTGGCGCGTTAGCTTTCTCGATACCACTCCAGAAATGCGCGAAAGGCCGCTCCACGATGGCTGTAGCGGGATTTTTCTTCGGCGGTTAGTTCGGCAAACGTCTTGCCAATCTGAGGGAAAAAGAAGAGGGGATCGTATCCGAAGCCATTCTTGCCTCGGGGGGCGTCGAGGATGATGCCTTCGGCGGCTCCGCGGAAGGTGTGCAGCGTCTGGCCATCGCGCGCCGCGGCGAGCACGCACACGAAGCGCGCGGTTCGTTTGAGTTCGGGAATTCCTTTCAGTTCGCGCAGCACTTTTGCGTTGTTGGCCGGGTCATCGGTATTGGCCTCGGCCCCATGTGGATGGTCCGCGGCATAGCGGGCAGAGTGGACTCCGGGAGAGCCACCAAGGGCGTCAATCTCCAAGCCGGAGTCGTCGGCCAAGATCAGTTCGCCCGGAACGGCCAGGCTGTAGGACTCGGCCTTCTTGCGCGCGTTCGCCTCGAAGGTCGTGCCGTCTTCGACAACCTCGGGGAGAGAAGAGAAGTTCGGAATGTTTGCGATCCGGATTCCGAAGGTCGCGGCGGCGCCGGCGAAATCGCGAAGCTTTCCGGGATTTGAAGTTGCCACCAGAACAGAACGTTGCATCGAGGCTTTCCCCGTAGTTTTTCTCCGTGATCCTGAGAGACTCCTGTGGGAAAGAATGCGGTAACCACGGAGAACACAGCGGCACACGAAGCCTGACTCAGTGTAGCCGAGGCTTGCGGCAATCTGGCGTTATTGGGCGGCGGTGGCTGGAGTGCGCTGGCGGCGCAGTTCGGTGAGAAACGCTTCCTCGTCCAGTGTCTGGCCATTCCGCAACAAGTCCAGCAGCGGATCTTCGGCTTCGCTTCCCGGGCCGCCGACCTGGCTGAGGTCGATCGCGTTGGCGACGAGGGAACGAGGGGAAGTTTCCAGCTGTGGAGCGGCGTCGGGCTGTCCGGTAAGGCACTGGATAAAATCGCCGACGCTCTTGCGCTGCTCTTCGGTGCGGGCCGGGAACTCAATCCCCATGCCATGTCCGGGGTGCATGACGCGGACCAAGCCTTCGGCATGAACTTCCATGCCGGGGACGCGCAGGCACAGGTCGATGGACGAAGACTGAGGAAACGGGGATTCGGTTTGCACATAGCATCCGCCCAGACTCAGGTCCGTCAGCTTACATTGGTTGATCGCGTCCGGTTCGCCAGGCAAAAAGTCGTGCGAATGAGCGCCGAGCCACTCGTTGAGTTGCTGGCGCATGGTGGCATCCAGGTCAAGAAGGCGCAGGCCGATTTGGCCGTTCGGGGCCGTCCAGGCAACTTCGGCGGTGCCGTTGATGCACCCGCTGCCGGGAAGTTGGAACGATATATGAAGGGCAGCCGCGGGAGGAAGCGGTTTCGCCGCCAGAACCTCCATCCCACCGGTGCTGAGGTCGAGTATGATGCCTTCGACGACATCGCTTTCGTTATTGGCGCTATCGGCGATGCGCAAAGAGATCTCCGCCTGAATGTCAACGCGCAGCGATTTCCGGCGCTCGCGTTGTAGCAGCACAGTGACTGCGCGAAACGTTTTTTGCGCCTGTTCGCAGGAGACGGGTTTCATGAGGATGAAATGAGCGCCCGCGCCGAGGATGGAACGCATTTGAGCGGGCTCGCGCAGCAAGGCCACGGTTACGGGAGGGGTTTGCTCGCGGCCGATCAGGCTGCGGCATGCGGCGAGCAACTGCGAGGCTGCTTCGGGATCGTCAAAGTCGACGATGACCTGATCGAAACGCTCCTCGGTTAGCCGGGTCATGGCGATGTCGACGGCGTTTGAGCGCTCGACGGCAACGCCGAACTGCGCCAGGACCTTGACCAGCGTTTCCGCCGTAGGGTCGTCCTTGGAAACCAATAGTGTCTGCAATCGCATGCAAGCGCGAGCCTCTGCCTCGCCCTTTCCGACCGCTCTCTACGGCCAGCGCGGAGTCAAACTGCGTCCCGGTTTGGAGGGGGCATCCGAAGAATGAGCGCTGGCGTTGGCAGCCATCGCATTGGAGTTTCCCTCGTCCACTTCGGTGAGCACGGCGCTGTCGTCCTCAGCGTCGTTATCGGCCAGCAACGGCGCGACCTCGCGAAGTTTCTCGGCGGCCTGCTGCAACAACTCGACCTGCTTTCCAATCTGTGCGTACTGCGCCTGTTTCTGGCGTAAAACCTCATGAATGTCTTTCATAGATTCCTCCTGCCTGACTTTAGGTTCGAAGGTAGCGAGGGTCAACGCCAAAGGCGGTGCGATCCGTTACCGCAGTAACAGATAGGGCGGATGAGTGGGCGCGATCTCAGAGTGTGGTGCGATGGGGTAGAAGCGATGCCAGTGGAGAGGAGTGTAATCGCTGGCAGAATCAGCGGCGCTCGTGCGGCGAGATGCCACGAAAATATCGATCAAGTATGCGCCCAAAATCAAAAGCCCCGCCTTGCGGCGGGGCCATGAGTTGAGTGTCTCGGCGACTATTTTGCTAGCTTAGGAGCTTGCGACGGAACATGCCCGCGATACCGACAAGGCCTGTTCCCAACAGACCGAGGGTACCGGGTTCCGGCACCGACATGCTTGTACTACCCATGGTGGAGTGGCCGATACCTTGTTGTCCCTGATGCGCATTGAGGACCGTAATGTTCTGGGTCGTGTATCCAGTGACAACGCGACCGTTATAGAGGGTACCAACGATCTCGCCGCTGAGGGTATAGAAAGACTTTTGACCGGACTTGCCATCGAAAGTCCAATCAATCGTGCCTTCGAAGCTTCCGGCAAAGAGCGAAACCGGGCCTTTCGAACCGGTCAATTCTTTTGCCCACGTGCCCATGCCAGTGATGTCAAAGGTCGAACCCGTGGAGGAAAACGTTCCGCCCGTTGCCAGCGAACCGGTGAGCAAAGCGCCAGTCGAGTAACTGATCGAACCGAGAGCATGGCCAGGGCCAGCCGTAATCGTGGTGCCAGGAAGGAACGCAACTTCCAGGAGTTCCAATCCTTTCGAACTGATTCCTGCGTTCGACATTGAAACCGTGCCGAACTGGTTGTCAAATGTGATTGTGTCCGCCCACGCCGCCATCGGCAACGCCAGAGCCAGTAACGCCAGAACCATTACCACTCGCCTCATGTGAACCCCTCCCAAATTTTTGTTTTTTGCCATATTCGCCTTGAGCTTATGCTTCAAGGTATAGGTCGCCTACAACTAACGGTGCACTTTTGCTTCCAAACTTGTTCAGGCTGGACATTATTGTTTATCAATAACTTACAGCCAATTATCGTCTTGGAAAAAATCTTGTGATGCAATCTCTTGCACAGTCACAACATTCGCTTTCCGTACACTCGTCCGTAGGCACAATCCTTTTGGAACTCGCTTCTGGCCGATCAACCGACTCTCAGCGCAAGGACTAAACCAACTAAACCTGGAACCGATCCCGCAATTCTAACGACCCCAAAATCAGAGAGCGTTTCCTTGCTAGAACCGCTTCCAGCGCGCCTTGTGATCGAAGGTAACCGATCTCAAGGTGACTCATGTTACCACAACGAGGACATTTGGCAAGTGGCTCTTTCGTGCCGTTTTGTTACCCAACTGGGGCTGTCCGTCCCGTACCCAGGGTCAGAAACCCTTTAGGAGCGTGTGCAACGCGGGGTCGATGTTGCCGCCGCTGATGATTGCCACGTTCATAGCTGTTTTTGGCAGTTGGCTGGCACGAAAAAGGAACGCGGCTGGGGCGACTGCGCCGCTTGGCTCCGCCACGGTCTTTGCATTTGCGCTTAGAAGGCGTAGGGTCTGGCGAATCTCGTCTTCGGTCACGGTGACGATGTCATCTACATACGCGCGGATGTGCTCGAAATTGATCGCGCCGATGCTCTGGGTACGCAGGCCGTCGGCCAGCGTCTGCGAGACTTGCTCAGCAGGGAAGGAGACGATGCGCCCGGCGCGCAGGCTGGCTTGCGCATCGGCGGCAAGCTCGGGCTCGACGCCGATCACCTTTATGTGGGGATTTGTCAGCTTGATGGCGGCCGAAACGCCGCTGATCAAGCCGCCGCCGCCGACCGGGACAAGGACGGTTTTAACACTCGGCAGGTCTTGACGGGAAAAGTCTTCGAGGATTTCGAGGCCGACGGTTCCCTGGCCGGCAATGATCTTTTCGTCGTTGTAGGGAGGAACGATCACGTAGCCGTGCTCGTAGGCGAGTTGTTCGGCGCGCAGGCGGCGCTCTTCGCTGCCGGGGCCGACGATGACAATTTCCGCTCCCAGAGCGGCTGTGGCTTCGAGCTTGTTCTTGGGAGCATTGCTGGGCATCACGATGATGGCTTTTACGCCCAGCGCCCGCGCCGCGTAGGCCACGCCCTGCGCGTGATTGCCGCTGGAGTAGGAGATGACTCCGCGGCGGCGCTCTTCGTCGGTGAGAGATGCGACTTTGTTATATGCGCCGCGCAGCTTGAAGGCGCCGATGGGCTGCTGGTTTTCGAGCTTGAGGAAGAGTTTGCGCGGGTCCGATGGGGCTGTCCATTCGAATAGCGGAGTGCGAACGGCGATGCCGTGGAGAAGGGCTTGGGCGGCGCGGATGTCGTCGAGGGTGACCATAGGATTAACTCCAGAGTGCCGTGTACAGCGTGATTTTGCAAATCTTTGCAAGTCCCTGGTCGGCGATAACGACCATGGCATCTGATTGACATCATGATGTCTTTTATCGTAGCATCATGATGTGCGAACGACCCTTACCCTCGACGATGATGTTGCGGCCTTATTGAAGAAAGAGGCCCGCAAGTCGGGCGAACCTTTCAAGCAGGCTGTGAACCGATATCTTCGGTTGGGGCTAATGGCCAGGAAACAGCCGCCGCGAAAAGCGTTCAAGGTGACGCCGATCAATCTTGGCCTGCCGCCCTACACCAAGGTCGAGGAGATGCTCGAATCCCTGGAGGGGCCCGACTACCGGTGATTGTTTTCGACACCAACCTTCTGATCTACGCGTACGACGGCGGCTCCGTTCCGCACGCAAAAGCGCGCGCATGGGTCGAGAAAACGCTCTCTGGCGTCGACGCTGTAGGTCTTCCTTGGCAGTCGATTACGGCTTTTCTCCGGTTTATGACGAATCGCCGGTTGCCGGGCGCGCGATTGAGTGTGGAGCAGGCAAGTCAGATTGTTGAGGCATGGCTTGCGCAGCCGAACGTGCGCGTGCTGGTGCCGGGAGACCAGCACTGGCCTTTGCTTCGGCGGATGCTCGTCGAAGGGCAGGCCTCGGGGCCTTTAGTCAGCGACGCAATCATTGCTGCTCTTACCATCGAGCATGGTGGAATGCTGCACACGGCCGACCGGGATTTTGCGCGGTTTCCGGGGCTACGGTGGAAGAACCCGCTGGGCTAACGCCAAAAATTCCGCAATTCGCTCACGGATCCTGGCGAGTCGGTGGTATATTGGTTACTAGGTAACACCGAGGAACACCTTTGATGGCCACGCCCTCGACGACCAGTCTGAAACTCGATGTCGAGACAAAAGAGCGCATCCGGCGGCTCGCAGCGGCGCGGCGGCGCTCGCCGCACTGGGTGATGCGCGAGGCCATCGAGGAGTATATCGAGCGCGAAGAAAAGCGCGAGCAATTCCGCCAGGATGCGCTCGCGGCCTGGAGTCATTATCAAACAACCGGCCTGCACGCCACCGCCGAAGAAGCGGACGCCTGGTTGGCCAAGCTCGAAGCAGGCAAGGACGCCGCTCCTCCCAAATGCCACGACTGAGATGGTCGCAACCTGCTTTGCTGGATGTAGCCCGTCTGCATGCGTTCTTAGCTCCCAAGAGTCGCGACGCAGCCAAGCGCGCCGTCAAGGCGATCCGGCAGGGCGTGAAAACGCTTGGCAAGCATCCGGAAGTTGGTCGTCCCGTCGAAGAGTTGCCGGTGGAGTTCCGCGAGTGGGTGATTGAATTCGGGAGTGGGGCGTATGTCGCTCTGTATCGCTACGACGGGAAACAGGTCGTGATACTAGCCGTTCGGCATGGGCGCGAAGCGGGATACTGAGTCGCCCACCAGTCAGCGGGAACTGTTGCTTGTTTACTCAGAACAACTGCTGCTGCTTCAGGTTGAAGCGGAACCTGCTTGCGCGGAGGTACTCTTCTACTTCATCGAACCCTAGCCAGCGCCGACCTAACTCTTCAGCAACGGCACCGCAGGTATTCGATCCAGCGAAGGGGTCAATGACCAGATCGTTGGCCTGTGTCAGCAGTTTGACGAAGAAGGTCGGTAATGCAGCCGGGAAACGGGCCGGGTGAATTTTGATGCCGGTCTGCTTGCATTGCACCGTGTAGTCGTCGTTCGCCGAATTGTTCCCCACCTTCATCATGCTTTCTGCAAACTGCTCTTCAACCACGTTCGGCGGAATCGCCCCGCCCGCCTTGATCTTGTCAAAGCTCACCCGGATCACATGGCCTGAGGGCCGGACAGTGCCGCGCACGCCGTTCTTCGCCAGTCGGATCATATCCGGGCTGTATTCCTTTAAGACATTAAGGTTCGATGCTTTGGGCCATGGCGTCTTTGAGAGCCACCACACGTACTCAACCGAGTCCCTTACGCGAATGCGGCGGACGGTGACCCACTCAGCCGGGACAGGCATCTTTGCGGGGTTGTACCAGAAGCATTCCTGTGCGAGATGAAACCCGATAGTCTCAACGAGAGCGACGAGCAGCTTGAAGTGGTAAATCGACCGGGTTGGGGTTCCCTTGTTCCAACTCCCCCCTATATTCAGAACAAAGCTACCGTCGTCCGTCAGAATGCGACGAACCTCCTTTGCAAACGGCAGGAACCATTCAATGTACTCATCTTTCGACACGTTGCCGTATTCTTTCTGGAAGTGGAGGGCGTAAGGCGGAGAAGTGAAAACTAGGTGGGCGGAAGCATCCGGGAGAGTCCGCAACATTGCAAGGGACTCGCCTAGGTACGCGGCGCCGAGTCTTGTGACGTAGTACGGAGCATTGTGCAATAGAGCGCGGGGATGATCTGGCGGCAGATTCACGTCAGCTACATATCCCGCGTTCTCGGGGTGTTCTGTGATCTCGGTTTCGTTGCTCTTCGCTGACCGCATTTAGGTACCAGTATGACTGAAGCATCGTAGCGAAAATAGGTTTACGTTGTCAACCCTTTAATGTGATGCGAAGTTTCAAACCCGACGAGTGGATTTCTCAGGCTGAAGCGGCTCGGCTCAGGGGTGTCTCGCGTCAGGCCATCGCACGACTGGTTCTCAAAGGCAGGTTCAGGCCGCTCGATGTTGGCGGTCGGGTGTTTTTGCGACGAAGTGAGGTTGAGAGCTACCGGGCTGAACGTCCGGGCCGTCCCTCGAATGAGCGAAAAGACAGAAAACGTTAAGAAGCTAATCGAGAGTCTGACTCCTTTGGAGTTGCAGAGTCTCGCGTCGTACTTGCGCTCGAAGATTTCACGTCATCCACTCGAAGAGAAGTGGGACATCACCTACGAACTGATCCTTGATGCCATACACCGGTCACAGGACATCGTTCAACGCGGTGTTCGCGGCGTTATCGCCGAGGCGGTTTTTGAGGCCAAGGTCCTGCCCACGATCAAGGGCTGGCAATCGGTGTCGTTCGTTGGCGACCTCCCATATGACTTCAAAATCCGAAGTGGCAAGCGAGAGATCAGGATTCAGCTGAAGCTCCAACGCACCCAAGCCGGACAGCCACTCACGCGACCGTTCTTTGGTCCAGACACATTTATCGTCGAGGTACAGAAAACTCGTAGCGGCACAAAACGTAAGGGCAAAAAGACTGCGTCCAAGATCACTTCCAAGTCGGCCCCGATTGAACCCGAGAAAACGCGACCCTACCAGTTCGGAGATTTTGACATCATTGCGGTGAATATGCAGCCTTCGACACGCGACTGGACACGCTTCATGTATACGGTCGGCCGGTGGCTCATGCCGAGAGCCAAGGACAAGAAGCTGATCGAGATCATGCAGCCGGTCAGCCGCAATCGGTCAGAGTTTTGGACAGACAATATCGAAGAGTGCATTGACTGGTTCATGTCGGGGAAAAAAAAGCTGATCTTCGACGTGAAGGCAGCCAAGAAGAAATTGTTGGCAGAGCGCGAAACAAGAAAGGCTGCCCGAAGAGAACATGGCCGCTCGCTTGTCGAGGGCAAGCAGACTTCCGGCGCTACGAAGTAAGGTTTCACGAACCCGAGCGGTCCCGGAGCCACGCCGACTTATCGGCTTCAAGACGCCCGCGGAGCCGGTTCCCCGGTATGCCTTCGCCCCGGTCTAGTTGGGCCAACCCGCGCTCGATCTTATCGTTAATCGCTTCTTTGTTTTCCAGAAGCCATGCCTCGCGCTCACTTTCCATAGCTTATGTCCGACTAAACGAACTCAAATCTCCAGTATCACCGGCATAATCAGCGGCCTTCGCTGCGTTTGGCGGGAGATGTAGCGTTTCAGGTCGGTGCGGATTTTTTCTTTGATTACGCCATAGTCGGCTTTCTCTTCGGCGCTGGAGGCGTTGAGCGTCTCCATTACAATCTCGCGGGCGCGCTCGATCAGGCCGTTTTCTCCGGGATTGAAGCCGCGCGTCACGATTTCGGGCGAACTTTCTACGCGGCCGGTGTGTTTGTTGATGGCGATGATCGGCATTACGAAGCCGTCTTCGCTGAGATGGCGGCGGTCTTTCACGATGATGTCTTCGACTACGTCGGTGCGCGAGCCGGAATCGATGCAGACGCGGCCGATGTTGACGCGTCCCGCTTTGCGGGCGCCGTGTTCGTCGATTTCCAGAACGTCTCCGGTTTCGATTAGCATTACTTTGCCGACCGCGCCGGTCATGGAAGCTGCCAACTCGGCATGGAGCTTCAATTGGCGGTATTCGCCGTGGATGGGAATGAAATATTTCGGGCGCACCAAGTTGATGATTAGTTTCAGTTCTTCCTGGCTGGCGTGTCCGCTGACGTGGATGGGCGGGTAGGAGCCGTCGTCGTAGATGACGAACGCTTCGCGGCGGAAGAGGTGATCGACCATGCGGTAGATGGCTTTTTCGTTGCCCGGAATTATGCGCGAAGACAATACGACGGTGTCGCCTTTTTCTATTTTCGCGTGCTTGTGATTGTCCACGGCCGCGCGCGACAGGGCTGACATGGGCTCGCCCTGGGTGCCGCTGATCATCACGCATACTTTTTCCGGCGGGAAGTTTCTCATTTCGCCGGGGTGAATCAGCATGCCTTCGGGGATCTGGATGTAGCCGAGGTCTTCGGCGATTTCAGAAGAGTTGTTCATGGAGCGGCCGATGAAGCAGATCTTCCGGCCGTGCTCGCGCGCCATATCGACGGTCAGCTTGATGCGGTGAATGGAGGACGAGAAACACGAGATAAATAAACGCCGCTTGGTACGGACAAATACTTCTTCGAACTTGCGCCTTACCGCGCGCTCACTCGGCGTATAGCCTTTGCGCTCGACGTTGGTCGAATCCTGGAGTAGCGCTAGCACTCCTTCTTTGCCGTACTCCGCGAAACCGTGCAAGTCGAAGAGACGATTGTCGGTGGGTGTTGGATCGACCTTGAAATCTCCGGTGTGGAGTACGACTCCGAGCGGAGTGTGAATGGCCAGCGCCACGCAATCGACCAGGCTATGGGTCACTTGCAGGGGATGAATGGTGAAGGGTCCGACTTTGAAACGCGTTCCGGGCGTGATCTCGCGCAGGTCGGCGTTGTCGAGAAGTTGATGTTCGTCGAGTTTATCTTCGACGTAGGCGAGCGTGAACTCGGTGGCCCAGACGGGGACATTCAGTTCGCTGAGAATCCAGGGAAGCGCGCCGATGTGGTCTTCGTGGCCGTGGGTAAGCACGATGCCGCGCACATGCTTGCGATTTTCGAGGAGGTACGAGATGTCGGGGACGACGATGTCCACGCCCAGCAGTTCGGCTTCGGGGAACATCAGGCCGGCGTCGACAACAACGATGTCGTCGCCGTAGCGGATGGCCATGCAGTTCATACCGAACTCGCCCATCCCGCCGAGCGGAACTATATGCAGTTTTCCTTTTGACATTTAGATATTTCGATGCTAGCACAGCGGGAGGCGGCGTTGCGCGGCTGATAGACTCATACTCGAAATGGCGGACGAGAAAAAGTCATGGATGCGGCGGCGCGTGGAAGGGGCAATCCGCGGCGGCCTGACTCGCACCTACGACACGATCAAGGTCGATCCCGGGCGCTTCTTAATGCAACTCCGCGTAGCGCACGGCCTGCCGCTGGCGACGTTTCATGGTGTCTACACCCTGCCGGTCGAGCGTCTTGACGATGTGGCGGAGTCGGTAATCCGGGGCGGAATGAAGCTGGCGGCGGCTGAGGGTGCCGGGTTTGGTCTCGGCGGAATTTTGACCATCGTGCCGGACCTTGGCATTCTCTCGACTATCACCATGCGGACGATTCAGAAACTCAGCCTGATTTATGGCTTTGAGATGAATACTGACGACGAAATCGCAGAATTGTGGATCGCCGCAGCCACCGCCGCCGGGGTCGACATCAGCCGCGAGTTGCTGGAAAAGGAAGTGGTCAACAAGTTCGTGCCCCGCGTGATCCAGCGGATCGCCGCCAGGGCTGGAGCAGAAGTGGTGGAGAAGTGGGCGGGACGCCTGATTCCGGTCCTCAGTTCGGCCATCGGAGGCGGGCTGAACTACTACTTTGTGCGCGCGTGGGGCCAGCGTGCGCAGGCGCATTTTCGCGGAAAGCATATCGAGGCGAGGCGCAGGTTTGCGGCGGAGCAGGCGCAACTGCCGAGCGCAAGGCCAGCGTCCTTGCCGTCATAAGGGCGTTTACCTTAGCCACTCTTCCAACTCACTTCCGCGCTCCGTCTTCGCGTCACGACATTTGACGATCACGGGTGTGTAGAGCGAGAGCTTCCAGTCATCGGATTGACCCTGGGGGATGTACCCTGGCCTTCTTTCGCGGCGCGCGAGCACATCGTACTCGTCGCTCAAGGCCACTTCTGCGCTCCGTGGAGGATACGAGCGATGTGAATTACGTCGCCGCTGATCCGGTAGACCATGAGGTACGGCAGCGGAGCAAGCACGAGTTCTCGCGATCCCTGTTTCTTGCCCAAGCGGCCACGGTAGGGGAAACTCAGCAGGGCGACTGGAGCGCAGTAAATGGCTCGCACCAACTCTGGCGCATGTCCGGGAGTCTTTTCGAATAGGTAATCGGCGATACGTTCAAGGTCGGCAAAAGCTTCGTCCGTCCAACGAAGTTCCATTACGAGCGCGGCGGCTTGTCTGCCAGCAATCGTTCAAGGCGCGCCCCAACCTGCTCGTGGGTTAGCAGTGCCCCGCGATCGGCTGAGGCCAAACCCTTTTCCACTTCGCGGATAAACCACTCGTCATAGTCGACAAAGCGCTCAATCGCTTCCCGAGCCAGTACTTCTGCGTCACTCCCGCGCGCGGCGGCTATGCGGCTGAGTTTGGATTGTAAGTCTGGGTCTAGACGGACTTCCATGCCTGGAGTGTAAGAGTGCGACCGAGCACTGTCAACGGGGTTTGTGGCCGATCAGCGAAACACGCTATGCTCCCTTATCGCAACCACTCTTCCAGCTCAATCCCGCGCTCGGTCTTCTCGTCGCGATACTTCACGATCACGGGCGTGTACAGCGAGAGGTTCCACTCCGCTCCCTTGCCTTTTTTCACCGCGCGCGAACCGGGGACGACGACGGCATTCTCTGGAACCTCCAGTGGCTGCTCCGCTGTGGCGCGGTAGATTTCACCGCGCACCAAGTCGTAGAGCGGCGTGGATCGAGTTAGGATCGTCCCCGCTCCGAGCACCGCGCGGGTACGGACCAGCGTGCCTTCGTAGACTCCGCAATTGCCGCCGACGAGCACGTCGTCTTCGATGATCACGGGAGTGGCGTTGATGGGTTCGATCACGCCTCCAATCTGCGCGGCGGCGCTGAGGTGGACGCGCTTGCCGATCTGGGCGCAGGAGCCGACCAGGGCGTGCGAATCGATCATCGAGCCCTCATCCACGTATGCTCCCACGTTGATGAACATGGGAGGCATACAGATGACCGAGGGCGCAACATAGGCGCCTTCGCGGATGGAAGAGCCTCCCGGGACGAGTCGAACCCGATCGGCGACCGTCAGACGCCGGGCAGGGAAGGTGTCCTTGTCTATAAAGGAAAGCACGTCGCCGTCCGACATTTGCTGCAACTCGCCGAGGCGGAAACCGAGCAGGATGCCTTGTTTGACCCAGGGATTGACGACCCAGCGTCCGTCGATTTTCTCAGCGGCGCGAACCGCGCCGCGAGTCAGAGCGGCGCGGAAGTCGAAAAAAACGGGGCGGGCCTCGTCGGGTTCGCCGATCGTTTCGAGGGCCGATAGTCGTTCAATGGCCAACCTCAGAGTGAGTAGAGAATCTGGCATAGGAAAATAGAGACTCGATAACTGTTACCCGACAAGTGCTCTGGAACCTTAGCTTCGTTACTCTTCCGGCAAAAACAGGTCCTTCGCTTCGCTCAGGATGACAACTCTTCCGATGACAAGTTTTCTTTTGATGATAAAGCTTTATGACAAGTCTTAATTCACTGGCGCGCGCAGAGCCAAATGCCAGAAGCCAGAAGCTGCCTATCCCACGCATTTGCATTCGCTGCGGATCAGCACTCCCGGCATCTGATGGGTTGCGGCGCGGGCTTCGGCAACGTTGCTGTAGGGTCCATGCCAGCGCGAATGATTGGGATCGTGCCCGGCGGGGCGCCCTTTGCCGGAACTGCACTGTCCACAGGAGGCGCGGTGGAGCATCGCTTTGTGGGGGCCGGCCGCCCAATTTTCATAAACGTAGAATTCAGTGGCGGCGGGAGTCGCGGCCGCAGGCCGCGAAATCAATCCGGCTTCGGTTGCGATCTTCTGCAGCTTCGAGCGAGTGTCGCGGCGCATCGGCAGCAAGGGCAGGCGATACACTTCTTCGATCTTGCCCATCATCGCCAACACGGCCTTCACGGGCAGCGGACTCGATTCGATAAAGTTCGTCAGCATCAGCGGAAGATACTTGCGGTGGAGGGTCCGCGCCGTGTGCCAGTCGTTATTCAGAGCGGCGCGCGTCATCTCGGCCATTTCGCGCGGAATTTCGTTGGACGCAACCGATATCACGCCTACGCCGCCGAGCGCGATGACCGGCAGAGTGACGGCGTCGTCGCCCGAGAGCACAAGGAAGTGTTCTGGAACCACGTTCAGCACCTCGGCGATCTGAGTCATGTTCCCGCTGGCTTCTTTCACGCCCGCAATATTCGGAACCTCGCACAGCCTTGCCAGCGTCGCGGGCTCGAGATTGGCGGAGGTACGGCCCGGCACGTTATAGACGATGACCGGTTTGTCGACCGCTTCGGCGATGGCGCGGAAGTGGCGGTACTGGCCTTCCTGCGTTGGTTTGTTGTAGTAGGGCGACGCGGTGAGGATGGCGTTGACGCCGGGTCGCGCCGCCACTTCCTTTGCTTTGGCTACAGCCTCCTGCGTCGAGTTGGAAGTTGCGCCGGCGACGATCGGGACGCGTCCGGCGACGACCTCGATAGTGACGTCGATTACGCGCAACCACTCATCGTGATTGAGGGTAGGAGTTTCTCCCGTGGTGCCGCAGGGAACCAGAAAATCAATGCCCGATTCGACCTGCCAAGCGACCAGATTGCGCAGAGCGTTTTCGTCGATCGCCCCGTCCTGAGAGAACGGGGTAACGAGAGCTGTCCCACATCCCCGGAGTTGCATGAGCTAAGAATAACTCTTCTAGCGAGCGCTTGCATGGGCTCACCCTAAAGCTCACGCCATATGTTGCGGAACTCGAAGAAACCTGTTTTCCCCGCCAGCCACTCGGCGGCGCGCACCGCGCCTTCCGCGAATCCGAGGCGCGACTTGGCGTCATGGCATAGATAGATTCGGTCGCCAGAAGAATTGAAGACTAGCTCGTGCATGCCGACGGCGTCGCCCTCGCGGAAGGAAGTGATCTCGACTTCTTTTTCCGCGGATTGGCCCGCGGCCTCGCGGACAATCTTCTGAAGAGTGAGCGCCGTCCCGGAAGGAGCGTCTTTCTTCTGCGCGTGATGGCGCTCGAAAATCTGGCCCGAGTACTCGTATTTCAATGCGGCTCCAGCGGTGGCGGCAATCTCGAAAAAAAGGTTCACGCCGATGGAGAAATTCGATCCGTAGAGAAAGCCCGTCTTGGCCGAGAGCACCATTTCTCGGAGACGCGGCACCTGGCCATACCAGCCCGTGGTTCCAATCACAATGTTCTTATTGGCGCGAATACAGGCTTCGGCATTGGCGACAACCGCCGCCGGAGTCGTGAAGTCGAGGACCATGTCGGTTTTGGCCAGAGCATCGGCCGTAAGAGCGGCCGCGTTCTCGTTTTCGGCGGAGGAAAGAACTCGTACATGATGGCGGCGCGAGAACGCGACCTCGGCCACCATCGATCCGGTCTTGCCGCGGCCAAGGATTAGAAGGTTCATGAGAAATTCATACACCGCAGAGACGCCGAGAACGCCAGGAAACTCGAAAGAGCGAACGTTGAGCCCGTGTTGGGTGTCTCGGCGTCTCGGTGGTGAAACCCACTCTATGCAAACACTTCCGGATCGACGTCCGCAAAAAACGCCTTGTGCAAGCGCCGCACCACTTCCGCTGCGTCGTTTTCCTCAATCACAAAAGTCAGGTTGATTTCCGACGCGCCCTGCGAAATCATTCGGATCTTCACATTTTCCAGGATGCCGAAGACCTTGGCGGCAATTCCAGGTGTGTCCCGCAGATTCTCACCCACCAGGCAGACAATCGCTTTGCGTCCCTCATACTTCACGTCCGCGAGTTTTGCCAGATCAGCGGCCAAAGCCGGGATCGCTTCGTTGGTCTCAGCCGTGACCGAGACGCTGACTTCGGAGGTGGAAACCACGTCCACGCCGACTTCGTGTTTATCGAAGGCTTCGAAGATGGACTTCAAATATCCGCGCACCAGCAGGCGGCGTGGCGCGGCGATCTCGACGAGAGTGATCTTTTTCTTGAGCGCGATGGCCTTGAAAATATTCGCGCAGCGTGGAGCGCGCGCCGTGACCTTCGTTCCTTCACAAGTGGGGTTCAGCGAGTTCAGGACATACACAGGAATATTCTGCTGAATCGCGGGCAGGACGGTTGCGGGATGCAGCACCTTGGCGCCGAAGTAGGCGAGTTCGGCCGCTTCGTCGAAGCTGATGACTTTGATGCGGCGGGCATCGGGACAAAGGCGCGGGTCGGTGGTCATCATGCCGTCGACGTCGGTCCAAATTTCAATGCGTTCGGCATTGAGCCCCGCGCCAAAGATCGCAGCGGAAAAGTCGGACCCGCCGCGGCCAATCGTAGTCGTGATGCCGGCGCGATTCGAACCAATGAATCCGCCCATCACCGGGACTTTGCCCGCTTCCAGCAGAGGCTGGACCTTCTTGCGCAGCCGTTCGTTGGTTTCTTCGAACTGCGGAATGGCGCGCATGTAAGCGTTGTCGGTGAGCAGAACCTGACGGGAATCGACATGAACGCCCGCCAATCCACGCGCGGCGAAAGCGGCAGCCACGATCTTGCTCGACAGCATTTCGCCGTAAGAAGCTACATTGTCGTAGGTGCGGGGAGTAATCTCGCCGACCGCGCCAATGCCTCGCAGCAATTCGTCCAAGTCTTCAAAGTCGGCGCCGAGATTGCTGTGAAATTCCGTGAAGAGCGCCGTGCCCAGCAGTTCTCCGGCGGTGTCATAGTGGCGCTCGCGCAGGGCGCGCGCCATCTTAAGAGCGGTCTTGCGATCGCCGCCCCCGGCCGCCTTGCCCATGGCGAGCAGGGAATCGGTGACCTTGGCCATGGCGCTAACCACCACCACGGGACGATCCGCAGCACGGCCCTGAACGATATGGGCTACGCGGTCGATCGCCTTCGCGTCTTGTACCGATGTCCCGCCGAACTTCATTACGATCATGGGCGGGGATGCTCCAACGCGCGGTTGTAGATTTGTTTCACTCGAGGTATCCCTTCGCCTTAAGAAGTTCGGCATTCAACAGGGCCGCACCGGCCGCACCACGAATCGTGTTGTGCGATAGCACAGTGAACTTCCAATCGAGGACGTTGCACTTGCGCAAGCGTCCAACGGAGGTGGTCATGCCAGCGCCGAGATCGCAGTCGAAGCGGGGTTGCGGGCGGTCGGGCGCAGTCAGGTACACAATAGGTTGGTCGGGCGCGCTGGGCAGGCGCAACTTCTGCGGCTCGGCGCGGAATTGGTTCCAGACTACGATGATCTCTTCCGCGGTGGCCTTCTTCTTGAGGCGGATGGCGACCGACTCCGTGTGGCCGTCTTCCACCGCGACGCGATTGCATTGCGCACTCATGGCGAACGGAGCCGGGTCGATGCGCGAGTCGTGCAAAGTCCCCAGCAACTTCTGCGTCTCCTCCTCCATTTTTTCTTCTTCATTCTTGATGTAGGGAATCACGTTGCCCAGAATGTCGAGCGAAGCCACGCCCGGATATCCAGCGCCGCTGACCGCCTGCATCGTAACCGCGGTCACGGTCTCAAGCGTGAACGCGCGATGCAGGGGAGCGAGCGCGATCACCAGACCAATCGCGGAGCAGTTGGGATTGGTGACGACATATCCGCCCGACTGGCTTCGCCACGATTGTTTTTCGATCAACTGAATGTGGTCGCCGTTGACCTCGGGAATGACCAGGGGAACGTCGGCCTGCATGCGCAAGGCGCTGGAATTGGAGATGACCGCACAGCCGGCCTCGGCAAATTGCGGCTCCAGTTCGCGGGCAATGCCGGCATCGAGGGCGGCGAAGATGATTTTCGGCGCGCCTTCGGGCTTGGCCGGAGAGACGTTCATGTTGACAATCGACGCCGGGATGGCTGTTTTTAAACGCCAGCGCGCGGCTTCGGCATAGGGGCGTCCTTCCGAACGGTCGGATGCGGCCAGCCACGACACTTCAAACCACGGGTGGTGTTCGAGCATTTGGATAAATCTCTGCCCAACGATGCCCGTGGCACCGAGAATTCCTACGGATAATTTCTTCGACATGATTAGCTCCGATTTTATACCAGCGAAATTTCGGCAGGGAATGCCGCCGTGGGCACCCATGTGGTCATGGCCAGGTGGAGCGTGAGTTCTCCGCTTAGCTTCGCCCGCGACCGAGTTCTTGCGGAAAGGAATATTCGTTGAGCGGGCCGAACTTGCGCTTTTCGGCGTAGATGCGCCAGCGGCGCCAGACAATCCGCAAACTGGCCATCACCGGGATGGACAGGTAGACGCCAAGGATGCCGGCGATTTCGCCGCCGGCGAGAATTCCGAATAGCGCCGCCAGCGGATGCAATTCCACTTTCGCTCCCATGACGCGGGGAGAAATTGCGTAATCCAGTACCATTCTCCAGACGAACAAAAACAAGAGCAGGAAGGGCCAGTGCGGATACCCCGACAGAACGGCGACGGTCATCATCGCCACACCAGCCAGTAAGGGCCCAGCGAGAGGAAGGAACTCGAGCGCGCCGCCAGCGGTGCCGAGCATCAGTGCGTAGGGCACGCGCATCACGCCCAGCATGGAGCTGTAGGCCATGAACGACAACGCCGCCAGCGTCAACTGGGCGCGAATGAACTGGGCCAGCATCTGGTTCAGATCCTGCAGCACATCCTGCAGAAACTCGCGCTGGCTGCGCGACTGCACCAGCGCCAGCAGCACCTCATGAAAGCTGCCGCCGTCGCGCAGGAAGAAAATCGCGAGTATGGGCACGAGAAACAGCACCCACACCTGCTGGGCCGCTTCGGCCACGTGAAAGCCGATGCGCTGCGCCAAGCTCGCCAAGTCGTCCTTGCGGCTGAGCACGAAACCCTGAATCCGTTTCTGGGTGGCAGCGCTCCAGCCGTGCTCGTTTCCGATCCGCTCGGCAAACTGGCCGATCTGGCCTGAGAGCTGGCCGGTGCCAGCCTGATCCATCAGCCCAGGCAACTGCGCTCCCAGGCGGGCGCTTTGCCGGGCAATCCTCGGGCCGACAAGAAAGCCGAACACGGCCAGAGCGACAAGAAGCAGAAGATAAATGATGCTGATCGCTCGGACGCGGCTGCGGACGAGCTTCTCCAGTCGCCCCACCGCGGGATTAATCAGATAGGCAAAGAAAATGGCGAAAAGAAACAGAATCAGCGTTCGTCGCGCGGCGTACAGAAATCCGATGCCCACGGCAAAAAGGAATGCCGTGAACAAAACGCGCGAGGTGCGTGAATCGAGAATCGTCACAAAGCAGTTCTCAGGTGTCAGTCTTAGGTGTCAGATGTCAGGTTTCAAGTCTTCGGTTTCAGAAATCTTTTGCTTCGCGGCCATATGCTTGATACCTGACGCCTGCAGTTTAATCGCGCTCCACTACAGTATTCTCGCCCTCCACCAACATTCGCATTACTCTCCATTGATTCTGATCGTCGATCCAGAGCTGCCACGCCCCCGCGTCGGTCTTCAGTTCCAGCTTGATCAGATCCCGCGGCCCATTCTTCAGGCTCAACATTTCCCGGCCGAGCGACTCCATGGCGAGCGGCGCCGAGGAATGCTGATGAGGGTTGATGGTTCCAAACTGCGCGCGCTGCCTCAAGGGACACTGCAGTACTCCCTTGTCCTGTTTGCAGGCAGAGGCGAGGAACCGCCACGCCAATATTTCGCGGTCGATGAAGAAGTAGTCGTCCAGGATTGTGGTCGACAGCGGCAGCAGGTAGGGCTGCTCGTGTTCTTTCTCCTGCGGCGAGGCGCGCCATTTCTGGGTCAGAAAGTCGTCATTGGGAAGCAGCACCGATTCGCCCCGCTCCGGGCTCAACTCCTTCCACTCGTACCGGCGGATGTCGCCGTTGGCGGCCAGTTGCATTTCGGAAGACTGCACGTCGGGCGGAGTATTCTCCGTCTTGAACTCCGACTTAATGACGGAGCCGTTGCCGGTCTCGTAAATCGAAAACGTCTCGGTCCCCACCCGATGACCATTCTGGAAGATGCCGAAAGAGCCGGAGTCGACTTTCTTACCTTCCGGTTCTTTTTCTTTGTCTTTGGGCATGGGAGCAGCCATTGCCACGCAGCAAAGAAGGGGCGTAATAAGAGCGAACCACCGATAAGACAACTTCACTTCGTTTCTCCTGTTCCAGAATAATCGCGCGGACTTGGATAGGAACCACTGGGGGTGGTCTTCTCTGCCTCGGCCTTCCGCTGGACCATCTTCCCCGGGTCGAACTCTTCCTGGCCGAGCTTGCCCCAAGAGTGCAATGTACTCTCGATTTCCGCGCAAAGGGAGTCCGGATCCTTGCCCGAGGTCACGATAGTCACCCTCGCCTGGCGATAAAACGGCAGCCGCTCATGATGGAGCCGGGCAAATTCGGTGCGATCTCCTCGTAACGGGCGCTTCGCCGCGTCCTCCAGGGTGCGTTGCCAGAGATCATCCACTGGCGCATCGAGGAACACAGTGGGCCAAGGCCGCAGCAACTCCAGGTTCGGCAATTGCGCGAAGGTTCCGCCGCCCAGAGCAACCACGGTATTGCGCGCCAATGGTTCGCGCTGCAGCGATTCCGTCAACTCGCGGAGAGCGCTCGCTTCGGCGGCACGGAACCCAAGTTCGCCGCGGAGCCGAAAGATCTCGGCGATGGTTTGCCGCTCGCGCGTCTCGATATGCGTATCCAGATCCACAAAATCCCAATCCAGCCGCTGGGCGAGTTGCCGGCCCACGCTGCTCTTGCCACAGGCCATGAATCCCACTAGAAATAGCGCGCGTACTCGCATGGCCGCGGCACAGAAGACCGCGGAGATTCCGCTCCGGGCTCCGCACCATCTGCTCCTGTCGATTTTCTTGTTGTTAGCGTTGCTTGAGGCGGATTCTACCACTGAAAGAACGCAACACGACCTCGGAGGATGCCTGGCCGGTGGTGCCAAAGAAGGAACGCCCTACTTCCTCGGGAAAGCGGGAGTGTCTCGGTTTGAGAGGAAAGTCGTGCTGCACGCGGCCGAGCACCGAGCGCGCCTTGAAGTCGGCGGAAACATCCGCCGGCACCAGCACCCGTATATCGCCGGTATGGGTGGTAAAGCGATACTCGCCGCCAGAGCTAAAGTCGCCGTCGTAGGAAATGCCTCCCCGGCCGGAGGTCACTTGTACCAACGGTCCGGTGACCCCTTTTAAATGCACATCGCCGCTGATGGAAGCGACTTCCACGTGCCCATTGCGAACATCGGTCAGCGTAATCGGCCCGCGCATGGTCCGGATGTGTACATGACCGTTCTCCACGTCGCGGACATTCACCGCCGCTTCCGCGCCTTCCAGCGTCAGGTCTCCCTGCAATCGTTCCGCCGACATCGGCCCGGTCGAAGAACGAAGATTGACGGTAGCGTCGGGCGGAATCAGCAATTCGTAATCCACTTGGCCATTTCGCTGATCCGTGCCCCGCAGCAGGTGGGAGGCGATTTCAATCCGGTTGCCATTCTGCTGCTGGTCGACTTCCACATTGTCCGACTTGAGCGTGGCCGTTACGACGACCTCATTGTCGGTCCCAGGCTTCACCGAAATCGACCCGTACTGCGTATCCACGGAAATATTGGCGTGAGCGCCGACGGTGTAGCGGAACTCCTTGGCGGCCTCGGCAAAAGCCGCCGAACATAGAGCCGAAGACAGACAGGTTGCCAGAACCGCGGTTACGATCGCCGTGTTCTTGATGCTGGCTGGCTGAGAACTGGCCTTCCGAAATTCCACCATAAGAAAATTCCACCCCTGCGGCCGCGAACCCCGGCGCGCTCTTCTATTGAATACGATCTAACGCAATCTGGTAAAGGAGTGCCTTTTGTTGATAAGCCTCCATCAAGTGCTCCCGTGCCTCCGCATCCCTCGGGTTCCGATCCACGTAGGCCTGCGTTTCCAGGATGTCAGCATTGACAGCTTTGAGTTGATTTTCATACGTGGCCCGCATCGAAGGGGCGCGCGTGGAAACCGCGCTTAGAAACTGCTGATCGTCCGCGCTCGGCTCGGGTTCTACCGTGGTTTGAGCCGTCACCGTGGGTTGCATTGACGCCTGAGCTGGGAGTCGACATTGCCAAGGAGTCGTTGGCGCGGAACCCGCCGGCGATGGCGCGGACGATGGAGCCGCATTTACCGGAGCCTGATTCTGTGCCACCGGCGTGGCCGGCTTATGGCTGACCACGTACGAGCCGCCCGCTACCAACGCAGCCGCAACCGGCGCCAGCCACCACGCGGTCGAACTCCAGCGCCGTCGAGCAGCCGTCGGCAAAAGAATCGGACGGCCCGGAGCCAACTTCGCGTCCGCTGGCTGATCCCGAATCAACCCTTCGGCGCGCAATTCCAATGCGATTCGCGCCCATACTCGCGGCGGCGGTTCTTCGCTTGCCGCCAATGTTCGCGCTGCGCCCGCGATCGTCTCCAGGTCCGAGACCAGACCCGAACACGCCGCACAGGACTGCAAATGACTTTCAACTTCAGTCGGAAACGCGCCGTTTGCCTCGCCGTCGAGCAGCTCCGGCAGAGCTTGCTCCACATCGGAACACGTCATAGCCTACTCTCTCCCCAATACCGCAGCTCTGTTACCCAGTTTTAACTATCCAGTCTTGGCCTTTTCGGCTCTCATGAACTTCAAGAAATCCCGCAGCTTCAATCGTGCCTTGTGGAGCTGCGACTTGCTGTTGCCAATCGAGCAGCCCACCATTTGGGCAATCTCGTTGTGCTCAAACCCTTCCACATCGTGCAACACAAAAACCGTTCGATAGCCTGGCGGCAACTTGTCGATCGCCCGCTGCAACTGCAGCCGGTCGACCGATCCCGTCAGTCTGAGATCCTTGGTCCCGAATTCCTTCCGGGGTGCCTCGTCGTCCGCTTCCAACGTCTCTTCGAGCGACACCACCGGCAAACCCTTCTTGCGCAGTTGCATCAGGACGACGTTGACCGTCATGCGGTGCAGCCAGGTCGAGAAAGCCGATTCGCCGCGAAAGGTTCCAATCTTCCGAAACAGCTGAAGAAATGCTTCCTGGGCCAGATCTTCGGCCTGGGCGGGATTGGCAACCATGCGCAAACATAGCGAATACACGCGGCGTTTGTGCAGGTGATACAGAACCTCGAATGCTGCTTCGTGGCCCTGCTTGGCCTGCTCGATCGCTTCTGCTTCCGTGATAGCTTGCTTCTGGTCGGTCAAGTCGCCTTTTCCGGCCGCTACTCGTTCAGATGCGGCTTTGAACTCTTTCCGTTGTACTTATTTGTCGACACGTTCTCGACCGTTCTTCAAGTTGCCAGAATACCAAAAACTGTAGCCAAAGCGATCCTTCCGACCCAGCCCCCCCCCGTCGAACTCAGGGCCGAGGGCACTTTCGTAACCCTTGCTGCACATCTGCACAAAAAGTCAGATGCCACTTCTGCTCCGACCGCTGCCAGCCCTACGCCTTTGCCGTAATTGTCTCCAGCCCGTGCCCATGGGGTCCGGTTTCGCGTTTGTGGAGGAGGAAGGCGAAAAGCATGCCTAAAAAGCCGATGATGGGGAAAATCCACATCTCCGGGCGGTAGCCCTGCGGGGTTATTCAGGCTGACTGTTTGTTCTTTCCCTGCTCCAGCTTGCCGCCATGACGCCGATCCGACTTGAGCAGAAGGAGGGCGAAGATGAGTCCTGCCACGCCGAGGCACGCGAACATGATCTCCGTTGCAGTGTAGGTTCCGGTCGCGTCGCGGAGCTTGCCATTGAGGAGCGGGAATAGTCCAAGGCCTATGTTCTGGATGGCTGTCATCAGGCCGAAGGCAGTGCCCACACGCTTTTCCTCGACCACAAGCGGAACCGACGGCCACATGGCTGCGGGAACCAGGACGAATGCCGCACCCAGCAGGATCATGCTGGGGATCGGGTTCCAATGGGTGAGGCCCATGACGAGATGGGCGGGAATCAGCATGAGAGAACCCACGACCATCAAGGTGGCGCGCTTGCCGATGCGGTCCACCAGGTTACCGGCGAAGGGCGCGAAGACCATGGACGCGAAGATGACGATGCTGGTGACTCCCGGCGCCGTTGAGAACATGTGCAGGAAGTTCTCAAATATCTGGGCCAGGAAGCCGCCCGTGGACTCGCTCACCAGCGGGATGCCCCACTTGTCGTGGAACATGTCGGTGGCCAGGGCCGTGAAGGGGAAGATGGCGCTATAGAAGGTGACGCAGAGCAAGACAACGTACCAGTAAGAAGAGTTGAACTTCCGGATGTCGGAGAACACAATTTTGTCGCCACCCTCCGGCTTCGGAAGCGCGAGCACCTTCTCGCCGTGAAGGTCCATGGCGTTGTAGACCAGATTGCAGAGCACTGAGAACAGGCAGAAGCCTGCCGCCGCCCAAAGTGCGACCCGGTAGCTTCCGTAATAACGGGCGATAAGTTCTTCCGTGTTAAAGCTGAAAAGAGTTCCGACACGGCTGATGGTGAGAGTGATGCCGAAGGCAAGCGCCAGTTCACGGCCCTTGAACCAGCGGCTGACGATCGCACTCTGCACCACGACCAGCGCTTCCGATCCGGCACCGAAAATCAACCGCCCCGCGAAGAGTTGCCACCGCGATTGAGCGAGCGCGACGATGGTGGCGCCCACCAGGACCAGCAGGCAGAACAGGAGGCTCGAACGGCGCGGGCCGAGCTTGTCGTAAAGCATGCCCCCGAAGAAAACGATGGCGACGGCGGCAATGGAGTAGGCCGTATAGAGATTGCCGATGTCGCTGCGGTCCAGATGCAGAGCCGCAATGAGCGTGGGCGCGAGGGCTCCAATGCTGTCGTAGGCAAAATAGCTTCCCATCACAATCAGGCTGATGAACGTTAGGATGGTAAAGCGGTAGGGACGTCGGGATGGATGGAAGAATCCCAGGGAATCCGGAGCGGCGGTTCCAGAAACGGACCGAAGGCGTGAGGGATCGGAGCCAACCGCATCAACCATTACGGAATCATCCTCGGCCGCTTCAAACCGTAGAAGCAGGCGCTATTTTTTTTGTTGGGTGAAAGGTACCGCACGAAGATAGCAGATTGGGGTCTATCGCGTCATTGAGCGACAGGGATATCGGCGATCGTCGAGGGAGTTACGTTCCCACATATCGGGCATACAAACTGCGCGCAACCGCCGTGTCGGTCGTGCCCTTGATGATCGCCCGTCCGTCGGGAAACAGCGTCATTTCATAGGGCTCGCGCCAAAACTTCAACACAAACTCGTTGTGGCGAACGTTGCCATGAGGCTGCAAACGGACGCTCAACTCCGCAAAGTCGACTGGCCGCTGCCGTTCATGAATCTGCACCGAATTTCTTCCGCACAAGGTGATGTGCGGACGCCCCTCCCCTGCCAGATGTACGAAATCCCCCGAGCAAGCGCGGCATCCCTCCCGCCGATGAATCGCCGACATCTCCGCCCGTTCATTCGTCCAGACATCCCAGGAAAGCAAAGTACCCCGCATTTTTACCCGCGCGCCCACGAGAAACTTCAAGGCTTCGGTCGCCGCAATCGACGCCACTAGATTCACGGCGGAATTCAAAATGCCGGATGTCTCGCAGGTCTCGACGGTTCCGCGCGGCGATTCTGGAAAAATGCACGCCAGGCAAGCCGTTTCGCCGGGCAGAATGTTCATGGTCACGGCGTAGCTGCCGACCGCGGCGGCATAAATCCAAGCCACCGAGTTTTTCACGGCATAGTCATTGACCAGATAGCGCGTTTCAAAATTGTCCGTACCGTCAAGAATGAGGTCGCAGCCGCCGAGCAGGGCATCGACGTTAGCCGGAACCAGATCGGCGACATGGGGCTCGACGACAATCTGCGAGTTGAAGCGCGCAATCTGCCGCGCTGCCGCGATCGCTTTGGGCACCGACTCGCGCGCATCTTCCTCGCTGAATAACGCTTGCCGCTGCAAGTTGCTCGGCTCGACGTAGTCGCGGTCGAGAATCCGCAGCGTGCCCACGCCCGACCGCGCCAGCAGCGAGGCCAGGGCAGAACCGGTCGCCCCGCATCCCACGATGACCACGCGCGCCTGCGCCAGCCGCTGCTGCCCTTCGGGTCCAACTCCCTTGAACAACACCTGTCTCGAATAACGGTCGTCCATCTGATTTTTCGCGGCGCTAACCTTCGCGATTACCTTTCAAAGGCTGTCCAACCAGTATTATAGGTCCGGTCGTTAAACTTGATTCTGGCGAGCAACTTGTGCCGTTTCGCGCTTCATCGAACCCAAAGGGTTGCATGCTAAACCAGCTTCGATTTCGGGAGAGCATCGTGGGCGGCGTCCGATTCGTGCTGGTCGTTGCGATTCTGGCGTTCGAGCACAATACAAGTTGGGCGCAGGGTTCGCCGCCAGCCGTGCCTCCAGCCGCCGAAATGCCCGCGCCGTATGCCATTTCCGCACCCAGCTTCGGGACCATTGCGCCCTACCTCGGACTAACGATCGACCAGCTTGAACTGCCGGGCGTTCCCGCGGACGAAGCGGCCTCGCTGCTGGCAGCCACTCCGCTCAAGATCGGCGAACCGCTCACGCGCGAGTCGCTCCACGACGCCATGCAGGCTCTTTTCGCCACCGGACGCTTCGCCGATATTCAGGCCGAAGCGGATCGCACGGAAACGACCGGCGTCCGGCTGCGCTTTCTGACGGTGGCTAATTTTTTTGTGGGCATGGTTACCATCGAAGGCGTTTCCAACAATCCCTCCGTGAACCAACTGGCCAGCGCGACCCGCCTGCAACTGGGAGAGCTCTACACCCACGAGAAAGTCAACCGCGCACTCGCCGGCATCAAACGAGTCATGGAGGAGAATGGATTCCACCAGTCGAAGGTGACGCCCTCGGAGCAGCGCGACGATCCGCAACACCAGATGAACATGACGTTTCACGTCGTCCCCGGGCCGCGCGCGCTGGTTGGGGGAATCTCGGTGGAAGGCGACGCCGGCTATTCCAGGGAACAAATCGAGGAAATCGCCCGGTTGCATCCCGGTGTTCCGGTTCGGTCGAATCGTATTACCCGCGCTCTGCAGCGCATTCGCAGCCGCTATCAGAAACAGGATCGTCTGCTCGCCCAGGTCGAAGTGGCCAGCCGCACGTATCGTCCCGAGCACAATGCCGTCGACTATGTTTTCAAAGCCGAGCGCGGTCCGGTCGTCGAGATCGCCGCCGATGGCTACAAACTCAGCCAGCATGTGCTGCGAAAACTGGTGCCCATCTACGAAGAAGGCGCGGTTGACGACGATCTACTGAATGAGGGCCGACGCAACATTCAGAACCATCTTCAGACGCTCGGATACTTCGACGCCGCCGTCAGCGTGAGCCGACGCAATACGGCGGACGGCAGGATGCAGATTGTTTACACGGTCAATCCGGGAGACCGGCACAAGCTCGCGGCCATTCGTGTTTCCGGCAATCGCTTCTTTTCCGACGAGCAGATCCGTTCCCGAATGCAGGACCAGGCCGCCGGGCGTCTGTTCAGTCACGGGCGTTACAGCGAAGCCTACCTCGAAGAGGATGTGAATGGCATCGAGCGTCTTTATCGCGCGAGTGGCTTCCGGCAGGTTAAGGTCACCAGCAAGCTGGTGGAAACTTACAGGGGCGATCCGTCTTTGTTGGCCATTGATGTCGCGGTCCAGGAGGGCCCGCAGACCCGCGTCGCCTGGGTACGGATCGAAGGCAGTTATACGCTTCCGCAGGAACAACTCCCGGAGATTCAGACCGAGGAACGACAGGGCTTTGACGAATCGAGTCTGGCGGACGATCGCGACACGATCCTCGAAAAGTATTTCGATAACGGCTTCCCCAATGCCACCGTCGAGGTCGCTTACGCCCCAATTCCGTCAGACGACACCCAGCCCCGCGTCGGTGTGACGTTCACGATTCATGAGGGCGAACAGTTTTTTGTCGATCAGCTCTTCCTCGACGGCCTGCATCATACCCGTCGCGGTGTCGCCCGCCGCGAATTGCGCGTCCAACCCGCCGCGCCCCTCAGCCAGCAGGATCTGCTCGAGAGCCAGCGCCGCCTGTACGATTTAGGCCTCTTCAAGCAAGTGGATACCGCCATCCAAAATCCCGACGGCACCGAATCGCGTAAGAACGTGCTGGTCACCACGCGCGAGGCCGACCGCTACACTTTCGATTATGGCGTCGGATTCGAGTTCCAGACCGGGCAACCCGCCGTCGGGGCCAGCCAACCGCTGGGCGCAACCGGCGTGAGCCCCATGGTTTCCCTGGGCGTCAGCCGCATCAACGTGGATGGCCGCCATCAGACCCTGACCATGAAAGGCAACCTCGGCCGTTTGCAGCAGAAAGCGCTGATCAGTTACGACATCCCGAAGGTACTGAACCTCGACCACCTTCGCTTTACCGCCACGGCGCTGTACGACAATACGGTCGACGTTTCCACCTTCACCTCGAAACGTCTGGAAGGCACGTTTCAGCTTTTGCAGGTGCTCTACAAAAGGGAAGACCGTGAGCTGACCACTTTCGCCTACCGCTTTAGTTACCGCCGCGTGGAGGCCAGCGACATTGAAGTTACCGAGAACCTCATCCCCCTTCTCTCGCAGCCAACCCGGGTAGGAACTCCGAATTTTATCTACACTCGCAACCGGCGCGATAACGATTTGGAAAGCACGCGTGGCAGCTATACCACTGTGGAAGGCGGCGTCGCCGCCAGTTGGTTTGGCTCGGAAGCCGACTTCAGCCGGTTGCTGGTCAAGAACTCCACCTATCGCACTTTCTTTCGGAATCACAGCACGGGACAAGGCTTCGTCTTTGCCCGTTCCACCACCGTTGGCGTGGAAAACCCCCTTGGCAGCACGGTTCTGTTGGATCCGGCGCAAACGCCGACAGCCGCCGAAACTCTGATTCCTCTCCCCGAGCGCTTTTATAACGGAGGGGGCAACTCCAATCGCGGATTCGGGTTAAATCAGGCAGGGCCCCGCGATCCCTTCACGGGGTATCCCGTCGGAGGCAGCGCTTTGTTCCTCAATAACCTGGAGATGCGTTTTCCCAATGTCCGTGTGCCGTACTTGAACGACAACATCGGCTTCACTCTTTTTGAGGATATGGGCAACGTGTTTGCTCGTCCGCAGGAAATGCTCCCCAGCATGGGGCGGTTTCACCAGCCCAACCGGCAAATTTGTTTTCAGGCGCCGCCGTTCGGGCAACTCTCGCAGTGCAGTTACAACTACGCTTCCCACGCGGTCGGCATTGGCGTGCGCTATCAGACGCCCATCGGCCCGTTGCGGTTCGATTTCGGATACAATCTGAATCCGCCCTACTTTCCCAGCTATACCAACATTACGACCAACACCACGCCGGGGCAGCCGGGGCAGCCCCCTGTGGTGCAGCAGGTCGGGCAGTTCGGATACCAACGCGCTCCGCATTTTAACTTTGCGTTTAGTGTAGGGCAGTCATTCTAATGAAACTCCGCCGCATCAAAATCGGGAGAGATTGCGCGTTAGGGACGCTGCTGTGCGTGGCCCTGAGTGCCTGCGCCTTCGGCGGTCAAATCGTCGATCGCGTCGTCGCCAACGTCAACGGTCATGTGGTTCTACAAAGCGACTTGGAGCAGGAGATCGCTTTCGAGGCCTTTTCCATCGGCCGCAATCCCGACGTGTTTACGGCCGACGAGCGCAAGACTGCGCTGGATCGCCTTATCGACCGGGAATTACTGCGCGAGCAGGTTCGACCGTCGCAGCCCGCTCCCGCCGATCAGGTTGCGTCCCAGGTCGCCGCGGTTCGCAAGCTCTATCCCGATGCTGCAACCGACGAGGGTTGGCACGCCGTTCTGCAACGGTTTGGCTTGACCGAACTGGCTCTGGAGAAGCGCATGAGCAACGAGATCCAGCTTATGAAGCTCGTCGAAGACCGTCTCCGGCCCTCGATCCAGATCGATCAGCAGGCGGTGGAGACCTACTATCACGATGAACTGGTGCCGGAAATGAACAAAGCCGGCGGACCCGCGAAGCCGTTGACTGAAGTCTCCGCCCGAATCAAAGACCTGCTGGCCGAAAAGAAAATGAACGAGTTGCTCTCTGGGTGGCTGGCGAGCCTACGCTCGGGGAGTCAGATTCGCACTCCCGATTCCAGCGCTGGAGAGCAGAACCGTTGACAGAAGAAACGGCCGACAAAGCGCCCGAGCAGCCGTCAGAGCAACGGCCCGAGCAATCGCCTGATGCTATTCCTCCTGTGCGCCGGCGTATTCTGCGGAATCTCTTTCTGGCGTTCTGCCTTTTCACCGTTACCGTTTTCGCCGCGCTGAGCTGGTACATCACCACAGATTCCTTCCAGCAAGCTGTGCGCCGCCGGGTGATTGCGTCGGCCGAGAAACTCACTGGCGGACGCGTCGAACTCGGCGAACTACACACCATCCCGTTCCGCCTGCGCGTTGACGCGCGCAACCTGACCATCCACGGCCGCGAAGCCGCGGACGAGGCCCCATTCCTGCACGTCGACCGCGTGCAGGCGGAAATGAAGATCATTGCCATCTTCAGCACAACCGTCGGATTGCATTCTCTTGCGCTCGATCATCCCGTGCTCCACCTCATTGACTACCCCGACGGCACCACCAATGCACCCGTGCCGCAGGCCGCCCTCGCCGCGAACTATGGACCGGTTGAGGGGCCGGTTGAGCAACTTATCTCACTTTCCGTGTCACACATCGAGGTGCAGCAGGGCGAACTGCTGTGGCAAGACCGGAAAGTGCCGTTCGAGTTCGCCGCCCGCGATCTCGCGCTGCTCTTGAACTACTCCTTGCTGCGGCGGCAATACGAAGCTCATCTCGCCGCCGGGAACGTGGACGCGCGCATACAGGATAGCCCCTCGTTCGCGTGGCGAGCCGATGCCGCGCTGGTTCTGGCCCGTGGACGAGCCGATATCAACAGTTTGACGGTGACCTCTGGAAAATCCGAGCTGCATTTTGCCGGCCAGTTGCAGGACTTTCACAACCCGCGCGTAAGCGGCGAGTATCACGGCCTCGCGGATCTCGGCGCACTCGCGTCCTTGCTAAGGCAGCCGCAGGTTCGCACCGGCACCGCCCAATTCGCAGGAAAAGGTTCCTGGAGCATCCAGACATTTTCCACCGAAGGAAACGTCCAAGGTAAAGAGATCGAGTGGTCGAACGGCAGAGTGTTGCTGCGGAATGGCCGCATCAGTGCGAGCTTTTCGGTCACGCCCGATCGCTTACGGGTGTCTTCGATTAAGGCGAATCTGTTCGGTGGCGACGTGCGGGGTGACGCCGATGTGACGAACTGGAAAGATTCGGCCGAGCCCTCGCCCGTGCGCCGCCAGCGCGCGGCCGGCGGACGAGTCGCTGCCGAAAGTTTGCAGCGCGGTTCGGTGCGGTTGCAGTTGGCAGGATTTCCGCTGCTTCCGGCGACGGAAATGCTGAGTTCAGTAAAACTGCCGCTGGATCGCTTGGCGCTCGCCGGCAGTGCCAGCGGAAACGTCGAGACGGTCTGGGTGGGATCGATCCGCGATGCGGACGTGCGACTGAAGCTGGGCATCGTGCCCTCGCAAAAGCTGGCGGCCGGCGAGACCCCGGTTACGGGCCAAATCGATGGTGTCTATCGCGGATCGCGAGACGAGTTGGAGCTAACCCAATTTCATCTCTCCACGCCGGGCTCGGAAATAACCGCGACAGGCAATCTGGCCGCAGCTTCCTCTCTGCGCTTCGCATTCACCACCCACAACCTGAAGGAATGGTCGCCTCTGCTGGAAGCCGCTTACAGGTCGCAGCAATTGCCCTTCGCAGTCCACGGTTGGGCAAGCTTCAACGGCAACGCCAGTGGCAAACTTTCCGCGCTTTCCGTCAACGGAAATCTTGAAGTCTACGATTTCGACACGACGCTGCCCGCCACAGCCCGAGCCTCGTCTCGGGTGGTTCACTGGGATGCGCTCTCCACCAGCCTGCAGTACTCCAGCAGTCATTTCGCCGCCCGCAATGGCTCCATCATTCGGAATCACACCACGGCGCATTTCGACGCCAGTGCCGCGCTGACCGACACTGCGTTTCAAGCGAACGATTCGTTTACCTTACATGTGGATTTTCGCAACGCCGACGCGTCTGAGCTCGCCCAACTCGCCGGAGTTACCCAGCCCTTCGCGGGCGCGCTGAACCTGACCCTCAACCTTTCCGGAACGCGCGGCGATCCCCACGGCGACGGACACCTCGAACTTCGCAAGGGCACCGCCTACGGCGTAGCCATTCCGTTGTTAAAGACCGATCTTCGTCTCTCCGCCGGTGAACTTCAGTTCAACAACATCGAAACCAGCATTTACAACGCGCCAGTTTCCGGGAGCGCCGCCATCAGCCTGTCAAACCTGCTTGCCTTGCAATCGGCCCGTCCCAACTCCGACTGGTCGAAGAACGACATTCGGCTGAACCTTGCCGGGCGCAACCTTGCCCTTGCGCGCTTTCCGCGCCTTCAGACCAGGCGTTTCTCCGCCGACGGTATGGCCGATTTCAAGCTGCAAGTCAGTGGAACTGCCGCGCAGCCTTCGCTCGAAGCTCACGTTCATCTCAAGGGTCTCGCCCTCGATCAGGAACGCATCGGCGATTTCTACCTCGACGCCGTTACCCAGGGAAGGCAACTGGAAATCAACGCACATTCGGAATTCGAAAAAGCCGACCTGACGATTACCGGCACGGTTGCCTTGGACCATGATTTTCCCGCCGATCTGAAGCTGGCGTTCCATCACCTCGATGCCAATCCTCTGCTCCGCATTTACTTGCCGGGAACGATCACCGGGCACTCGCCTGCGGAGGGCACGCTCCACGTCACCGGTCCACTGCGGTCTCCACGCGATCTCAAGGCAGTCGCCGAACTCCAGTCTTTGAGCGTTGAGGTCGCGCACGTGCAAGTGCAGAACGTTGGTCCCATGCGTTTCGAAGTGGCGGACCGGACCTTGTCGGCCGATAATCTCCATCTTGCAGGCAGCGGGACTGATTTCACCGCCCACGGCAGCGTGCAGTTGGCCGGCGAAAAGAAACTCGATCTTGGTCTGGACGGCTCGGTCAACATGGCGCTGCTGCAATCCTTGTACCCAAAAATTCTGGCGCGCGGCGCGGTAGGCATCAACCTCAACGCCACCGGCTCAATCGATCAACCCGTGCTGCAAGGGCGATTGGATGTGAAGAACACCTTCGTCAGCCACGTTGACTTTCCCAGTGGCCTCAGCGACCTGAATGGCGTGTTGCTGTTCGATCGCAACCACATACAGATCCAGAAACTCAACGGCACCACCGGTGGCGGAACCCTCGCGCTGACCGGCTCTTCGACCTACCAGAACGGCGTGTTCCTTCTCGATCTCGGCGCGACCGCGCAAGATGTTCGCCTGCGGTATCCGCCCGGAGTGAGTTCCACAGCCAATGCGGATGTTCGGCTGACGGGTACCTCAAATTCTGCTTTGCTGACGGGCGACGTGACTGTCACCAAACTCGCCGTGACTCCCGGCTTCGACTTTGGCGCCTACATCGAGAAGAGCACGCAAAGTATTGCGCTCACCCAAAGCGATACTTTGGCGAGCCGCCTGAAGCTTGATCTTCACGTCAGCACCACTCCCGAACTGCAGATGCAAACCGCCGTCGCCCGGCTCTCCGGCAACGCCGATCTCAAGGTGCGAGGCACCGCCGACCGTCCCGCAATTCTGGGAAGGGTGGAAGTTCTGGAAGGAGACGTCACGTTCAATGGAAACAAGTACAAGTTGGAACGCGGCGATGTGACTTTCGCCAATCCCGCCCGGACCCAGCCCATCATCGATCTGCAGGCAACCACGCGCGTGCGCGATTACGACATCACCGTCCAATTCCGCGGTGACGCCAGCGTCACCAACGGCATGAAAGTCACCTGGCAGTCTGAGCCGCAACTGCCAGAAGCCGACGTCATCGCCCTGTTAGCCCTCGGCCGCACCCAGGAAGAATCGGCCGCCGCCACGACCGGCGGAGGTTTTGGCTTTGGCGGAGAAGCCTCCAATCTGCTCATCAACCAGGCCCTCAACAACACCGTCAACAGCCGTCTGCAAAGCTTATTCGGGAAAAGCCGCGTCAAAATCGACCCCCAAGGCCTGGCCAGCGACACCGCCGTGGTGCGCGGACCGCAGGTCACCGTCGAACAGCAGGTGGCGAACAACGTCACCCTGACTTACAGCACCAACACTGAAGTTTCGAACCAGCAAATCATCCAGGCCGAATACAATATCACCCGCGACATCTCCATCGTAGCCTTGCGCGACTGGAACGGAGTGGTCAGTTTCGACTTCAAGCTGCGGCGCCACAGAAAGTGATAGACCGGCGCGAATTCCCCAAGAATTTCCCCTCGTGTACCTTCATGGCCCCGGTGGTCGACGATCTTGCCCTTGACATAAATCTCCAAACCAGCAACTCTATCTGTTTTCCACTCCACGCCCGGAGAACCGGGGGTAAGGGAAGCCAAATTTGCGAGTGCGGGTCTTTTATCACGACAAATGTTTTGACGGAGCGTGTGCCGCCGCCCTGTTCTGCCGTTTTTACCGCGAACGAATCCGCAGCGATGTGGACTTCGTCTACTCCGGCCTTCTGCATCGCGCCGGCGCGCTTTTCGACGAGAAGCAGTTTGATGGCGACGAGAACGCCATCGTCGATTTCAAATATTCCAGCTCGCCCAAAATCACCTGGTGGTTCGATCACCACGAAAGCGCGTTTCTTTCGCCCGCCGACGCCGCCCACTTCGAGCAGGATCAGAGCAACCAGAAGTTTTACGATCCGGCCTTCAAGTCATGCACCAGCTTCATCGCCATGATCGCGAAAGAGCGCTTTGGCTTCGACCCCAGCCCCGTCGCCGAACTGGTCCGCTGGGCCGACATCGTCGACGGCGCCATGTACGACGACGCCAAGTCCGCTGTCGAAATGCAGGCTCCTGCCATGAAGCTGACCATGGCCATCGAAGCCTCCACCGACCGTAACTTCGTCAAGACCATGATTCCGCTGCTCGCCTACCATCCGCTAGCCAAGATTCTGGAAGAGCCGTTCGTAGCCGCGATTCTGCCGCCGCTGCTCGACCGCCATCGCCGTTCCATCGACATTCTGCGGGAGCGCTCGACCGAGAAGGACGGCACCATCTTTTTCGACATCACCGATCTCGAACTCGAAGGCTACAACAAGTTCATCCCGTACTATTTGCATCCCGATTCGATCTACAGCATAGGTCTAAGCAAGAGTTCGTTCCGGGTAAAAGTCTCGGTGGGCTCGAACCCCTGGTCGAAGCGCCCGCCCACGGTCAACCTGGCCAAGATCTGCGAGCGTTACGGCGGAGGAGGCCACGCGCGCGTCGGCGCCATTTCCTTCGAGGTTACGCAGGGCGAAGCCGCCCACAAAGCTGCTCTGGAGATCGTCGAAGAGCTTCGAGCCAGCGTTCGCCAGCAAACCTGAGGAAAGGTGCGGGTGTGTTTTGGGTGGCGCAGCGGATTACCGCTGCGGTAATCGCACCGTTGTATGTGGGGCCTTAAACCGCTGAGGTCAGACTAGCGCCACGCTTTAGAATGAGTCCGCACCCAAAACTCGCCGTCTTGTCTTATTCATGAAGCATGTCCAAATCCCGCATCCGAAACTCGGCGATCCCGCCCACATCAAAGGGGTGCGCACCGTCGCCACTTGGGAGTTTGCGAAAGGCGTCGTGATCGTTTTAGCCGGTCTAGGCGTCTTCCACATGCGCCACCGCGACATCTGGGGAGTAGCCGAAAGCCTGCTCGAATTTTTCCACGTCAACCCGCTCCAGCACTACGTGGGAGTTTTCATCGACGTCGTCTACCGGGTCAGCAACCTCCACCTCTGGGTGATCGCGCTGGTCGCCGCCATCTACGTCACCCTGCGCTTCATCGAAGCCTACGGATTGTGGTACATCCGCCCCTGGGCCGAATGGCTCGCTATCGCCTCCGGCACCATCTATGTCCCATTCGAAGCCCTCGATCTCCTCCGCCGTCCCAGTTATTTTCGCCTGCTGGTCATCGTGATCAATATCGGAATCGTTCTCTACATGGCCATGCTGCGCCTGGAAGCCCGAAGAAAACGCCACGCAGAAAGATCGCTACCGTAGCGATGCGGGGGACGCATATCTGCGTTTGGATCGCCTTGAACGGGTGGTGTCTTAACTCTGTGTTGCTCTCTGCTGTGCATGGTCAATGGATTGCTGTTCGGGCCACAAGTCACCCCGCTTTTTAGCCTCGGAATATGCCCGTATCGCCTTTTTAAAATCCCGAATTCTCTGCTGTGCGTCAGCAATGGCTTGATCCCACGGTGACTGTAGGCTAGGTTTATCTTTTAGCTTGACATTTGGTTTAGACATGATACATTACCTCACATGGACCTGACGCAATACCGTAACGCTGTGGTGCTCCACGGTTATCGGCTCGAAAAAATGATTGTTGAACGCAACAAGCTGAACGCGGAGATTGAGCGGGTCGCCGACTTGATCGCGGCCAATGCAAATTTCTTGCCGGAAGCCGAACGCGCCGAAAGATTGCAAAAACTGGAACAGATGGTCGCCGAGCGTCCCGGTTTTACGGACTCTGTAAGAAATATTCTGAGAAAGAATCCGTCCCATTGGGCTAACGCTATCGCGGTTCGCGACCTGCTCATCGCGGATGGCTACAACATGAGTCGATATTCCAATCCCCTTGCCTCCATTCACACGATCTTGAAGCGTCTGACAAAGGCCGACGAGGTGGAAGCGAAGGTTTTGAAGGACGGAGATGTTTACTACCGATGGAAGACTTAACGACTTTTGATGCAAATACAAACCGCCCAGTGCGCTAAACACTGAGCGGAGCGAGAAAGGCGGTACACAGTGAAAATAGTGATTCAGATTCGCTTCACTGCTAACGGTCCAACGGTGGAAGTAACCATTATACCACCCTAGCGGGTAACCTTTAACAATCAGCGCCCCGCTTCCTGCTTGAACAGGTTGCGGGGCTAATCCAGAACGCGGGGTAAGCCGCACTCCAGACCCAAAATGAGTATGTGGCTTTTCCCCGCCGAAATCAAGCGGAGAAACGCCATGACTTGTACCCGATGTAAGCACGAAACCTGCAAGAGGTTCGGTACCTACGGCAAGCGTAGAATCCAGCGCTGGCGCTGCAATTCCTGCAAAATTACCTTCTGCCAACCCCAAGCGCAATCGCCTCTTGGGACCATGCGTACCAACGAGGATGCTGCGGCACGGGCGATCCAGTGTCTTATTGAGGGCTGCTCGATCCGCAGCACCGAAAGACTCACGGGGTTGAACCGGAACACCATCCTGCGTCTCTTGGAAGTGGTTGGACAACGCTGTTCTAGCCTGCTCGATTCCAGACTGCGCAACCTTCGCTGTCGCTATGTCCAGTGCGACGAAATCTGGACCTTCGTTCAGAAGAAACAGCGCCGCGTCAGAGGCGATGCCAACCCTTACGAGATCGGCGACCAGTGGGTTTTTGTGGCTATGGATGCGGAAACCAAGCTGATTGCTTCCTACTTCGTCGGAAAGCGCACGATGGACAGCACACGCAGTTTTATCGGCGATCTGTCTCGCCGTTTGGGGAATCAGGTGCAACTCACCACCGACGGATTCCCTTTCTACCGGAATGCTGTCGAGGATACGTTCGGGCTGGACGTTGACTTCGCGCAGCTTGTGAAGCTGTATGGCGATTACGGCCAGCACGGCAATGAAAGGTACTCCCCAGGGCCAATCGTCGAGGTTATATCCAAGGTGCGAATCGGTAACCCCAGCAAGAGCGACATTTCGACCAGCTACGTCGAACGGCAGAACTTGACTATGCGAATGGCGCTTCGCCGCTTCACGCGCCTGACGAACGCGTTTAGCAAGAAGCTCGACAATCTCAAGTTTGCGTTGGCGATTCATTTTGCGTATCAAAACTTCTGCCGCGTTCACGGCACTCTGCGCGTTACGCCTGCGATGGAAGCGGGCCTAACGGATCACGTGTGGACGATTGCTGAACTACTCTGCGCGGCGTAAGATTGCCGCGCCTGTTTTGAAAGGAACCATGCAACTCACCCGACTGATGGATGTGCGCTGTCCTTCGTGCGACAAAGCACTTGGAGTGCATGACACCATCCTGCAAGATATATTTCGACATCTCCAAGCGACATCCACGGACGTTGAGTACTTAACGCTTGTATGCCCAGCGTGTAAGGTTTCATTTCAATTCGACTATCGTCGTCGCTCAGAGAAAGCGATGGGGTTGACTGAAATACTCGATCAAACATTAGAGCCATTGATTTGGTTTCCCGTAGTCGGAGAATGCGAAGGCGAATTCGATGGTAGCAACTGCGACTCTCAGAAAATATTATTTGCAATTCGGGACCGAAATACCACGCAGACAGCTTTCCTAGCAGAGATTCCAACATGGAACCTCTCCGGTCTTTTGTGCGAGCACAGGCACCCGATTGTGAAAGCGTCGTTAATGACTTAGAAAGCTCTTGCATTGTTCCGCCTCCGGCGTAAACTGGATTCGGCGCAAGCCATCAAGATCGTTTCACTAGGCCCAACTGACATTGGGCCTTTTCTTATGACACGACCACAGCGCATCGTCTTAATCGCGTATTGCCTTCTGCTGGCTTATTGCTGCATTTGGATTCCATGGCGCGTTACTTTTGTGATCGAGACCCAGAGCAGTGTCGGGAGTGACATCGTCAATCCCTATCAAGGAGAAAAAATTGTCCGCTCTCAGTCGGTCTACTCCTTTGTTTGGAATGCTCCCAGCGATGAAAGGAACTTGCGCTGGATTCCCACTCCCGCAGTCGATCTAATCCTTTTGCGCATCGTCGGGGTTACTGCCATTTCTGGTGCAGCATTCCTCCTAGCTGGCCTGTGGAAATCAGCAACACGGAATTAAGACACTACCCTTGAACGGGGGTGGCTTGCTTTTGCCCTCGGAACTGCATATGGTAGGAATTATTCCTACCAGTTGGGGTCTTAGCCATGCCGAATGTCGAGAAGATCAGTATCGCGTTGCCGCCGGAGATGGTGGCCGTGGTACGCCGAGGTGAAACGGGAGAATACGCCTCCAGCAGCGAGGTGGTGCGCGACGCCCTGCGCGACTGGACTCAGAAGCGCAGCCTGCGCCAACAGGGCATCGACGAGCTGCGCCAAGTGTGGCGACAGGCGATGGAAGACAAGACACCGGGCGTTCCGGTCAATGACGTGCTAGACCGCCTGGAACGCAAGTATCGGTCTCTAGCCGACGCGGACAAATAATGCGGGTTGGCGTCCGTTCCAGTACAGAACCCTACTCACTCAGCGAGCACCCGCAATCCGCCGCCGGAACGTGCGCCTTCAAAAAGTCAGCCACGCGTTTGTAAGCGTCAATCTGATTTTCGACTTTCGCGAAGCCGTGGCCTTCGTTCTCGTAGACTTTGTATTCGACCACTCCGTTGCGCTTCTTGATCGCGTCGACCACCTGCTGCGCTTCGCTCTTCGGGCAGCGTGGATCGTTTCCTCCCGCAAGCAGATACAGCGGAGCTTTAATGCGGTCCACGAAGTTGATCGGCGACCGGTCTTCGTAGAGCGCTTTGTTCTTCACCGGATCGCCCATGGTCGCAAGATCCGACTGTTGCAGCACCGGGTCTTCGTTCTGGATTTCCGTGAACCAGTTCACAAAGGGCACAATCGGAACGCCCGCGGCCCACACCTCCGGAGCTTTCGTGACGCCCATCATCGTCAAGTACCCGCCATAGCTGCCGCCCATCAGAATGAGTTTTTTTGGATCGACATAGCCCGTCTGTTGGATCCAATCGGCAGCGGCGAGCACGTCTTGCAAATCGCCGCCGCCCATGTCGAAAAGATTCGCCTGCTGAAATACTTTTCCGTATCCCGTCGATCCGCGATAGTTGGGAGCGATGACGATGTATCCCTGATTCGCCATGTACTGCACGAAGCGATTGAACGTATTCATCGTCTGCGCCGTCGGGCCGCCGTGAACGTAGACAAGCGCGGGATGTTCCGCCTGATGCGGCAAGTTGTAAGGCATGTAGACAAACGCCGAAATCGTCCATTTGCCATCTTTGCTCGGATAGTGAACCAGATAAGGCTCGACCATATCTTCCGATCGAACGCCGCCAACCAGCGAGTGCGTGAGTTGATGCGACTTGCCATCCGACATGCTGTAGACCCACAAGTCGCCCGGAGCCGTGGGTCCATTGTGGGAATAGAGCAGCCGCGAACTGTCGCGAGTGAAAGGCGACGTTCTGCCAGCCGCGTAGTTCACTCCTTTCGGCAAGGGCAGCGCATGCGCTTTCCCGGATGCGATCTCATACAAATAAAGGTCGGTGTTGCCATCGACGTTCGCGCTGTAGGTCAGAAACTTGCCGTCGGGAGAAAAACTCTCGCCCGAAATCTCCCATTTGTCTTGCGTGAGCCAATGGATCTTCTTACCGGCAATATCGAGCAATCCGACGTTGTCGTAGCCATCGCCCGCATTCGAGGTGATCAGGACGCGCTTGCCATCCGGCGAAACGTCGCTGGCTGAGTAACGGTACTCGCCGTCATGTGGGGTCAGCAGCGTACTTTGCGCGCTGACAACGTCGACGAGAAACACGTTCGAGTCCGTGCCTTTTGACTGATCCTGCGTGTAGACGATGAACTTGCCATCCGCGGACCAGATCGGAGCAACGTTCATGCGGTCGTTCGCCGTTCCCGTGGTCAGGTGCTTCACGTCGCGCATGAGCGTGTCATATACGTCGATCTCGAACACCGACGAAGTCTTCGGCTTGACGATGTAAGCCAGATAACGCCCATCGGGCGACCACGTCGGATTCTCCTCAGAGATCTCGCGCGTGTTGGTCAGGTTCACGACTTGTCCGGTCTTCGGCGAGACGAGAAAAATGTCCCACTGCTCATCGCCGTCGTAATCGGAGATATAGGCGATCCACTTGCCGTCCGGAGACCATGTCGGCTGCGTTTGCCGTTCCTCGCTCACCGTAAGCTGCATCGGCCATCCGCCGTCGGAAGGCACGAGCCAAAGATTATTGCGCCCGCTCATATTGCTGATAAAGGCAACCGTCTTGCCATCGGGCGACCAGGTCGCGCCGCCGACCTGGCGCGTCATGTAAAGCTTCTCGATCGTGAGAGTCTTTTCGACCCGTGCATCGGGCCTGGAGGCGATCTGCTTCGGGTCGGTGATGACCTGCAGTGCAGGAAGAATCTGGGATGTTGTCAATACGCTCATCATTATGAGTACGACCATAACAAACAGGCTAGGAATACGCATGGCTCCTCGAACTACAGTGGTTTGAGATGAAGCTGGTGAACATGCGAGAGGGTGCAATTCAAGGTTTTCCGTTGAAGCCGGAAATGACGGCTGGCCAGAATGTCGCATCCTCAAATCCCAGGGCGAAAACGGAGACACCCGCGAGATTGTAAGTAACCGTGAGTGCGCTTTTCAGCGGCACGCTTCTCGTGTCCTCATACCAAACGACATGGTTCGATCCGTTGGTCGCAGTGTAGGTGAAATAGGGCGATGAAGACGCTGCATCCCACTGCGGCATTGCACCGACTTTTGCGATCAGGAAAGGAATTCGTTCCCAATAAACTTGCACGCCAGTGCCGCGCGTAAGATCCCAATCGTAGCCATAGGCGGGAATGCCCAGGCTGATCTTGTTTGCGGGCACGACGGACGCCGCGTACTGAGCGCAGGGAGCGACCCAGTCCAGTCCGGCAACCGGCCCGGGCGGTCCCCAGGGCCCGTTTTCGTCGTAGGTCATCAGCTGAAGAATATCGACGTTGGGAGCCAGCGCTGCAAAGTCAAACGCGCCCGCCCATGAGTCGTTGGGGTCGTCTTGCAGTTCGGCAGGAACCGAGACCATGGTCAAATATCCAGCGGAGCGCATCGCCTGCGCCAACTCGGCAATAAACTCGCTGAAGGCGGCACGCTCCCGGGGAGGAACGGCTTCGAAATCGACGTTGATCCCAGTGTAGGCATACTTCTGCACCACGGCGAGCATGTTCTGAATGGCCCGGGCGCGATTGGAAGGGTTATTGAGAATGGCCACTGCGATGCCGGGGACAAAGCCAGTCCTTCCGAAATTCGATACCGTGGCGAAAGTCTGCATGCCCTTCGATCGCGCGAAGGCAAGATCGGCCACGGGCGGTGTACCAGAAACGACTCCCTTGGCGCCAATGGCGAAAGTGTCGGTCGGAATCTGGTTAAGGTAGGAGGAAAATTTGTGCAACGAGTGATTGGAGTTGCCGATTTCGAAGTATGCCATTACCACTTTCGCCTGGGCATGGGCAAACGGGCAGCTTCCGATAGCGGCGAGCAGCGTGAGCAACAGGCGGAGGGTCCGGAACAGCACGCGAGACATTGGTCCCCCTGACGGAGCTGAACAAGTCCAAGGTCAGATTCTACTCGAAAATTAGGTTATTCCACGGCGACCTGGTAGTCTCGCCCTTCCCAGCGCTCGCCGTCTTTCCAGTAGAACGTGAACACGATTTGGCGGCCAGTGGCGAGACCATCGGTGGGCAGGTCGACGTGTTGAAGATTCCATCCGCTTTCCCTGGACTCGCTGTCCTGACTCGTTTGCCAGTTGTCGAAACTCCAGTGCACGATTGCCGAGTCCATCAGCAGAATCCGCAGCTTCTTTCCGCGGGGCATCGAGCGCGTTTTGTTGTTGAAGCGCCAGTTAAAAAACTCCGCGGACGTCTTCTTTTTCAAATACCGCTCCACCGTTTGCGGCGGCTGATCGAAAATCTTTCCGTCGACCAGCGACCGGCGCAGCTTGATGTATTCGGAATGCGCCCAGACCAGCGGGCAGGCCGAGCCCGACGCCTTTCCGGCGAACAGCTCTCGTTCCGGGATGTCGGTTGTGTCCCAGACTTGTTCCGGAATCAGGCGGCTCGCGCCGGTCGAGTTTTCCATCACGCCCAACAGGGCCTCGGCGGAGGCGGCGCGTCCAGCGGCCAACTCATAGTGGGCTCGCTCGCCGGCCAGCAGCGGCCACGGACGGCCGATGCCCGTGCCATCGAACGGGGAGCCGTCTTCGTGCTCGCCGTAGCCGTCGCAGTTGTAGCGATACCAGGCGGGCCCTTGCGGAAGTTTTACGCGCAGCAGTTCATCGACGACTTTGATCGTGTTCAACATTCTCGGATCGTCGGGCGCGCGCAAGCCGAAACGCACCAGAGCCAACGCGTCCGGGCTGACGATCTCGATCGCGCGCGCATTCGAGCTGCTGGTGGCGCGGTTCTTGATCGGAACAAATCCCTGCAGCGGTGAAGCCGCTCCGTCTCCATCCGCAGGCGCGATGCGGACGTAATAGCCATCGACCCCGACCTGACGGGCGAGGTCGCTGTTCTCGGCGTACGTCCAGCGTTCGATGTTGTCGTTCCAGGTGTCGGCATTCTGACGCAGGAATTCGGCGGGCCCAGACTGGCTCATCGATTCCGCCAGATCGGCGGCGCTCAGCAGGGCGGAAATTTCGGCGGCCAGAGTGAATGGCGAATACCCGCCATCCTCTTCCCAGCGGTCCTGCTGCGTGACCGGGCCATTGGCAACGATGAAGGCCGCGGCTTTGCGCACCATCGGCCACCAGCGACGGCTGTCCCCGAAGCAGGCAGGCGACTCGCGGCGCAGTAGATCGACCAGCAGAATGGGAAATGCGGTCTCATCCATTTGCAGGCCGTTCCAGTACGGACGCCCATCCAACCACATGTTCTGCGCCCAGTGTCCGTCGGCTTCCTGCGTAGCTTCGAGATAATGCAACACGCGAAGCGCATCGTCGTGCGCTCCGGCGGCCAGCAATCCGCCAGCGTTCTCGACCAGGTCGCGGGGCCAGATCAAGTGGTAGCCGCCCAGGTCCTCGTCACCCTTGTTGAAGCCCCATGGGATGGAAAGACTGGCAATGACTCCGCCGAGAAAATCCTTGGACTCATGGGTGCGCAGAACGGCGGTGCTGGCCCGGTATAAATCTCTTTCGCGCGGCTTCGCGTCGAGCTTCTTCAGTGTCTGCTGCCAGTTCCGCCAATGAACGGCGTAATCCTGGCGGATGGCTTCATACGACGTGAGCAGGGAAGAGAGGGCGTGCTGCCCTGCCTCTGCCCACATTGCGCCAAAGCCGAGGGCGAGGATGAACTCGCCGTTGCAGGCTGCCAGGTCGATCTCGGCCGTCAGTGCGATGTTTCCGTTCTCCGCGCGGTCGTATTCCCACGTCAGCTGGAAATGTTGCGACAGGTCTTGCCAGCCGTCCGAGACGCCGGCAAATCCGACGGAACGCTTTCGCATCGGCGCCGAAGACGCCAGAGCAAGCGCGCAACCGTCGCGCTCCGCAAACAGCATCGGTCGTCCCTTGTAATCTCCCACCCAGCCCGTGTTGCCATGTCCAAAGTTCGCGAGGTGCGACGCCAGTAGCGCATGCACGCGGTAATCGCCCAGTTTTCCCTGTAGCGGTACGAAGCGAATCTTCTGCAACACCACGTTGCGCCACGGATCCGTCAGCACTTCCTTTTCGATGCGGTACCGCCCCGACATGCAGGCATTCGTCAACTCGTAAACGGGCACTCCGGGTTCGATGGGGAGATTGCCGAAAGTACAATAGCGCTTCTCTTCGGAGAAGAACTGATGGCCGTCGGTGACGATCAGGCCGAAGTCGCGGGTGCAGGCCTGATCCACCCGGGGAAAATAAATTTCATTGAGAATGCCGTGACTCAGGGTGAACCAGACGCGGCTGTGCAGGTTCAACGCAGTGCCTACTCCGGTTTTGGCGCTCGAAGTCCAGCGGGGCTCGATGCCGGGCCAGCCGGGGGCATAACGGAGATCGCGGTCGTTGTCATTGCTCACAGAGGGTCGTCCTCACCGATAAGCAGTGTGCCAGAAGATTCGGAATCGTGCTGGAAGTTTCAGTGAAGGGAAGGCAAATCCCCTCTCCCCGAGAAGTCCCTAACTGCTTGGAAAAGAAAGTGGGTTCATCGCAAATTTACTCTGCTGTAACCTTCCTTTAACAATTTGCACATACAACAAAATTGGACAATTATTCTAGAATCAAGAGGAGTCTTCGAGTGAATCATCGTATCGCGTTGCTGTTGGCCGTTCTCGTTCTGGCATTGCCCGTCATGGCCCAAACCACGCTGAACGGAGCGGGCGCCACTTTTCCGAATCCCATTTATTCCAAGTGGTTCAGCGAGTACAACAAGTTGCATCCGGACATACAGATCAACTATCAATCGCTGGGCAGCGGCGCGGGGATTCGCCAGGTCCTGAGCGGGACCGTCGATTTCGGAGCCAGCGATACTCCCATGTCCGATGAGCAACTCGCCCAGTCGAAAACCAAGATCTTACATATCCCTACCGTGCTGGGTGCGGTCGTGCCCGCTTACAACGTCCCGGGGATTAGCGGCGATATCAAGTTCACTCCCGAAGCTTTGGCCGGAATTTTCTTGGGCAAAATTCAGAAGTGGAACGACTCTGTCATCGCTCAGGCCAATCCCGGCGTCAAGTTTCCCGACAAACCGATCATTGTGGTTCATCGGTCCGATGGAAGCGGCACTACGTTCATCTTTACCGACTACCTCTCGAAGGTCAGCAAGGACTGGGAATCGTCGGTCGGGAAGGGGGCCTCGCCAAAATGGCCGGTCGGTTTGGGCGGCAAGGGGAACGAAGGCGTGGCCGGACAGATTCGGCAGTTGGAGGGAGCGATCGGGTATATCGAATTGGTCTATGCAGTGGAGAACAAAATTACGTACGGATCGGTCAAGAACGCTGCCGGCAATTTTGTGAAAGCGTCGCTCGATACCGTGACCGAAGCCGCGGCGTCGGTGAAAGACATGCCCGCCGATTTTCGCGTCTCCATCACGAACGCGCCGGGCAAGACGGCCTATCCCATCTCCAGCTTTACCTGGCTGCTGATTCCGCAGCAGGCGCAGGATCCAAAGAAGGGGAAGATCATCTCCGATTTCCTGAAGTGGATGGTCACGGACGGCCAGAAAATGACGAATCAGCTCAGTTATGCGCCGCTGCCAAAGAGCGTGGTGGAGAAAGTCAAGGCGGTCATTCCACAGATTCACTAAACGGGTAGTGGCGCAGTTTGGTCGTCATCACTTAGACGTGTCATCCTGACCCAGAGCTTGTCGAAGGGGAAGAACCTGCTTTTGTCCGCAGCAATTCCGCTTAATGGGTCGCTCACTTTTTAGACTGAACCACTACCACTAAACGCGGGCGCACACTTCTGAGTAAGTCTGGGGCCGCAGCCGACCTCACCTGCCATTTGCCCGAAATCTGCGCTCTTGCGTACATTGAGTTAACGCCACCGGCCCGGAAAAGGAGAGAAGCCAAAACCGTGCCGGCGGCGCTTCTGAAGGGCAGGCACCCCTCAGAAAGTTGAGAAAGGGCAGCGACTACAAAGGGTCCCGCGTCAATGTCGAACGCGGGACCCTTTTCCGTCCCTACGGCAGGTAGTAGCGGAATGAGGTGAAGACCATCCCGTCCAGTCCTTCCGGCGAGATGCCTGCCGGGCCACTGGAGTTCGCGCCCCCCCAGGTCTGACGCGTCACGTAGGAGTATTGCGTGCCGAACTGGAAGCGGCCCTTGGGCCCGCTGTAGAAGCGGTACCAGAATCCAGCCGTCCCCTCGATCGCCGCTCGCGTGTCGCCGGCGCAATGGGCGAGCGAGCCCGGGTTGAACCCGGCCGGCGGTGTTGTCGGATTCGGCGGGTTCGGATTTGCCGGGGGCTGCTCAACATAGCAGCCATCGTTCCGGAAGTTAGGCGATCCGTAGCCGACGTACCCTGGCTTTAATTCATACAAATACAATCCCTGGCTTGCCCCTGAGGTCTGCAGCGTGAGCACCTGCAAATTGGCATCGTAGTCATACGACCGTCCCGCATACTCCACTCCTGTGTAAGCGTAGAGGTCGAGTTTCTTGCCGTGCCATTCCAGCGTGCCCAGACCCTGGAATCCCTTAATCAAATGTGGGGTTCCGTCGGCATGAATGGAAAGATCGGAGAGCTGGGCTGCACCGTACCGGCCGATTCCGCTGCCACCGAAGCCGTGCAGACCAAACGTGAGGTGCTTGTTGGCGAAGGTCCAGCGGGCATTGGCGCCAAAGCCGCCGCCTTCCTTCGAGGTATTGTAAGCGCCGAGAGCGGCATTGGTGGTTGTGACACCCAGGCAAGTAGCGCCGCTGCTGTTGCCGTTCACTGCGGCCACTGCCTCGGCGCAGGGAAACACACGGTCGGCGAATCGATCGAGCAGTCCAAAGACCTCGTAGTGCCCAAAGCCGGGGTCAAAGGCGGCCTTCGCGATGAGATCGGGTGAAGGATTAGCCGTGTAAGTTCCATTTATGGCGTTGTTGTAGCTCTTGCCGTCGCCCGTCTCGCCGAGCAGGAAGTTGTCGAAGTTGTTGTGGGACGTGAACGTGCCTTGCGGGTTTTCCATGGCGAAGGCGACCGAAGCTTTGTCGCCGAAGTCTTTGGTTACGCGAACCCCATATTGACGGGCGAAACTGAAACCGACGTTGTAACCCGCGTCAATGGTTTTGGGCCGAGCATCGTTGACTCTGCCGGTGTCGTCGCTGGGCGCGATTCCCGCCGCATTCTCCGTCACCAGGCTCCACATCTGGCCGCCGAGGAATTTCCAGCCATTGTCAAACTTGGCTTGGCCCCAAGCCTGGCGAAGACGAAGCGTGTAGCTGTTGGTCTGCGTGGCGGTGGAGGTGTCGCCCGCGGAGAGAAAATCGGTCGATACGTAGGCGGAAAGTTCTGCGTTCTTGACCCGGCCTGCGACATAAACTGTAGGCCGCGACTGGCGGGCGGAGCCGAAGAATTCCGACAGATCGCTCTGCGACGCTCCGGGCATGGTGAGGTTGTTGAAGGGGGTCGAGACATCGGCGCCCAGTTCCCGCGAACGCCGCACAAATTCGGCGGCCACGAAGCCCCCGGGGGTGATGTTGATCCCCTTGATATGGATCGTCGACGGGCTCTCGAACGCCGAGATAGTCTTCTCGGTCGCTTGTTGCGCGAGGGCCGCGTTGGTCGCGTTGGTCTTGATCTCCGTGACATCGCTCTTCAGCGCCACCACGCTTTGCTGCTGTTCGCTGGTTTGCGTTTGAGCTGCGGCCGCTTTGCTGGCCGCC
>Ga0302278_10000193_pt1 | contig 78147 bp, 78 predicted proteins | sample III_Bog_N3_2_FD_194543 | JGI IMG/M metagenome (GOLD analysis project Ga0302278, IMG submission 194543) | Peat permafrost microbial communities from Stordalen Mire near Abisko, Sweden - III_Bog_N3_2 | ecosystem: Environmental > Terrestrial > Soil > Wetlands > Peat | place: Sweden: Abisko...
GACGGAAACGGTATTCACTGATGATGCCACGGCCGCGCAGCCGCCGTTGCCGCCCGAACAGATCGCCCCGCATTTCCCGCAGCTTGAAATCCTCGAATGCCTTGGTCGCGGCGGCATGGGCGTGGTGTATAAGGCGCGGCAGAAAACCCTGAACCGTTTCGTGGCCTTAAAACTCCTCGCACCAGAACGGGTGCAGGATGCCAAGTTTGCCGAGCGCTTCACGCGGGAGGCGCTGGCGCTGGCGGCGTTGAACCATCCGAACATCGTCACCATTTACGATTTCGGGCAGGCGGGCGGGTTTTATTACCTGCTCATGGAATTTGTGGACGGGTTGAACCTGCGCCAGCTTCTGCGCACACGAAAATTCACGCCGGAAGAGGCGCTGGCCATCGTGCCGACGCTGTGCGACGCGCTGCAATTTGCCCACGACCGGGGCATTGTTCATCGTGACATCAAGCCGGAGAACCTGCTGCTTGATAAAACTGGCAAGGTCAAGGTCGCCGATTTTGGCATCGCCAAGATGCTCGGCACAGTCAACGGCGGCAGAGTTGGCACAACCGCCGCGCCGGAAACCGTCACCCAAAGTGCCGTTGGCACACCGAGTTATAGCGCGCCCGAACAGAAGACCGATCCACAGCGCGTGGATAACCGGGCGGACATCTATTCGCTAGGGGTGGTTTTCTACGAAATGCTTACCGGCGAATTGCCCGGCAAGACGCTTGAAGCCCGCCCACCAATTTCAAGGACAATGGCAACGTCAATGGCGGTGACTATATTGACACCCCCGCCAATAATGCCTCCTACGCCGGCGAGTTGGCCAGCTATGTGACCACCATGAAAAACTCCTATGGTGTAACCCTCTACGCCGTCTCGGTGCAGAACGAGCCGGACGTCCAGGCGCCCGGAGCCAGTGGCTACGAATCCTGCCTGTGGACTTCCGCGCAGATTCACGATTTTGTTCCCTATCTTTACACTAATCTGATAACCGCCGGCGTCGGCAGCACCAAGATCATGCTGCCGGAGGATGAATTCTGGCAGTGGAATCTGGCCACTGACACATGGAATGATACAAATACTGCGCCACTCATCGGCATCCTGGCCGCGCACAATTACAACAACAACTATAACCAGGCACCCACCCCGCTCTTCACCAGCAACCTAAGTAGTTCCAATACGGTGCCGGTGTGGGAGACGGAACATTACTTTGGCTCGGACGACAGCATAACGAACGGGCTGCAACTGGCGCAGGAGATCCATAACTTCATGACCGTGGGAAATGCCAATGCCTATCATTACTGGTGGCTGCTGGGCAGCGCACCACCGGCCTGCAATATCTCCCGAGTGTTCCGATAATTTTTTCGGATAGAACGAATGGTGCGCTTGTCTGGTCCCATGCCGGCTTTCGGGAAATTCAATTCCTTCGCATAAATTTTTTGTGCAACATCACCGGTGAGAAAAAGACCATTGGCTGGTGCGGTCGCGATTTTTTGAAGCAACTCAATGTCCAAGGTGGAAAAATCCTGAAACTCGTCCACGAGCACGCAGCGGTAACGGAAGATTGCCGGGATTCCGCCGCGATCTTCAACTGCCACGGCTGCCGACTGACCTAGCCCCATGTGGTCAAGAAAGCCCCCCTGTAACTGGTGATGTTCCCATGCGTGAAGCAGATTAAGAACTTGTTCGCGACGATTACGCTGAAATCCGATTGAGCGGCCAGGGCGTTCGTATTCTTCAAGATAGCCCGCATATCGGTTCAATGAAGGAAACGCGCTGCGAATCAATTCCAATTCCTCATACAAATAATGAACGGGGTCCGCATTGATTTCATTCGTGCTTAAAAAACTCCAGAGCCTCACCGCCGCCTCGCTGCCCTGATGGTTTGCATCGTCGAGAAATTCTCGAAACTTTCCAAAAAGAACCAATTCGTCCAGTGCTTGAAACAAGCGCCCCACCTCATGCGGAGGAAAACGGTTTATCAACTGTTGAACCGCGTCGCCATGACCGGTGCATTCGCCGAGTGTTCTCAAAAATCCGTCCAGATCAAGTGAACCAATCAAATCTGACAAATACTCGTGATAGGAGCGGACATCAATCCGAGTCTTCTCCTCCGGCGAACAAATTTGAGTAACCAGGTTTTCAATCAGTCTGGCTAGACTCTTATTCAATGTGAGAACGAGGATTCTGTCTTGAGGATACTTGCGTGAAAGACGCTTGGCCCGGTGAACCAAGACACAAGTTTTTCCAGAACCGGAAACGCCGGTGAGAACCGCCGGCATTTCAAAATCCTCGTCCACAACGCGCTTTTGCCCCTCGTGCAGGAAAACCATCCACTCCTGAAATCGTAATCCGGCAACCTATGTTCCGTCACTCCGGATAAACTGACCGGACTGGGTCAAATTTGTCACCACACCGCGTCCATTTGACTCCTCGCAAAACTTGTGGCCAAACCAATCCTCTGCTTTAATCATTCCACTATGATAAACTTGACCCCGCAACAACTCCGACTGGCCGCCGATCTCCAAGAAAAGATTGCGGCTCTCAACCAAGAACTCGCGCTCATCCTGACTTCTGGGAAGGCAATTCCCGCTCCCATCAAGGCTGTGAAACAGGCTAAGCGCACCATCAGCCCAGCCCACATCGCCAAGATCAGGGCCGCCCAAAAAAGACGCTGGGCCAAGGTCAAAGCGGCGAAAGGGACGGTTCCGGCGGCGAAACCCGCCAAACGGAAGATCAGCCCGGAAGGCATTGCCCGGATCAAGGCGGCCCAAAAGGCGAGATGGGCGGCCATCAAAGCCGGGAAGCAGTGATTCTTCTGGCAATGACAAAGGCCACTCAGGGTTTGAGTGGCCTTTTGCTTGGGTTGCCGAACAGTTAAACAATCGTCCCTGATTACGCCTCGGTTTCAAGACACCTAACGAAGTCTACTACTAACCATTTTTTCGCACTTCAAATGTGAAACTAAACCACAATCTATCACTCATGCTTGCGCCTCTTGAGGGAAAACAATATGAATCCGGCACTACAAACCATCAATGAAACCGTAGATGGCTCTGGAATACCTAGTATGATGATAGTAGCGCAAGCCTACACCGGCAATTGCGGAAGTGGAAAGTCGGTCGAATTTATTCGGCCGGTTTCAAGCGTGCCGGTTCTTCAAGAATGTCGGGCAATGCCTTGGCACAATAAACCCGGTCGCGCTTCGCATCACCTGATTGCCTCACAATTCCAAGTCGCTCCAGTCGCTCAATGGCGCGTTGCGCAGGAATCCCATTGCGTTAATCGAGACTTAAGCCAGCTTTTAATCTCAGGTTAAACCGGAATTGAATCACGGTTAAAACGCCCGCCAAAAGGGCGCGCGATTCGTGTTTTCAAAATTTTGGAACTTGGAAATTTCGCAATCCGAACAGAATTATCGCGGTTTTATAAACCGGCTGAAATCAGCGCGGACAAATTTCCCGTGCGCGGATGCACGTCAAATCCGGCACCGTCCAGTCGGCTGTGCACGGCTTTAATTCTTCCAGCTTGGATCCGCCAGTGGCCACCGCCAGTGTTTTCGCGCCGATGAATTTCCCGCAGCGCACGTCAAACGGCGTGTCGCCTATGACGACAATCTCCTGCGGCTGCAAATCGTTTCCCAGCACCCGGCGGCCGCGTTCGAGCGCGGCGACGGCGATGTGGTTGCGATCCTCGTGATCGTCGGCGAAACCGCCCAGCGCAAAAAAATCCCAGAGGCCGAACCGGCGCAGCTTGATTTCCGCACCCATACGGATGTTGCCGGTGAGCAGTCCCAGCATTGGCGGCTGCGGTAGCGCGCGCAGGCCGGCGATGAATTCCCGCACGCCCGGACATTCACCGCCCGTGCTTTGCTCTACGATGTGGTCGAGCCAAAAAACGTAGCACGCAAAAAACTGGTTGAAATGCTCCGGTCGATCGTCGAGGCCGTGAATCTTAAAAAATTCGCGCACCAGGCTCACGTCGGTACGGCCGGCGAACTTCATTTTTTCCGAGCCGTGATGCAGGCCAAATTCCGTCGCGAAGGTTTTGGCAAACGCTTTCGTCCCCGCGCCGCCCGTGTGGACGAGCGTGCCGTCAATGTCGAACAAAACGAGCCGAATCATGCCGCGCGCAAGTTAATCCCTGTAGCGCGTGGTGGCAACGAACTTCACCGTTTTTGGTTATAGTCGGCTTGTGAGAATTTTTCTAGCGCCAAAGTTTCTGCGCGACGGCGTAATTGCGCGTCTGCGGCAAAATCCGTCCAGGTCACGGAAAACTGATTTTCCGCCGCGCCGCACATCGCGTTTTCCCAATCCGTACGCACGTTTTTTATGGGCGGCGGCTGCACCGAACCTTGGATTAACAGGCCGGATTTGTTCCGCCGCTGTGCCGCACCCGCAATTTTTTTGCCGTGCCAGAGCAGGTCAAATTTCTCATGGCCGACGAAACATTGTCCCGGCAACGTCTTTTTGCAGCATGGTGCGAGTTTGGTTTCGACCTTCAATTTTGCGAACGCACTTTGGATCCACGCGTGAATGCGCCGGTAGCTTTCAAACGCCGCGAGCAAATGCCATTCATGGCCCGGCGGAAAAATCGCGCTGTAAGTCCAGTCCGCGTCATGCGGCACAATGCCGCCGCCGGTCGGACGCCGGATGAGCGGACGCAGATGTGTCGCGCGCTCGACCTCGGAAAATCTTTGAAAATAGCCAAACGTCGCCGCCGGTTCCGTCCAGCCGTAAAAACGCAAAACTGGCCGGCCAAGCTGCGAAGCTTTTTCGAGCAGCAGTTCGTCCAGCGCCATGTTGAACGCCGCGCCGCACTTGCCGGATTGATGAAGCAGCCAATTCATTTGTTCATGCCAATTCGCGGGCAAAGATTTTTGACCTCACAATTGTCGCAATCCGGCGTGCGCGCAACGCAGCGACGCCGCCCGTGCCAGATGAGCCAGTGGCTGAACAGCGTCCAGTCTTTTTGCGGCACTAGCTTCATCAATTCCTGCTCCAGTTTCACCGCGTCAGTTCCTTTCGCCAAACCGAGGCGATTAGAAAGCCGCGTGACGTGCGTGTCCACGACCACGCCAACATTGATGCCAAACGCATTGCCCAAAACCACATTCGCCGTCTTGCGACCGACGCCGGCGAGCGCGTGCAATTCGTCCATCGTGCGCGGCACTTCCCCGCCGTATTTTTCCACCAGCGCCGCGCAACAGGCCTGGATATTTTTCGCCTTGTTGCGAAAAAAGCCGGTCGTCTTCACGGCGGTTTCAATTTCCGCGAGCGGTGCATCGGCGAAATCTTTGGCGCTACGATATTTTTTGAACAGCTCCGCCGTCACAACGTTCACGCGCTTGTCCGTGCATTGCGCGGACAAAATCGTCGCAATCAGCAGTTCGAGCGGATTGGAAAAATTGAGTTCGCAATGCGCGTTCGGATAAGTCCGCTGGAGCGCGGCGCAGATTTTTCCCGTGCGTGCCTTTTTGGCGGCGGTGCTTTCGCGTGGCATCAAAATTTATTTTCCCGCCGGCGCGTTGGTTGAACCCACCGGTGGAACCGCGTTGGTCGGCGGCACATAAGCCCACGCATTTGTGCCGAAAACACTGGTGGTTTTCAATTTGGCCGGCAGATTTTTGTCCAACTTTCCGAAATACCACCAGCCATAAATCAGCGCGAGCAGGATGATGAACGCGAGGATGATTTTCGGCCACGGACTTTTCTTTTCTGCAAATGGATCCACCAGATCGCGCTGTGAGCCGGGCGGCAGCGTGGCAATCTGCGTCAGGCTCGCGCCGAACGGCAAGTTCATTTTGGCCTTGGCGTTCACGGCCCAGCCGTTGGCGTCAAGGATTGGACCGAGATTGCGCTTGCGCAATTGCAGCCACGCCATGATGACCGACGGCATCGAAATGCCGATGACAATGATTACGATGACAAGCGGAATCTCCCATTTTGGGAGGTCAAAAAGTTTGGTGAAAATCACGCCCAACGCACCCATCAACGTCGTCAGCACCAAACCGATCGCCGCAAGCGTGCCGGTATCAATTTTGTTTGATGCGGCGGGCGGCGGGCCACCAGCCGTCGCGCTCGCGGCACTTTGTAGATTCGAGGTCGCGGTGGCATCGGCGGTGGCCGCGCGTTTGGCAACCTGTTCCTCGATGAAGCGGGCGAGTTTTTTGTAAGGCGCAAAGAACGCCTGCCGCACGCTGATCGGATTCGCGACAATTTTCGTGATCGTCGCGTCGTAATCGTTGCCTTTGCGGTCATAAAAAATTCCGTTACGGCCGAGCATCAAATTATCGTCGTCGCCCTGTGAAAAAATCGCGAGGATGCTCAACTTCTCGCCCGTCGCCTTGCGTACGCAGTCCACATACGCGAGATACGCGCCCGCGAGTCCGGCCATCGTCGCGTGCTTGGCCGCGTCCTCGACGGTGAGGCACAGATCGCAACTGCGTTGATCCAGATACAAACGTCCGGCCTGAAAAATCGCCGGGATTTTACGGCTGTAAAAATTTTTGAAGCTTACGAAATTGACGCAAAGCGTGTAAAGGTCGCGGTTGAAGCGGATCAATTTTTCCACGGCGGCGATGGCGTTGGCCTCCGGTTCGAGCGCCTTGTCTTTGGCGATGAGCGCGTCAATTTTTACTTTTGCGTCGCCCGCCAGAATTTCGCGCACGCGCTTCAAGCCGAGTTTTTCCACCGTCGCGCCGACCTTGCCCGCCGACCACGTTTCAAACGGCGCGAGTTTGGCGTTCAACGAATTCCAATCCGCCTCCGTCAAAGAATTTTTTCCGCCAAGCAATGGTTTAACCGCCGCAGTTTGCAACGTTGCCAGCGCCGCCGCCCACGCGGGATTCACGCCGTCCAACAATGGCAATGATTTGCCGGCGGCAATTTGCGCGAGCGGCAAACTGGCGATCTCGGCGGCATTCACCGTCAAATCTTTTCCTGCGAGCGCGACGTATTCGGATTCCGACCGATTCAACGCGGAAACCGCGCGCGCGTCAAATGCCGCGAGCTGGCAGCGCGCAAAAAAATCGTCCGCTTTGACTTTCACTGCGTTGACGGCGGCGGACGCGGCGGCGGTGGCTTCGCCGAGCGGCAGAATATTTTTGTCGCCCTCGGCCTGTTTCCACCAGTCGGAATGCGCCTGCGCCTCCGCAAAAAATTTGTCGGCCTTCGCCTGCCCGATGCCCGGCTTGCCGCTGCGGTCGTTCTCAATGCCGAAGCAGGCCATGATGTCGGCGAGCACGGCTTTCGTCGCGTCATCGCTTGCGGCGTCGGCGGGGATGATGCCGTCGCCATTGAAATTGGTGGCGGCAAAAATTTTCACCGTGTCCGCCGCGTCTTCGAGGCCGATGGCCGTGGCGTCGGTCTTGCCAAGGTTGGCGAGAATCTGTTTGGCCGAGGCGAGAATTTGTTTTCCTTCCGGCGTCGTGTCGTTGATCGCGGCGAGCGGCAGCGCGGGCGAACCTTTGAGCAAATCGTCGGGATTTTTGAGCAGGCTCGTCGCCCATTTCGCGGCGGCGATGACTTCCGGCACACGCACGCGACCATCCTTGTCCGTGTCCACGAGGTCGAGCGTGCGACTGTCGAACTCCAGCCCAGTCGTCGGACACGCGAGCGCGACCCAGAGCTTTTGGTCGAGCTGGTCGAGATTCGCGAGGTCGGCACCGGATTCCAGTTTGACCTGGTCAAAGCCGCCGGCGCGGAAAAACTTCCATTTGTAGCTCATGATTTTTCGTCTCCTGAATTGAATGTGTAGAAAATTTAACCACGAAGACACGGCGACACCAAGAAAAGTTTGCAGCCTACATATCCCGATAAACATCGCGCCGATGACGAATCACCGAAACATCAATCATCTTGGAAAAATCATCAATCGAATAAACCACGCGATAATCGCCGACACGCATCCGCCAGAGATTTTTTTGGCCGTGAAGTTTGATGACGCCGACCGGTCGAGGATTTTCGGCCAACGTTTCGATCTTTGCTAGAATTCGTTCAGTGAGCTCGCCGGAAAGATGTTCCAATTCCTTGCGCGCGGAACGGGCGAAGCTGATGGAGTAATCAGCCATGCCGCCGGGATTTCAGCCGTTGCCGGACGGACGCAAGGCTTTCGCGCGGCTCGCGGGCGCGCGACTTGGCCAGCAGCACGTCGTGAAAATCCTCCCAAAGCTGTTTATGCTTCCGCAGGTCAATGACAGCGGCCGTCTTCTGACCGCGTTCATCCACCATGAAAGTGATTCCGCTCATGGTCACAATATGGTGAAAAAATGCGTGGAAGTAAATTCAAAACAAGAGCAGCAACCAAATTGCTGAAACGGTGTTGAAATTATTTGAATGAGCGAACCAAAGAAAAAATCTTCCGGTAGAAAAATAATTATTAAAGTTGTCGTTTGTCTTCTCTTCGGGCTTGCCTTGGCCGTTGGCATTCCAAAATTCATTCAGGCTCGACAAGCATCCGTAAGATTAGCTTGCATGAATCATTTGATTCAAATTGACGGAGCAAAACAGCAAAGGAAAATAGAACATAACAAAACTGATGCAGATGTTCCAACTTGGGAAGATATTAAACCGTATATTGCAGAAAATGCTGAATTAAAATGTCCGGCTGGCGGCATTTATATAATTGGAAAAGTTGGCGAACTTCCAAGTTGTTCGATTACCAACCACAGCTTGCGATAGAGTTAAACCAACTGCGACTCTTCAATTTTTTCTGGTGGCCGACCGCAAGGTCTGCCGTCGGGCGCTTCGGGATACTCAAAAATTTTTCCCTCGAAATTGCGGATGAGCACGCGGCCGGCGTTGCGGCACAGAACATATTCGGGATTAATCGGCACCTTGCCGCCGCCGCCGGGCGCGTCAATCACATACGTCGGCACGGCGTAGCCGGTCGTGTGGCCGCGCAATTTTTCCATGATCGCCAAACCTTTTGCCACGCTCGCGCGCAGATGCGCGGAGCCGGCGATCAAATCGCATTGATAAATGTAATACGGCTTCACGCGGCACATCAAAAGTTTTTGCACGAGCGCCTTCATCACGTCCGCGTCGTCGTTGACGTGCTTGAGCAGCACGCTTTGGTTGCCGAGCGGAATGCCGGCGTCGGCCAGGCGGCCGAGCGCGTCGCGCACCTCGGTCGTGAGTTCGCGCGGATGATTCGTGTGGACGCTGATGAACAGCGGATGAAAAATTTTCAGCATCGCGCAGAGTTCCGGCGTGATGCGTTGCGGCAGAAAAATCGGGATGCGCGTGCCGATGCGCAGAAATTCAACGTGCGGAATCGCGCGCAGCCGGCTCAACAAATTTTCCAGTTTTTCGTCGCTCAACAGCAGCGGATCGCCGCCGCTCAAGAGCACGTCGCGGATTTCAGGATGCGCGGCGATATAGGCGATTTGCTTGTCGTATTCGGGATGAAAATCGTAGCCGCTCGCGTTGCTCACGAGCCGCGAGCGCGTGCAATAACGGCAATAACTCGCGCAACGATCCGTCACCAAAAATAAAACGCGGTCGGGATAGCGATGCACCAAACCCGCGACAGGCGAGTGCGAATCTTCGCCGCACGGGTCGCTCATTTCCCAGGACGCGGTATGCGTCTCCTGAATTTTGGGAATGACCTGCTGGCGGATCGGGCAATTTTCATCCGCCGGATCAATCAGGTTGAAAAAATACGGCGTGATGCCAAGCGCGAGCTTGGTGTTGGAAAGCTGCGCGCCGGCGCGTTCCTCGGGCGTGAGCGTCGGCAGAAATTTTTCCAACTGCTCCACCGTCGTGATGCGGTGCTTCATCTGCCAGCGCCAGTCGTTCCAGTCCGTTTCCGCAACGTCGCGCCAGAAGCCACGTCCGGCGGAACGGAATTGTTTCAACGCTTGAATCGAGTTACCCGAAGGCGGTTCGCCGCGTTCCGTGGATGAATTTTCCGTCTGCATTGTCTAATGGCGAACTATAATTCCGGTTTGCGTCCTGTCAAGTTGACCGCTCACGGCGCGTTTAGGTTCAAATCCGGCGGCAGCACACTTAATTTCAACCTGGATTCGACTTCGCGCCGCTGGGCGTCGAGCGCGTCCAGCGCCTTCATCGTCCCATGTGCGCCCGCTGAACGGTGAAAAGAACCTTTCGTCCGCTCGCCGAGAAAATCCGCCAGAACTTTGCGGTAGCCGGCGGCCACGGCGGCCAGCGGCGGCGTGAGGCGGAGCTGGATCAGCTCAAGGTCGCGCAGCTTGGTCTGAAAAATTTCAACCTGCCCGGACGGGTCAAAGTTTTTCAGGACGGCTTGCAGGGAAATTTCGGCATACGACGGCAGCGAGTTGGAGGCGTAGCGGATGTTGACCGGCACGGCGAGCGCGGCGTCCAATTTGTCGCGGCTGACGGCGGGCGTCCATTGCGGACCGGGCGCGCGGGCGGCGAAACTGACGACGCGCAACGCCCACCATTTTTCCACGTCGAGCGGGCGGCGGAAATCTTCACGAAACGCGGTGAAGAAGGCGGACTGCCAGTTTTCGTGCGCTGCCAGTTGAGCGAGCAGGGCGCGGATTTTGTCTGGACCGGCTTTCAAAGCGAGCAGGTCGTGGATAAACAATTGCGCGCTGGCGAGATACATGCCGCCGTCGTCACCATTCAACTGCGCGTCCGTCGGCCAGCTCAACTGCTCGAACGTGAGTGCCGGAAAATTTTGCAACGTGCGCCGCGCATCGGCGAGCGGATCAACGCTGCGCCGTTGTTCATTCAGGCGTGTTTGCGGAATATCGTTCAGGGTTTTGACGGGCGCGGACAGAATGACTTTCGTCTCTGCCGATTCCAAAATCTGCCGCGCCAGTCCATCCGCGAGCCATTGGGGAATCACGGCGGACCGGCTGCCGACCGGCACATTGCGGTTGGCGATCTCCAGCAGCAGCACGTCGCTGAAAGCGCGGGCGCAGCGGTCGCGCGCAATGAGATCGGGCAATTCCAGCCGGTAGTTCCAGTTGCGGATGAAGGGTTGCGCGGCGATGACCACTTCTTCATCCGTCGAATGCGCCGAATGCAGCGCGAGAAAAATTTTCCCGGTCCACGGCGCGTTGGCGGCGAGACCGATCTGCGTCCAGAGCGCGGTCTTGAAGCGTTCGGCGGAGACCGCGAGCAATGACGGTTCCAGCCGGAGCCAGTCGGTGTTCGTGCCCGTGTCCGGACGGCGATAATAAGGATCGTTATCCGGCATGAAGGAAACAACGAACTGCCCAGACACGCTGCTGGTCGTGTCCAGCGCGAAGAAGGACGACTGGCCACGGGCGGCGGCGAGGAAAAGCATCAGGCCGGCAACCAGCACACAGGCCGGGCGCGAACAGTTCATTTTTTCTCCGGTTTGGCGGCGGCCTTGGCTTCGGTTTTGGTCTCGGACTTGGCGGGCGTGGCATCTTTTTTCGCCGCCGACTTGTAGCCTTCGCTGCGATAGTCGGTGATGTAAAATCCGCCACCTTTAAACAACAGACCAGCGCCCGCGCCGATTTGTTTGGTGACTTTACCGCGCCCCCATTTTTTCTGCGCGCAAAGTTCCTTGGGACAAATTTTCAGCGCGGGGGCGGACATGGCTTGTCGCGCTTCAAACTCGTGACCACATTTTTTGCAAACGTATTCGTAGGTGGGCATGGCGGCACGGCAACAGTTGGCAGACGAAGGCGCGACTCAAGGCGCGGGCGCATTGGTCGACGCGCCCAGCGGCGGGATGACCTTGACCGAGCCGTCGGAGCCAACTTCAACATTGAGGCCATAGTTCGGCGCAATGGGGGCGTTGGTGACCGGAACCGACCGTTGCATGAGCAACTGCGAACCTTTTTTCTGGCTGTTGTCATTTTCCATGAACTGCAAACGGCGGGCCATGAATAGGTCGGTCTTGATTTTTTTTACCTGCTGGCGGAGTTCATCCAGGTCGTTGAACTTGTGTTCGATCTCGGCCTTCTCGGCCATTTGTTTCTGAAGTTCCTGCTGCAGAAAGACATTGTTGGTCTCGGAGGTGTTCAACTTGATGCGCGTGTCTTCAATCTGGCCGTTCAACTGGGCGATGGTGTTGGAGAGTTCATTGGCGCGCTGGTCGAGCACCTGGTTTTGCGTCTCAAGATCGCTGATGCGCGTGTCGAGATTGGTAATCTGATTCTGGGCGTTCGCGAGCGCCGCCTTGCCGTCGGCGATCGCGGCGGTGGCCGTGTCGAGGCTGTTGGAAAGCTGCACGGACTGCTGCTGGCTCGCCGCCAGATCATTTGTCAGCATCAAATTGACCTGATTGAGATCGTTAATTTTCAGGTCGGCATTCACCACCTGGTTGGAAAAATCCACGATGGAACTCACGTCGGCGATGTGCTGCTCCTCGCCCTGTTTCTTAACGGCGAAAAGCGCAATGGCCAACCCGACCACGGCGACGGCCAAAATGACAATGACAATCTTTATCTTCATAATTGAATTCTCTGCCTGCGCCTTTTCTTGTCAAGCCTGCTTAATTGGACGGGTCGGCGGCAGGGGCGTTGGTGTCGGCAGAGGCGGCTTGGGCGCGGACGGCATCATCCAGCGCCTTGAGCGCGGGATCAACAATCTCCACGTCTTGATCGGCGCGGAGCTTCTTGACGTAATCTGGCGCGAGCTTCTTGAGGGATTCCGTTTCCACCTCGTTCTTGCAAATATCGGCCACCGTCTTGTCGGATTGTGGCAACGTGTCGGTGTAGGCAAATTTTTTCGCCGGCGTCTTGTCAATCATCTCGATGATATGGTAGCCGAACTGCGTAGTGACGACGTCGCTGACTTGATTGTTCGTCAGCGAAAATGCGGCAGACTCGAATTCCGGCACCATCTGGCCGCGCGAAAATTCCGGCAGTTCGCCGCCTTTTGCCTTCGAGCCGGGGTCTTCGGAATACTGGCTGGCCAGCGTGGCAAAATCTGCGCCGCCGCGAATCTGGTTGAGCAAGTCATCAATCTGCTTGCGCTTGGCGGCCACCGCGTTCGTCGGGAGCGGCGTCGGCGGCTGCGTGGACGTATCAATCGTCATCAGCAAAATGTGCCGGACATGCGCCAACTCCGGCTGTTCAAAGTCCGCCGCGTGCTTCGAGTAAAACGCCTTGGCTTCGTCATCGCTGACGGTGATGTTCAACTCCCGCTTGAGCGCGGCTTTGGCCGTCGCTTCCTGAGCGGCCTTCGCGCGCAACTCATCCGAGGTCATGCCCACGGCCTTGAGCTGGCGGTCAAACGCCTCAACCGAGCCGAACCGCTTGATCAGATTCGTGTATTGCAAATCCGCATCAATCGCACCGGCGGCGCGGTCGGCGGGCGTCGCCTGTTGCAACAGCGCCTGGATGGTGATCAACTGGTTCAGGATGGCGATGGAAAATTCCGGCGGCAACTGCTGCCCCTGCGCGGCGGCATTGGCCTTCGCACCGGTCAAAACCTGATCCAAATCGCTCTGCTTGATGTCAAAACCCTTGGCCTTGACGATCACCGGATCGCCGAAGAGCGCCTTCATCGTCGCCTCGGGGCTGGCGTTGGTGTCGGCTGGCAAAGTAACCGGATCAGCCACGGCCACGGCGGAAATCACACCGGCCATCAGCGCGGTGGACAGTAACAATTTTAATTTCATTTGGTCAATTGGACTTGAAAGTTTCATTTCGGTTCAAAAACAGAGTTACAACGTTACCACCTTTACATTGCTAATGTCAGTGTCTTTTTTCAACTCATCCAACAACGCCTGCGGTGGCACGCTGTCCAGACTCAACACCGTCAAAGCTAGTCCGCCCACCGTGTCGCGCCCGAGGCTCATGCTCGCGATATTCACCTTGTGCTTGCCGAGCAGCGTGCCGAGGTGGCCGACGATGCCGGGCTTGTCGGAATTGTTCAACAACAGCAACGTGCCGGTGACCGGAATCTCGACCGACTGGCTGAACAGCCGCACGATGCGCGGATTGTTCGGCGAACCAAAAAACGTGCCGCCCGCCGAAATCAATTTTTTCGCGCCGCTGAAAAGCTGGACGTGCACCCATTCGTTGAACGTGACCGGCTCGTCCGATTTTTTTTCTTCGACCGTGATGCCGATGCTCGCCGCCGCCGAGCGGACATTGACATTGTTCACGTCTTTCAAATTACTGCTCGCCAGAAAACCCTTCAAAATCGCGCGCGTGACCGGATCCGTGTTCGGCAAATTTTTTGCGTTGCCGCCAAACGTGATGTAAATGCGGTCGGCGGTCGCGGCCGAAAGCTGCGAGAGCAATTTTCCGAGCGCTTCGCCGAGCGGCAGATACGGCTTCACCTGCTCGTAAGTTTTCGCGTCGAGATACGGCAAATTCACCGCGTTGCGCACTTCGCCGGTAAGCAGATAGCCCGCGATGACTTCCGCGACTTCGATGCCGCATTTTTCCTGCGCCTCTTCCGTGCTCGCGCCGAGGTGCGGCGTCAGAATTAAATTGGGCTGTTTGCGATACGGATGATCCGCGGGCAGCGGTTCGACCGCGAATACGTCCAGCGCGGCTCCGGCAACTTTGCCGGATTCGAGCGCCGCGATCAGATCCGTTTCCGAAATGATTTCGCCGCGCGCGCAGTTCACAATTTTCACGCCCGGCTTCATTTTCGCGAACGCGGCGGCGTTTAGCATTTCTTTCGTCTCTTTCGTCACCGGCATGTGGACGGTGATGAAATCCGCGTTGAGATAAACATCATCCAAGCTCGCGGCAAATTCCGCGCCGATGGCCTTCGCGCGTTCCTCGGTCAAATACGGATCGTAGGCAATCACGCGCATTCCGAATGCAATCGCGCGCTTGGCGACTTCCGTGCCGATGCGGCCCATGCCCAAAACTCCTAGCGTTTTGCCTTGCAGTTCCACACCTTGAAATAATTTGCGATCCCATTTGCCCGCGACCATCGTCGCGGCGGCCTGCGGCACTTTGCGCGCGAGCGAAAGCAGCATCGTAAAGGTGAGTTCCGCCGTCGTCACGGTATTGCCGCCGGGCGTGTTCATGACGACCGTGCCGTTTTGCGTCGCGGCTTCGATGTCCACGTTGTCCACGCCCACGCCGGCGCGGCCGACGACGCGCAATTGCTTCGCCGCAGCGATGATGTTCTTGGTGACTTTGGTTTCCGAACGCACGACGAGCGCGGTCGCGTCGGCCACGAGCGGAATCAATTCCGCTTCCGGAAGGCGTTTCGGCAAAACGACGACTTGGAATTCAGGCCGCGATTGCAACAGCGCGATGCCTTTGGGCGAGATGGGGTCGCAGACGATTATTTTCATATTAAAATCAAAATGGACGAAGAGTCTAGTTTGCCGCGCCGTCTTGGTCAAACCACGAATCCGATTTTTCGCCGCATAAAATTCACTGCGCCCCGGAAAAGTTTCGTTTATGCTCCGGCCAAGATGAGCAAGCTGCTGTTGATTGATGACGAAGAAGACGTGCGGTATTCCATCCAGCGGATTTTTGATTCGCCGGGAATCGAGCTCGCCACCGCGTCCAGCGGCGAGGAGGGATTAAAAGTCATCGCCAAATTCAAGCCCGACCTCGTGCTCATGGACGTGCGCATGGGCGGCATGAACGGCCTGGAAACGCTGCGAAAAATCCGCGCGACCGACCCGAAATTGCTCGTCATTCTGATGACCGCCTACGGCACGACGCAGACCGCCATTGAGGCGATGAAGCTCGGCGCTTACGATTATCTGCTCAAGCCGTTCGACATCCCCAAGCTCAAGGAAGTCATCGCCAATGCGCTCAAGGCCGCGCGCGACATGAAGCAGGTCGTCTCCTACGCGCCGCTGCTCGAATCCGAAGATTACGAACTCGGCATCATCGGCCGCAGCGGGCCGATGCAGGGCGTTTTCAAATTGATCGGCCAAATTGCCGCGACGGATACCACCGCGCTCATCACCGGCGAAAGCGGCACGGGCAAAGAACTCGTCGCCCGCGCCATTTATCATCACAGCGACCGCGCGCAACAGCCGTTTCTCGCCGTCAACTGCGCCGCGATTCCCGAGCAGCTTTTGGAAAGCGAATTGTTCGGCCACGAAAAAGGCGCGTTCACCGGCGCGACCCTCCAGCGCATCGGCAAATTCGAGCAATGCAACCACGGCACGATTTTCCTCGATGAGATCGGCGACATGACACCGGCGACGCAGACGAAAATTTTGCGCGTGCTGCAATCCGGCACGTTCGAGCGCGTCGGCGGCAACTCGCCGCTGCAAGTGGACGTACGCGTCATCGCCGCCACCAACAAGCCGCTCGAGGCCGCCGTCGCCGCGCGCCAGTTCCGCGAGGATTTATTTTATCGCCTCAACGTCGTGCGCATTCACCTGCCGCCGTTGCGCGAACGCCGCGACGACATTCCGCTGCTGGTGAATTATTTTCTGGAAAAAATTGCGCGCGAACAAAACCGCAAGCCCAAATCCATCGCCAGCGCCGCCGTCAAGCTGTTTGAAAAATATCACTGGCCCGGCAACGTCCGCGAACTCGAGAACGCCATCCGCCGCGCGCACGTCCTAGCCAAGAGCGACGCGATTCTGCCCGGCGACTTGCCGCCGGAAATTTCGGGAGCCGCCACCGGCGTCGCCGCGCCGCCGACCAGCATCGCCGCCGGCGACGGAACGGCGAATGATGCCGCCACGCTCGCACGCCAGCTTTTTCAGATCGCACGGCGCGACCCGAAACTGAAAATCATTCCCGCCGTCGAGCGCGAACTCGTGATTCAGGCTTTGATTGAAACGGACAACAATCAAGTTCACGCCGCCAAAATGCTCGGCATCACGCGCGCTACGTTGCGCAAACGCATCGAAAAATTCGGCATCCAGCGCGAGTTGAACGTGAAGTGAGCCATGGGGTTGCATTACATGCCCTACAACTTTGCGCGTCGCGCCCGCAATGGCTGCAGGCGTCAGCGAACACGTCTGGAGCTTGGAAGAAATTACGAATTTGCTGGCTTGATTTTGGGGCGGTATGGATTCAAGGTTGGTCTGTGAAAAGCCAAAACCCATTGTTTCATTCAGGACTCGGATTGATTCTTATTGGTTTTGGTTTAACGCCTCCTTATCACTGGACTTCGATACTTAATGTCGCATTGGGGATAATTTATGGTTTTATATTTTGGCGATGGCGTCTGCATGATGCATCCTCCAAAGATTCACAGAGTCACGCAGATTCAGACTCGAAATGAGTCGAGAATCGAAACTATACCACTGCCCAAATGCAGCGCGGATTGACTTGAGTTGTTTGGGCAGTTAGCCTTGGGCACACATGCAGGAAATCATCGAGAAACTCCTCGTCTTACAGGATCGCGACCGGAAAATCTCCCGCGTCACCCAGGAACTCGCCCACATCGGCCCCGAACGCGAATCGCTCAAGGCCAAGGCCGCCAGCACGCAAACAGCGCTCGACGCCGCGAAGTTGCGCGTCAAACAAATCGAATCCGAACGCAAACAGCGCGACCTCGAAATCGAGGGCAAAAAATCCCAGATCGAAAAATATCTGAACCAGCAATTGCAGACGCGCAAGAACGAGGAATACAAGGCGCTCACCCACGAAATTGAGATGGCGAAGGAAGTCATTTTCAAAATCGAAGACGCGGAAATTGTTTTGATGGAACAGGCCGAAGTCGCGCAGAAAAATGTTGTCGCCGCGACCGCCGAAGCCGCCGCCGCGAAAAAACTCGTGGACGAGCAGATTGGCCAATTAAATCAGCGCGAGGAAAATTTGAAGAAGGAATTTGCCGAGCTGACCGGCAGCCGCGCGCAATTGGCGTCCGCCGTGGACGACTCCACGCGCAGCCGTTACGAACGGCTGTTCAAGAGCAAGGGCGAAAACGTGGTCGTGACCGTGGAGCACAGCGCCTGCGGCGGCTGCCACATGAAACTGCCGACGCAAATCGTGACCAACTGCCGCGCGCAGGCTGAACTCGTGACCTGCCCGAACTGCGGCCGGATTTTGTATTTCACCCGCGACATGATTTTGACGGCGGCGGATTAAGCGACCTTCAAGACATCACTTACGAAGCCTGTGCCGGGGGCCCGGTGAAACGGTCAGCCGGAATCTGCAATGTTGTCAAAACAATATCTCCCCAATAGCCTGAATAGTTTTCAAAATTCATGAAACTATTTATTTCTCACGCTACAGAAGATAAGGAAGCTGTTGCACGTCCGCTGGCATCTACATTAATTAAACATGGCCATGCGGGACTTCGCCGCCCGCATTCGTTCCGAAGTTTCGCCGCTTGAGAAATCCGGCCTCTGCGTTTATTCTACAATTGGTTTTGGAAGGGCGGAGAATCGCTGCTGGTTCGCCGGTAGAGGAAAGTCCGAACTCCATCGGGCGCGATGCTGCGTAACCCAAGTCTGTTCGATTGGGATACACGCAGGCGGAAAGTTGAAAGACTTTTCGACGGACAGTGCCACAGAAAATTAGACCGCCGCTGGGCGCAAGTCCGACGGTAAGGGTGAAAAGGTGCGGTAAAAGCGCACCGCGTGAAGCGCAAGCGACACGGCACGGAAAACCCCATCGGGTGCAAGGCCAAATTGGAAACCGAGGAGCGGCCCGCTCCGCGTCCGCGAAAGCGGACAGGTTTCGGGTATCGGTCGCTGAGACAAATGATTCTCTCCGCTCGCAAGGGCGCAGACAGAATTCGGCTTACAGCCCTTCCAAAACCAAATTTAATTCTTCATTTTCTCCGCGCCTTTCGTGGTGTCCGCCGCCGAAAATTTTCTCGGCGTCCAGATGGCCGGTCCGCTCAAATTTCCCAGACGATCCACGGCGCGGAGGGAAATGGCGTCGGGCTTGGCATTGTCGAAATAATAATCCGTCTGGCCGCCGGGGAAAATTTGCGTCGTCCAGTCGCCGTTCACGCGCGATTGGAACAGCCAGTTGCGCGGCATTTCGCCGCCGGAATTTTCCCAGCGGGCGTGCGCGGAATCAATGCCGGTGTCCACGGTGAGTTTTGGTTTCAGCGGCGGCGTGGCGGCGATCCACGGCATCGCGGGCACGAGCGCGGGTTGCGCGTATTGCGCACGCACGGCAGTGGTGAGCGCGGGATTGTCTGTGACGCTGCGCAGGTGATAATGGATTTCGCCGCCGTTGCTCGTCTGCTTGCGAACGGCTTGGATTTGCCGCGCGATTTCGTCCGTCGAAAAAGTTTTCCCCACGGCCGCGTCGTTCAGTCCGGCAAAGACGGCGCGGCCACGGTAATTTTGCGCGCGCCACCATTGCAACAGCGCCGGAAAACTTTCTTCGCGCTGCGCGATGGGCCAGTAAAGTTGCGGCGCGAGATAATCGACCCAGCCGTTGCGCAACCACAGAGGCGCATCGGCGTAAAGTTTGCCGTAGGCGTCGAGCGCCTTTGGGCTGATTCCCGCCGGCACACCGGGCCGCCAGATGCCAAACGGGCTGACGCCGAATTTCACCCACGGTTTTTCCGCCTTGATGGACTGCGAAACTTTTTGGATGAACTGGTTCACGTTCGCGCGCCGCCAGTCGTCACGAGACAGGCCGGTTTTCAATCCGTATTTTTCCCAGCTCGCGTCGTCGGGGAAATCCATAACATTGCCAGCCCAGTTTTTTTCGGGATACGGGTAAAAATAATCGTCGAACACCACGCCATCCATGTCATAGCGTTTCACCACGTCGAGCACGGCGTTGAGCGCGCGGGTCTGCGCTTCGGGTTCGCCGGGATCGAGCCAGGTTTGCCGGGCGTAATGGCGGATGATTTCCGGATGCGTACGGGTGACGTGGTTGAGCGCGGGCGGAGATTTGGATTCGGGATGCGCGGCGCGGAAGGGATTGAACCATGCGTGGATTTCCAGCCCGCGCGCGTGCGCCTCGGCGACGGCCAACGTGAGCGGATCATAAAACGGCTGCGGCATTTTTCCCTGGATGCCGGTGAGGTATTCCGTCCACGGTTCGAGCGGCGAGGCGTAAACCGCGTCCGCCACGGGGCGCACCTGGAAAAAAACGGCGTTCAAATGAAGCTGCACCGCGCGGTCGAGCAACGAAATCAACTCTGCCTTTTGCTGCGCGACCGGCAGGCCGGGTTTGGACGGCCAGTCAATGTTCGCGACGGTCGCAATCCACGCGGCGCGGAATTCCCGTGCGACCGGCGGCGCGGAAATTTTTTCGTCCGCCGCGAAAAGCCGGGCGGACGGCAGAAACAAAATTATGGCGACAATGGAAAGGTGGCGACGCATGGCCGTGGCGAAATGAGACGCGGCGCAGGCGCTTTTGGCAACGGTTTTCTGCGCCTTTATGGCCGGTTTGACAAAATGGGGAGGCTGTGTTTTACTCATGCCGTTGCAGCCTAAATCCGGCGTCCTTCTTGAAGCCGGCTGCGGGGGAACCAAATTCCGGGTGAAAATCCGGACGGGGCGAACGAAGCCGGGCAACCGGTTTCAAGGCCATTTTCAAGGCCCAGCCCGCCAGCTAACCTCGTCGGCAATTGGAAAGGCGATCCTCTGGAACCGCAAGTCGCGGCCTCCACGTTCACCCAAGATAAAACGCAGAAAGTAAAGTTGTCTATGAAGGTGTTTCGTTTGGCGAAAAACGTGGTGATCGGCCGGGCGCGCAATCTTTCCGACCATCGGATTTTCGACAACATGTCGCTGGTGGCGCTGCTCGCGTGGGTCGGGCTGGGCGCGGACGGCTTGTCGTCCTCCTGTTACGGCCCGGAAGCGGCGTTCCTCGCGCTCAAAAGCTACACGCACTTGAGCCTGTTCGTTGCGGCGGCCTCCATGCTGACCATCGTGGTCATCTGTTTGAGTTATTCGCAGATCATCGAATTGTTTCCCAGCGGCGGCGGCGGTTATCTCGTCGCGAGCAAACTGCTTTCACCGACGCTCGGCGTGATTTCCGGCTGCGCACTCATCGGTGATTATATTTTGACCATCGCCATCAGCGTCGCCAGCGGCACGGACGCGCTGTTCAGCATGCTGCCGGTGGAATGGCAGGCGTGGAAATTAAAATTCTCCCTCGTCATCGTCGTGTTTCTCACGCTGCTGAACCTGCGCGGCGTGAAAGAATCCGTCGTGCTGTGGGTGCCGGTTTTTTTCGTCTTTGTCTTGAGTTACAGCTTCGCGATCATCTGGGCGGTCACGGCGCACTTTGGCGACTTGCCGGAAATTACGCACGGTGTCACGGGCGATTTGAAATCCGGCTACACGGAAATCGGAATGTTCGGGCTCGTCGCCCTCGTGCTGCGCGCCTACAGCCTCGGCGCGGGAACTTACACCGGCATCGAGGCCGTGAGCAATGGCCTGAACGCATTGCGCGAACCACGCGTGCAGACCGGCAAACGCACGATGGTTTACATGGGCGCGTCGCTATCGTTCGTCGTCGGCGGACTGCTGCTGGCTTATCTGCTCTATCACGTCAGTCACGTTGACGGCAAAACGCTCAACGCCGTGCTGTTTGAAAAAATCACCGCCGCGTGGCCACCACTGCTCTCGCGCGGATTCGTCATCGCGGCGATGGCGTCGTCCGCCGCGCTGCTGTTCATTGCCGCGCAGACGGGATTTTTTGGCGGGCCGCGCGTGCTGGCGAACATGGCCGTGGACCGCTGGATGCCGACGCGCTTCGCCACGTTGAGCGACCGGCTTGTCACGCAAAACGGCGTGCTGCTGATGGGTTTTGCCGCGCTGCTCGTCGTGCTGTTCACCACCGCGTCGGTGGATCTGCTCGTCGTGCTTTACAGCATCAACGTCTTCATCACCTTCAGTCTTTCGCAGCTCGGCATGGTGCGGCACTGGTGGAGCGAGCGCAGAACCGAACCGCTCTGGAAGCGAAAAATTCTCGTCAACGGCTTCGGCCTGATGCTCACCGGCGGCATTTTGATTTCACTTTGCATCGTGAAATTCTTTGAAGGCGGCTGGGCGACGCTGCTCGTCACCAGCGTGCTGATCGGCCTCGCGTTCTGGGTCAAAAGCCATTACCGCAACACGCAGAAAAAATTGCACCGGCTCAATGAACTCGTCGCCGCCGCGCTGGCCGACGACGCCATTGTCGTGGAAAAAACGCCGCCGCCGTGCGATCTGAACGCGCGCACCGCCGTGTTTCTCGTCAACGGCTTCAACGGCCTCGGCCTGCATACGTTGCTCGCCGTCGTGCGGATGTTCCCAAAAGTTTATCAGAATTTTGTCTTCGTGCAGGTCGGCGTGCTCGACGCCGGCAACTTCAAGGGCGCGTCCGAGGTGGAAAATTTGCGCGAACATTCGCGCGCCGAGGTCGAACGCTACGTCACCTACATGGGCAAGCGCGGTTTTTACACCGAGGCGCACATCGCGCTCGGCACGGACATCGTGGACGAGGCGGCGAAGCTGTGCGATGTCATCGCCGACAAATTTCCGCAGGCGCAATTTTTCGCCGGCCAGCTCGTCTTCAAGGACGAAAGCACGATCACACGCTGGCTGCACAACCATACCGTGTTTGAACTTCAACGCCGGCTTTATCAGCATGGCCGCGCGATGCTCATCCTGCCGATCCAAGTCTGAAAAACAAAACCGCCCGCGACGAAAATCGCGGACGGTTTTTGAATTTAGATTTTTTACGCCGCCACTTCCGCGCCTTCGAGGAAACCTTGTAGATGGCGCACGCGCGTCGGATGGCGCAACTTGCGCAAGGCCTTTGCCTCAATCTGGCGGATGCGTTCGCGCGTCACGTTATACATCTTGCCGATTTCTTCGAGCGTGCGTTCGTAGCCGTCCGCGAGGCCGAAACGCATTTCCAAAATTTTCCGTTCGCGTTCGGTCAAGGTCGTCAGCACGTCGCTTAATTTTTCGCGGAGCAAACTGTAGCTCGTCACGTCCGACGGATTTTCCGCCGATTTATCCTCGATGAAATCGCCGACGCTCACATCGCCGTCGTCGCCCACCGGTGCGTGCAGCGAAACGGGCTGTTGCGCCATTTTCAAAAGCGCGTGGATACGCGCGACCGGCATGTGCATTTCGTCAGCCAGTTCTTCCGGCGTGGGTTCGCGACCAAGCTCCTGCGTAAGCTGTTTCTGCGCGCGCCAGAGCTTGTTCATGATTTCAATCATGTGCACCGGAATACGGATGGTGCGCGCCTGATCGGCAATCGAGCGCGTGATGGCTTGGCGAATCCACCAGATGGCGTAGGTGGAAAATTTATAGCCGCGGCGATACTCAAATTTTTCGACGCCTTTCATCAAACCGATGTTGCCTTCCTGAATCAAATCCAGAAACGATTGGCCACGATTCGTGTATTTTTTGGCGACGGAAACGACGAGGCGCAAATTGGCCTCGGCCATGTGCGTTTTGGCCTTGAGGCCGCGATCCGCCGCCGCTTTCAACGCTTTGAACGCCTTGAAAAATTCCTCACGTGGCAGGCGCACGAACTGTTCCAGCGTGGTGATTTTCTGCTGCTCAGCCTCGACGGCGGCGCGTTTTTCCGCCGTGTTGCGCTGGGGCTCCAGTTCCGCCAGATTCCGAATACCCGCCTGGAATTTTTCGTGGATGTTGCCGGCAACGACAATCATTTCCTCGACTACTTTCTGCTTGTAGAAAAATTTGACAAAGGTGTCCTGCAGTTTGGCGCTCAATTTCTTGAGATCCTTCTCCAATTTTTCCTTGCGGCCCTTTTGCTGCGCTTTCTGCCATGCCAGATACTTCGCGTCCACGTTCGCATCCATCGCGTGGATCTTTTTGATGAGCTTGCGCAAATCTTTCAAATGACCTTCGCGGTTGGCGATTTTTTTGTCAACAATCACGCGGTCAAAACGCTCCTTCGGCGGGTCGGACAAAATCTTTTCCGCGATGGCGATGTGTTCCTTCGCCGTAAAGCCGAGGTTGTAGACGATGCGCTTCATCTCCACTTCCGCGTCCTCGATTTTTTTGCAGATCTCCACTTCCTGTTCGCGCGTGAGCAACGGCACCTTGCCCATCTGGTTCATATACATCCGCACCGGGTCGTCCAGAATCTCCAGCCGCGAGTCATCCTCGGCTTCTTCCGGCTGCGCCTGTTCAGGACCTTTGGTCCGTTCGGCGCGTTCGGCTTCAGCCTGATCCATGACGATTTCCACGTCGAGGCTGCGGAGCTTGGTCAGCAGCGTGTCGAGGTCTTCCGGACTTAAATTGTCCGGCAAAATGTCATTGATGTCGTCGTAAGTGATATAGCCGTGCTCCTGCGACAAGTGCAGCAAAGTTTTTACCGTCTCGCCCAAATCCACCGAGGTCAGCGTTGCGACTGGCACGGGCGGAGGTGGCTGGCCGTTCGCGGGTGCTTTAACAGGCGTTTTGCTGACGGCAACCGGTGCCGCCTTGGCGGCTTCCGGTTTTATCGCCTTGTTGGAAATGACAAATCTCCGCCGCGCGGGCGGAGTTTTGACTTTTGGCGCTTTGGGCGAACTGGCGCGGGCGGATTTGGACACCGTGACTTTGCGTTTCGACATAAATAATTAGACCAACAAATAGCGCGCCGGTTCAGAAAAATTTCGACGACCGACCGTAAAAAATACGGCTTCTGACGAAACACCCGCGTTCATGGCCGTGAAGCTGGAACTGCGAACACCAGAAGACTGACGCGCGTCAATACTAGCCGTTTTATTGGAAATTACAAGGATAATCTTTGCCCTATCTGCCGATAAAAACGCGCGCCGCCGGTCTAAAACTTGATTTTCGGCGCAAAAATCAAACTGCCGCCCGCACCGCCGCCACATCGCGACCAATTTGTTCCTGCAACTCCGCCGGTGAAGAAAATTTCCGCTCGTCCCGCAATTTCACGCGCAATTCCAGCTCCAACTCCGCGCCGTAAAGGTCGCCGCTGAAATCCAGCAAGTGCGCCTCCACGCGCAACTGCGGCGACACCGACGCCACCGTCGGGCGCGTTCCGATGTTCAACGCGACGCGATAAAATTGTCCCTTTAATTTTACGCTCGCCGCATAAACGCCGTTCGGCGGCAAAATTAAATTTGTCGCATCCAGATTTGCCGTCGGAAAACCAAATTGCCGGCCGATTTTATCGCCTTCAATTATTTTGCCGCAAATCGCAAACGGACGACCAAGCATCTGGCTCGCCGCGTCAAAATTTCCCGCACGAATCGCCTTGCGAATCCGCGTGCTGCTCACCACTTGCCCATCCAGCGCCACCGCCGCGAGACCGTGGACATGAAAAGATAATTCCGCGCCCAGCTTTTTCAGCAACTCCACATTGCCGCTCCGCATATGGCCAAAGACAAAATCCGCGCCGACGCAAACGCTGTGGATTTTTCCCAAGTCATGCGCCAGTTCGCGGATGAAAATTTCGCCGGACTTCGCGCTGAAATTTTTGTCGAATGGAATTTCCAGCAGCGCGTCCGCGCCGAGCGATTCAATCACCCGCAACTTTTGCGAGCGGGGAAAAATTTGCGGTGGCGTTTTGTCCGGCGCGACAACGGCGTTCGGATGTTTGTCAAACGTGACGACCAGCGCGACCGCATTATGGCTGCGCGCATCCGCCACCGTTTGCCGGATTACCTGTTGATGGCCAAGATGCACGCCATCGAAAACGCCAATAGCCATACAGGTTTTGTGCTGGCCATTGCCCAGTTCATTTGCGGCGCGGATGACTTTCATGCGTCAGGCATTCGCAGCGAGTTTTAGAAAAGGCAGAACGCGTTTTTCCAGTTCCGCCGTTGACAGTTTCAAAATCGTATCGAGCGGTAGCGCGTCCGCCACGTCAAATTTCCCCGACGCACTCCGGCGCAAGGTGATGAGATGCGCGCCGCAGCCGAGTTTCTGGCCAAGGTCGTGCGTGATGCTGCGGATGTATGTGCCCTTCGTGCACGCGACGCGAAATTGTCCGAGCGGCGCGGCGTAACTGGTGAAACGAAAATTGTAAATGTGAACCAAGCGCGCCTCGCGTTCGACTTCGATACCTTTGCGCGCGAGCTTGTAAAGCGGCACGCCATTTTTTTTGATGGCGGAAACCATCGGCGGCATCTGCATCTGGTCGCCGATAAATTTCGCCGCTTCCTCGTTTAATTGTTCGAGCGTCAAAGTTGGAACAGGTTTTGTCTCCAGAATTTCGCCATCGCGATCGTAGCTGTCCGTTGTCTCACCAAATTTGATCGTGCCTTCATAAACTTTGTCGTCGCCCATCAATCGCTCGGACAATTTTGTGCCGCGACCAAGAACGATAATCAAAAGTCCGGTCGCATTGGGATCCAACGTGCCGCAATGGCCGACTTTCTTGATGCCAAATTTGCGGCGAATCGCATCCACGACATCGTGCGACGTCGGCCCAGCGGGCTTATCAACGAGAATCGCGCCGTCGAGTGCGGAAAAATCTTGCATGAAAAATGGAAATTACTTCGCGGCTTTCAACGCGCGTTTGACAGCAGCGATGACTTTGCGCTGCACGGAAAGCGGATTGCCGGGAATGCGCGCACCCGCCGCCGCCGGATGGCCGCCGCCGCCGAATTGCCCGCAGATTTCGCTGACGTTCACGCGGTCGCTTTTTGAGCGCAGGCTGATGCGCGTGAGTTCGGGTTCCAATTCCTCGAACACGCAGGCGACGATGACGGGTTCAATCGCGCGCAAGTGATCAATCAAACCTTCCGTGTCGTCGCTCTCCGCGCCGGTGCGGGTGAAATCTTTTTTCTTCAGCCAGAGCCACGCGATGCGGTCATCCGCCGTCAGCCGAAATTTGCTGTAAACGTGCTTGAGCAATTTTGCGCGCGAAAGCGGATACGACTGATAAACTTCGTCGCAAATTTTTGCGAGGTTCGCGCCGCGCGTAACGAGTTCCGCGCCGGCGTGAAACGTGCCGGGTCGTGTGTTCGGATACTGAAACGAACCGGTGTCCGTCGAGATAGCAGCGAAGAGCAAATCAGCGATCGGCTTGGTGATCGGCCAGCGCGCGACTTTGAGCAGACGGTAAATCAATTCGCCGCAGCTCGGCTCGCGCGGTGAAACCCAGTTCACATCGCCGTAACGCGGGTTGGTCGCGTGATGATCAATGTTGATGAGGACTTTGCGATTTTTTATGTGATCGCCGACCGTGCCCAGCCGCTCGTAGCTCGCGCAGTCGGTGGCGATGACGCAGTCGAATTTTTCACCGCGTTTCGGTTTTTCAATCAGGTCGTCGCCGACGAGAAATTTATATTTCAGCGGAATGGCATCCTGATTCCAGACCGTGACGCGTTTACCTTCGTTGCGCAGCGCGAGCGCAAGGCCGAGCTGCGAGCCGATGCAATCGCCGTCCGGCCGCATATGGCCGACGATGCAAAAAGTTTTATTTTCGCGGATGACCTCAAGAATGCGATCAATGATTTTTGGATAACTTTTCACAAAGGTTCTTCGGTCGGGCCGCTGTCCACGGGCGAAGTTTTTTCCAGTTCATCGAGAATTTGCAGCACGCGGTTGCCACGCACGATGGAGTCGTCCACGATGAATTTCAGCGTCGGCGTAAATTTCAGCACGACCGACTTAGCCACCAATCCTTGAATGCGGATGCGGTTTTGTTCCAGCACTTGCAGTCCGCGTTTTTGCTGGTCGGCGTTGCCGAGAATGGTGATGAAAACGACGGCGGATTTCAGATCGCCGCCCATCTCGATGTCGTTGACGGTGATGAGGCCGACGTCGTTGACGTGAAATTCGCGGCGGATGGCCTCACCAATCGCGCGCCGCAACAGTTCACGCACGCGTTCGTGTCGGAGATTGGGCATGGCAATTAAACGTTAGTCACGCGGCGCGTCACAATTTCGCCGCGATTTTTTCGACCGCGTAACATTCGATGGCGTCGCCGACCTGAAATTCGCCGAAGCCTTCGATGCGTATGCCGCATTCCATGCCGGCACGCACCTCGTTAGCCTCGTCCTGAAACCGGCGCAGCGACTGCGTGACGCCTTCGTAAATGACATCTTTTTTGCGGCGCACGCGGACCTTGCCGCGCACGATGCGACCGCTCATGACCATACAGCCGGCGACGGGAATGCCCTTGGACAATTCAAAAATCTGCCGTACTTCCGCCGAGCCGACGACGGTGTCCTTGAGATCGGGATCGAGCAGACCGGCCATCGAATCTTTCACCTGGTCAATCAATTCATAAATGATCGCGTAAAGTTTGACCTGCACGCCGGCGTGTTTCGCTTTTTCGGCGGCGGTGCTGTCGAGCCGCGTGTGGAAACCGAGGATGACGGCCTTGGATGCAGACGCGAGCGCCACGTCGTTTTCCGTGACCGTGCCGACCGCGCTGTGCAACACTTCGAGCGTGACCTTGTCGGATTCAATTTTGTGAAGCGCCTCGACAATCGCCTCGACAGAACCTTGCGTGTCCGCCTTGACGACCACGCGCAACACTTTGCTCGCCGCCGCCTCGAGCGAGGCAAACAGATTTTCCAGTGTGACCTTCGAGCGATTTTCCAGCTCCTCACTTTTTGCTGTCATCGCGCGCTGTTCCGCGAGAACGCGCGCGGCTTTTTCGTCGTCCACGGAACTGAATTCCCAGCCCGCTTCCGGCACGCCGTTCAAACCGAGCACGCTCACGGCGACGGATGGCCCGGCTTCTTTTAAGCGCTGGCCTTCCTCGTTGATGAGCGCGCGCACTTTGCCGTAAAATTCTCCGCAAATAATTACATCGCCCAAATGCAACGTGCCTTTGCGCACGAGCACCGTCGCGGTCGGACCGCCGGGCGAAACGCCGGATTCAATAACATTTCCTTTCGCGTTGCGATTTGGATTCGCCTTCAACTCCAGCAAGTCGGCTTGGAGCAAAATCATTTCCAAGAGTTTGTCCACACCAACTTTCGTCACGGCGGAACATTCGACGAAAATTGTGTCGCCACCCCAATCATCAGGAACCAATCCTTTTTCCTGCAACTGCTGGCGGACGCGCAGCGCGTTCGCATTCGGATGATCAATTTTATTGACCGCGACAAGAATGGGAACTTTCGCCGCCTTCGCGTGTGCGAGCGCTTCGAGCGTTTGCGGCATGACACCGTCGTTCGCCGCGACGACGAGCACAACAATGTCCGTGACATCCGCGCCACGCGCGCGCATGGAGCTGAACGCCGCGTGGCCAGGCGTGTCGAGAAAAGTGATTTGCGCGAGATCGCTTTTGCGTTCCGGATGCGGCACGGCAATCGTGTAAGCGCCGATATGTTGTGTGATGCCGCCCGCTTCGCCCGCGACGACATTCGCCTTGCGAATCACGTCGAGCAGTGAAGTTTTGCCGTGGTCAACGTGGCCCATGATGGTCACGACCGGCGCGCGTGGTTTCAAATCTTCCGGCTTGTCGTCAATGTCCAGTTCGACTTTTTTCTCGGTCGTGTGAACGACGCCTTCGCCCTTGGCGCGTTTTTCCGCTTCAAATTTGTAGCCGTAATGCGCGCAAACCTGCGCCGCAATTTTTTCGTCAATGGACTGGTTGACGGTCGCCATGACCTTCAACTTCATCAGTTCGGCGATGATGGCGAAAGGCTTTTGCTTCAACGCCTCGGCCAATGCGCGGACAACAATCGGCGGTTTGATGGTGATGATCTGCGCGTCGGACGGCAGATTTAATTTTGGCGCTTGCGGCGCGGCCGGACGCGGCGGCGGCACGCTTGGCAGCGGACGCCCATCGCGGCCGCGCTGCGGAAATTGTCCGCGTCCGTCACCGCGTTGCGGCGGTTGGCCGGGACGACCACCTGATTGCGGACGGGGCGGCTGACCACCCCGCTCGCCGCCGCGTTCACCCGGACGTGCGGAACCGGGACGCGGAGACAATTGAATAAAACCAACTTTCTCCCCCATCTGCGGACGCGGCGGTGTAACTGGAATAATCGGCTTCGGCGCAGGCGGCGGAACGGCGATGGGAGCGGGCTGGGAAATTTCACCGGCCGACGCGGGCGCGGCTTCGGCAATAATTTTTTCTTCAATGACGGGTTCCGGTTCCGGCTGGATTTCCACGGCGGGTTCCGGCAGCGGTTCGGGCGCGTGGATGATGACGATTTTTTCTTCGACTACGGGCTTAGGGGCTTCGACCGGCTTGGGCGCGAACCGCGCGGCAACCGCCGGGTTGGTCTTGATGATTTCTTCCTCAAGCCATTCCGCGCTGATTTTATCGAGCGAGCTAGAAGGAACCTTGGCGGCAGTAATACCCATTTCCTTGGCCTTCGTGAGAATGTCTTTGTTCTCGAGGCCAAGTTTCTTCGCAATGTCGTAGATACGAACGGGCATAAATATTTTTTACCGCTGCCAACCGAAATGTGCAATTCGCCTTCATGGCTTAAATCGCAAAAATAAACTTTGTTCCGGTCGGCACCATAAAATCAATGATTGGCCGGCTCACCGCCGACGGTCAACTGGCGGCGGCCCGCCTCGGCACGCGCAGCTTCCAAAATCGCCGCTGCATTTTCGCCGACCAGTGGGATGTCTGCGATGTCGCCGGGTTCCGCCTGCAATAAATCTTCGAGCCGCGTCACGCCCGCGTGGACGAGCGCATCAGCCTGTTCGCGGGAAATTCCCGGAATCGCCGCGATCTGCTCGACGGCTTCCGCGACCTTTTCATCAAAACCTTTGTGGACAACGACTTCCGGGTCAATGTCCACTTCCCAACCGGTCAGCCGCGCCGTCAACCGCGCGTTCTGGCCGCGCTTGCCGATGGCGAGTGAAAGTTGATCTTCCGCGACGAGAACGTGAACGCGTTTGCGCTGTTCATCCAATTCAATGCTGCGGATCTTCGCCGGTTCAAGTGCTTTCGTGACGAACGCCTTGATGTCGGACGACCACGGAATCACGTCCACTTTCTCGTTGTTCAACTCACGGACAATATTTTTTACACGCTGGCCGCGCAGACCGACGCACGCGCCGACCGGATCAACTTTGCTGTCGCGCGAGTAAACCGCCATCTTCGTGCGGAAACCGGGTTCGCGCGCAATGCCTTTGATCTCAATCGTGCCGTCGTTGATTTCGGAAACTTCCAGTTGAAATAGCTTCACAATGAACTTCGTGTCGGCGCGGGTCAAAATGATTTCCGGTCCGCGTTCGCCTTCCTGCACGGCCTTGATGAGGCAGCGGATGCGTTCGCCAACTTGGTATTCTTCCGTCGGCACGCGCTCCTTGTTCGGCATGATGGCCTCGTATTTGCCGAGATCCAAAATCACGTCCGAGCGGTCGAAACGCCGCACCGTGCCGCTGACGATGTCGCCGACGCGATCTTTATATTCCGTGAGCAGCATGGCTTTTTCCGCCTGCCGGACTTTTTGCATCAGCGCCTGCTTGGCGTATTGCGCCGCGATGCGGCCAAAACCCTGCGGCGTGACTTCCTTTTCAATTTCATCGCCGACCTTCGCGTCCGCCTTGAGCCGGCGCGCGTCGAAAACGGAAATTTGGTCGTGCTGCGAAATGACTTTGTCCGCGACGATGAGTTTGGCGAACGCCTTGATGTCGCCGTTCTTGGAATTCATCTCCACGCGCAGCTCGCGCGCGGGGCCGACCGCCTTTTTGGCCGCCTGCAACAACGCCTCCTCGACGGCAGCCATAAGGACTTCACGGCTGACGCCTTTTTCGCGCTCCCAAAATTCTAATCCGGCAATAAAATCGGCATTCATAACTGATTAACGGCAGTCATCACGGCGACATCCAGCGAACAAAAAAGTCGGAAAGACCTTTGTCTCCGACTTTCGCACGCTGGGCAGCCAGCAATTAAACCGCTTTGTGAATGGAAATTAGCGATTCCCGCAACGTCCGTCAAGCTCAAACGCCGCGCGTCAAACCCACGCAAAATGCGTGAAACACACGCGGACGCGGACGCGGAACTGCGCGTTTCTTTGGAAAATGAAGCGGCATATGTTGTGCTTAATCAAACTGCATGAAACCAAACTGCTCTAATCGAAGAAGCCAGGCGTTCACGTTGGTGGAAGTGGCCGTAGTTATTTTTGTGCTGGTGCTTTTGGCAGCAATGTTTTTGCCTGTCCTCTCAAGCCCCAATCGCGGGAATCATATTTCCTGCGCTAACAACCTAAGACAAATCGGTCTTTCTTACCGGATTTGGGAAGGCGACAACGGCGATAAATTCCCAATGAATGTATCGGTGACGAATGGCGGCACAATGGAGCTTTTCAAAAATGGAAGCACATTCCAAAACCTTGCGTTTCTAAATTATTTACCAATGGCTAATCAATTGAGCACACCGAAGTTTTTGCACTGTCCGGCAGACACGAATGGTTTTGCGGCCACAAATTCGTGGAACGGGTTAAACAATCAAAACGTAAGTTACTTTGTCGGCTTGGATGCCAGCGCAGACAATCCGCAAGCCATCCTTTCTGGCGACGACAATTTTGAGATCAACGGCGTGGCTGTAAAATCCGGTTTGCTTGAATTTTCATCTAACACACCCATTGCTTGGTCTACCGCGCGCCACAAATTTTCCGGCAACATTTTGTTGGCTGACGGTTCGGTTCAATCAGTCACAATTTCTAGCCTCTCCAATCTTGTTCAGCAAACTGGCCTCGTCACCAACCGCCTCGCCATTCCATGAAACCAAGCCACTCACATCAAAGAAATCGGGCTTTCACGCTGGTAGAATTATTGATCGTGATTTTCTTGCTGGCAATTCTTGCCGCGATGCTTTTGCCCGCAGGGAGCGGTTCTGTCAAAGCTAAGCGAATATTCTGCGTCAATAACCTCAGACAAATCGGCCTCGTTTACTGTTTTTGGGCCGGCGACCGCGGCGGAAAATATCCGATGGATATTTCCGTGACCAATGGCGGCACGATGGGGTTAGCTGATGGCCGGAACGCCTGGATAAACTTTTTCGTCATGTCCAATCTGTTGTACACACCAAAAATTTTGCACTGCCCGGCGGACATGGGCAGCTTTGCGGCCACGAATTTTTCATCCGGTTTCAACAATCAAAATATTAGCTATTTCGTCGGCCTGAATGCAGATACAAACCATACGCAGGCATTTCTCGCCGGTGATGATAATTTTGAAATTGGCGGTGTTCCGGTAAAATCTGGCCTGCTGGAAATTTCCAGCAATATGCCAATCGCCTGGTCGGCCGCGCGCCACAAATTTGGCGGCAACATCGGCCTCGCCGACGGCAGTGTTCAGTCGGTGAATAATATCGATCTGCCCAAGTTGCTCGACCAATCCGGCCTCACTACCAACCGCCTCGCGATTCCGTAATCTGTGTTTATCCGTGTCCATCTGTGGTTTATTTTTCCCGCGTGAAACTGTTTTACACCGGCCCGGTCGTCAACGCGGAGATGCTCGTCGTGATGCTGGAAAAACACGGCATCGCCGCCACGCAGAATTTTGTTGATCCAGTCGCGCCCGACGACGGTGACTTAAACCGCCCCGCGCAAGTCTTCGTCCCGGAAGCTGACTACGACCGCGCTTACCAACTTTTCTACGCCGAGCGTCAGGATGAACTTTAGCCACAGAGGCACAGAGCTGAAGAATTTTTCCTCTGTGTTCTCTGTGCCTCTGTGGCCAAAACCGTTCTGGATTCCCACTAATGAATTATCTACTCTGCCCCGATGTTCGACATCGTTCGCCCGCAGATTGCCACCGCCGCCGACAAGGTTTCACACCTGCGGAGGTTTCTTTGACGTCGCCAAATTGAACCAACGACTCGCCGAACTTGAATCGCTGATGACCGGCGAAACTTTTTGGAACAATCAGGAAGCCGCGCAAAAAGTCATCAACGAGACGAACGACATTCGCGGCAAACTCGAACCGCTCGCGCGCTTCGGCAAGCAGGTCGAGGATTTGCAGGTCATGCTCGAACTCGCGCAGGCCGAGCCGGAAGCAATGCAGTTGAAGCTCGAAAAAGAAATGGAGGCGGACGTCAAAAAACTATTTGCGGACCTTGACACGTTCGAGCTGAAAACTTTTTTGAGCGGCCCGCACGACAAGTGCAATTGCATCTTCACCATCAACTCCGGCGCGGGCGGCACGGAGTCGCAGGATTGGGCGGAAATGCTTTCACGGATGTATAGCCGCTGGTTTGATTTGCGCGGCTGGAAATGGGAAGTCACCGACGCGCTGCAAGGCGACACCGCCGGATTGAAGACCGTCACCTTCCGCGTCGAGGGCGAAAACGCCTACGGTTTTTGCAAAGCCGAACGTGGCGTTCACCGGCTCGTGCGAATCTCGCCGTTCGATTCCAACAAGCGCCGCCACACGAGTTTTTCCAGCGTGGACACCGTGGCGGAATTGAGCGACCTCGTCGAGACAGACATCGTGATTCCGAAAACCGAAATCCGGCGCGACACCTATCGTTCTGGCGGCAAGGGCGGACAGAACGTGAACAAAGTTGAAACCGCCGTGCGCCTGACGCACATTCCCACCGGTCTCGTCGCCGCGTCGCAGGCGCAACGCAGCCAGGTGCAAAACGAGGCGACGGCATTGCAGATGTTGATCTCAAAACTTTACGCGCTGAAACTGGACGAGGCCAAGAGCGAGATGGAACGTTTTTACGGCGACAAAGGCAGCATCTCGTGGGGCAACCAGATTCGCAGCTACGTTTTCCAGCCGTATCGCATGGTGAAAGATTTGCGCACCGGCGCGCAATCCAGCGACGTGCAAGCCGTGATGGACGGCGCGCTCGACCCGTTCGTGAACGCCTGGCTACGCGCCGGCTGCCCGCTCAAGCGGATGCAGGGCGTGAAGGATGAAGAGGAATAGCCGCAAAAAAGCGCAAAAGGCACAAAACGTTTTTCTTTTGCGCTTTTTGTGAATTTTTGCGGCAATTAAACAGGTGAACATTCTCGACGAAATCGTTGAACAAAAGAAACGCGAAGTCGCGCAACTGCCCGCGCGCCTCATCGCCGCCGGTGATTTGCGCGATGCAATGCTGGAACATGGCGAGCGGCGCGATTTTATTTCTGCGCTGAAAAATCCGCGCGTCGGAAGAATCGGTTTGATTGCCGAGGTGAAAAAGGCGTCGCCTTCGATGGGTGTGATTTGTCCAAACTTCGATCCCGTCCGCATCGCGAAGGAATATGAAGCAGCGGGCGCAAGTTGCCTGTCCGTTTTGACGGACGAGAAGTTTTTCCAAGGCTCGCTGGATTATCTCCGCCAAATCCGCGCCGCCGTGAAAATTCCCTTGCTGCGAAAAGATTTCATCATTGATGAACGCCAGATTCTCGAAGCCATCGAATGGGGTGCCGACGCGATTTTGCTCATCGTTGCGATTTTGACGGACGAGCAACTGGCGAAATTTCATGCGCTCGCGGTTGAAGCCGGACTCGCGGTCTTGGTCGAAGTTCACGACGGGGAAGACTTGGAACGCGCATTGAAAATTTCTCCAGCATTGCTTGGCGTAAATAATCGCAACTTAAAAACTTTCAAGGTGGATTTAGCCACGACGGAAAATCTCGCCCCGCAAATAATCAAGAGCGGTTCATTGCTCGTTGCCGAAAGCGGCATTCACGTGCGCGCGGATGTGCAACGCGTGCAGGCGTGCGGCGCAGGTGCAATTCTCGTTGGCGAATCGCTCGTGAAACAGGGCGACATCGGCGCGAAAGTGCGCGAGCTGATCGGTTGCTGGTAGGGCGGCACGGCTGCGCCGCCGGTCGCGCAGAAGCGCGACCCTCCTACCTTTTATTCCTAGCCAGCTGCTTGGCCAAGCGGATCGCGGCGATCATACTTCCCGGATTCGCGATTCCTTTTCCCGCGATGTCGTAGGCCGTGCCGTGGTCAGGCGAAGTGCGGATGAACGGCAAACCAAGCGTCCAGTTAATACCGCTGTCGAACGCAACAGCTTTCAACGGCGCGAGGCCCTGATCGTGATACATCGCGACGACCGCATCAAAATCTCCCTTCAGTGCGTAATGAAAAACCGTGTCGCCGCTCAATGGACCGATGACATCAAAACCGCTTTTTTGCACGGCGAGAATGGTCGGCGAAATAAGTTTAATTTCCTCGTCACCGAATTCCCCGCCTTCGCCCGCGTGCGGATTCAAGCCAGCAACGGCGATGCGTGCGCGCGACAAACCGAGGTCGCGGCAGGCTTGCGCAGCGAGTTCGATGGCGAGCGTGATTTTTTCCGCCGTCAATTTTGCAGGAACGGACTTGATGGAAATGTGAACGGTCGCGAGCGCGACGCGGAGCCAGCGGCCGCGTTCGTCCGTGCCGAGCAGCATCATCGCCGTGCGTTTGGCGTTGGCAAGTTCTGAGAGAAATTCCGTCTGGCCGATGAATTTGTGTCCGGCATCCACGATGGATTTTTTATTCACAGGCGCGGTGATGAGCGCGTCGAGTTCGCCACGTAAACAGCGTTCGCCGCCGTCGCGCAGCCATATGATGGATGCTTTGGCGGCGACTGGCGAACCGGCGGGCAGATTTTCCGGCAGCGGCTCGGCGAGGGAATTGGCGATGAAAAATTTCCCGGCGGCGTGGTAACCGGAAAAATTTTCCAGCGGCAAATTGAGTGAAAGTTTCTCGTTGAGCTGCCGGAGAATTTTCTCATCGCCAATGAAAAGATATTTTGCGTCGTCCTTTGCGGCTTCGGCGGCGACAGCCTTGAGCGCAACTTCGGGGCCGACGCCGGTGACATCACCGAGGGAAATGCCGATCCAATTTTTCATCGGGCGGGGCGCCGGCAATTTTTCAGAAGTAGCGGATGAAGGTTTTTTTCTTGAGGCCTTCGATCCAGTCTTTCTGCAATTTAGCCTGCTGCTTGAGGCGCAGAGTTTTCTCGATGTCAGCGGCAACTTCAGTCAGCGGGCGGACGTGGCTGGCGTGTTTGTCCTCGACGAGCATTAGATAGCAGGTGTCGGGCGTGTCCACGATGTCGCTGACGGTTCCGGGCGGCAGGCTGAAGGCGACATCAGCAAGTTCCTTGCGCAAAACCGAGCGGTCCACCCAGCCCCGTTCGCCGCCCTGATACTGCTGGGAGCCTTGCGAATAAACGGCGGCCATCTCGCTGAAGGGCGTTCCATCCTTGAGTTTGGACTGGATCTCGCGGGCGAGCTTGACGACGTTGGTGTCGTCCGGCGTCGCCTTGGGCAGAACGATCATGCGCAACTTGACTTGATCCTCGACGCGGAATTCATCCTGATTGGCGAGGTAGTATTGCTCGATCTTGTAGGGCGAAATGAAGATTTCGCTCTGGATGTTTTGATTGCGGAGGGCGGATTCAATGTATTGCTCGCGCACCTGTTTGCGAAATTGTTCCGCCGTCATGCCCTGCGCCTGCAATGTTTTCATGAACGTCACGCGGTCGCCGAAGCGTTCGCGGATGCGATCCTGCACGAGTTCGTCCACATAAGAATCCGGCAACTTGTAGCCCTCGGTGTCAAAACTTTTGAGAATCAGCGCGCGTTCGACGAGTTGCTCCATGCTGTCGTTGAGCGTGTCGTTGAGCTTCTCGTTGAAAAGGTCCGGCTGCGCGGAGTATTGGCGGCGGAGCGCATCCACGGCAGGCCGGGAATAATCCTCCACCTCCGAAAAAGTGACCACGCCGCTGCTGACCACGCCTTTGACGCCGTCCACCACCGCCGGTTGGGCGACGACGGAAACGGTAGCGCAGACCACCAGCCCCAGAATGAAATAAAACACCTTCATCAGATTTTCGGCATGGTAGCAACCCCGGTCGCGCGGTCAAGCGCCGCTCACGGATGCGGACGCGCCTGCCACCACATCACCGCCGCGATGATCAGGCCGAAAATTACCGCCACCGAAACCGTCCAGCGCATGAACAACTGCTGCTTGCGGTGGTAGTTTTTCCCGCCCTGACCCGGCAGCAGGTAAAATCGTTCCCGGGGCTTTTTGGATTTGCGACCGAACACGCGACTGTTTTACCACGCGCCGCGCCGCGCCACAAGCCGCGTGCTTGCGATTGGGAAAATTTTCGCTAACGTCCCGTCCGTGCAACTTGAAGATCATCTCGGCGACATCGTGCGCAAAGCCGGCGCGGCAAATAACATTTCCACTGCCGCGGCCGCCAGTGCGACGGGCATTTCCGAAAGCGAATATACAAACTTCGGCGAAACCGGCCAGTCCGCGAAAAAAATCAACTTCGCCGCGCTCGGAAAACTAGTCGGCCTGAATCCCGCCAAGCTCGAAGCCATCGCCAACGGCTGGCTGCCGACGGCAAAAGATCTGTCCGGCTGGCGCGAACTCCGCGTCATCACCACCAAACAGGACGACCTATCGGTCAATTGCTACCTCGTCTGGGACGAAGTCCAGCACGACGCTGCGCTGTTCGACACCGGCGTGGACGCGCAGCCGATTTTGGACATCATCGCGGCGGAAGGTTTGACGCTGCGGCATATTTTTATCACGCACTCGCATTGGGATCACGTCGCGGCGCTGCCGCCAATCCGCGCGGCGTGGCCGAAGGCGCGCGTTCACTCCGGCTCCAAAAATGCGCCGGTGGATCAGCGCAATAAAAATTCCGAGATCATCCACCTCGGCGGCCTGCGCATTACGCATCGCGAAACGCCCGGCCACGCGGACGACGGCGTGACCTATCTCATCGGCAACTGGCAGGAAGACGCGCCGCACGTCGCCATAGTCGGCGACACGATTTTTGCCGGCTCGATGGGCAACGGCAACGGCCAATGGGAACTGGCGAAACAAAAAATCCGCGAACAGATTTTATCGCTGCCGGCGGAAACTTTGATTTGCCCCGGCCACGGCCCGCTGACGACCGTCGCGGAAGAAAAAGAACACAATCCGTTTTTTTAATCAGCCCCCGATGAAACACAGATTGAACCCAGATAAAAAAGATTCTGCGTTCACTCTGGTTGAACTGCTGGTGGTCATTACCATCGTCGCAATCCTCGCTGCGCTTTTGCTTCCAGCAATTTCTCAAGCCAAAGGAAGAGCGCAAAGAATTCAATGCGCTAACAATGTGCGGCAACTTGGAATAGCAATGCAGTTTTTCAACACAGAGTTTCATTACTATCCACTCGCAGTAAATTTTGGCTATTGGAAGGGAAACTACGCCGAGAATTTTACAAGTTGGGATGCGGCTTTAGAAAATCAAATCTCCACACATTTTCCGCGCGAGCATTGGATGGATGAAACAAACAAAAGTATTTGGCACTGTCCCGCTGCCAAACGTCCGTCAGATTTTCCAAGCGACAGAGACTATTCCGATTATGGATATAATGGCTATGGTTTAATAGTAACTAACACAGGCAGAATTCTCGGCCCGTTTCTTGGGCTTAGCGGAGACAATAGCCCGGATTCAAAAACTCCCTCGCCACCAATAAAAGAATCACAAATAGCCAGCCCTAGTGAAATGATTGAAATTGGTGACGGATTTCATGGTGGCAATGACATCGTTCAGGACAGTTATGGATTGTGGCGGGGATATTTGTGTCAAGATGATTATTTTGATAAGCAAGGCAACTTGAACAGCACAAAAAGAAGTTACGCGCGACATCAAGGCAAAGCCAACGTGGTCTTTTGCGACGGCCACGTCGAATCGCCGACGCTGCAATTTCTTTTTGAAGACACCAGCGATGAAGCATTGTCCCGCTGGAATCGCGATCATCTTCCGCATCGCGAAAAATTGTCGCCGTAAAAGTGGTTGTTCACATTTGCAGTTCACAAACCCGCTCGTTGCCGGTAAATTTTCCAAATGTCCGAACCGGTTCCCTACCTCGACCTGCGCGCCCAATTAAAACCGTTGCGCGCGGAAATTGACGCCGCCATCGCCCGCACACTCGACAACTGCTCCTTCTGCCTCGGCCCGGACGTGGTGCAGTTTGAAAAAGATTTTGCCGCGTTTTGCGGCGCGCAGCACGCGCTCGGTTTCAACAGCGGTACGTCCGCGCTGCACGTCGCGATGTTGCTGCTCGGCGTCGGACCGGGCGACGAGGTCATCACCACGCCTTACACGTTCATCGCGACGAGCTGGGCGATTTCCTATTGCGGCGCGAAGCCGGTCTATGTGGACATTGACGAGGCAACGTTCAACTTGAATCCGGCGCTGATTGAAAAAGCCATAACGCCGCGCACGAAAGCCGTTTTGCCCGTGCATCTTTACGGCCAGCCGTTTGACGTGGACGCGGTCGCGGCGGTCTGCAAAAAACATAATCTGCCGTTCGTCGAGGATGCGGCGCAGGCGCACGGCGCAAAATACCAAGGCAAAAGCATCGGCACGTTCGGCGCGGTTTCGTGCTTCAGTTTTTATCCGGCAAAAAACCTCGGCGCGTGCGGCGAAGGCGGCGCGCTGGTGACGAACGATGCGAAACTGGCCGCCCGGGCGAAATCATTGCGGGAACACGGTTCGACGGTGCGTTATCATCACGATGAAGTCGGCTACAATTATCGGCTGGAAGGCATTCAAGGCGCGGTGCTGGGCGTAAAATTAAAACATCTCGCGCACTGGACGCGCGAACGCCAACGCGTGGCCAATCGTTACGCAGAATTGCTGGCGGATACGCCGTTGCAACTGCCGACGGTCACGGCGGGCAATAAAAGTGCGTGGCATCTTTACACCGTGCGCTCGCCGCGCCGCGATGAACTGAAGAAATTTTTGGACGAAAATAAAATCGGCAGCGCGGTGCATTATCCGATGCCGCTGCATCTGCAAAAAGTTTACGCGAACCTTGGCTACAAGCCGGGCGATTTTCCGGTGGCGGAAAAAGCGTCGCGCGAAGTTTTAAGTTTGCCGATGTTTCCGGAATTGACGGACGCGCAGATCCGGCGCGTGGTGGAAGTGGTGAAGGAATTTTTTCGGCGGTGAGGAAAATTGCGCGGCAAATTGCTTCCGTAGCCCGGCAAAAAAACGACTGTATTTTTTGGTTTTCTTTCGGCGGAGATTTCTTATAGTCGTCATTATGGAGAAAAAAGGATAGTTCGTCCCGAAATCTTAACCCGAATATTTTATGCCACTGACACATACCAAAGACCTGTTCGCCAAGGCGCTCAAAGGCAAATACGCGCTCGGCGCTTTCAACGTCAACAACATGGAACTCATCCAAGCCATCGTCGAGGCTTGCGAAGAGGAAAAAGCGCCGCTGATGCTGCAAATTTCCAAGGGCGCACGCCAATACGCGAACCCGGTTTATCTCAAAAAATTGATTGAGGCCGCCGTCAGTTTATCCAACGTGCCGATCGCGGTGCACCTCGATCACGGTGATACGTTTGAATTGTGCAAAGAGTGCATTGACGAAGGTTTCACCAGCGTGATGATTGACGCTTCGCACGAGCCGTTCGATAAAAATGTCGAAATCACCAAGAAAGTGGTCGAATACGCGCACAAATATAACGCCTCGGTGGAATCCGAACTCGGCCATCTCGTCGGCGCGCAGTTCGACGAAGGTGAAGAAGGTGGCGCGCACTCGATGAGCGGCCATTACACCGTGCCCGAAGAAGCGGTGGAATTCGTCAAACAATCCGGCTGCGATTCGCTCGCCATCGCAATCGGCAATTCGCACGGTGCTTATAAATTCAAGGGCGAACAGCATTTGGATTTGGAACGTTTGAAGTTGATCAAGAAAGCGCTGATGGAAGCGAACCTCGGCGATTATCCGCTCGTGCTGCACGGCGCGTCCAGTGTGCCGAAATATCTCGCGGACGAAATTAACAAATACGGCGGCAACATGCCTGACACGCAGGGCGTCCCGGAAGCCGACATCGAGGTCGCGCGCCGCGTGGGTTGCACGAAAGTGAACATTGACACCGACCTGCGCATGGCCATGACCGCCGGCATCCGCAAGGTGTTCGCCGAAAAACCGGGCGAATTCGATCCGCGCAAATATCTCGGCCCCGCCCGCCAACATGTGAAGGACCTCGTGCGCCACAAAGTGAAAAATGTTTTGTGCTGCGCCGGCCACGCGTTCGACTGAAATTTTTTGAATTCAAAGCCCCAAGCTGGCAACGGCTTGGGGCTTTCTGTTTTGATTTGCTTAAATTGCTGGAAAACTCAATCGTGTCCCGGAACTAAAATTTTGCAAAAGTCTCTTCACGAATTGACGCGATTGACGGACAAATTTTTATGTGCATCCAACTGCGCGACAAATCCACTTGTAAATACGACCAGATTTCACTCGGCGAAGTCATGCTGCGCCTTGATCCCGGCGAAGGACGCATCCGCACCGCGCGGCATTTCACCGCGTGGGAAGGCGGCGGCGAATACAACACTTCGCGCGGCCTCCGCAAATGTTTCGGCTACAAAACCGCCGTCTGCACCGCGTTTGTGGACAACGAGGTCGGCCATCTCATCGAAGATTTTATCATGCAAGGCGGCGTGGCCACCGATTTTATCAAATGGCGCGAAGACGACGGCATCGGCCGCAGCGTGCGCAACGGGCTGAATTTCACCGAACGCGGCTTTGGCATCCGTGGCGCGGTCGGCGTGCCGGATCGGGGCAATTCGGCAGCGGCGCAATTGAAGCCGGGCGATTTCGATTGGGATCGCATTTTTGGAAAAATCGGCACGCGCTGGCTGCACACCGGTGGCATCTTTGCGGCGTTGTCGGAAACGACGGCGGCGTTGACCATCGAAGTGGTGAAGGCGGCGAAGAAACACGGCGTCGTGGTCAGCTACGATTTGAATTATCGTCCGTCGCTCTGGAAATCTATCGGCGGTTTGAAAAAAGCGCAGGAGGTGAATCGCGAAATTGCGAAGTATGTGGACGTGATGATTGGCAATGAAGAAGACTTTACCGCGTCGCTCGGCTTTGAAGTGAAAGGTGCTGACCACAGCTTGAGCCACATCGAAACCGACGCGTTCAAGGCGATGATTGAAACCGCTGTGAAGGCATATCCGAACTTCAAAGTGGCCGCGACCACGTTGCGCCGCGTCATCACCGCGACGAAGAACGACTGGAGCGCGATTCTCTGGCACGACGGAAAATTTTTCGAGAGCCGGAAATATCCCGAACTGGAAATCTTGGATCGCGTCGGCGGCGGTGATAGTTTTGCGAGCGGCCTGCAATTTGGTTTCCTCGAATTCAACGACGCGCAGAAAGCCGTCGAATACGGCGCGGCGCATGGAGCTTTGGCCTCGACGACTCCTGGCGACACGAGCATGGCCACGCGCAAGGAAGTGGAAAAAGTTTTCGGCGGCGGTAGTGCGCGCGTGCAGCGATAAGCCAGTGTTTTCCGGTTCAGGCGCGGAAATCAACTTTACAAAACCGCATTTATTCGGCAGGTTCTCGGCATGAATTTAAAAAAGTTTCTGCCGTTGTTGCCGGTTCTGCTGCTCACCAGCTGTAGCACCACCGCCATTTTCACCCGCATGACGCCCAGTGAGCAGACCCGCAATGCCGACAATCTTTATCCCGTGGAAGTTGCGTTCAATTCCGGGCAGCAGTCAATCCGTTGGGACAGCATCAAGCCTTATGTGATTGTCCAAGGCCAGTCGTTTCCGCTGCGGCCGGTACCGATCGTCCTCAACCGCTGGGAGGGTCTAGTCCCTGTTCCGCCGACCGCGAACACGGTGACTTACCGTTTCAAATTTGATTTTCTCTACAACACCTTCGGGGCCGATCCGCAGCCGGACAGCACTTGGTCGTCGGCTTATACCTTGAAGGTTCTGGACCAATAAAATTTAGTTTGAAAAATAAAGGCGCGGACATCGCTGTCCGCGCCTTTTAATTTTTGGGATAAACCGAACGGGTTCAATGCCGCTTCGGGCGCAGCAGCAAAGCCTTTTTTTCCGTGCCATCCACCTCGACGCTTTGCGTCTCGATGTCCGGGTCGTCTTTCAACGCCTGATGCACGATACGCCGGTCAAAGGCGTTCAACGGTTCCAACTCCACCGCGTCGCCCCACCGGCGGACTTTTTCGGCGGCTTCCTGCGCTTTTTTTACGAGCTCGGCGCGCGCTTGCGCGCGATAACCACCCACGTCCACCATCACCTTCGGCGCACTTTGATCCTGCTGGAACAAAATGCGGTTCACGAGGTATTGGAGATCCGCCAGCGTCTGCCCTGCGCGGCCAATCAGCCGGCCTGACTCGTCGGTTTGCACGTCCAGCATCAGGTCGTCGCCAAATTTCTGTTCCGCTACGGTCACGGGAAAACCCAGCGTGCCGAGGATTTTTTCGAGAATCTCTTTTGGTTGCGCGGACATGGAGAAATTATTTTTTCTTTTTTGACACCGGAGTCAATGCCGGATTTGTCGTGACCACCGGCGCGGCGGGAATGTTTGATTTGGTCAGCCGCGTTTGTAAAACGGTCAGGAGGGTGCTGATGGTCATGTAAAGCGCCATTCCAGATGAATAGTTATAAAGGAATAGCAACATCATCAAGGGGATGAAGCGCATCATTTTTTGCTGTGACGGCTCCATGCCGGGCGAAGCCGGTTGCAGATGAGCCTGCCAAACCATCGCGCCGACCATCAGCAGCGGCAGCAGGTTGAACGGCAGTCCTTCGGGTGTGCTGATGAAGGGAATGAATGACAGCCCCGGAATCATGAATAACGTATCTGGCTTCGTCAAATCCGCCACCCACAGAAAATGCGCACCGCGCAATTCAATTGCGCTGCGGATCATCGCCAAAAAACCGAAAAAAACCGGCATCTGGATCAGCATCGGCAAACAACCACTCATCGGATTCACCTTGTTCTTCTTGTAAAGCTCCCACTGCTTCGACGTAAGTTTCTGCGCATCGTCCTTGTATTTATCCTTCAGCTCCGCCAGTTGCGGCGCAAGCGCCTGCATCCGTTTCATCGAGCGCGTGCTTGCCGCCGTCAAAGGCCAGAACAAAACTTTGATCAACACCGTAATCAATACAATCGTCCAGCCGTAGGCCATGCCCGTCAGGTCGTGCAGTCCGTTCATCGCCGATAACAGCAGCTTGGCGAAAAACGTGCCGATACCCCAGAACGCAATGTAACCGCTGCCGAAACCCATTACCTGATCCGCATGGTTGTTAAGCTGCTCGCCAATCTGCGCCAGCGTCCGGTATTCCTTCGGGCCGGCGAAGAAAACAATCTGCCGGTCAAAACTGGAGTTGGCCGACAACGTCAGCGCGGGATAAACCAAGGCTGTCTGGATGCCCTTGGGCGCGACCAAGTTGGTCACCACGCCGACATTTTGAAAAAGCGGCAGCGTGACCGAACGCGCCACCATCTGCGCCGCCGGCTCGTTCGTCGGCGACATCGCCACCATCGCGAAAAACTGGTTGTGCGCGGCCGCCCAGATCACGTTGCCGCTGTCCGTTTGAAACTCCGTCCGCGGCGCGCCGCGCGTGCAACCCATGCCGCCGCCCGCGAACCACGCCAGCGGCTTGTCCACCGCCGTGTCGCCGGTGAACCACATCGCACCCTCGACCTGGCCGCTGTCGTCCACGTCCATCGGCGTCGCCGTGCCGACCACGAATTCCTGCGCCGGCAAATCCAGCGGCTTGGCCGAGGTGTTCTCGAAGCGCACCGTTACGTTCACGAGGAAATTGGAACTGAACTGGAAATTTTTCACTAGGTGTAGGCCGTCGGGAAAAGATTTTTCCGCGCGCACGCCAGTCACGGTCTGCGTCAAAGTAAAATTGCCGTCGCCAACCAAACTTTCGCCGCCGAGAATCGCCAGCGCCGGAACCGTCGTCCGCGCGTTCAAGGCCGCGACCGCCGCCGAATTGGTGACCGTATCTTTCCAGCGCGCCGAAACCGTCTGCGGATAATCGAGCAGTTCAATCAACTTCAAGCCGCCGCCGCGCGACGTGAAAGTGTAACGCGCGCGGCCGTTCGTCAGCACCAGCGTCTGCTCCGGCGCGTTCGTGTCAAAAACAATTGCGGGCGCAGGCGCGGTGATGGTCGCCGTTTCCACCGGCGTCGAGTTTGTGCCGGTCGCCACCGCGATGGGATGCGTGGCGGCATATTGCGCCTGGGCCTGGGCCTGCTGGTCGGCGATTTTTTTCTGCTCCACAAACCACCAGCCAAGCAGCAGCACGCAGACCGAAACAACAATGATTCCTGTTTTATCCATGAAAATTAAATTAAATCCCAAATTGTGAATGACGGATTCCGAATTCCTTTTTCGGAACCGGATCGTGGCCACATTTGCCCCACGGATGGCAGCGGCAGATCCGTTTTGCCGCTAAAATTGTTCCCGTAATTCCGCCGTGTTCATGCACTGCATCCATTGCGTAAACCGAACACGTTGGCGTGAAGCGGCAGCCGGAATTCGCGCCGAATAAAAATGTTTGCGCCGGCGAAACCGTCAGGCGATACATGCGCACGGCGAAAATCAAGATGTGCTGGAACGGGTTCACGGTTTCAGTTTTTGAGCAAACTCGCACGGCGGAGCACGGCGAGAAAATCCTTTTCGACTCCGGCAAAATCCTTTTGGGCAATCGAGTTGCGCGCGACCAAAACCAGTTCCACCGGCCGCGCGAATTCATGCTGATGCAGCCGGAAACTTTCGCGGAGCAATCGCCGGGCGCGGCTGCGGGCGGGCGCATCGCCGATTTTTTTGCTGGTGACGACGCCGAGTTTTGGCACGGAGCCGTCGGGCAGTTTGTTCCAGTTCGCGATGAGACAGCCGAGCACGAGGCGTTCCCCGCGCTGGCGCACGCGTGCGAAATCGCGGTTTTGCGCGAGCCGCGACGAACGTGCCAGACGCAGGCGTTTCGGCGCGGGATTCACAAAATCAAACCGGGGTGAGGCGTTTGCGGCCCACGCGACGGCGGTTGGCCAGCGTGGCCTTGCCGCTCTTGGTGGAGTTGCGGTTGAGGAACCCGTGCTGGCGTTTCCGGCGGATTTTCGACGGTTGATACTGGCGTTTCATAAAATAAAATCAATGGTGACCGGCGCAAAAACCGGAGCGTGGGAGAATAGCAATAAAGCGATTCGAGTCAAGAAGCGGTTCGGCCAGCACGTTTCGGCTCGACTATCGGCGCGAAAAGAAAATCATTCCCGCGTGCGCATATGTGTCATCTTCAATCCCGCCGCGCGCGGCAACAAGGCGCGGCGCTTCCGCAAATTTTTGAACGAGCTGTCGCAGCAGTGCGCGCTCAAGGCCACGACCGCGCCCGGCGATGCGCGGCGGTTCGCACACGCGGCGGTCGCGACGGGCTACGACATCATCGCGGCGGCGGGCGGCGACGGCACGGTGAATGAAGTTTTGAACGGCATCGGCGACGAGCCGGACGGTTTCACGAAAACACGGCTCGGCGTGCTGCCGCTCGGCACGGTCAACGTCTTTGCGCGCGAACTGAAAATTCCCTTGAAGCTGGAAAGCGCGTGGCGCGTCTTGAAACGCGGCAATGAAATGAAAATTGACCTCGGCCGCGCTGATTTTTTGGACGGCGGGCAGCCGCAGTCGCGCTATTTCGCGCAATTGGGTGGCGCGGGCCTCGACGCGCGGGCGATTGAGCTGGTCAGTTGGAAATTGAAAAAAAGTGCCGGGCCGATTGCGTATGTCGTCGCTGGCTTTCAGGCGCTGGCGGAAAAACAGCCGCAAATCTCCGTCAGCGCGGACGGCCAAAAAATCGCGGGCGAACTTGCGCTGTTCGGCAACGGAAAATTTTACGGCGGCTCGTTCCACATTTTCCCAGAAGCGCATTTGCGCAGCGGCCAGTTGGACGTCTGCGTTTTTCCGCGCGTGAACATGCCGACGCTGCTGCGCCTCGCTCCCGGCTTCATCGCGCGCCGAAAATTATCCGAGCGCCGTGTCCGCCGCCTGCGCGCGGGAAAATTTGAGGTGACGAGCGACCTGCCCGCCGCGTTCGAGCTGGATGGCGAATGGATCGGCCATCTGCCGGTGACGTTTTCTGTCGCGCCGCAAACGCTGCGCGTGGTCGTGCCGTAGCCGTAAGCTTGCGGTGGGCAGCACAGCACATTAGGCTGGACGCCTATTTGCATGAGTGAAATCCTTGTCATCGGCCACAAAAATCCCGACACCGACGCGATCTGCTCCGCCATCGGCTACGCGGAATTCAAGCGGCGCACCGGCCTGGCCGAGGCCGTCGCCGCGCGCTGCGGCGACACGAACGACCGCATTGATTTCGTCTTGAACGCGTTCGGCGTGCCCGCGCCGAAATTTGTCGCCGACGTTTCGCCGAAAATTTCCGACGTGATGCAGCGGAAAATTTTGAGTGTCCGGCCCGACTCGACGGCGGCGGAGGCGTTGCGGCTGATGGATGAAAAAAATCTGCGCATCCTGCCCGTGATGGATGCGGCGCAAAAATGCCGCGGCCTGCTTTCGCTCTTCAAATTGAGCAAGTTTTTGTTCCCGGCGGTGAACCGCAAACCCGGCTCCGGCAGCAGTTCCCGCGAAATGCTGTCGTCCCTAACCAACCTGGCGGAGACGCTGGATGGCAAACTCCTCGTCGGTATTGACGCGGAGCGCGAAGACGAATTGATCCTGATGATCGGCGCGATGGGGCTGGAATCCTTCGCCACGCGCCTGGACAAGTTTCCGCCGGAGAAATGCTGTGTCATCGTCGGCGACCGCTGGGACATCCAGAACGTCGCCATCCGCGAGGGCGTCCGCGTGCTCATTGTCACCGGCGGGCTCGAGGTCGAGCCGAAGACCATCGAGGCCGCGCGCAAAAAAAATGTCAGCGTCATCACCTCGCCGCACGACACCGCCACCACCGCCTCGCTCTGCCGCGCCGCCGTCGCTGTGCGCCATGTGCTCAATGAGGAATTCCTCTGCTTCCGCGAAAATGCGCCGCTCGCCGCCGTGCGCGACGAGGCCACATCGTCCGGCTATCTCGTGTTCCCGGTGCTCGACGCCGAGGGCCAGACCGTCGGCATCTTGTCAAAAACAGATTTTCTGAAACACGTTTCGCGCAAATTGATTTTGGTGGATCACAACGAACTTTCCCAAGCCGTGCAGGGCGCGGACGAAGTGGAGATCATCGAGATCATAGACCATCACCGCATCGGCGCGCTGGCGACGCAGCAGCCGATTTTGTTTCGCAACGAGCCGGTCGGTTCCACCAGCACCATCGTCGCCGACTGTTTTTTCCGGCAAGGCGTCGAACTGCCGCGCCAAATTGCCGGGCTGCTGCTGGCCGGCGTCGTTTCCGACACGCTGAACCTGACCTCGCCGACGACGACGGCGCGCGATGCGGAAATCCTGAAGAAGCTCGAACAGATTTCGGAGGTCAACGCGCGTGAGTTCACGGATAAACTGTTTGCCAGCGGCTCGTTGCTCACGCTCAAGCCCGCGCCGCAGGCCGTCGCGACCGACTGCAAGGAATACGCCGAGAACGGCGTCAAGTTCAGCGTCGCGCAGATCGAGGAGATCGGCTTCGAGCAATTTTGGAAACGCAAAGACGAATTGCTCGGCGCGCTGGAAGCTTACCGCGCCAAGCGCGCGTATCTTTTTTCCACGCTGCTCGTCACCGACGTCGCCACGCAAAGTTCATTGCTGCTCGCCGTCGGCGATGAGAAATTCATCAAGCGCATTGACCATCCGCGCCTCGAGCCGGGCATCTACGAACTGCGCGATGTCGTGTCGCGCAAAAAACAATTGCTGCCGTATCTCACCCATTGCCTGCGCGAAAAAGAAAAGGGTTTGAAGGGATAAACCGCCAGCGCAGCGAAAGTGAAATTGGAAATGCCGGAGTAAGTTATCTGGCAAGCAGATCGCTCAAGGATGTGTATGGCTTGGATTCCTGTCCGGGCAGAACATATTCCATGGAATCCTGTGCGTTGGTGTTGGTGGAAAATCTCATGACCGTGCCTCTAGGAATTTTAGGACTAAAAAGACTACCAATAAAACTTTCATCGTGACTCAATTTGAACGCTTTGGTGAATCGGGCCTCTGGAAAAATTCCCAAAGGATTTATCACAAATACCACATCTTGAGAATTGCGGAGATTTCCGTGTTTATCAATGCTAAGGCCAAGGCGGACGAAAAATTCCTTTCTATCCCCAGGATAAAGATACGGCGCGATGTCCTGTGCGGTGATTTCCCGTGATAGCGGAATATTGTTTGTATAACCATGCTCAACCGCCCACTGTTCCTTGGCAGCGTCAACATTCCTCAATACGTTGATGATGCAGTTGATTTTGCTCGGCCCACTGCGAACAAAATTCGGAGTAGCAATGGCGACAAGCAACCCGACGATGACGAGCAAAAGGGGAATGGTCAGCACCCAAGGCCGAATCGGTCTGTTTTCAACGCTTGGGTTCATTTCAATTTTGAACACCAACTGCATTCAAAAGTTGTGCAATACCTCGTGTCCGTGGTGGCGGAAGCCGTCGCAAAGACAGAGCCTTTTTAACGGCGCGCTCGGAAAATCTGCGCCGCCGCCGCGTGCGCCATCACCACGTCCGGGTCGCGTTGCAGCGCGTCGAAATAATGCCGCGCAAAACCTTCGCCCGTCTCGGACGCCACGAGCAGTTCACCCGTCCGTTTCACCAACGCCGCCGCCGCGTCGCCGGTCAGCGGCGTTTTGGTTTTCGCATCCAGCGCCTCGTCCAGCGCCACGATGAGTTGCGATAGCGGATGCAGCCACGCGAACCACGGGTCGTCCGTCAGCAGCTTCAGAAAATGGTTCGCCGACGGAATCGTGCCGATGTTCTGCTCGTAGCTGACGCGCTCGGAATCCACCAGCGCCTTGTGCAACGCCAGCAGCGCCGCGCGCAACTCCGTGAGCTGCCGCTGAAAATCGGGCGTTGAAATGGCTTCGTTCAAAAAACTTACGCCTCCAATTTGGCGTCGAGGGAAATCTTGGCGTTCAGCAAACGCGAAATCGGGCAGCCGGCCTTCGCGCCGTTCGCGATGGCGGTGAATTTTTCCGCGTCAATGCCGGGAATTTTCGCGGTCATGTCCAGATGTGATTCCGTGACGGTGAAGCCGGCGTCGGTTTTGTCCAGCGTGACCGTTGCCGTGGTATTGATGGCCGTGGGCGTGAAGCCGGCCTTGCCGAGTTCCGCCGAGAACGCCATCGAGAAACAGCCCGCGTGCGCCGCCGCGATGAGTTCCTCGGGATTCGTGCCGATGCCGTTCTCGAAGCGCGTGCTGAACGAGTATTGCGTTTCCTTGAGCGTGCCGCTCTCGGTGGAGATTTTGCCCTTGCCGGTTTTCAAATCGCCCGACCAGACCGCCGATGCTTTGCGTTTCATAAATCAATTTCCTTTGGATGACGGAACGGGAATTCGTTTCCGAGCGGAAAATCTAGCACGGTTCGCAGCAATCTCAAACGGGCAAAATTATTTTGCCGCCTCGACAGTAGCTTTCAGACTCGCCAAACCTTTTTCAAACTGGCCACCAATCATCTTGTCGCAGTTCATGAGCAGGCCGAAAATTTTGCCGCCGAAACTGTTTGTGCCGCTCATGCTCCACGTCACGACCGTCTGACCGCCCTCGTTTTTGAAGGTGAATTCCGCCGTGTTCGTGGCCTTCATCGGCTTTTCAAAATCAAGGCGGAAGCAGATGGATTCAACCGGCTTGCTTTCAGTAATGGTCATTTTGCCGACACCGACCTTGGCATTGCCTGCCCACGCCATCGCTGCGCCCGTGCCGGACGCTGCGCCTTCAAAAGAGTTTTTCGCGTTCGAATCAAGCTTCGCCCACGGCGACCACGCGTTCCAATTGTGCAAATCGTTGACGTGCGGAAAAATTTTCTCCGGCGGCGCGGAAATCTTCGTCGAACGCAAAACGATGAATTTATCCGGCTGACCGGCGACGATGATGATGAACAAAATGGCAATGAACGCGAGCGCGAGGAGAATCGGCAGCATAATAATTATCCTTCCGTTATTTTAATTCAGCAGACCGGAGAATTTTTTCCGCGCGTCCCAGAGCAGATACAGCGCGCACACGATGATGATGTCGAGCATCGGATTGATGAGATGTTTCGGGTCGTCTATCAAGACGTGGAACGCGATGATGTTCACAATGACCGGGCCGAGCAGCAGCAGGCCGATGTTGCGCAGGCGCGGAATCATCACGAGCAGTCCGCCGATGAACTCGAACAATTTCACGAACTTGAGGTAGCCCGTCGGGACGAACGCCGCCATGAAATGCCAGGCTGGCGTGCCTTCAAGCATCGGTGGAATTTTGATGAGGTTGAACAAAACCGGGACGCTCGCCGCGAGGAAGCACAGCCCCAGCAAGACGCCCGCGATGCAAGGCAGATATTTTTTCATGGTGTCGCGAGATTACATTTTAGCCAGATAATCGCCAAGTCTTTCCAGCGTCTGCTTGCCGCCTTCAATCGCGCCAAATTCTTTGACTACGTGATCGCGCTCCGCCGCCGACGGGAAAACCATGCGGATGGTCACTTTGGTTTTGTTGCCTTCGACCAAATCAAAAGTCCACGTTGAAACAAAACTCACGCCCGGTCCGCCCTCGCGCTTGCCGCCGTGCTGAAACACGATGCGCTCCGGTGTCACGATTTCCGTGAAGACGCTTTGGTTCGGATAATTCACGCCATCCGGCCCGCGCATGACGTGCTTCCATTCACCGCCGACGCGAAAATCCATTTTCTCAATCATCGTCGAAAAACCGCGCGGCCCCCACCAATTCACGACATGCTTGGGATTCGTCATCGCTTCCCAAACCAGTTTGCGCGGCGCATTGAAATCGCGCTTGATCACAATTTCGCGGTCGGACGTGCTGAACAAGATTTCTGCGAGTCGTTCCAGACTTTGCGTCATGCCCGCCTCAAATCCGCCGATGTATTTTTCCGCGTCGGGCGCGATTACTTTCATCAAACGCGATCGCATCGTCAGCTTCGTTTTTCCTTCGTGCTCAACGAGCGTCAGCGTGTGCTTGAATTCAAATATCAAATCGCCCTTGTCGTCCAATGCGCCGGTAAGCGTTACAAGTTTTTCCGGCGCAACGACCTCCAGAAATTCGCCGCCCATCGGGTAACGCGTGCCGTCCGACGCGCGCATGACGACGTATATTTTATTGCCCGGCTGCGCATCCCATTCGCAAACCGGCGCGGAAAATCCGCGCGGCCCCCACCATTGCGCCAGATGTTTCGCGTCGGTGCAGGCGAGCCAGACCAGCTCGCGCGGCGCGGCGTATTCGCGCGTGATGACAAATTCCTTGCCGACCAGATTTTTGCTTTCCGCTTTTGTCGCCATATTTTTATTTTGAAACGAATTTTCCGAGTGAATCAAGACAACGATTCCAGCCTTCGTTGTGGCGGTCGCGGCTTTCGACGGACGCAAATTTTTCATGCGTCAAAATCAATTCAGTTTGTTTTCCGCGCGCGCGAAATTCCAGCGTCACGAGCATTTCGGGCGGCTCGACTTCGCCGAATTCATCGCCGCTGCCGTCCTTTTCAAATGCCCAGGTGAAGACCAGACGTTCCGGCGGCTTCACCTCGCGATAAGTTCCGACGGTCGTATAAAATTCCCCGTCGTCCTTTCGCACCTGCAGGCGGTATTTGCCGCCGACGCGCGCGTCCACTTTCACGGATTGCAACGCCCCGCCGTCGCACGCCGCCGCGCCGAACCACTGATGAAATTGTTTCGCGTCCGTCCACGCCTTGAAAACCAGTTCGCGCGGCGCGGCGAAAACGCGGGTGATTTGAAGTTTGATGTTTTTTTCTTTGATGGTTGCGGTTGTGCTCATTTTGTTTCCTTGGTTTGTAGTTGTTTCAAATACTCGTCCAAACGGTCAAAGCTTTCTTCCCAAAACTTGCGATACTCCTCGATCCATTGCTGCACCTCTCTCATCGGCTTGGCCTCCAATTTCAGCGAATGCACGCGACCGCGACGGCGGCGGCTGACCAGTCCGGCATTTTCCAGGATGCGCAAATGCTTCGAGACCGCCGGCAACGACATGGAATACGGCCGCGCCAGATCGGTGACGCAGCGGTCGCCGTGCGCGAGATGCTCGAGGATGCGCCGGCGCGTCGGATCGGCCAGCGCGGCAAACGTGCGGTTCAACAATCGCGGTGAACATTTAACCATATGGTTAAGTATTATCGCAACACGCTGGGCGATGCAAGTAAAATTTTTCTGAAAGTTCTACGGCTTGCGCGGCGGAAAATCTTCGCGATTCTCAACAGCCTCGATTACAACCTTAATTTCAGCATCAATTTCTGTTGCCGACAACGAATTGGCCAATTTCGTTGGACCAAATGAAACGACGTAGTGTTTTTTGCTCCAGTCAGAGAGCTTTGAAATTACCTGTTTACCTGGAATTAAACTTAAACGCCCTGCCGGGGTCGCCCACGCTTTCGTTATTTTTTCGCGAGCGAGTTTGTTGGCTGTTCCACCAGCAAGAGCTTTATTTTTTGCAAACTCTGTGCAGAGATTGTCGAAAATTTCCTCTCGCAAACTTTCTGTAACGCGATCGATTTCAGCTTCAACTTCCTCAATTGTCGGTGGCGTTTGATTCTTTTTACAACCTTCTGCAATCACACGTCGCACAGCGGACGCGACGACCAAATAATTTTCAATTTCCTTCCGCTGTAAAATATGAAGCTGCACGCCGTGTGTCTTGGCTTCGGCATATCGAGCGGCAATTTGTTCCTCACTGAAGTAATCTGAATCTAACAAACAGTATGTTGTAATATCGTCTTGCCAACTACAATAGACGTTCGTGGATTAAATGGAATCCGATGATCTTCAAATCCGCGAAAATTTTCGAGGCGCAGTTCTTTAATCATGAATTGAGCCGTTCCATTTTATATTTATTTGCCGCCAAAAAGTTTTTCCACCTTCGCCTTCACCGCCTCATCCATCTTGATGAGCGGCGGCCACGTGCGTTTGAAACCTTCGCCGGGAATTTTCTTGGTCGCGTCAAAACCCATTTTGCTGCCGCTGGCGATTTCGCTCGTCGCGTGGTCGAGCACGTCGGACGGGCCTTTGGTAAAGATGCTGTCGCGCTGCGGATCGGTGTTGGCGGTGAGATGGAACAGCACTTCGCTGGTGTTGTGGACGTCCACGCCGGCGTCCACCACCACGATGTATTTCGTGAACATCATCTGCCCCATGCCCCAGAGGCCGTGCATGATTTTGTAGGCCTGCATCGGGTAGGTCTTCTTGATGCTCACAAACACGAGGTTGTGAAACACGCCTTCCGCCGGCAGCGCGATGTCCACGATCTCCGGGAAATTCATTTTGAAAATCGGCAGAAATAATTTCACGCTCGCGCCGCCGATGTAAAAATCCTCCATCGGCGGAATGCCGACAATCGTCGCCGGATACACCGCGTCCTTGCGATGCGTGATGGCCGTGACGTGAAACACCGGATACGGTTCGGGCAAGGTGTAGTAACCGGTGTGATCGCCGAACGGCCCTTCGTCGCGCAACGGCTCGGTCGGATCAATGTAACCTTCGATGACGAAATCGGCGTTGGCGGGAACTTCCAGATCGTTCGTCTCGCACTTGATCATCTCGACGGATTTTTTGCGGAGATAACCGGCGAGGAGAAATTCATCCAGTCCGTCTGGCATCGGCGCAGTGGCGGCGAAGGGAAACATCGGGTCGCCGCCGATGAAAATTGCGACCGGCATGCGCTCGCCCTTTTCGTAATAGCGACGGCCATGGCGCGCGGCGACTTTCTGCAACTGCCAGTGCATGCCGGTGGTTTTGTCGTCGTAAATCTGGATGCGATACATTCCGAGATTGCGCTCGCCCGTGTCCGGGTCGCGCGTGACGACACACGGCAGCGTGATGAAACGCCCGCCATCGAGCGGCCAGCATTTGAGGATGGGGAGATTGAGCAGAGTTGATGGTTGAGAGTTGATGGTTGATGGATTCTTCCAGTCAGGCGCGGCTGGCCAGCTATCAACTCTCAACTTTGGACTATCAACTAAATGGATCATATCCTTGCACGAACCGCTTTTCACCGTCTTCGGTTTCGCGTGGCGCAAATCCAGCGCGAGGGAGAGCAACTTGATGGCTTCCTTAAAACTGGTCGGCGGCTTGGCTTTCATCAACGCGCCGAGCTCGTTCGCGACTTCATCCACAGACTCCGCGCCCATGCTCATGGCCATGCGCTTGTGCGAGCCGAGCGTGTTGATGGCCACGGGAAACGGCGACACGACGCCGTTGACGGTGGGCTTTTCAAAGAGCAGCGCCTTGCCGCCGCCGGGCAATTTCATTTCGCGGTCGGCGATCTCAGTGATTTCAAGTTCGGTGGCGACGGGCTCAGAAATGCGCTTGAGTTCGCCCGCCTTGTCGAGGGCGTTGACGAAATCGCGGAAGGAATCAAAAGCCATAAGTGCGCTGAAAATAGCACACGATTCGCAGAAGAAAAAGAAATTGCCACAGAGGCACTGAGGCACAGAGAATTGTTTCCCTCTGAGTCTCTGTGGCAAAAGATTAGCCGCCCTTGGCTTTGACGCGCTTCGTGAAACTTTCCGTGCGGATGATGGCGCGCTTGTGCAGGCCGCGCACGATGACTTCGTGCGCATCGCGGGCTTCGATCTGGAACTGCACTTTGCTGCCATCAACCGAGAGGACTTGCGCACGACAATGGATGGTTTGGCCGACGGGCGTCGGCGCGAGATGGCGGATGTCAATCTCCAGGCCCACAGAACGTTCATCTGCATCAAGGTGTGGCGTGAGCAGATGGCGCGCGGTGCGTTCGAGAAACTGGATGATGTTGGGCGTGGACACGACAGCGGGCATGCCGTCGCCGGCAAATTCCACGGCGTGTTTCATGTCCGTGGGCACGGCCAACTCGCCGACTTCACCGACTTTGGGGCGCGATTTCATTTCAAATATACTTGGTAGGGCGGGGCTGCTGCACCGCCGTGCGTCGCCGCAGCGATGCACCCACCATTTGCAATAAAAACAACTTCATTTCGGAAGCAAATCCGCAACGAGCGCCTTCTCTTCCTTCAGTTCGTTTTCCGTCGCGGCAATCTTCGCCTTGCTGAATTCGTTGAGCGGCACGCCCTGGACGATTTCAAAATCTGTTCCGTTGCTGCGGATCGGGTAGCTGAAGATCAAACCTTTTTCGATGCCATAGCTGCCGTCAGAATGCACGCCCACGCTGAACCAGTCGCCGGCGGGCGTCGGATGCGTAAGCTTGTAAACCGTGTTGACGGCGGCATTCGCGGCGCTGGCGGCGCTGCTCAATCCGCGCGCCTTGATGATGGCCGCGCCGCGCTGCTGCACGGTGGTGATGAATTCTTTTTCCAGCCATTCGCGGTGGCTGATGACATCGGGAACTGGGCGGCCCTGAATTTTGGTGTTATAAAAATCGGGATACATCGTCGCGCTGTGGTTGCCCCAGATGGCGAGGTTGGTCACGGCGGTGACATCCACACTCGCTTTTTTCGCGAGCTGCGATTTGGCGCGGTTTTCGTCCAGCGCGGTCATGGCGAAGAAACGATTCTTCGGCACGCCCGGCGCGTTATTCGCGGCGATGAGCGCGTTGGTGTTGCAGGGATTGCCGACGACGAGCACGCGCACGTCGCTTGCGGCGTTCTTGGCGATGGCATTGCCCTGGCCGGTGAAAATTTTTCCGTTGATACCCAACAGGTCTTTTCGCTCCATGCCTTGCTTGCGCGGCACCGCGCCGACGAGCAGCGCCCAATTCACTCCCTTGAAACCTTCATCAAGATTGGAAGTTTGCACAACGCCTTTGAGCAGCGGGAAGGCGCAGTCATCGAGTTCCATCACGACGCCGTTGAGGGCGCTCAAAGCTTTTTCGTCAGGCACTTCGATGAGGTGCAGGATGACGGGTTGATCCGGACCGAAGGCCGCGCCGGACGCGATGCGGAACAGGAGTGAATAACCGATCTGGCCGGCCGCGCCGGTGACAGCGATACGAATGGGAGTCTTGTTCATAAATAAATTTTTGGAGAGGAAGTATAATTGCGAATTTCAAGGAGGCGCAAGTTTCAATGCGCTTCACCGGCAGCTTTTGGCCAAAACCGAAATTGAAATCGCTTTAGCTCCGCCGGATCGCCGGAATTGAATTGATAGGCGGCCAAATTACAGAACGACAAACTTTTTTTGAAATCCTGAAACAAAGTGCGCTCGGATTCGACGAACAGTAATTTTTTGTCCAAATCCAACCGGGCACCGGCTTCTGGGAACGGTTCAAAAATATTTTTCAAGAGACGATCCGGGTCTTCGTCCCAACGGAAAACATGGACGGTGCAGTCTTTTATTTCGCGCACAACATGATTCTTTCCGGCTTCCGAAGCACCAAACAAAACTTCCATCGGGTCAATTTCTGGCAAGAGCGAACTGGTGCCAAAAAGTATCAATTTGTTTGCGGAGTCCACTGATTTCGCGTGACTGCGGATTTGTTTGCTCTTGATTTCAGACAGGCGTGGTTTGAAAAGTTCCTCATTCACCAATTGTGAAATTTGCCGCGACTGCTCGCGTCTCTGCAAGCTTTCCATTGCCCAGCGCTTTTTTTCTTCTTCGCGTTCTTTATCCCATTGCGTTTCGGTTTTCAAACCGGCACAGACTTCGCAAAGATTGCGCTTCTCCCGTTGACCCGAAGTAACATAAATATAGGTCTGGTGAACATGAGATTCCCGTTTCTGGCAGATCTGGCAGAGCATAAAAATACAATACCAAAAAAAATTTAGCTTGGAAAAATAAAATTTCAGCGTAAAAAGGAACCGCTCTTTGAAACAGCGGGAAAAATTTTCCGCCAACATCGCAGTCAAATGTCAGGGAACCCGGTGTGAATCCGGGACGGTTGCGCCACTGTAACGGCTACAAACTCCCAAGGTCACTGGATGAAAGTCCGGGAAGACGGGAGTGAGGTTTGAGGCCGAAGTCAGGATACCGGTTTGATTGTGCTCGTCGGCTCCGAGCGTATCGGAGCACTTCTCCGCAAAGAGAAGGATGGGATCAGTCCGCCAAAACTGTTTTTTTGGCGGGTTCGTCGAATTCACCTCCATTCCTCGTTTGCGAAGCCTGGAGGTTTTTTATTTTCCAAAATCTTCCGGCTTCGCGCTGGTCTCTCAACCGTAAAAACCGTCCGTTGGAAAATTTATTTTTCCTGCGGACAAAATTGAAAGATCAGTCCATGAAAAAAAATCAGTTGTTCGTGCTGGCATTGGCCGGCGCTTTGTTCGTCCCCACCATCACCCGCGCGCAATTTGCCGACAGTGTGGTTGCCTACACCGCCGGCAGCGGCGTCAATTCCGGTTTCACCGACCCGACTTCCGCACTCGGCGCGCCCTCGACCGAGACGATTGACCCGATTTACGGCAATTCCCCCGTGGATCCGTTCGATGGGCCTTATCTGTCCAGCCAGATTGTCGGTATCGGCACCGGCGGCTCGCTCACGCTGCAATTCAACTCGCCGATTCAAAACAATCCCAACAACCCTTACGGGCTCGACTTCATCATCTTCGGCCATGCCGGTTTCAACATTGTCAACGATGATTACAGCGGCGGCGGCATCACCGACGGTTCGTTTTACACCGGCGGCGACAACGGCGTGACCGTTTCCGTGAGCGCAGACGGCACGACGTTTTACAACCTGGTCTCCCCGTTCGGCACGATGGTGGACGGTTTGTTTCCAACCGACGGCAGCGGCAATCCGCTGGTGCCGGTGAATGCGGCTTTGACGGCGAGCGATTTTAACGGGCTGGGACTGGCGGGCATCCGGTCGCTTTACGCCGGCTCGGCCGGCGGCGCCGGCTACGACTTGAATTGGGCGGTGGATGGCAGCGACAATCCCATTTCGCTTGCGTCGGTGGACTATGTGCGCCTGCAAAATTCCGGCGACGTCGCCTACATTGACGCCATTTCCGTCGTGCCGGAACCGACGACATACGCACTGGCGATCACTGGCGCAGGATTATTTTTGCTGCGCCGACGCGTCAAATAATAATGCGGGCGATTTTCATCTTGTGGGGACTGGTCGCCGCTTCGATTTGCGGAGCGGCGACCATCACTGAAGATTTTTCCGCCGATCCGTTGCAGAACAGGTGGCAGATTTTCGGTGACACGAATTTATTTCAGTGGGATCCGACCAATCAAAATCTCGACGTCACCTGGGATTCATCCCAGACCAACAGCTATTTTTACAAACCGCTCGGAACCATTCTCGCGAAGTCCGACGGCTTCAGCCTGTCGTTCGATTTGCAATTGAACGACATTGCGTGGAGCGGCTCTCCCGAATTATCCGTGGGACTTTTTCATTTCTCCGATGCGACAAACTCGGTTTTTTCCCGTCCATCCGCCAATACGCCAAATCTGTTTGAGTTCGATTATTTTCCCGACAACGGCATCGGCCAGCCGTCCATAGACGCTACGTTGACGGACACAAACGTGAGTTCCGCGCACAAAAAAGATTTTTATTTTGTCTATGACAACCAGCCGTTGAACACGGGCATCATTTATCACATCGTCCTCACGCACGCCGCCGGCCAGCCGACCATCAGCGGCGAAGTTTTTACCAACGGCCAGCCTTACTCATCATTGCCAAGCATTTTTGCCGGGCCGATCACCAACTTCCTGATCGACACGATTTCCATCAGCAGTTATCAAAATTCCGGCAGTTCGCTGCTCGCGCACGGCACGGTGGATAATTTTGTCATCACCCTGCCGCCGCCGCCGGTTCAAAATTTTTCCGGCTTCCTGACCAATTCAATCTGGCAGGCGCAATTCACCAGCCAGAGCAACTGGCTTTACACGCTGCAACGCTCGGCCGATCTGCAAACCTGGAGCAATGTTTCCGTTTCAACTTCCGGCAACGGGACCAATTTATTTTTGCCGGATGCCAGTCCGCCGCCGGACAAATCATTCTACCGCGTCCGCGCCGACCGGCCATGAGTTCAATTCAAACCACTTGCCAGCCGGAAAACTGCCCGCTCTGCGGCCAGCCGAATGATTGCCAGCTTTGCACTGTTGCCGCCTATAAAGGCCCGTGCTGGTGCGCCAAGGTGAAAATCCCCGAAGAACTTATTGCACGCATTCCGCCGGAGTTGCAAAACAGGGCCTGCATCTGCCGCGCGTGCGTGATGCAGTTTCATCGCGCCGTCAATGTCACCACGTCGCCGAAAATTTTGCCGGGTGATTTTTATTTTGACGGCGGCCTGATGGTTTTCACCGCCGCGTTTCATTTGCGGCGCGGTTATTGTTGCGGCAGCGATTGCCGGCATTGTCCTTACGTTGCCGCCAAATTGTTTCCACTTCCTGCATGAGACGCCGCGCTTTTACCTTGATCGAACTGCTCGTCGTCATCGCCATCATCGCGATTCTCGCCGCGCTGCTGCTGCCCGCGTTGAACAAAAGCAAGTCGGCCGCGCAACGCGCCAGTTGCGCGAACAACCTGCGCCAGCTCGGGATCGCGACGCAATTATATTGGGACGAAAATTCCCAAAATGGTTTCCGCTGGATTTACAATTCGACCAACGACGGGACGATTTACTGGTTCGGCTGGCTGCACCATGACGATTTGCCGGAAGGCCAGCGCCCGTTTGATTTGAGGCAGGGCGTTCTGTTTCCGTATCTCAACGGCAGCGACGTGCGGCTCTGCCCGGCGCTTTACGCGATGGCGGCGCAATTCAAATTGAAAGGCGACAATGTCATCTTCAGTTACGGCTACAATTATTATCTTTCCGCGCCGTCAGGCCAGCCGCCGGTGAGCATGAACAAAATACAAAATCCGGCCGACCTCGCGCTCTTCGCCGACGCCGCGCAGGTCAACGATTTTCAAAACCCGGCCTCGCCCGACAATCCGATGGTGGAAGAATGGTATTATTTGGATGACGAGACCAAACAACCCGTTTCCAATTACTATCCCAACGGCCACTTCCGCCACTCGCAAAAGGCGAACGTCACCTTTGCCGATGGGCACGTCGGATTGGAAAGCGCCGTCGCCGGTTCGTATGACAAACGTTTGCCGAACCAATTCATCGGCCAGTTGCGCCCGGAAATTCTCACGTTGCCGTAATTCAACTTTCGCTTGACGGTTTGAAATGGCCGGAGCAGTCTCGTTTTCATGAAACCGCCTAGTCCGCAAAAACTGCGGGCTTATTATTGTCAGGCATTATTCACGCATTTATGAAAAAGCTCATCCCATACTTTATCAGCTATCTAATTATTGTAGCTGGCACAGCCGCCTGCATATATTTTTCCAGACACACTGCCACCAGTTCATTTTACACTTTGAACAGCACGCTGCCGCATGAGGAGTTGGTTGCCAAACTTCAGCAGGTCGGCATTCCAGAGTCTGCCGTGCATTTGGCCACAAGGAGTCCGGCACCGCTGGCTACAATGATTTACCTTTTTGTTGATTATGGAGTCGGCTTTGGAGTGTTTTTAGGCTTGGCTTATTTGATTGAGCGTCTGATTTCCAAATCACGAGCCGCCTAACAAGCATATTTCGCTCCTACGGAGCTTTGGATTCCAATAAATCTTGAACTTCAAATATGGCGCGCCTACGGCGCTGGAATTTACACCCCAATCTGCTTCTCAATCGCGCCGCAGATTTTTTGCGACCAGCTTTTCAAGGTCGCCGCGTCGCTGCCTTCCACGAGCAGGCGCGCTTTTGGTTCCGTGCCGGAGTAGCGCAGCAGCAAACGTCCGCCTTGCGCGGCCAGTTCCTTTTCCGCGTCGGCCACCAATTGATTCACGCCAGCCAATTGTTCGAACGGTTTTTTCTCGCGCACTTTCACATTCGTCACGAGCTGCGGAAAACGCGTCCAGCATTTCGCGAGCTGCGAGAGCGGCACGCCCTTCGCCTTGACGATGCGTAAAATTTGCAGCGCGGCCACGAGTCCGTCGCCGGTCGTGCCGTAATCGCGGAAGATGAGATGTCCGCTCTGCTCGCCGCCAAAGTTGTAGCCGCCGCGCAGCATTTCATCGATCACATTCTTGTCGCCGACGGCGGTGCGGAGCATTTTGCCGCCGGCAGATTTGATCGCGGCTTCGAGTCCGGCGTTGCTCATCACGGTCGCCACCAAAGTTTTTTCCGCCAACGTTTTTTCCGCGAGCATTTCCAGCGCGGCGATGGCCATGATGTCATCGCCGTCAATCAGTTTGCCATTTTCATCGCAGAGCAAAACGCGGTCGGCGTCGCCATCGTGCGCGATGCCGAGGTGCGCCTGATGTTCGGCCACCTTGTGGCACATCTGCGCCGGATGCATCGAGCCGCAATCCTTGTTGATGTTCGTGCCGTCGGGGCGATGACCGTAGACGATGACTTCCGCGCCGAGTTCGTGGAGCACGGACGGCGTGGATTTGTAGGCCGCGCCGTGGCCGCAATCCACGACGACACGCAAGCCTTCGAGCGTCAGGCCGCGCGGAAAACTGGACTTGGCAAATTCGATGTAACGGCCAAGCGCGTCGTCAATGCGCACGGCCTTGCCGATTTCGCCGGCGGTCGGGCGGACTTTTTCAATCTCGCCGGAGAAAACAAGTTCTTCGATTTTATTTTCAATCTTGTCGTCGAGCTTGTAACCGTCCGCGCCGAAAAATTTGATGCCGTTGTCTTCGTAAGGATTGTGCGATGCGGTGATGACGATGCCCGCATCCGCGCGCAAACTGCGCGTAACGTAGGCGACGCCGGGCGTCGGCAGCGGCCCGATGAAAAGAACATCCACACCCATCGAAAGGATGCCGGACGAAATCGCGTTCTCCAGCATATAGCCGGACAGCCGCGTGTCTTTGCCGATGACGATTTTATGTTTGCCGCGCCCGCGCGACTGCGATTCGAGATTTTTGAAAACATGCGCCGCCGCGCGTCCAAGTTTCAGCGCGGTTTCCGCTGTGACCGGCTCGACATTCGCCGTGCCGCGAACGCCGTCGGTGCCGAAGATTTTTTTGGGTGAACTCATGAAATTAAATTTTAGTGGCGCTCAGCGCGCGGGCGGCATGATGATGCCGACCTTGGCCGGCTCAACGCTGAGCACGGTCACGCCGGACGGCACCGAGACATCCACGCTACGTTTTTGCAGGGCGCGGTTCAGATTGACCGCCGACTCGATACCGGTCAGATCCACCGTGGCGCGAATCTGGTTGGCCTGCAGCACGGCGATGATTTCGGGCGAGCCGCTGACGGTGACTTTGATCGTCTCCGGCACGACGCGATAAAGATGCACGTCCGCCGCCGTGGCGACGATGATCACCGGCAGATTGCCGTAGGTCAGCGTGCTGCCGCCGTTGTTCGCGACCGGCATGACTGATTCGAGCAAAATTCGGTGGACGGTCAGCCAGATGGCGACGGCCAGCACCAGCGAAAAAATTTTCCAGCCGAGATCCTCGACCAGCCAGCCACGGAATGTGGAGAGAAAATTCATTTGGCGTTGGGCTTGGGCGCCGGGCGCGGTTCGTGGCGCGTGATGACCGCCGGACCGGCGGGCTTGTGGCGTTCGCTGAAATACGCGCGCAGCCACTTGATGATGTTGTTCGTGCGCGCCGGGCGCAAAATGACGGACACCAGAAACGCGCGCAGTTCCTCCAGCGTCACGCCGCGCACGAGCTGGCCTTTGTAAGCGTGGGAAATCATGCCAGTCTCTTCGGACACGACCACGATGACGGCGTCCGTCTCTTCGCTCAAGCCGATCGCCGCGCGATGGCGCGTGCCGAGCGACTTGTTCAAATCGCTCCGCTGCGTCAGCGGAAAAATACACGCAGCATACGCGATACGGTCGCCCTTGATGATGACGCCGCCGTCGTGGATCGCGTTGTTCGGGAAAAAAATCGTCTCCAGCATTTCCGGCGTCGCGTCGCAGTCAATTTTTATCCCCGACTCGACCGCTTCCTGCAACTGGATGGATTGCTCGATGGCGATGAGCGCGCCGATCTTGACCTCGGCGAGCCGCTCGACCGTCTGGATGATGACCTCGATGCTTTCGCGCTGCTCGCTCGTGCTGGCGAACAGCGGCAGGTTGCCGAGCTCGGCGAGCATCCGACGCAGCTCCGGCTGGAAAATCACCAGCGCGCCCAACGCGATGAACACCGACGCGCTGCCGAGAATCCAGCGCAGCACCTTCAAATCCAGAAGCGTCGTGACCGCCGTCAGCGCCAGCAGCACGACGACGAAACCGATGACCACCGGCCAGCCGCGCGTGCCGCGCACGAAGCGGAACGCAAAATAGATCAGCACCGCGAGGATCAAAATCTCCACGGCGGGCCGCCAGCCAGTTTCAAGGTCAGTCCACATTTTTTTTGCGGGAATAGATCGCCTCCGCCATCCGCACCGCCTGCACCGTCGCCGCCACGTCGTGTGTGCGGATGATGTTTGCGCCGTCGCGCACCGCCAGAATCGCGCAGGCAAGCGACGCGGGCAACCGATTTTCTGTTTCCGCGCCCAGCAATTTTCCGATGAAAGATTTCCGCGAGACGCCGATGAGCAGCGGCCGCCGCCACCGCGCAAACGTTTTCAGCCCCGCGAGCAATGCCAGATTATGCTCCGGCGTTTTGCCAAAGCCGATGCCGACATCCAGGATGACTTGTTCCATCGGTATGCCGATTTCGTTCAGCATCAGTCCGAGCCGCTCGGAAAAAAACCCGCTGACCTCGCGCACCACGTCGCGATACACCGGATTTTCCGGCAGCGCCAGCGGCGAACCCGGCGCGTGCATGACGACGTAGCCGGCGTGGTTATCGGCCACGACTTTCCACATCGAAAAATCGTCCGTGTGCGCCGCTGCGCCGATGTCGTTGACGATGCTCGCGCCCGCCGCCAGCGCCGCGCGCGCGACGCCGGGCTTGGTCGTGTCAATCGAGATGGGCACTTTCACCTGCGCGGCCAGTTTCTCGATAACGGGAATCACGCGGCGCAATTCCTCTTGCTCGCTGACCGGCGTCGCACCGGGGCGGGTGGACTCGCCGCCGATGTCCAAAATTTCCGCGCCATCGGCCACGAGTTTCAGCGCGTGCGCCACGGCGGCTTCCGCATCAAAAAATTTTCCAGCGTCGGAAAATGAATCCGGCGTCACGTTGACAACGCCCATGACGAGCGCCGGTCGCGGAAAAACGAATTCAAATTGTCGCGCGCGGAAAATCATTTCAGCACCGCGATGATTGCCGAATCAAACCGTTTGCGCAAGAAGCGCGGCGGGGTTACGGAAATTTTTTGCCGCTCAAACCTTCGTGCGGAAATATGCGATCGTGTCCGTCAGGCCGTCGGCGAGTTTGACCTTGGGTTCCCATTTCAAAAGGGCTTTGGCCTTGGTGATGTCAGGCTTGCGCTGCTTGGGATCGTCCTGCGGCAGCGGCTTGAAAATAAGTTTACTCTTGGAGCCGGTGGCCTTGATGATCTGGTCGGCAAACTGGAGCATGGTCAGCTCGGTCGGGTTGCCAATGTTCACGGGCAGATCATAGTCGCTCATCATCAGGCGATAAATGCCCTCGATCAAATCCGAGACGTAGCAAAAGCTCCGCGTCTGCGTGCCTTTGCCAAAAATCGTGATGGGCTTGTTCGTGATCGCCTGACTGACGAACGCGGGGACGACGCGGCCGTCGTTGATTCTCATGCGCGGGCCGTAAGTGTTAAAAATGCGGACGATGCGCGTCTCGACTTTGTGTTCGCGGTGATAGGCCATCGTTAAAGCTTCCGCAAAACGCTTCGCTTCGTCGTAGCAGCCACGCGGGCCGATGGTGTTGACGTTGCCCCAGTATTCTTCGGGCTGCGGATGGATATGCGGGTCGCCGTAAATTTCCGAAGTGGAGGCGACGAGAAAGCGCGCCTTTTTATTTTTCGCGAGGCCGAGCGCCTTGTGCGTGCCGAGCGAACCGACCTTCATCGTCTGGATTGGAATTTGCAGATAATCAATCGGGCTGGCGGGCGACGCGAAATGCCAGACGTAATCCACCGCGCCTTCGAGAAAAATAAATTCGGTGACATCCTGCTGGATGAACTTGAAATTTTTGTTGCCGCCGAGGTGCGCGATGTTGTCCGCGCTGCCGGTGACAAAATTATCCAGGCCGATGACTTTGTGGCCGCGCGACAGCAGCAGGTCGGTGAGGTGCGAGCCGAGAAAGCCGGCAGCGCCGGTGACGACGGAAGTGGGTTGGTTTTTTTTCATCTGAATTGTAAAAGTAAAAGGTTGAACCGTTAAATCGTCCGTGCAGAAAGGTTATGAGAACCGCGTGATCATTCAACGATAAACGCCGGACATTTTTACTTGGCCCCCGTCCCGCGCAAGACGGCGGGCGGGGTGAGCAGCAGGATTTTCAAGTCAAGCCAGATGGACCAGTTGTCAATGTATTCGAGGTCGAGGCGCACCCATTCCTTGAAGTCGGAAATCTGATTGCGCCCCTTGATCTGCCAGAGGCAGGTGAGACCGGGCTTAACGCTAAGACGGCGGCGGTGCGCGAGATCGCTGAAACGGCGGACTTCGTCCACCGGCAGCGGGCGCGGGCCGACGAGGCTCATGTCGCCGCGCAGGACGTTAAAAAGCTGCGGCAGTTCGTCGAGGCTGTATTGGCGAAGCCATTTGCCGAAGCGGGTGATGCGCGGGTCGTTGGTGACCTTGAAGACGGGGCCGGACATTTCGTTCATCGCGGCGAGCTCGTGCTTCAACTGCTCGGCGTTTGAGGTCATGGTGCGAAACTTGAGGATTTCAAACGGCGCGCCGTTCAGGCCGGAGCGTTGCTGGCGGAAAAACGCCGGGCCGGGCGACGTGAATTTCACCAGCGCGGCGATGACCATCATTACCGGGGAGAACAGGATGATCAAAAACAATGCGCCCAAAAAATCCAGCAGCAGCTTGGTGATGATCTGCCACGAGGTCTCCGGCGTGGTGCGGAAAACCAGCAGCGGACGACCGAACATCTCGTCGAAACTGGCGCGGGCAATCTGCGTCGCAAAAAAATCCGCGACCAGCCACGCCTCAACGCCCTCGACCTCGCAGAGTTGGAGGACGCTTTCGACGCGGTCAAGCTGCGCATGGCGCGCGGTCACGAACACGCCGCTGATGGAATGTTCATGGAGCAGTTCAATGAGTTCCTGCACCGGCGAACCGGACAGGTTGAATTCAGCCGCCACTTCCATGCCCTCGCTGGCGTGGGTGTGGATTTCGCGCCGGAGCCGGGCGGTTTCCGCAGGCACGCCGGCGAGGATGATGCGGCGGTGGTACTGCGCCCTGGCCATGCGGCTGCGCAGGACGACCGCCAGAAGTTCTTCCTTGGCCCAGACCAGGATGAAACTGATGATGCCAAACAGCACCATCACCCCGCGCGGCGCGGCGTTGGATTTTTTGAAAAGGAACACGAGCAGCACCAGTCCGATGGTCACGAGGCAACACGCCCGCAGCAGCGGCCATAGAATGGCCAGGCGGTGGCTGATCAAACCCCGGTTGTAAAAACCCTGCGACTCGAGCGCCAGCGGCGCCAGCGGCACGAGCGCAAAATAGAGCCACACGACCTGATTGAAGGCGTCGGGCGGAATGGTGTCCAAACCGAGCGCGTTGGAAAAAAACGGCGTCGAGCGCAGGCAAAACGCGAGCCAGAAACTGATGGCGAACAGGCTCGCGTCGGCGAGCTGCTGAATCTGAGTGCGGATGAGTCGGTCGCGCTGAAGCATTAGATACGTCGTCTAGAGTTGTTTGAACATATAGCGCGCACCGGAGCAAATTCAATTCATTTTCCCGTCGACGGCGGCAGTTGAAAAGCCGGCACGGACGCGGTGATCAGTTGTTTCATCCGCGCGAACGCGGCGTCTTCCTGACCGGGTCGGCAGGCGGTGAAATAAGAGACGTAAGCCCAGCGTTGCAGCACGCCGTGCGCGAGCTGGTTGAACAGCATGGATTTGAGCATCGTCGGAAAATCATCCGTCGTCTGGCCTTGCGTGACGAACCAGAACACATACAGCCCGCTCACGGGTTGTTGGCTGCCGTCAGGCGCGGGAAACGTGTTGCTGACGGTCCATTTCATCACCGGCAGTTCATACGGCGGCGCGCCGGGGATGTTCAATTTCACCTCGGTCTTGTCGCGGATCTGCCAGCCTTGTCCCGGCAGGCAATAATCCGGCCGGTGAATGCTCGTCCGATCCGCGCCCATCAAAATGACGTTGACCTGCGCCCACGCGCCATCTGCCGCGAGATACCGTCGCTGCGCATAACTCGTGTCTTTGGGCAAATAATCCAGCACGACCTGCGCCTCGGGCAGGTTGGTGGAATTGAAATCCAGCACACGCTCCGGCAATTCCAAATGCATCATCACGCTACCCGGAATCGGCTCGGCCTGCAGACCCGGCGCACCGAGCCGTTGATGCGCCTTCAGCCATGTCAGCGCGCCCGCCGTTCCCGCGATCAACATCAACGTGGCGGCGAACAAAAAAATCTTTTGCCGGGCGTGGTTCATTTGTTTTCCGCCTCCGCTTTTTTCTCCAGCCAGCGGCCGACCAGCAACAGCCCGCCGATCGCCGGAATGTAGGGAATCATGCTGAAGATGCTGCTCTCATGCACATAATTGCCGACCGACTGCCCGCCAAATTCCGCCGCAAAAATGATGCACAACATCCGCGCCAGATTGCCCAGCACCGACAGCGGCAGCGCCAATGACATCAGCAACAACCGCTTGCCTGGCGAACGGAACGTGATGAAACCATAGACCGTCGCCAGCAGAAAAATCGCCACCAGACTGCGCATCCCGCTGCACGCCGCCGCGACTTCGTATTGGTAGCTGCCGCCCGGCCCGAACAAAATCGTGCCCTGCCGGACGACATGGATCGTCAGCAGATTGGCGATCACCGTGACCAGCCACGTCACCAGCAGCCGCAGCGGAAAAGTGAACGACAGAAGCAGCGCCGCCAGCGGCACGGAAAAAATAAACAGCCAGAACGGGAAAAAACTTTCCTTCAGCCACGCGCAGCCCCACGCCATGCCCATCAATCCGAAAATGCCAACGAACATCGCCACCACCGACAGGCGCGGCTGTTGCACGACGTAGCCGAGAATGTGCAACGCGGCGGCGGCGACCAGAAATAAAATTCCCGGCCACCAGATTTGCAGCGGCAGTTCCAAAAGCGTTTTGCGTTTCCACCAAAAAAGTCCGATGACGAGAAATGGGATCAAGTTGCCGTGGCCGTCGTCCGCTGCCGGGTTCGGACTGCTGTAAGCCTCATGCAACCACGCGAACAGCGATGACGTGTGGACGTAGCCGAGAATGGAATTGCCAAGGAATTGAAACAGCGCCAGCCACGCCACCAGCAGGCCGAAGAAAAACAGTTTGTTCGGCAGCCGCCGCCAGCAAGCCACCGCGTCCGGCCAGAAGCCGGGCGACACTTCGTCTTTCGGGTTTTCACTCATGTATGCACTGTTCCAGACTTCTGATAGCGAATTGCGCCAAATTGCTCAAACAAAATCCGGTTAAATCACGGTGACGGAAATTTTTTCAGGCCGGTCAACTGGATGGAATACTTCAGCACAAACAGCGGATTGTTGCGGAAATAACGTTTTGCCAGCCGGCGCGGCTCGCAACCCAGACGGTAAATCCATTCCAGTCCGCCGCGCTGCATCCAGCGCGGCGCCTGCCGGACGCGCCCGCTGTGAAAATCAAACGCCGCGCCCACGCCGATCATCAAGGTCACGTCCAGCTTCGGCAGAAATTCCGCCATGAACTTTTCCTGCTTCGGCGTGCTCAAGCCGACCCACAAAATATCCGGCGGCGCAATTGCGACTTGTTCCCGCAATTTTATTTCCTCGTCCGCATTCAGCGCGCGAAACGGCGGCGTGAACGTGCCGACGACTTCTAGCTTCGGAAATTTGTTTTTTAATTTCTGCGCTAAAAGTTCCGCCACGCCGTCCGCGCCGCCATAAAAAAAATGTTTCGCACCGCTCGTCTCGCTCCACGCGCAAACTTCCAGCAGCAAGTCCGGCCCATAGACGCGGCCCATTTCGGAATGTCCGTTTAATTTTCCCGCCCAGACCATCGGCATTCCGTCCGGCGTGCAAAGAAACGCGTCATTCAGAATTTTTTTGAACTTGTCATCGTCTTGCGCCTCCATCACACCGTGGACGCCAGTGACGCAGATATAGCCTTTGCGACGCGCGCGGACGGCGGCAGCGATGGCATCCAGCGCCGTCCGCAGATTGAGGACGCTGATGCCGACGCCGAGGACATTGACGCGCTTCATCATTTACGATTCAGGATTTACGATTTACGATTTCAGAATTCATGCGGCGCGTAAATTGTAAATCGTAAATCGCCAATCCGAAATGAAATTGCTCGTCTTCGCCCATACGCCGCCGCCGCACCACGGCCAGAGCTACATGGTGCAGCTCATGCTCGAAGGTTTTGGTGGCGACGCGCGCAAAAAAACTCCCGGTGCGCCGGCGCCTTTTGGCATCGAATGCTACCACGTCAACGCCCGCTTCTCGCGCGGGCTCTCGGACATCGGCGCCTTTCAGGGCGGAAAGCTGTTTTTGATTTTTTGGTTTTGTCTGCAGGCCGTCTGGCTCCGGTTCCGTTATGGCGTGGATAATTTTTATTACGTCCCCGCGCCCGGCAAACGTGTCGCCCTTTATCGTGACTGGCTGGTGATGTTCCTGTGCCGACCTTTTTTCAAGAACATGATTTTACACTGGCACGCCGCCGGCCTCGGCAAGTGGCTGGAGACCGAGGCCATCATCACCTACCGCGCCACGACCTACCGTTTGTTCAAGCCGGTGGCCTTGAGCCTCGTGCTCTCGCGCTACAATTTTGCCGACGCGGAAAAACTCCTCTCGCGGCGCGTCCGCATCGTCAACAACGGCATCCCGGATCCGTGCCCGGATTTTGCAACCGCCGTCCACCCGCACCGGCGGGAGCGTTTCGAGACCCGCCGGAAAATTTTCGCGGGGGATTTTTCCGGCGCGCCGGTCACGGTGAATGTCCTTTTCCTCGCGCACTGCACGCGGGAAAAAGGCCTGTTCGCCGCGCTGGACGGCGTGCTCGCCGCCAATCGGGAACTGGCCGCGCGCAAGCTGCCGATGAAATTGAAGCTCATCACCGCCGGCAACTTTGTGACCGACGAGGAACAGGCCGAGTTTGACGCGCGGCGGAAAAATCCCGAGGTCGCCACCGCAATCGAGCACCTTGGCTTCGTCTCCGGCGAACGTAAAACGGCGTTGCTGCGCGAAGCCGATCTGTTTCTTTTTCCCACGCGCTACCTTGGCGAGAACCAGCCGGTGAATCTCATCGAGGCGATGGCTTTCGGCCTGCCCATCGTCACCACGCGCTGGCGTTCGCTGCCCGAAATGCTGCCGCCGGATTATCCCGGCTTGGTCGGCGGCCAGAACGCGGATGAGATCGCGACCGGGATGCTAAAAGTGCTCGCCGTGAAGAGCGGCGAGCGGGCGCGCGAACATTTCGCCGCCCATTTCACCATCGCCAGCCATCTCGCCAGCCTCGCCGCAGCGTTGCGCAGCGTGGAAACGGACGTGGCAAAAAAATAAAAAGCTGCGCCGGGCCGGTAGCGACAAATTGTCAGCGGTTAGGACTGCGGAAGGCGAACATAATGTTTTCCCGGCGGATACGGTCGAGCAGAATGATGGCCAGCAGGAAGATGGCCAAGTGCATGATGAAATTCCATCCAAAGACTTCCAGCACCCGATCATTGGTGTTGGTATAATATTGCACCAGCGAGGAGCAAATCGTCGCCACGAGTGTGGCGGCCATGCCCCAGCGGAGATTCAACACCAGCGTGAGCATCATACAGGGCAACAGGTAAAGCGGCAGAAAAGTCATCGGCGGCGGGGTGAAATAGTCCAACGCTGTGGTGAAAGCCAGCAGCAGGCTGGCCGCCAGCACAACCGCCCAGTTCCGGGCGAAGTTCCCAAGTGGATGGCGCGGCGCGGCGGGGTGGTTGGACAGTTCTTTGTGCCGGTGTATTTGTCCCACGAACAGCAGGCATATTTGCAGGGTGAGGAAGCGCATGAGCGTGTTCCAAGTCATCACGTCCGGCTGGAGATAACCCGGCTGCCTCGTGTGCGCAATGACCGGACCAATGAGCGCCGCGGCGGCGGCGGCCAGCGAGCCCCAGCGCCGGTCAATTTTCCAAGTCAGCAACGCGCAGGGAATTAGATAAAACGGCAGGAACATCAGATGAGGCCTGGAAAAAAGTTGCACGACGGCCACGACGGCAAACAGCAGGCCGGCCAGCATCATAACCGGCCAGTGGCGCAATAATTGTGCTCCCAACGCGGGTCGGCTTCTGGCTGTCAGGCTTGGTTCCCAAAACAGGTTCCTCAACTGGTCGGTAGCTGATTTCAACTGATTCACAGCCTCGACCCATAAGCTGGAAATGGATGCCGCCGCTGGCACAGGCAGTGGATTGTCGAGCCAGTGCGCGCAAAGCAGGTCAAACAATCGGGCGGTCGTCTGGCCGCCCTCGAGCGGCTTGGTCACCCAGACATGGTGCAGCAAGTAGGCGAGCACCAGCGGTTGGACACAGTCGCTGACGCCGGCAGCAGCGGCGTATTTTTGGAAACGGCTCGAATAGATCAGTTGCTCGACCTCGGCGGCGGCGCGTTCCGCCGAATACCGGCGCGCGAGGATAGCGGTCTGGATGGTGAAATGAAACCAATCCCAGCCGGGCATGCCCCGGAGGCTGCCGCGCTCCCAATCGAAGGCCTGCAAATTGCGCGAGTTGACAACGCGGATGTTCCACGGGGCAAAGTCGCCATGGTAAAGCGTGGGACGCACGGTTTTCCCGGCCAGCGCGGAATGGATTTGCCGCCAAGCCTTTTGATGGGGCTCGCCGACGGCGGCGGCGAGTTCGCTCCAGACTGGCAACGCGGCAAGCGGGACACTTTCGTCCTGGTCAAGCCAGTCGTGAAAAAGATGTTCCAACCCGGCGTCATCGTGAGGGCTGGTGCCAGGAAAATAATCCGTGGCAAAGGCCGAGACCCTAGGTGTAGACAGCCGTCCGGTCATGCGGATGCAACCCAGTTTGTCGGCTGGCAGTTGCGCCAGAAAATCCGCCTCCAAATCGGTGGCGGCGCGGCCAGCGTCATTGAGTCCGGCCTTGATGACACGGGCGGGACGGCCGCCTTCGTCGCAGAGCAGCAGCACCAGACGCGAGCGGGTGCCGACATCGCTCAACTTGATGGCGATGGGGAAAATTCGTCCCGCCGGCATGGCGACCTGCTGTGCCATGAACTGCAAAATTTCCGCCGAAGCATCGCCTTGAAAACGGACGTGCTCAAAGAACCGGGCCAGCGGTGTCTGCAACAGCTGTGGTAGAATTCTGCGCCAGATTTTTGCGCGGCGGCGCTGGGCGGAGTAAAGACTCAAGCCGGTGCGCGCCGGTTGCAAGCCGCAGGGCAGCAGCATAAACGGCCGGCCCTGCCGGAAAATCAAACGCCATTCGAAGGCAACCGGCTGCGCCCGCCCTTGGCCGGTGAAAAGCGCAGCGATGATGGGAGGGATGCCCTTGCTCATGTCTTAAACAAACAGTCTGACTTCCATAAAAGGCGTAACTGATTCATGGCGGGTTACAACTTTCCGTTCCGCCGGCATACGAATAATATGTCAATGGCACGGTCAGGCCAAAAATTTCCACAAGCAAAAGTCCGATCCACGGCGGCGACCATCCGTCGCAACGGCGTGCGGTAAAGCGTCGGCGGCAGGACGCCGAAACCGATCTGTTGGACAACTTCAAAACCGCTTTCGGCCAGCAACTGTTTCGCCGCGGCTGGCGACATTTCGTTGAGCATCGTTCTCCCATTGCCGCCATGCTCACGCCAGCGCCGCCAGACAATCGCCGGATGCCGCAGGGAACGGGAATTGCCATGCACGTTGACCAGCAATAATCCGTCCGGCGCGCGGAGCACCTGCCGCAGCCGCCGCAGCACGCGACCGCGCAGGCCGGGTTCGGCGTTCAGCACAAAACGGAAACAGGTGATCAAATCGTAAGTGCCTTGCAACAATTCCGTTTGGGCCAGTATGTCGCCGACCAACAAACGCGCCTTGGGACACTTGCCGCGCGCGACCGCGACCATGTTTTCGGAGATGTCCACGCCATCGGCAGCGCCCACAAGCGGCTCCAGCGCCGACAAAACGCGCCCCGTGCCGCACGCGAAATCCAGCAGCCGCACCGGGCCGGTTTGCGCCGTGCTAAAATCTTTCACCAGATTTTCCAGCACCGGCCGCTGCAACTGCCAGATGGCGGTGGCGTAACTTTCCGCGCCGTATTCGGCGGCTTCGTAGAAAGCCACGTCAGACTCCTGCTGGAACCGTTCGGCATAGCTGGTAATCATGTGGCGCGGTTGAACGAAAATAAATGGCCGGGTGTGCGCGAACATTTCTTTCTTTGGCAATTATTAGAAGGCCACCGCCGCCGAGTCAAACCTTTGTCGTCATCAGGCCGATAACTTTTATTGCCAGCGACCGGAGCAGCGGTTAACAATTCGCCCCGTGAATTTTTCCATCATCACGCCGAGCTTCCGCAATTCCGCGTGGCTCAAGCTGTGCATCGCCTCGGTGGCCGACCAGACCGGGGTCACGCTGGAACACCTCGTGCAGGACTCGTGCTCGGATGACGGCACGCAGGACTGGCTGCCGCACGACCCGCGCGTGAAGGCGTTCATCGAAAAGGACGGTGGTATGTATGACGCCGTCAACCGCGGCTATCGTCGCGCGACCGGCGACATCCTCGCGTATCTGAACTGCGACGAACAATACCTCCCCGGCGCGCTCGCGACCGTGAAAGTTTTTTTTGCCGAGAACCCGTCGGTGGAAGTGCTGTTCGCCGGCAGCATTGTGACCAACGGCGACGGCAATTACGTCTGCCACCGGCATGGCATGGTGCCCAACCCACGCCACATCTGGTATCGCTTTCCCGCGCTGACGAGTTCCATTTTCATCCGCCGGCGCGTCATCCACGAGCGCGGCATTTTTTTTGACACAAAGTGGCGCGACCTCGGCGATTTCCACTGGGTGCTGGAATTGTTGAAGCAGCGCGTGCCGATGGCAGACGACCCGGTGTTCACCTCCGTCTTCGCCGACACCGGTGAAAACATGAACCTCAAGCCAAATGCCGTCCGCGAAAAAAAGGAAACCTATGCGCTGATTCCCGGCCGCGTGCGGCTGGGCCGGCCGCTGTGGATTTTGAACCACCGGTTACGCCGACTGGCCCACGGACATTTTTCGCTGGGGAAAACCAGTTATGCGCTTTACACCAAAACCAGTCCTGACCGGCGCGTGACGGTTGACGTGCCGCATCCCACGCCCATCTGGTGGAGTCGGCTGTAAAACTATTCCGTGGCGAGGCCCATTTTGGTGATGTCAAGCTGGCGGAGGGTGTCCATGACATTGACCATGACTTGATAATCCACGTCGTCTGCGCCTTTGACGACAACACCGAAGTCAGAATTCGCAGCTTGCAGCGCCGCCAGTTTGTCTTTTAATTGCGGCAAGGTGACGACCTCGTCATCGAGGCTAATCTGCCCGGCGGAGTTGACATCAATGCGGCTCGGCGGCTTCGGCTTGTGATCCGCCGGCGGCTTCTTGCCGGAGGGCAGGTTGATCTCCAGATTGTTGACGAGTTGCGGCGTGGTGATGATGAAGATCACCAGCAGCACGAACACCAAGTCCAGCAACGGCGTGATGTTCAGCTCGTTCATCGTGCTGTGCCCGCGTTTGGATGTCTTCTTTAGGCTCATTGCGTCATCACCGGCTCGGTTTCCTCTTCCTGCACGTCGAAACGAATGACCACGCTCGGCGGAAAATTCGTCGGCGGGCGGCGGTCAATGCTCGACACCACCTTGAACACGTCTTTCACCGTCTGATCCCATTGCTCATCGCCGCTGCCTTTGAGCCAGCGCGGCTGGCTCAAGTTGCCCTGCGGATCCACGCTGACCGCGACTTCGGCGGCGTAATTGTCATCCGCCATGTTGTCGGGACGGTTCCACTTCGAGCGCAGTGTATATTCGATGTAGCCCTTGTAAAGCTGCACCGGATCCGACTCCGAGTTAACGGCTTTGCCGCCTTCAAAGTCGAAGGCCGGAATGTCGTTTGCCGGCGGCGCGACCACGGGCGGCGCGACGGTGGGCGGCGCTTTGACCGTTTCCACTTTCGGCGCTTCGATTTTGGGTGGTTCAATCTTCGGCGGTTCCGGCTTGGGCGGCTCGACCTTCGGCGGTTCCGGCGGTGGTTTTTTTTCGTGCACCATCTCCACCGTGATCTTCTGCACTTTTTTGCCGAGCAACCCTTCCTTGGCCGCGAAATAAAACAGCACCGCCACCAAAATACCATGCACCACCGCCGAAATGATTAGGTTCGCCTTCGACGAGTTCTTTTTCTTCTTCGGTTGGGATTGCGGAATCATTTATTTATTTCCGTCGCCAGATCAATTTTCACGAGGTTCGCCTGCTGGCAGATGTCCAGCACGGTGCGGATTTGCCTATACTTCGTCTTGCCGTCGCCGCGCACAATCACGTTCAAATCCGGGTCGTCCGTGCGCATGCTGATGAGTTTTTGCAGCAGGTCGTCCACCTTCACTTCTTCGCGGTCAATGAACAGGTTGCCGTTCGCCGGCACAGAAATGTATCTCGCCTTGTGCGGCGGGTCTTTCTGGTGTTTGGACGCAACGGGCAGTTTCAAATCCATGTCCTTCACCGGCGGAATGGTCGAGATGATGAAGATCACGAGCAGCACAAACGCCAGGTCCAGCATCGGCGTGATGTTCATCTCCGTCAGCGACTCGTGCGCGCTGTGCGAACACTTTTTCATCCAAAAATTCCTAGAACTGCGCCGGCGCGGACTGCTCATGGCGTTTCAACGCGCCCGCGATCTTGTCCTCGATGTCGCGATTGTCCACATAGGTGTGCTCGATCTGGTTGGCGTAGCGCGTGGCAAAACCGTCCAGTTCCTGCGTGATGTGCCGGATGGTCGTCACCATGAAGTTGTAGCCGAACATCGCCGGAATCGCGACGAGCAGGCCCGTGACCGTCGCGACCAGCGCCGCCGCCACGCCGGGCGCCATCGCCGTCAGGCTCGCCGAGTTCGACGCGGCGATGCCCGCGAACGTGGACATGACGCCCCAGACCGTGCCGAGCAAGCCGATGAACGGGCCGCCCGCCACCGCCGTGGACAAAACGATCATGCCTTTTTCCAGCGCCATCGCCTGCGCGGAGGCCGCCTCTTCCAAAACCACCTTCACCGCTTCGTAGGATGCGTTGCTGATTTTAATCGTGTTCGCCCGCGCCAGATGATCGGTGTTGCCCTCGCCGACACCCGCCGCCACGACGCCCGCTTTAACCTCCACGGGATTATTTTTCAGGTGATACAACACTTCCTCCGCGCCGCGCTCGTAAAGCGCATAGGCTGGCGCACCGTCATACTCCTCGCCACGCTTCTTGATGTCCAGCGGGTCGCGCGTGCTCGCGTAGGCGGCCATGAACTTTTTCGTCGCCCGCCGCGCGATCATCAACTGCCGGAACTTCGTGATGATGATCGTCCAACTGAAGAGCGACAGGATGAGCAGCACGACGACGGTGATCTTGCCCTCGGTCGTGGCGTTCTCGATGGCATACACGGCCGCGTTGGCCAGAATCGGTTGAATGGTCATAATCATCAGTTT
>Ga0302278_10000197_pt1 | contig 77107 bp, 59 predicted proteins | sample III_Bog_N3_2_FD_194543 | JGI IMG/M metagenome (GOLD analysis project Ga0302278, IMG submission 194543) | Peat permafrost microbial communities from Stordalen Mire near Abisko, Sweden - III_Bog_N3_2 | ecosystem: Environmental > Terrestrial > Soil > Wetlands > Peat | place: Sweden: Abisko...
CTTCTGGCGTTGGGCCTGAAGTTGGTTCTTCAGGTCCTGCACATTGTTGTCCGTGTTGTCCTGCAAGGTCGGTTGGGGAGGCTGACCTTTTTGGGCGGCTTGCTGTGCCGGCGTCTTTTTGCCGGTCGAGCTGAAGATCGCCGCAACGATCACGAGCAACACCGCGCCAAGATAGACAAAGGTCTTGAGGTTCTTTTGCAGCACACCCTTCGGCTCATTGGTCGTGTGCCGCAACTCTGGCTCAAACTGCGGCCCAGCGTGCGCTTCTGTTTGAGGAGCAAAAATGTTCTCGGCCATGACAGTTATCCTTTCCGTGTGAAGTCCATGCGTTTTTTGCCCAGTTCGACATAGCCGTTGTCCATGATCTTCGGGATGATGTATGTTCCATCTCGCAGGTCAAAGGTGATGAGGTTGGGCTTCCCGTCCTTCATTTCGTACACGCTGAACTTCTCCGGCGCACTCGTCTTGATATAGGTGAACTTGTCATCGTGGTAGATCGACTGAATATCGAATGGCGCCTCATCCCGCTTGTAGACATAGTCGAACTTCAGTTCCGTTGGATATGCGCTTTTATACTCATCCACTGCTTGGGCAACGTGCGACTGGAGCGCGGCCAGTTGCAGCTTGGATTGCTCCAGTTGCTGGGCGGGGACGAACTGCGCTGGTCCGCTGGCCGCGACTATCGAGGACTGGTCGGCGGGTTCGATAATCACTTTCAGATCCGGCTCGGCAGCGGATGTGGAGATGTCCTGCAAGGTAAAGCTGTAGATGTTGCCCTTGTCCGTAATGAGATTCAGGTTGGAGCTGATACCTGGCTTGGCCGGATGCACGAAGCAGAAGTTCCCAACCACATCCACAATCCAGAAGTCCTTGTCGCCTGTGGCGGCTTCCATGATCTTTTCGGAGGCTGGCACCACAATGAGGGTGGTGTATTTGACCTTGGCGTGGATCGGGACGATGTCCTGTGAGTGGTATTGCACTGTGCGGGCCGCATCCTGCGCGACCGCCACGATGGATGTGAGTGCCAGGGCAACCCCAGCGACGACGTTCAGACGGTTCATGCGATGCCTCCTTAGCGGTTGATGGTAGGAAGAGATACGGCCAGTGTGCGAGGCCGGAACGGATGATCTTCGGCGAGATGGCGAAGCCCGTCGGCTATACCGAAGCGACCGAAGTAGTCGTGCTTCTTGAGGTTGTCACGGGCGTTGTTGGTGGCCATCCAATAGGAAACAGAATCCACATTCAATCGAACCTTCTTTGATGTCTGCGCTTTGCGAATGAGCATCTCTCCTGGTGGAACAAGGCCACCAATAATGTCCAGTTCGGTATCGTTGAGGTGAAAGGCTTCGGCATAGACCTCACGGTTCATCTCTGGATTCGCGAGGAATATCTTGGTAGGGCAGCTCTCCGCCACAATCGCCAGCATCCCCGACTCCTGAAGCTCCTTGATGGATTGAGTTGCGAGAATCATGGCGGCGTTGTGTTTGCGCCAGGTCTTCTGCGACTGGACCACATAGTTGCGAATGGTCTCGTTTTTGATGAAGAGCCACGCCTCATCCAACAGAAAAGTCTTGAAGCTCGCCAGCTTGGCCGGGTTCGCAATCTCATTTGAGGCGCGGTGAAGCACATAAAAGAGAAGCGGCTCCAAGACATCGGGCGCATCGCTCCATCCGTGGAAGTTGAAGGTCTGGAAATCGGCAAAGGAAAGGCTGTCCTTGGCGTTGTCAAAGAGAAAGCCGTACTGGCCGCCGTGCGTCCAACGGTGCAGGCGCTCTTTGAGTTCGCCTACGATATTGGCGAAGTTCGAGAGTGTGCGCTGCTCGGGGTCAAGAATGTACATGCGCTCGATGCCATCCCACAGCTTGCGCTCCTCCTTGAAGTCCATTCGGTAGCGTTGACCGTCGCCCTCGATCAACACACGGAAGAATGAAAAGAGGAACTGCAGGTTTTCCTTTGTCGGTTCCAGAGAGAACGGATTGATGGTGAAGTCCCGCGAATCCTGGCCGACATTCAGATACGATCCGCCAAAGATCGACGTGAGCGATTCGTAGCTTCCGCCAATGTCGAATATGTAGGTCAGCGGCTTGTACTTCTGCGCGTTCTGGAGCAGGAATGCGCACAAAAAGGTCTTACCCGACCCGGTCATTCCAAGGATGAGCGTGTGTGCGATTTCTCCGTTATGGAGATTCAAGAAGTATGGCGTCGCATTTTCCGTCTCAAAAACGGCAAGGTACTCCGTCCCGAGATGAGCGTTTCGCTTTTCTCCGGAAAGGATGGTGAAAAGAAACGACAGGTCTGCATAGTTGGTATTGAGCAAATAGAGCTTGCGGAGGTTCTGCGCGTAGTTGCCGGGAACGGTGGCGAAGTACGCATTGAGCTGGTTGTAGGTCTCGATGAAGAGATTGCCGTCTGCGTTGGTGAAGACACTGGTGAACTCGCCGATGACCTGGTCAGTCTCGCTTCTTGTGGCCGCATACACAACAATGGTGAGGGAGAAGTCCCCAAGAGATTGTCCGTCGCCAAGGACACGGAGGCAATCGCCAAGGTTCTCGATGTCGGCCTGCTTCGACTCGTCTACCAGTACGTCGCGGGGGTTGGTCTTTGTGGTGTCACTGGTCGCCTGCGAAACAAAGCCGGTCTTCGACATATTGAAGTGGCGGCGGCGTTTGTTCACTTCCTTGCGCGCCTTGTCGGTAGCAAGTGGCGTCCACTCGGTCACAACGTAGAAGTTCGCGGGGATCTTCAGCAGTTGATCCAGAACAAGCGGCCGGGTTTCAGTGATAGCCTCCTTCATCGTGAGCACGCGGACAAAGTGATCGCCCACGCGGAGATGATTGCGCTCCGCTTCAATGTTGGAATTGACAACCTGATAGTCAAGAAACTGCGTGGACTGCGGCCGTCCGGTGATGCGTCCCTCGTCGTAGTTGAGCAGCCGGCGAAAGAATCGGAACTGGCCTGCCTGGCTCAGTACTTCAACCTGCATGAAGTCGGCGAGCTGGCGGGCGAAGGTCTGGACCTTCTGGTCTAGCCTCGCCAGTTCGCTCTCGATCTGTGTGCGCAGCAATACCTTCATGCTGTTGTTGGTGAACTGCGTTCTGAGTTCGCAAATTGCTCCGGCAGGATCGCGGAAGAGTTGCGCGAATGCCGCGCCAATGCCACTCTTTGACCGCGGCCCTTCAAGGACGATGGCGTAGAAGATTTCGACCTGATAGAGATGGTCGCGCTTGCCTTCAAAGAACTGCCGTCGCTGCTCGGTCGCTGCCTCTACGACCGGGTCGTCATAGCTTGCAAACGGAATATCGGGACGGTTGGACTTGAAGAGGTACTGGTAGACGTGAAAGCCGGGGCCAAAGGCCTTGAGCGCGGATTCCAACCGTTTTACCGCGTACTCCTGTTCTGCGTGGTCAAGACTTTCGTAGTCCACGCCGGGAATACTGAGGACCATGCCCACGTCGCCGCTCTTGGTAAGAAAGCTGGTCTCGTTCCAGAATCCGTAGAGGTTGATGTGGTCGTTGAGACACGCGCTCTCTTTCCACGGCTTGATGACTTTGTCGAGTCGGAACATCAGCGCACCTCCACACGTGGAACCTGTTGCTTGGCGGCGTCATACCTGAGCTTGTATCGCTCGGACTTCGCCAGGATGCGAAGGAATGCCGGGTCGCTGCTTGTTACCCAGTGACCAAATGCAAAGCCACCGATGAAAACGGCGATACCGCCCAGAATGCTGTTGAACAGATTGAAGGCGCTTACAGCGCCGACGCATACGAAGTAAAACAGAGTGCGCTCGACCCCCAGGTAGGTGAGAGGCTTATGCAGGCTCTTGAAGACTCGATTTGTGCGAGCGTTCTGGTTCTTCTGTTCCGGCATAAGCCCCTCGGTCCGCGCTGTGAATGGTGAAGAGTTGCAACGAAAGACAGGATTCTCTAGACACCCCAAAGCCAGGTCAGAACGTTCGCCGCAAGAACGGCAATACCAGTTCCGGCAGCGACACCGGCGAGTGCCTTCTTCGCTCCCGGTTCGCCGTGAGCGAAGCCATACCCGCCGATGACAATGGCAACCAGACTTGCAACCTTTGCAATGGTGCCGGTGAATAGGGTTTGAATGGAGGTGAAGCCGGTATCGAAGGGTGAGCCACCCTGAGCAAGAGCGGCGATTGGGAAGGCCAAGCATACGGCTGGAATCAGGGTGGACAGGCGCATCCACCTGTGAGATGCCTGGGCCGTCTTCAACAAATTCGAGATTCGGATTTTGCGGGACATTGTCTCCTCCAGCGACCGTGCTTCAGCCGCGATATTCCGGAGACTAGGCGCGATTATTCTTCGCGTCCAATACTTCTTACCTATGGCAGTTTTCCTGAAAGTTGGCGCTGCCATAGGCGCAAGCGATGGGAGATTTGCGCACTAACCGAAGAGTGGAAGGGTCCGTTTTACAACTGTGGAGCGAACCGAAAGCGGTTGCTTCGCGGGAGGCAAGTGCGCTTGCATCCGCAGTCTCTTTCTCAGCTCCCGCAACAATGCTGGGATGGTCCGCTGCGTCGGAAACTTTTTCGAAATCAAAACGCTCTCGACCATCCAATTCACGCCCGCAACCGGACGGGTAACGATCCCGTCCTCAACTTCCCAGCCTTCGCTGATCAATGCGTGGCCATACCCTGATTTCACCATCCACTGGATGTCATGAGGGCTTCCAGTTGTGCTCAACACTTCCGGGTGAACGCCGACCTCACTCAACATCTCTATCAATCGGCGATGCGCCTCCGGGTGCTGTCTCGGTTCACGGAAGATTGTGAGCTTCTTTCCGAGAGCCGATGGTGCTATCTCGTCATGCTTGGCTGCTGGATCATTTGATTTCATGCAAACCACAAGGCGATCTTGCGCGAGCGGCTGCATATTCAGGCCCATTCCTTCTGCGGGCAGAGTCACCAAAGCCGCATCAATGAGGCCTCGTTCAACCAGGGAAAGAAGCTCCACATGGTCGCCACTCTTTGGCATGATTTCGGAGTCCGGAAACAGGTCGGTATGCGCGCCGCAAACCATCTGCAAAAGCGCGCGATCAACGAACTGAGAAAACCCGATTCGCAACGGCGCAATGGAGACGTTGTGGCTTGCCTGCGCAGCCGCAATCACTTCGTTGCGAAGTGCAAGTATCTGTCGAGCCCCTGCAGCCAACACTTCCGCTGCCGGAGTCAATTTGACTCCTTTTGGAACTCGCACCAGGAGGTCTATTAAGAGAGACTCCTCCATGGACTTTAGCTGAGTGCTCAAGGAGGGTTGAGCGAGGAAGAGACGCTTCGCCGCACGGCTGATATTTGCCTCTTCTGCAACTGCAATTAGGTATCGCAGGTGCCTGAATTCGAGTAGGTCTGACATGCTATAACGCTCCACTGCTAGATTTGCGAAGCTGTTCGATTGGTCCAGGACCACAAGCGTGTCAGTGTTCCCCCTCCAAGGGGGATAGCGATTATGACGGGTGGGAATCAAGAAAGTCAACGAGACCAACAGTTTAAGTTCCCTTTGCTGACAAACCGGATGCTATAGGCGAAAGCTATGCCCCAATGCAAATGCCATAGCTGAGAAGTATTGGACAACAAACTCGCTGGCCATGACTCTGAAGGTGTCCACTTGGGATGGCAGTCAAAGAGACCCACATTCTCATAGTCCAAACGCAGAGATGGGCGCCTTCGGCTCGATCATCAAAGGGCAAATGGAACTCTGAATTTGAGTCAAGGAGAGGTCAAATGGAGCAGAATGTAGAGAAGTTGCTGTATTCCCGTCGCGATACCGCTGAAGCACTCAGTCTCAGCGTTCGCTCTGTCGATTACCTCATTACGACTGGGCGTCTCTCCATGCGTCGAATTGGAGGCAAGATTCTCATTCCTGCAAGTGCCGTCCGGCGCTTCGCCAGAGAGGATCACCCGGAATTCGTCCGCGCCGTTGGCATCGACATCCCAATTCGCGCAAAGACCAAGCGGCAGGCCTCGGACGTGCCTCCCAGCCGTTTTGAGCCGCAGAGTGAACCGAACGATGATGTAGTGCCGCTGAGAGCGAATAGCAGTCATTGATTCATTCGTAGGGTTGAAGAAAAACAGGGTTGAAGAAAAACCTGTTGAAGAAAAACCTTGCCACAAAGCCGACTTTTTGTTATCAAACCTCTGTTTCGTGAGCAGTCGGTCACAAAAAGTACCGCATTCGCACAGCACAGAATAGTGATATATCTTCTTACCTATGGCACAGGACAGGTTGGAAGGAAGGAATCTGATTCCCTCTGCGACCGGACCGGCTGGTCCAATCCCGCATCCAGCCTATTGCACTCCCCAATGCTATGCGAAAGGCAAGCGTAAGTTGTCGGGGTCCTGTAAATGCAAGGGTTGTCGCGGCGGCGCGCATGGCCGCGGGAAGAAATATGCGTTTGACCACGGCTATCTAAAGAACGCGCCCCCGGGATCCCGGAAGCCACCGCTTGACCAAGAACCGCTTTTTCCCGAGCAGCCTTCTGCAGAAATTGAAGAACCCAATCAACCGTAATCCGGCCCCTGTATTCGCCAAACGATGCCGGTCCTCCATGGTGACCTAGGAATGGGCACCGAACCTGCCTCTTAGGAAGGAACCCGGCCCAGCATTCCTGTCGGAGGGCCGACTTCTGTGGGAAGGCGGAGTTGTCGATGGCGAGACTGTTGATCTATAAGAATTCGCCTCAGACAAGATCAGACAGTTGCTGTGCGGTCAAGATTTTGACGCCGTACGTTGTTTTCAGCCATGTACGGTTGTTGTCATCAAATATTGAGGGGCCAATTGCGGAGCCTCCACGATCTTCAGTACAGAGAAAGTCATTGCCAAAGGCGACGTGCGCAGCCACTACATCGCCATCGGCAGATTCCGCAAAAACCTTCTCAATCTGTTTCTTCTCTTTGTTGAGATTTGATTTGCGTGCGTACTCGTAAACGCGATAGATGAGCTCACGATCTGATAGCCATTCCGGCCGCGCCGCGTCCAGCCTCTCGGTAAATTCTTTCGCGAGAGCCACATGAGCCCCTTGCCCTACTCCTCTCGAAACAATGGCATTGACGACACTCCCGAATCGCTCGTCGTAGTCTGCGGTCGCAAAGACTTCGGGGGCATAGATGTCAGGATTGCTCCTGAGGCGGGCAGGAACAGGCAAACCGATATACGGCGTCGAAAGTAACTTCATCCCAATCGACAAGGCTTGGCGGAGCTCCTCTTCGAATTCTCCACTCAGACCGGGGTGTAGGTCGTGATTCGCTTTTATTCCGATGGTCATGGAAACGAGTCCACTACCTTGTGGCTTACTCGCCACCTCAACCTTCGGGGTGCTTTGGGCGTGAAATTTCGCTCGGTCCGTCGGTTTTATAGCTTCCAAAGTGCCGAAACTCTCGCAAATAAAGCCGCGCACGAGCCCACTTCGGATTGCGTTGTTGATCCTCGCCAACGCTGCATAGTTTGGACTCCTGAGATACCGCTCGGGAAAGACCATCCTGTTCCAGACATTGGTATCGAATGTAACCAGCATTGTCGGACCCTCTTTCGCGGTTTCCAGTTTTACGATCTGCTCGCCTGATCCGTCCGGATCGACGCCGGACAATTGGAGGCTATCAACTCGAAGATTTGAGCTGCACCACCGATAGCATACCTTTGAATTCCAGTTGGTCATGGGATACATCACGGGCTCCGAGAGTCAACGCAGCAGAATCCCATTCGCCATACCGATCTTTCGATCTAAATCCGACGTTCGGTAACGATCCGACCAATTCTTGCAAGAGCCCATGCCGCGTCCGACGCGGTGCGAAAATAGTCGTATGTTGCCCGTCAACTTGAACGACCTGACCACCGCTCATATCGAGAGCCTCATTGAATCCGAGGTACCTGAGAGTTTGACTCTTGACTACAAACAGCAGCTCCCCAGCAAGGAGCGCGAGGACAAAAAAGAGTTCCTCTACGACGTAGCAGCGATGGCCAATTCAGCTGGCGGCGATCTGGTCTACGGGGTTGCGGAACGCCGGACAGGGGACGATAAGCCAACTGGAATCCCAGACCGCCTCTTGGAAACTCGATTCCCAAACCCACAAGAGGAAGAAATGCGCCTCTCTAGCTACATTCGTGACGGCATGGCACCCAACCTGATCGGAGTAGTAGTGCGAAGCGTTCATTGCGACGGCGGGGATGCGCTAGTGGTACGGGTACCTTCGAGTAGAAGCAAACCGCACATGGTCAAAATGGGAGGGACAAATAAGTTCTACAAAAGGACGGGAACTGCAAGTCACCCAATGGATTGGGATGAGATCCGGCGGGCGTTTTCCGAACAGCGCGAACTCCGAGAAACCATCGCGAATTGGAGGGCGCACCGGCTGGACTTGATCGAACAGGGCCGGGGGCCAGTTCTCCTAGAAGGCGAAGTGGCAATGCTGTTCCATATCATCCCGGCTGATGCGTTCACGCCGGGGATGTTCACCGAGGCGTGGCGAATGTCACATGATCAAAAGAAAGCGGTGTTCGTTCCGTATGGGAACTACAACCAGCAGTACAACGCCGACGGGTTCCTTTGCTATTCAGGCCGTGCAGCTGCGGGGCCACGGAAGAAAACGGACGGGTACTGGGGGTACACACAACTGTTTCGGTCCGGGATCGTCGAGTACGCATTTAGCCATTTTTATGGTCCGCCCATCGGCTTTCATAGCGATCTGATCAAGGGTCAGGAAGTCGAGCAAGCAATCGTCCACTGCTATGAGGATGGGATTGGACGATTCCGGCGGGAGGGACGCACAGGGATTCTATATGTTGCCTTTTCCATGGCCGGAATTCAGGACAAGCAAATCTTCTCAGTCTCACGGATATGGTATCCGCGAGAGTCCGGCATTCGAGAAAACACCTTCACTTCCCCGGAAGTAATGGTGGACTTGAGCGAGGTGGAAGAGCGGCCCTACCCTCGAACGCTGCGCCCGCTGGTAGATACTTTTTGGCAACTTGATGGGAGAGAGGGGACGCCGTTTACTCCCAACGAAGAATGGAACCCATTTGGCGGGTACGATTGAAACCGCCCTGGTGAGCCAAATTACTCAATGATCGTGATTTGGGCAGTAGCGGCCGAACAGATCACCGCAAATGCTGATTTGCCCGAAATCAGCGCAGCTTCCCAGTCGTCGTTATCTGAAACCGAACAAAATCAATTTTGGCCAGTTGATCAGAATTGCCCTTTTCCAAGAGTATCGCGCAGTCCTTGGTCAGAAGCATGGCACTCAGCCCTTGGGCAAGCGGCACAAATCGCCGGAACGATCAGGCTGCGACCGGATCGAGCTTCTCAATGGCTGCCTGATTGTGCTCTGGCGCCAGATGCGCATACCTGGTGGTCATGGAAATTGTCTTGTGCCCAGCTAGTTCCTGAACCGTTCGCAAGTTGACATCCTTCATAACCAGGCGACTGATAAATGTGTGGCGCAGATCATGCCAGCGGAAGTTCTTTATCTTCGCTTCTTCAAGAGCCAGCTCGAACCATTTCCGGGGATTATTCAAATCGCGTCCGTACTTGGACTGAAAGATGCGGCCATTATGGGGCCGTACGGCATGTAATGCCTCGAACGCCTTCAGGCAGGTCTTGTTCAACGGAATCTCCCGATCACTTCCATTCTTCGTCTTCTCTAGCAGGATGCGTTTGCGGGTCAGCGACACCTCCGGCCATTCCAAGCTGAACTGCTCGCCCTTCCGCATCCCCGTATTCAGAGCAACGTCGAACTCCGGCAGGTGCATCGGGAACTGCTTCGTGATGGCCTCACGCACACGCTTCTCCTCGTCATCTGAAAGAAACCGGATGCGCGCATTGTTCTCAGCTCGCTGCTCCACCATGCGTGCTGGGTTGCTGGTTACTTTTCCATCAGCGAGCGCAATCTTGAAGGTCTTCCCAAAGACATTCTTGTACCGGTTCTTGGTCGCCGCGGACCATTTGTGAGCGCCAATCCAGGAGTCAATCTCAGACGGTTTAATCTCGTCCGCGACCCTCTCGCCAAACGCTTCTAGAATGAATTTCATTCTGCCCTTGAAGTTTCGGACATCCCTGCGCTCGTGATTGATGTACCAGTCGATGGCTTCCTGGGCGATCGCAGAGAATTTGACGCCCTTGTGCTTCATGTTCGCCGGCATCTTGACGCCGCGAACCACGTCCCCCTTCCGCAGGCCATAAAGCTTGATGGCATCGCCGCGCCGACCGACCTTCTCGCGATGCTCCACGCCGTCAACCTTGAAGCGAATCCACCAGATGTCGGAGCCCGGCACCTTTTCAAAGACGCCCCGTTCCTTGCGAACCACTTTCCTCGGCATGGGATTTACCCTCCTCAAACCGATGCTAGCAGCTTTGGTACAAAGTGGCCCCAGAAGTGGCACCAGCACTTATTTTAGGGTCTTTATTTGAGAAAGAGCATGTGTCTAAGTTATTGATTCCATGGTGCCCGGAGGGGGGCTTGAACCCCCATGACTCGATTAGAGTCTGCGGATTTTAAGTCCGCTGCGTCTGCCAGTTTCGCCATCCGGGCATGCGAGTGCAAATCTCACCCACCTATGGTAACCGAAGCCCAAAAGGCGGAGACAGACGCCAACCAACACGCTTCATCCGCGACAGCTCCCAAAGGCCGGCACAGCGGGCAATCCCTCACACCCGGCTACTGCACTTTTCGAAAATTTATGTTCTCGCCCTCAAGCCGATATTCCGCGGAGCACACATCCCCCCCGCAGATCATCGTCTCGCCGCTGCAGAGCTGGCGCCGCGTAATCAGCCCCATGGTCCCGCAGCGTGGGCACGACATCACTGCCACATACGGGTTTTGGGCACTCCCCATCTTCGCCTGATTCTCCAGCACGAATACGGTTCCAGGGTCCATTCTCTCGGGAATCCATTCTTCCAGAAACTGCAAGTCGGCTGACATCCTGCCCTCCGGTGGGTCGATGTAACCGAGCCAAACCTCAAACTCCGGCCAGCTCAGTTTTTTTGCAACAGCAGGCTGCGAATGGCATGTTCGGAGGTGAAGAACCTCCGTTCGAAATCAGTGTTGATGGTAAGGGGGCTTCGAGTCAAATGGATTCGAGGCCGGGGAGTATCGACTCCGATTCCTTTTTGCATTTGGCGCGATTTGCCTAATCTGCGGCTCCCTTGTCTCCCTTCGCCCCAGAAGCGGCATAAGCGTCAATCGCCCTGTAGGTTTCCTCGTTCCGAAGAATACTCTCCACATATTCTCGCGTTTGCGTAAACGGAATAGACTCAACAAACTCGTCCATCCCATGATAGGGTCCCGCGGCCTGCCAATCCACCACTCGGCTGTCACCTGCGTTGTAGGCCGCCAAAGCGTACTCCTGCACTCCGCCAAACTTGTCCATCATCTGACGAAGATACCGCGTGCCCAGCCGGATATTCGTTGCGGGGTCCAGCAACTGATAGGTCTCAAAGTGCGCCATCCCTTCTTCCCGCGCCATCGATCGTCCTACCGAAGGCAGAAGTTGCATCAGCCCGTATGCGTTCGCATACGAGATTACCGTCGGGTCGAACTCCGACTCTTGCCGGATAAGCGATGCCACGAGGTATGGATCAAGACCGTTCCTGGCAGACTCCTCCCGTATAGTCTCCCACCATACCTCCGGAAAAAGAATGCGCCAATAGGACAGCGGAATAGACGTGATTGAAGCCGTTGCCGCATAGGGCAACGCCCGCTTCAGGGCTCGCATCGCACGATACGGCTCGCCATAGGACGCATAGATCTGCGCCTCCGCCAGAGAACTCCAGGAAGAAGAGTCTGGATCGGCTTGAATCTCCTGTGCCACGTACTCATTCATGCCGGCATTCGCCAGCAGCCGCGCCTTCGCCAGGTGAGGGCTCTCCGCCGGAAAGCTCTCATCCAGAGCGGGCACCGGGGGCGCCTGGAACTGTTCCAACTGAGGAACAACCGCAGGACTCGCATTACCCAATGCTGCCAGCCTCTGTCGCGCCATCTGCGCATAGAAAAAATGCTGGTAAGCGCGGACTATCGTCCGATAGTTCGCCGCCGCAAGCGTCGGCTTCTGGTCCAGCGATTCGTAGAGGCGTCCGCGCCAATACAGCGCCGAAACTGTCTCGATCGCCGTGGGGTAAAGCTTGATCTGCTCGTCAAACATCCGAGCCGCTTCCGCATACAGCCCTTGCCTGTAACTCAGCCAACCCGCTCGCCAGTGTGCGGCTGCCGCGTTCTTGCTCCCCGGAAACTGTGCGGCAAGATCGCTGTAATATGTCGCTGCCTGGGCATAGTCATGGCGGAGCATATACATGTTTCCGCTTGAGAACAGCGCTTCCGCCAGCCACTGGCTGTGGGGAAACTCCGTCTCCATCCGTGTGACGATCCGCTGCTGCTCTTCCAGATCGTTCTTGTTGCGGGCAAGTTCCATCAGCAGGTACAACCGCCGCGCCCCGTTTTCATCGTGCGTGTCTTCCAGCGCCTCCGCCTGGGCCGTGGTCAGCCTTTTGAGCTTCAGCTCGCACGCCGCTTCGGCCACTGCAAAGCCGTTCCGCGTTGCAGCATCCAACCCGAACTTCTCTGCCAGCGCACGATACTGCTCGGCAGCCTCCTGAGAATGGCCGGCGTTGTAATATGCGTCCGCCAGCCCGCGCAACTCGGCCACTGTCAGCGAGGACTCAGCCCCAAGCGAAGTCAACTTTGCTCGCGCCGCAGTCGCGTCGGAACTCAATGGGTGCGCCAGAAGCAGTTTTTTGAAGTCCTGCACTGCCTCTTCTTTTCTTCCCAGCGCCTCCGCCACCATCCCCTGCGCCAGTTGATAGCCAGTCCTGCCGGCCGAACCCGGCGCCGCCAGCAGCACTCGCTCCGCGCCAGAGGCATTCCCGAGTTCGAGCAATACACTAGCCTCGAGTTCCGGCGCACCGGCGTCGAAGATGCTGTCGGGATACCGCTCCGTGAACCCATGCAGCAGAAGTTCCGCGCTCTGATTGTTCCCTACCTCATGGTTGGCTTCGGCCGCGAGAAAGTCTGCGTAATCGGCCAACTCCCCACCCGCTTTTCGAGCCTCAAGCAGATTTGCTTGGGCGTCCCCATACCGCTTGTCAAGCAGATAGGCATGCCCCAAAGCCAGGTACGCCGCGGCAGCCGCGTCTCCGGTATGCAGTTTCGCGTACTTCGTCACCCCGGAATACGCAGCCGCCGTCCGCAGCGTTGCCAACTGCTGGGCCATCGGCCGCAACTCGGTCGAGGCCACAAAAGCCTGATGAATTCTCGCCGTTCGTGCCGCCCGTGCTGCCCTGCTCGCCGTCCCCTTCCCCTGCGACTTCCTTCGCGCCTCTGTTGAGACCTTCGACGAGGTTTTCGGCTTTCTTGCCCCTCCATTGGCCGTCTTGGAAGTGGCCGAACCGCTGGAAGATGTTGAGCTGTTGTCGTTTTGAGCGGTTGAGCCATGCACCGCATCAGCGGAGATGGGCGTAAGCACCATCAGGACGCTTAGGGTGCAAGCCAGCCAGCGCGAAGCAATCGTCATTGGCTTGGAGCAATCCAGCATTTGGAGATTCAGCTTGGGGGAAAATACAACCTTCATCTCTTCACTCTATGATGATTTCATCGGCCACACGCAAGCCAGAACCACCGCCGTCAATGGATTTGCTCCATCCGCGGACCGCATGGTTTGGTTCCCTGCCCCCCGCTCCGGTAAACTGAGTTTTCTGGATCGTTCATTCTTCACCCCACTTGGGCTTGCAACGAACGCCAGCCAGGGTTCGACCAAACACCAATCGATTTCCAACCTGTCATAACGATTTCCGCAACCAACCCCCATGGCGACCATCCAACCCATAGCAGGTGAACTCGAGCCGCATCCTGACGTAGCCCTTGTTGAACGGGTCCGCGGCGGTGATGTCTCGGCCTACGATGAGTTGGTCCGCAAGTACGAGCGCCAGATATTTCGCATATCGCAGCACATTACGCAGAACCGCGAAGACGCTGAAGACGTGATGCAGGACGCTTTCCTCAAGGCGTACGAGAAGCTCGAACAGTTCCAGGGGAACTCAAAGTTTTACACATGGTTGGTTCGAATCGCAGTCAACGAAAGTCTGATGCGCCTGCGGAAGCGGCGCACCGGCAAAATGGTCTCCATCGACGAGGACGTCGAAACCGAGGAGGGCAGCGTCCCACGCGACCTGGCCGACTGGGCGCCCGATCCGGAACAGAACTATACACAGGCCGAGATGGGGCGAATCCTGGAAAAGACAATCAAAGGACTGCCCACCGGTTTCAGGGTGGTCTTCGAATTGCGCGACGTGCAAGGTCTGTCCACAGAGGATACGGCCGAAGCACTTGGGCTCAGTGTTCCCGCCGTCAAGTCTCGTCTGCTGAGGGCAAGATTGCAGCTTCGCGAGCGCCTCAGCAGGTACTTCCGCAGGGGCAAGAGTCGAAAGCAGCATCCGGCAAAAGAGCCCTCAGCCGCAAAAGAGCCTTCAGCCGCGAAAGAATTGGGGGCTGAGAAATGACCTGCACCGAATTCCTCGCCTTACTCGACGATCTGATTGACGACTCGGTCACGCCTCAGATGCGATCCGATTTGCAACAGCACCTGAGCTGCTGCGATCACTGCGTCGTCACCCTAAACACGACCCGCAAAACCATTGAGATCTATCGTTCCCACGAAATCTACGACCTGCCCACCGGCCTCCGCGAGCGACTCCACGCCGCCATCATGGCCCGATGCAAAAAAGGCTGCTAGCGTCGTGCCCCGGAACTGAATAGATCTGCTATTTTCGTCCCCCCTCAAGTCTTCACGACAATTCAATTCTCATAATGTAACGTGGGTGTCATTCTGTGCCCCGATCAGATGTCATTTTCACACCTGATCGCTCGTCGACTAGCGCTCCCAGATGAGCGATTTGCCTCCCGGGGGGAGGCAACGAGAATAGCCTAGGGGGAAACCCTGGGAAGGTAGCCCGAAAATGGCCTCGCGCCCGGGGAGCGGCGAAACCCCTCCATCGCCATCTCAGCTCATTAGGAGCATACGGGGTCCACCGGCACTCTTCAGCCTTGGGCGTGGTCAGCCGAAGAATCCGCTCCTCGTCCTTCGATTTCTTCCATGGCGCCTTCAGCCCACCCATCCTCAGCCGAACTGGCCCCTCGGGTGAGCGAAGTCTGCACTTGTTGCTCATTCGACATGTAGACCGGACGCCGTTTTCGCGTCTAAATTGACGTGGTCGGCTGTGGATCGCGCCGACAATCCAACGTCAGAGCCCCCAAGGCGCAACTAAACCACCCTTGCCGGGTTCCCACCACTGAGAGCCTGTGCATCGGGGTTCCCCCCAAACGGAGCTGCAGACTATGCCCCAACTCCCCCGGCTGAACACTTGCCTTGCTTCACTGCTCTGCTCGACCTTGGTTTTCACATCTGTCCCGCTGCCCGCCCAGCCACCGAGCGCCCCAAATGCCAAAAACCACCCAACTCCGCGGCAGCCCTACCATTCCACTCAGCTCAGCCCAGAAGAGGGCATCCTCCACGCCCTCAATCGCTTCACCTTCGGCCCCAAACCTGGCGATCTTCAAGCCGTGAAGGCGATGGGCTTGGATCGCTGGTTCCAACAGCAGCTTCATCCCGAGACAATCGATCAAACCGACTTGAATACTCGCCTCAATGAGTACCCGGCCATGCAACTGGCGCCGCAGGATCTGCTCTTCCGTTTTCCCACCAACGGCGTAATTCGCCAGACCATCGACAAGAAAGCCCCGGAGCCGCAAAGCGCAGCCCTGCGCATTGTCTACGACAACGACATCTTCCGCTACGGCCAGCGCCAGCAGGAAAAGCAGCAGAAGCAGCAGCTTGCCTCAGCCAACCAACCGGCTTCAGCTTCCATGTACCCCTCAATGGCCGGCCAGCCAACAGCTTCCGCCGGAATGCAGACGCCCGTCTCAGACGGCAACATGGCCATGACCACGCCGTCGCTTCCTTCAATCGCCGCCCAAGGCGATCAGGACTTGGCCAACCCCGCAGCCAACGAGACCTTCCGGAAGAAAAAGGCGCAAGCCCTCGCCGACCGCGCACCTGTTGATCCCTCCCTTGTTGCAGAGCTCGCAGCCCTTCCCCCTCAACAGCGCGTTGCCCGTATCGCAACCATGCCAGAGCCCGACGTCGACGCTTTCCTTAAAGGACTCAAGCCCCCGCAACGCCTCGCCATCGCCAACGGCCTCACCCCCGCGCAGAAGGAATACCTCGTCGCCCTCGTCGCTCCCCAGCGAGTGGTGAGCGAAGAACTTGCCGCTCAGCGCCTCACCCGCGATATCTACTCCAACACCCAACTCCTTGAAGTGATGACCGATTTCTGGCTCAACCACTTTAATGTCTTCCTCCACAAGAACGATGAGACTCCCTCCTACCTGGTCAGCTTTGAGCGCGACGTCATTCGCCCCCACGCCCTCGGCAAGTTCGAAGACCTGCTCGAAGCCACGGCCCACAGCCCCGCTATGCTCCTCTATCTCGACAACTCCAGCAGCATGGGTCCCGATTCCACGGCCGCAGAGAAAGCAAAAATCAACGCAGCTCGCCGTCCCGACTCAAAAAAGGCGCAGCCTGAAGGCCTCAACGAGAACTACGCACGCGAGTTGATGGAACTCCACACTCTCGGCGTAAACGGCGGCTACACCCAGGCCGACGTCACCCAGGTGGCCCGCATCCTTACCGGCTGGACCGTCGATAAGCCCCAGCGTGGCGGCGGCTTCACATTTGACCAGAATCGCCACGAGCCCGGCGCCAAGAAAGTGCTCGGCAAAAAGTTCAAGGAAAAAGGCGAAGCCGAAGGCCGCGAACTTCTTCACATGCTTGCCTCCAGCCCCGCCACCGCCCATTTCCTCTCCCGCAAGATCGCTATCCGCTTCGTCGGCGACGACCCGCCACCGGCTCTCGTTAACAGTCTCGCAAAGTCCTATCTTTCAAGTGGTGGCGACATCTCCAAGGTCCTCACCACTCTCTATCACTCGCCGGAATTCTGGGCCCCCAACACCTTCCGCAACAAGGTCAAGACGCCCCTCGAGTTCATCGCCTCCGCCGCGCGCGCCTCCAACCTCACCGCCCTCAGCATGGAGCCACTCGTCAACGCTCTCCGCGACATGGGCATGCCCCTCTACGGTGCGGTTCCCCCCACCGGCTACAACTGGCAGGCCTCCACCTGGGTTAGCACTGGCGCACTCGTAAACCGCATGAACTTCGCTCTCTCGCTCGCGTCTAACCATCTCAACGGCATTACCGTGAACTGGACAACCCCGACAGATTTCCCGCTTCCCGTCGAGTCCGCTGCAATGGCTCACCCGCCACAGCCACCAGCCCCACCATCGGAAATGACCACCGCCGCAACCCAGCCAATCCCCGCTACCAGCTACTCACCCGTCTCAGAAGAACAACGCCTCGAAGCGCAACTCGTAGCCGGTGGACTGAGCGATGACACACGGCAAGCTCTGCTTGATCAATTCAGCCAGCAGGCCCAGCTCAACCAGCAGGCCGCCCAGGCCCCCCAGCCCCAAAACTTCCATCCGCAGCCCGCTCAGCGCAACGCCCAACAGAATCTATTAGTCAAGACCGCAGCCCAGCCCGCTGCACCAACCCCGGCCGCTCAAAAGCAAGCTGCCAACGCACTCGAAAAACAAGATCAGCTCCTCGCCGGACTCTTGCTAGGCTCGCCCGAGTTTCAGCGTCGTTAGCGACGATGCCAAGTTCACCAGAGGTCAACGAACCTCTGAGTAAACCGAGGTTTTGAAAGGGCACGACTTGAGTCGTGCCATAACAGCCGCGAATTCAACAGGGCTTCAGCCCCTGAGGGATGGGTTCAAAGCGAACCGGATCTCGATAAGTTCCACAGAAGGAGCACCACATGCAGACCAATCGGCGATTCTTCCTCCGCAACGGAGCCCTCGCCATCGCGGGCACCGCTGCCATCCCCAGCTTCCTTGTCCGCTCCGTGCTCGCCGAAACCGCCGCCACCTACCCTGGCCGCCGACTGGTCGTCGTCTTTCAGCGTGGAGCCGCCGACGGCCTCAACGTCGTTGTCCCTTACACAGAAAAAAACTACTACACCATGCGCCCCACCATCGCCATCCCGCAAAATCAGGTCGTTGACCTCGATGGCTTCTTTGGTCTGCATCCATCCCTCGCGCCTTTCAAGCCTCTCTACGATCAGGGCCACCTCGCCATCGTCCACGCCGCAGGCTCGCCTGACATGACCCGCTCCCACTTCGACGCCCAGGACTACATGGAGTCCGGAACCCCCGGCGTGAAAAGCACGCAGGATGGCTGGCTAAACCGCGCTCTCCAGGCCCAGGATCTCAGCGACAATCAGGCACTCCGTCACAACCGTGAGCACACCGCTTTTCGTGCACTGGCTCTCGGCGCCCAGGTCCCCCGCACAATCGAAGGACCGATCCCCGCAATCGCTCTTTCCAACCTCAACAACTTCACAGTCGGCGGCCGCGGCCCAACGCCCTCACCCGCTGCTACCGCCTTCGCCGCAATGTACGGCGAAACCGGCGATCACCTCTTCCACACCACCGGCGAAGAAACATTCGACGCGGTCAAGATGCTGCGCGACGCCAACCCCGCCCAGTACAAGCCCGCGGCCGGCATCGAGTATCCAAACTCCGAGTTCGGCAACAACATGAAGCAGATCGCTCAGCTCCTCAAAGCCAACCTCGGCGTCGAAGCTGCCTTCACCGATGTCGGCGGCTGGGATACCCATCAGAACCAGGGCGCAGTCGACGGCCAGCTCGCCAATCGCCTCACCGATTTCTCCACTTCGATCTCAGCCTTCTGGCGCGACCTTGGCGACGACGCCGAAAATGTCACGCTCGTCACCATGTCGGAGTTCGGCCGCACCGCACGCCAGAACGGCACCGGCGGCACCGACCACGGCCATGCGAATGCCATGTTTGTCCTCGGCGGAAACGTCAAAGGCGGCAAGGTCTACGGCCGCTGGCCCGGCCTCGACGATCACCTGTTGAACGAAGGTCGCGATCTCGCCGTCACCACCGACTTCCGGCAGGTACTCGGAGAAGCCGCCGCCAAAACCCTCGGCGCAAACAACCTCGAAATGGTCTTCCCCGGCGCGCAACTCCGCCAGGACCGCTTCCTCCGCATCATCTAATCAGGTCTCCGACAGCCTCAAGCTGAACCAGGTGCTGGGTGCCCCATCCTTCGACTCCTCTCTTCTCTGTCGATGGGTGGGAATCCCCGAATCTCATCCCGACATTAACCCCCAACTGTAATCCGTCAACCGCTCACTATTCCCCCGATCACTGATAGCTGACACCTTCGAACTGTGAACTGCGAACGACGAACTGTGAACTAAGATCTGTGAACTACGAACTGTGAACTAAGAACTGTGAACTAAGAACCGTTTCACTCCGCCCGCAACGCCTCCGTAGGATTCACCCCCGCCGCCCGCCTCGCCGGTATGTAACTCGCCAGCATCGCCGACACTCCCAGCACCACCGCAACACCGGCCAGCGTTTCCACGTCCCACGCCTGCACCCCAAACAGCAGCTTGCCCATCAGCCTCGCCGCGCCCACCGATCCCGCCAGCCCCAGCACCACACCCAAACCTATCAGTCGTCCCGCCTCCCCCAGCACCAGCTTGTACACCGAGCTCTTCTGTGCGCCCAGCGCCATCCTCACCCCGATCTCACGTGTCCGCTGGCTCACTGAATACGCAATCACCCCATACATTCCCACCACTCCCAGCAGCAACGCCAGAACAGCAAACCCTCCCACCAGATACGCCGCAGAACGATGCATGTAAGCCGTCTGCGACGCGTTGATGCTGTCCATCATGGTGGTGCCTTCTTCCACCGCCGCCTGCTTGCTCACTTCATGAATCGCCCCAGCCAGCTCCGGCAGCACCGTTCGTTCATCCCGCCGAGTCCGCACCATCAGCGTGAAGTAGGTGTCTGAGTCTTGGTTGAATGCCTCGTACTCCGCAGGCCACTGATCTTGATCAAGCCCCGCATCCTTGAAATCCGCCACCACCCCCACAATCTCTCGAATCGACTTCGGCGTCAGTTCCGTGTCCCCAAACTTCCTCCCAACTGGGTCCTCTCCCGGGAAGTACTTCTTCGCAAATGCCTCATTGATCACCACCACTTTGGGCTTGGTTGCGCCTTCCGCATCCGAGAAGTACCGCCCTTCGCGCAGCCGTGCATGAAGCGCGGTAAAGAAACCCGAGCTTACCTGTCGATCGTTCACTTCGTTATGAATGCCGTTATACCGTTTGCCAACAAACCTCACCCAGTCCGTATCGCAGTTGCAACTCACGGGTCGCAAGGTGGTAATCGCCGCCGACTCCACTCCGGGCAGAGTCTCCACGCGCTCCAGCATCGCCCTCACAAACGCCACCACTTGCTCATCCTTGCTGAATGCAGATGGCGGCAGCCCAACATTCACCGTCGCCAAATGGTCTGCCGCAAACCCCAGGTCCACATGCAGAAGCTTGTACAAGCTCTTGCCCAAAAGTCCAGCGCCGGCCAGAAGAACAACAGCTGTGGCCAGTTCAACTACCACAAGACTCGCGCCCATCCGCCGCCACAGCGTCCCCGCGCTGCCGCGTCCGCCCTCCGTCAGCCCATCGCGCATGCTCGACAATCTGAAATGCAAAATCTTAGTAATCGAAAACAGTACCGCCGCCAGCACTGCCAGAGCTCCTGCGAATAACAACACGTGACCATTCAGCCCCAGGCCACGCAGAAATGGCATCCCGGCCAGCATGTCCTTCGAGAGCAACCCCAGCAGCACACGCATACCTGCCGCTGCCAGCGCCAGCCCCACAGCGCTCCCGGCCAACACCAGCGCTATTCCTTCCGTCATAAACTGCCGGCTCAACCGTGCCCTCGATGCACCCAGCGCCCCCCGCACCGCAATCTCTCGCCGCCGGCTTTCCGCACGCACCAGCAGCAGGCTAGCCACGTTCACGCACGCGATCACCAGAAGCAATCCCGCCCCGCCAAGCAGCACCAGAAGAATTGGCCGGATGTCCCCCACGATGAACTTCCCCAGAGGAATCACAGCTGCGCTGCTCCCTCGGTTTGAATCCGGATACTGCCGCTCCAGTTGCGCGGCAATCCCCTTCATATCCACCAGCGCAGCCGACACCGTCACTCCATCTTTCAACCTGCCTACGCCATCCAGGTTGTGGCAGCTCCGACGCTTCTCACACTCGTGCGTCGGCTGCAGCGCCTCCCAGAACTCCGTGCTGTCCCGAATCGCGAATTCAAAATCCTGCGGAAGAACGCCCACAATCGTGTACGAAACCCCGCTCAGCATCACCGCTTGCCCCACCACATCCCTGCGCCCGCCAAATCGCCGTTGCCACGTTCCGTAGCTCATCAATACAACCGGTGCCGCGCCCGCCGCATCCTCTCCCGGCCTGAAGTCGCGTCCCAGCATCGGCCGGATGCCGAGCGTGCTGAAGAACCCCGCGCTCACGCGCATTCCCGGCACCGGCTCAGTCCCATCGGGCGTATTCAGCGCATACCCCGTCCCCGTAAATACCTCCATCGAGCTCAGCGTCCTGTTCATGCGCTTCCAATCCAGGTAGTCGGCATAGGACAGGTTGTTCCAATCGAACCCTGCCGAGCTCTCCATCACCGCCACCAATCGCCTCGGATTCGCATAAGGCAGCGGCTTGATCAACGCCGCATCCACAAACGCAAAGATCGCTACGCTGGCGCCCATCCCCAATGCCAATATCAGAATCGCCGTCGCTGCAAATCCCGGATTCTTGCGCAACTGCCGAACCGAAAACCTCAGGTCCTGAACCACCGTCTCAAAGCCAAATCCAACTACTTCATGGCTCTGCTCCTTCAGCCGAGTCGCGTTGCCAAACTCTCGCGCTGCCGCGAATCGCGCCTCCTGCGGCGTCATTCCATTCGCGATGAGATCCTTCACTGCTTGCTCGCGATGAAAGCTCATCTCTTCATCCAGCTCTGCCGCGAAGCGCTTCCGCCGGAAGAGCAGCTCGATCTTTTTCACAAGTCCCTTCATCTCTCAGGCCTCCGCAGACCCCAAAACCCGCCCAATTGCCGCGATCATCTGCTCGTACTCCGTCAGCTCGATTCCCAGTTGCTTCCGGCCAGACGCCGTCAGCGTGTAAAAGCGCGCGCGCCTGTTGGTCTCCGTCATCTTCCACTCCGCCTTCACCCATCCCTGCAGCAGCAGCCGCTGCAAAGCTGGGTAAAGCGAGCCTTCCTCCACCGTTAAAACTTCGTCTGACAATCGCTTGATCGACAGAGCTATCCCATACCCATGCAGCGGAGCATGGGTCAGCGTCTTCAGGATGAGCATGTCGAGCGTTCCAGGAAAAAGGTCCGGTTTCTTGGCCATGCACAGATATATAGACTATCTATGGGTAGGACGTCAATGGCAGCTTGTAATTCCCGGATTGACGCGGCATTAGATTCAACAAGCCTCCGTCCCACCGCAGGTGTCTGGCAACCCTCCCGCTCCATGATTTAACCTCTAAGTCGGTATGAGATTCCTGCACTCACTCTTTGCGTCTGCCCTGGTTATGGCATGCGCCACGGCTGTTTCCTCGCAATCGACGCCGCCTCAACCCGCCTCCCAGGTCAAGTCGGCACTCGATGACCTTCCCGATGCGCCAGAAGCAACACCGGCAGTCCGCACAATCCCAAACGGCCCGACCGTTGTCATGGATACCTCCATGGGCCGGATTACCTGCAAGGTCTATCAGCGTCAGGCCCCCAAATCGGTTTCCACCTTCATCGGCCTCGCCACCGGAACCATCGATTGGACCGATCCGAAAACCCACAAGAAGCAGCACAACAGGCCCTTCTACGATGGAACAATCTTTCACCGCGTCATTCCCGAGTTCATGATTCAGGGCGGCGACCCCACCGGAACCGGCGAGGGCGACCCCGGTTTCAGCTTTAATGACGAGTTCGATCCCGACCTGAACTTCGACCGTCCCGGCCGCCTCGCTATGGCAAACTCAGGCCCCGACACAAACGGAAGCCAGTTCTTCATCACCGAAGCTGCCTACGACTCGCTTAACCAGCACTACACATTGTTTGGGCAGTGCGATGATGCGAGCGTCCAGGTGGTCAAGTCCATCACCCACGTCGATCGCGACAAGAACGACAAGCCACGCACTCCAGTGTTTCTCAAGAAGGTCACCATCGTCCCCGAAGGACAGCCGATTCCGCCTTTGCCGGCCGATTCTGCGCCTGCCGCACCCAAACCTTAACCATCGCATCGCTATCTTCGAAAAAAGATCAACCAGGAGTTTCAATGTCACTCGCAGCTGGAACATACGCCGTCTTCAACACCACTGAAGGCAAAATCACCGTTCGGCTCTTTGAAGCCGACGCGCCCATTACCGTCAAGAACTTCATAGAACTCGCTGAAGGTTCCCGAGAATGGGTTCACCCCATCACCCGCGAAAAATCCAAAAACAAGCTCTACGACGGAACCATCTTTCACCGCGTGATTCCCGACTTCATGATCCAGGGCGGCGACCCTGCAGGCAGTGGCATGGGTGGCCCAGGATATCGCTTCCAGGATGAGACCAAGGGCTCCCCGCACAAGTTCGACAAGCCTGGCAAACTCGCCATGGCCAACTCTGGCCCGGGCACAAACGGCAGCCAGTTCTTCCTCACTGTGGCGCCCACTGATTGGCTCACCGGCAACCACACCATCTTCGGAGAGGTGGTCGAGGGGCAGGACATCGTGACAAAGATCTCAAAGGTCGCGCGCAACTCCATGGACAAGCCGCACAAACCCGTCGTCATCGAATCGCTTCTTATCGAGCGCGTCTAGTTCATCGACAGAAAGCAGCGGTTTTGAAAGGGCACGACTTCAGTCGTGCCGCAAGATGCTCAATCAATGATCCGGACTTTAGCCCCTCACGGACGAACTTAGACCGGGCGGAATTGGCTGCTAGGCGCGTCATTAGCCTTTGGCCACGCCGCTCGGCGAGATCAGCGTGAACGTCACGCTCCCTGCCGTGCTCCTCTTGTGCGGCGTTCCCCGCGGAATGATCAGCATGTCGCCCGTATGCAGCGTCAATTTAGCTGCCCCATCCGATGCCGGGGCAAGCCATTCGCCGGGCTTCGGGCTGTGCGCGTCCTTCGGCACACCTCCCAGCTCATACTCCGTTACGCCATCAATAACTTGCAAAATGTGATCCCGCCCCTCATGCCACTCGAATTCCTTTGCGCGGTGAGCTCTCTCAGAAGTCAGCACCACCGAGAACTCACTATGCGTGGCGAGGTTGTTATTGCCCGAAGCAGCCTGCAGCGCCTTAACGTCGCCCAGGATAGTCTCCGCGGTAATCAGTTGAAATGTCGCCTGTCCAGCCGTGTCTCGGGCTTGGGTCTCGCTCTGGGCCGCAGCTTGAGCTAATACCGGCTCCGCATTCGCCCCCACCAGTCCGGCTGCAGCCGTCGCTGAAGCCGACACCAGAAACGCGCGGCGATTTAGATTCTTCGATCCCTGCTTCTCCATCCGAACCCTCCAGAAAAAGTAGAGCATCCTTCCGACTTCCCTGTCAGCCCCCGATTCCATCCTGCGCCGCCGCCCAGTCCTAAACCGCCCGCAAAATGAGAACGGCCCCGAAGAACCCGGAGCCGCCCACCGTTGTACCGCAACTTGATTCGAACCGTGTCTACGGCTTCGCCTTGTCCGCAGGCTTTGCAGAAGCAGCCGCAGCCTTGGACGCAGCAGCCTTCGGCCTCCAGAAATCCGGATCGGCCTTGATCACCGAATCGTCCATATAGCTCTGCTTGGGATTGATAGCGAACAGTTCGGTGTGGCTGTCATCAATCGTATCGGCGTAGAGCTGTTCAAACCTCTTCCAGCCATCCTCTCCCATCGCATCGTGGAAGCCTTTATCCTCCGTGAATCCGTGATCGATATCCGCCATGGAACTGTCCGCGGTAAGCAGCAGATACGATCCACCATCCCCGCCATAGACGAGGTTCAACATCGCCCAATGTGCACTTGTCCCCGCCTTCTCGTTAGCCGCGATCACCATCTTAACCAGCTCTCTCCAGCCGCTTTCGTGTCCACGTTTCACATGGTATTCAGATATCTCCATGTACCGCGCATGCGAAACGTCCGGGTGGGGACGATAGCTCAGTTCGGGGGCGTTGTAGAAGACGGCCTGGTCCATTGAGTCAAGCAATTCGCCATCGGCGACTGCGGCCCGTTCCAGTTCCCCTGAGAGAGTCGCATTCTTCTCCACTGACTTCATATCCTTTTCCCAGGCATCAAACGATTCATACCAGGTCAGGTAAAGAGCTCGGTTCTTGCCGGAAAGCGAATTCAGGGCAAGGTAATGAGTTGGCGCTTTCGCGCGCGTCATCGCCTGAACAAACGCACTTTCCGTCTTGTCATGCATTGCGCCGCCCTTTCCCGGCTTTGTGTACTCACGCGTAATCTGCAAGACATTGGGCAACGCGGTGCCGGAAGCAGGCGCGTCCTGTGCCCCGGCTAGGGTGCCTGCTGCAATTGAAACCGACAAAGCCAACGCAAGTGGGCTGATCTTGATCATGGTGAACTCTCCTCCTGAATGTCCTTTGATTTCAAACGCGAAATCTGCATCCCCCAGGAAGCACGCTCTTCAAAGGCAGTCAGGATTATCGGGGCCAGACCAATTCAATGTAAAGATGTATTCGATGAATAAGCCTATGTGCGGAACAATTAGCCGGCGCGATTTCCAGTCGCTTGACTCCCGGGAAAGCTATCGCCGGAAAAATCGCTCCTCACTGAACCGCGGCTGTGATTCCCCAGTCAGAAGGTCAGATGCTCGATAATTGGACCGAATTCCAAGCTCAATCACCCATCGAGCCGGCCGCTGTTCTTCAACGCCTCCGATGCCTGTCATACGTTGGCAGGGTTGACGTCGGCCTCCGCGGCAGGGATCAGGATCGAAAGCACCTTCGACCCCGTCTTCCCAAGTGGCCCCGGCAACATCCGCGTCAATGACTCAAACCGCGAGCGATCCTCGACTTCAAGCACGCGGAAAAGATAGAACAACGCGAAGAAAACCACCACCGAGGCCATACCACCAAGAAGAAGGCCCCATAATGGCGCAAACTGCAGCGCTACGTAATGCGCGGCCAGTGAGGCGATAGTGCTGATCAGCGCGATCTTCCCCACAAAGAGCCACGGGAGGCGAACTTTGTACAACTTCATACTCACGCACCACATGATTCCCACGGCAGTCAGTTGCGCTGCGCCGCTGCCAATGCAGGCGCCAACAGCGCCATGCGCTCTTACAAGCCACCATGTAACACCAACGTCGATAGCCCCGGCGATCACCGTCGCCCAGATCACAAAGCCTTGCCGTTCATGACTCTGAAGAATGCTCTGCGCGGGACGCATGAATGCCTTTGAAAGGCAAAGCAATGGAGCAAGAGTCGCCACGGCTGCGGCGCCTGCCCAAGCTCGCCCGTAAAGCAACAGCAATGCCGGAACGGCCAGAGAGACGGCGATGAAATGCAAGGGAATTGCCATCAGAGCCAGGTAGCGAAACGTTGATGCAGTAATCATTGGAAGTCGCGATTTGTCGCGACCGAACTGAACAAAGATCGTCGCCGCGGTTGCCTGGCCAAAAATCACGGACGCAAGCAATAGCCTGTCGGCCATGCTGAACGCCACCGAGTAATAGGAAACCTGGTTAATATCGGGGCAAAGCGGCTTTAGAAGCAAAACCTCAAACCGCTCCCAGACAATCAGCGACGCGACCATTGTAGTAACGCTCTGCCACGCGAAGCTTATCATTCGACTGCGCAGCCCCTCTGGCTGAACATGGGTTGTTTCCCAGCCCAGGATTCGCTTCATCGTCGGGAAGATTCGCACCAGAAAATCGACGACGCGCATCAGAAAAAGCGCCGCCCCGATTCCCACAACGCCCCAATGCATCACGACTGACGCCCCAATGGCCAGTGCGTAAACAATGGTGGAAACAATTGAAGCAGGCAGATTGGTCGCCAGGTTTTCCGTGGCCATGTTCGCCATCGATGAGATGGAGTTGACCATCGAGGGCCAGATGCTCAGCACCACAAGAACCGCAGCAATGCGATAGTCAGCGGGCGCATCGTGTAGAACCCAGATCACAACGCCGCCGGTGGCCAAAGTGGCAAGGCCAACTTGAAGCAACAAGGTGCGGAAGTAGATATAGCGAGCGGTCCCGCGATCTCCCATACCGATGAACTCTGCCATGTACTTGCTGGTAGTGGCAGGGATTCCGAGAGCACCCAGGTTGCTTGCCACATAGGCTATATAGGATACGTATACAAGGTATGCGTTCTTCGACGGGCCAAGCGTCCTCGCAATCGCTATCGAAGTAACCAGATTGGAGATGAACCCGACCGCCTGCTCGATCCCGTACCAGCCCGAGTTTCGAGCGATCGTCTTGGTGTTTGTCATGTCCTAATCCAGGGAAGCAGATGCACACTCCAAGTTGGGCAACGCTCAAACACTCGTCGAGGCGGACATGCGGCTCCGGCCAAAGCGCTCGTCACAGTGCAACAATCTCCTGCTTATCCTATGGCCACAAGCGCGTCTCTAGCGTCCTTGGCGGTAGGAGAATTGGGCGCAAGAGAAATTGCCTTCTTCAAATGCGTGATCGCCGCGCTCCGGTTGGCCAGACGCGCATAAACCATGCCAAGATGGTATTCCATCGTTGCGTCGCTTTGCTGCTCCTTCGTTGCCTCTTCCAGCAGATCACGCGCGAATCCAAAGGCCCCCTTCGTGTAGTAAGCCCATGCCAGCGTATCGGCTGTGCTGGGGGATTCTGGATACGCTCTGCGAGCAGTTTGCGCAAGCGTCAACGCCACGTCGGCATTTTCGCCGTTCATCAGCATCATGTAGGCCAGGTTGTTTGCGGCAACAGGCTGGAGCGGATCTATCTGCAGCGATTTCTTGTAATAGATCTCAGCCTTCGGCTTGTTCGATCGTGACTCCTCCAGCATCCCCAGCACAGCTAGCGCGCTCGCGTCGGTTGGATGAACCTTCATCCACTCTTCCCATACGCCGATTGCGCTTCCCGTCTGGCCCCGCAATACCTGGATCTGTGCGTAGAGCGAGACTGCTTCGCCATCGCTGGGGTTGAGTCCCATCGCCTTCTGCGCGGTGGTCGTTGCCAGGTCCAACTTCTTTGCCTGGGCCTGCAATGATGCCAGCAGATCGTAGAAGAAGCTGTTGTTCGGGCTCTTCGCAATTTGCGCCTCAACACGCGCTTCAGCCTTGTCCGGCTGCTTCATGTACAAGTCGTAGCCAACCAGCATGCGCATGGCCTCGATCGAATTCGGATCGCGATCGAGAGCCTGCTCCAGCAGGGCCACCCCCTCGGGAAACTTCCTTTGGGAGAAGCGGAGTTTTCCCAATTGAAGGTAGGCAGGTGCGCTCTGCGGCGCGATGCTCATTGCCGTCTTCAGGTCCGCTTCAGCCTTTTCCGGGATGTTCCGGCTCATCTCAACAACTGCGCGCCAAACATATCCACCGGGAAAACGGGGAACCGCCGCGATTGTACTGTCCGCCACCGACGCAAGCAGATTCATGTCACCATGAAGCACAGCTATACGGGCAAGCTCCGCCTGCGCATCCACTCTGCCCGGAGCAAGTTCCGTCGACTCGCGCAAAGAGGTTTCGGCCTGCGCCATATCGTTCTTCGCGAGCGCTGCCCTTCCCAGCCAGAACAAGATAAACGAATCCTTCGGATACTCCTTCGCGGCGTTCATCAGGAAGTTCTCTGCATCCGCCGGTTTATTCTCACGAAGCATGACAATCCCGTTCAACGCAAGAACCTGGGGATCCTTTGGATTTTTCTTCACCAAGTCCGTTATCGTCTTGAGCGCTGTCGGCTCGTCTCCAACCTCGAGCAGCGAGCGAACATAACCTTCTTGCAAAGGAAGGTTCTTGGGATATTTATCCGCTTCGGCTTGATACTCGGTTCGCGCTTTCTGAGCCTGGCCCGACCGCTCATAGTAATCGGCCAAAACGCGAACCGCCGACGGGTTGTCGGTAAGATCCTTCGTCGCCTGACGGTAAACGTCCTCGGCCTGCGACTGCTTGCCTTCGCGAAGATAGAGTTGAGCAAGACTGGTGCGAACGCGGAGACTGCTTGGGTCGGCCTGCACCGCGTCCCGGGCCGACTGTTCCGCTTCTGGCCAACGATTATTCGACGCGTAAAAGTCAGCCAGCAACATGCGCGCGTTCGTCGACTTCGGATCGAGCGTTACTGACTTCTTGAGCTCATCCTCAACCACTGACGCTTTGGTAGGGTCGCTCCCTTCAAGCAGAGCCAGATCCTCATGAAACGCAGCACGATTCGGATCCAGCGTGAGCGCCGTCTGGATCTCCTTCATCGCCTCGCCCCTCAAGTTCTTCTTCGCCGCAATACCAGCAAGCAGCGCATGGAGATCAGGGTTATTAGGCTGCATTGCCTTCACCGCGTCTGCTTGCGCCTGTGCCTCATCTATCCTCCCCCCCGCCAGCAACAGATTGCCGAGGTCGAGACGTGCCTTGTAATTCGACGGTTGCAGCGTCACTGTGTACATGAGCTCGCTGTATGCGATACGAATCTGACCCATGTGCATGTACGTCTTGGCGAGTTCGTAATGCCCATCCGCAAAGCTCTTGTCGATCTTCAGAGCATTCGAAAACTGGATTACGGCCTCGTTGTACTTCCCGGCTGCTTCGTAGCGCTTGCCGCTCTCGAGATACTTCTGCTTGCGGACGTTGGGGTCTCCATGGCAACCAGACAGGAAGGCGATTGCCACACACATTCCAAGCGCGCAAACTGATACTCGCCGCCGCATGACGTTTCTCCTGGACTCAATACCGTTATGAATTGACTCGATCTTGCTCGTCATCTTCTTCCATCCTTGCTCCACTCCCGGTTCTGAGAGTGCAGCTTCAAATCAAATCCGCCAACCGATCGCTCCATCGCCTAATTGGGGATAAAACGCGGCAACTGCGGCATCAGCGCCGCTACAAATCCCTCGGCCCGTTCTCTCGCCGCCGGAACTCCCCCAGCTCCATAAATCGGCGTGATCACTCGAATCAACGCTCCGTCCGTGCGGTTCATCCGGATTGCATCGGAAACCAGATATGCCTTTGCCTTGTACTCATTTGCAATACTGCGCCCGTGGGCCTGATACCAATAGATCACGAACTGACGGTTGTCGCCATTAGCAATGATGTACTCCCCCACCTGATGGGGCTCACCCTGCACATCCTTTATTGTTACGTATTGCGATGACTCAAATGACCAGCCGGACCCCGGAAGGCAGTTCCGCGGTGAGTGCATCGTTGCCCCTGTTCTCTGCGATGCAAAATAGGCAATAAACAGGCCCACCTGGCCACTCCTTCCGCCATTCGTATAAACACGCGAAAGAAAGTCGCCTTTGCCCAGAATATCGAGCTGCTCCTGGTCAATCGGCGCATCCACCCCGCTTAACCCGGCGATCGTATCCGGAACTCCCGACAGTGGTTCGCTCGGAACAATCGTTTCCGAGTTCCCCCGGCGGAAGAGCACAAGTGCCGCCACTACAAGCAGAACAACAACCACCCAGAACCGGATGCGATTCATGTTGACACCCGCCTTGGTGAGAATAGGCACAGCATCTTATGGACGGCGAAGAGGCAGCCCAACGAGACCAGGAACACTACCCAGCCGGAGAATTCATGAAAGAATCCCACCGCCTTATCCGGGTCCCAGTACTGCACGCACAATCCCGTACCAACGATTCGGATCGCATTCGCCCCAATCGCTATTGGAATGCTTGAAAGCACCAGGAGCGTGCGACGAACAACCGATTTGTCGAGAAAGTAACCGTAGAAGATCGCCAGGGTGAAAAGGCTGATCAACGACCGGATGCCACTGCACGCCTCCGCCACTTCCAAACGCATCGTCGGCAGGTCAATTACATTTCCTTCCCTTAAAACAGGTACACCGAATACCGGCAGCAGGGCGCTCGCGGCCTTCGATGCAAGTATCTGCAGCGGGAACGTGATCTGGTTATAGATGATCGCAGGAATCGGAATCGCCAGCAAAAGAACCAGCAGCGAAAACCGCAGTTCCCTCAGCATTGGCCAGCCGCCAAAGCACACCGTCATGCCCGCTAGCACGACGATCAGGGATGCACGTGACAAAAAGAGTTCCGCGCCATACTGACCCAGGATCAGCATCCCTAATCCAAACGCAATCACCACAACTCCAACCCAAGAAGGCTGGATTCTGGTTGCACGGATTCGATCCCTGTTCGTCCAGACAAGGTACGCCGCAAATGGTGGAACAAGAAATCCGTGTGAAGTCTCAGGATCATGCCACCACTCGGTCACCAGCCGTCCAAGGACCGTGAAGTACAAAGCCGACAGCAATACGACTATCAGGGCTGCTCCCCATAGGGCGAACCGACCGAATTCGAGCGACGGATTCGCGAAAGCCCTTGAGCTGGTAACCTTCGGGGGCAAGCTTTCCTGATGGGAAGTGGTCGACATAGAAACTTGCGTCAATTCTAACAGCAATCCAAATCCCGAAATGCCAAGAGGATTCAACCCTTTCCGCGCCGTTTGGCGCATGTTGGAAATTGGGATAGGAGTGCTCTCTTTGGCGATAAGATACTTCTACCTGGAACGGCCAACTCGCCAAACAGAAGTGGCCGCCAAGGTTCGGCAAGTGCGCCCGTGGGCAGGTTGATAATCACAATTAATCACCTTTGGCGGAAAACTCACCCTCGAACCCTTCAATCGGGGCCCTGCAGTTACTCAACCGAGCCCTTCCATCCAGGCGACTACCCCCTTGACCCACTATCCCGCAGCCCATTGTCTTCACGGGGATGAAGGACCGACCAACGCACTGCGGAATGGAAAGGTTGTTTCCAGCAAGGGATCGGATGAGTTAAACAAATAGAAGATCTTTGCTCGCCGCAGAACCCACGCAGGAAACTCATCGTCAAGATGTTAGTCTTGTGCGGGGTATCAGGCTTTACTACGCCGCTCCAACATGCCAAATTAGACATCCCAGGAAAGAGCTCCGATCTGCGATTCGGACAAGAAACGGACGATTAAGTCCTATATGCGACACAGACCGAACCTTGATATTTTGCGTTCGTTCGCCGTGACGAGCGTGGCAATACAGCACGTTGCGGACACCCTCCATTTCCATGCCGGCTGGGGTCCCGAATCGTTGATGTCGTTCACCAGCGAGATGGGCCGGGCCGGAGTTCTGGCTTTTTTCGTCCATACCAGCCTCGTGCTCATGCACTCGCTTGAGCGGATGAAAGGCACAACCGCGGGCGTTACTTTGCGGTTTTACGTGCGCCGGTTCTTCCGAATCTATCCGCTGTCGATTTTCGCAATATTAATGATGCTCTTGCTGAATATGCCGAAGAACGCTTCCGGAGCTGTATGGCCAGGATATTCGATGATGCAGATCGCTTCGAATCTTCTCCTCGTGCAGAACTTCTTCACCAAAACCAACATCCTTGACCCCCTTTGGACACTGCCATATGAAGTTCAGATGTACCTCGTGCTCCCGTTCTTTTTCCTGACAGCCCGGAGCAAGCATGGAGTCACTTGGATTTCCGGTCTCCTAGTGCTGCTCAGTGCGGCGGCCGCGGTGTTGGGGCTGCGTTCACCAGGACACCTCGGGCTAGCGGAGTTTGTGCCTTGCTTCGTTTGCGGAGTCCTCTGCTACGCACTCGAAAAGAGGCAAAGAGCATGGATCCCGGCGTGGATATGGCCAGGGTATGTGGTGCTTCTGATTGCCATCTACTGCCTGATTCACATGCACCAGAGACCCGTGTACTGGGTGGGGTGGTTGTTCTGCCTTGCGCTGGGTCTGGCCATCAATCTCTTCCACAATTCAAAGTGGAAAGCTGCGAATTTCTTCACAAGCCATATTGCACTCTACTCTTATGGAGTCTATCTGCTGCACTACCCAGTGCTCTATGTCATTTTTGTGTACATGGGCGTGAGAAATCCCGTTGTTGGAACTGCGTTGTTCATACCCACGACCCTCGTAGCTTCGATGGCAACTTACTACATGCTTGAGAAGCCTCTGATCGACCTGGGCCGGAGGCTGAGCAACGAGGACTGACCGGACTTTCCGGGAAACCGGAGCACATGAGCACCATCGTCAGGCCCGGTCGACTCCCGGATCTGCTCACAGGCCGAGTGGAAGTGGATGAATGTTATCTCCGCGGACGGGAGGAGGATCTGCCCCGCAATCCAGATTTAGACAATATGTTGGTTGTGGTTGGTGTACGGCAGGATGGACAAGGCATCGGCAGGATTCGCAAGCGCCATATTCCCGACGCTGCCGCTGCCAGCCTGATGCCTTTTGTACAGGCCTCGGGCGCGCCAGCGAGCGTTGTTCAATCCGACAGATGGACGGGGTATTCACCCCTGAAGAGCAAAGCCTTCGTGCGCTTGACTGCTCATAAAGGCAACACAGCCGCAGCCTCAGAGCCGCTTCCGCGGTTCATCTCGTGATCTCCCTGCTCAAGCGGTGGCTGATCCAGACTCATCGGGGAGCCCTCAGCCATAAGCATTTGGTCCGCTATTTTGATGAGTTTACTTCCGCTTCAATCGTCGAAAATCCAGGAACCGGAGCAAACTGTTCCTTCGTTTGGCTCAACAAGCTGTCGCCGTTGATCCCGTCACGCGCTGCCAAATCGTTCGTCCAGACAACAAAACCCTTGCAAGCAATATCCAACCTCTTGAATTGGGGTGAGTTAAGCGGAAACTCGCTGATCCAGATCTGATGCAGTTGGCCGGCCGGTGGTTACCTACGAATTACCCATCGATTATTCCTCAGGTTTTGATGGTCCCAACCATGACCCGAGCGATGATATCATTGAGTTTCTGATGGGCGTTGGGTGGCCCAAAGACTCTTCCAGAACTAGAAAAACGGTCAAAAAGCTCTTTGTTTCCTTCAGCAACCAGTCATTTTCCCTCGCAACACATGAGGCTGGATCGCCGACTCTCAAGCTCAACGGGCAATCAACAACCCAGACCCGGAATGAAGCCGCTTGCGCGGCATCTGCACAGTGTCGAGCGAAGGCTGACCTTGGAAGTCCTTGTTTCCATGGGGGAAAATGAAATGCGAACGGCTAACGAGGATGGCACCCGCAGATAGGCCCTCTCACAAGATTGCAGCAGTTCGGAACAGAAACTCAGAAGGCATTCAATTGGAACGGAGTCGTAAAATGAAACTGGAAAGCCTGCTCATTGCGGCGGTTTTGAGCACCACTCTTATCTGCGAAGCCCAGGACCAACAGCCAGCCGCACCTGCAGCAACTGCACCCCCAGCAGCTTCCGCCCCATCTGCAATCGGTACGCCATCCCCTGCAACCACCACCTCACCTACTACCACTGCTGCACTCTTGGCCGCCGGCAAATTGGCAGACACCTACGTAATCGGACCTTCCGATCAAATTGCAGTGAACGTTTGGAAGGAAGGCGCTGTCTCGGGGTCTTTCCTGGTTAGGCCGGACGGCGTCATCACCATGCCCCTGCTCGGCGAGGTGATGGCAGCAGGGTTCACCCCCGTTGAACTTGGAGCACAGATCACGGCGAAGCTCCGCAAGTTCCTTCAGGATCCGTTGGTCGAGGTAACGGTCATTGCAATTCACAGCAAGAACATCTACATGATGGGTGAGTCGTCCAGGAAGGGGCCAATGGAGTTGAGTCCCGGAATGACGCTCTTACAGGCAATCGGCGCAGCGGGACTCACTGAAGACGCGAATACCAAAAAAATGTACATCCTGCGCGACGAAAATGGAAAGCGGATCCGAATCCCGCTCCATTACAAGGAAGCACTGAAGGGGAACATGCAATACGACATTCCTCTTAAAGCTGGAGACACGATCGTTGTTCCATAGAGGCGGTACCATGATCACGAAGTCAATCGCTCTACTGGGGTTACTGGTCACCATTTCACTCGCTGCCGGCGCACAGGTTGAGCCCGCGGCGACCGGACCTTCGCGCCCGTCCGGGTCATTCAACTACTCGCTGCACGACTCAGAGTCTGCCTGGTGGAGCAGGGGACTTGGGAACCAGTGGGCAAACTCCATGTCTGGAGTCGTCGACTACCAAAACGGGAAGTCGCGCCGGCCCCTGTCGTTGACCTATTCGGGGGGCTACACCTTCACGCTCTCTCAGCCACTTTACGACACGGGGTATTTTCAGAACTTCGCCGTCGCTCAGTCAATTGGAGGACGTAAGTGGAGAATGACCATCTCCGACGTCATCTCTTATCGCCCCCAATCGCCCACGTTCGGGTTTTCCGGCATTCCGGGCACTGGAGAACCGCTCGGTGGACCCCCAACAACCGGAAATCCTTCAGAAACAGTTTTGACTGAGAATACGCACACCATAAACAACCTGACCAGCGTTTCATACGGATTGCCCGTCAATTATGCCCTCAGCGTTTCCGCCAGCGGAAACTACCAGTTTCTCCGCTTTCCTGACGGAAACGGCCTTGATACGTCGGCTATCTTCGGGTCATTCGGCGCTGCCTGGCGATTCAATTCCAGAACTACGGTGAATGCCGATTTTTCCGAATCGTCCTACACCTATTCAGGATCGAATATCTCCTTCCGATCGACTTCCTTGCTTGCGTCAATCTCCCACAATTGGGCCAAGGGCTTCAGTTCGCACGCCTCCGTAGGCCCTGACTGGATTTCAAGCTCCGGCGGTTCGGCAATCCCGTCTTCCGCTCATCTCTCGGTTACAGGCGGCCTCGCCTATCACAAACGGTTCGACACCATTTCGGCTGAGTACTACCACGGGGATAACGAGGGGTCCGGAATCTTCTACGGGGCCCAGTTCGACTCCCTCAGCGCCCTCTATTCTCGGAGAATCGAAAAGAAAACGACATTATCAGCACGCTTCGGCTACGTGAGGGATTCCGGCTTGCAGGCGGGAAGCGGATCTACAAGCGGAATTTTCGCCGGCACGTCGTACGCAACCAGACTCGGCAGATATTTTTCATTAGGAGCAAGCTACCTGGTTATTCAGCAGTCATCGAGTTCGCAGCTTCCCAACAACGTTCTCAATGATCAACTCCAGGGCATCAGCGTCAGCGTCGGATTTGCCCCGCGCGGCATACGGGATATTGAACGATGAATATGGAGGAATCTAATGCTAGGCCATCGTGAACTCACAGCAGAAGACTATTTTGCAATTCTCAAGCGGCGCGCCCGCCTGATCGTCGTCTGCTCCGTCGTCTTTCTTGGCGTCGGAATCGGTCTGACATATGTACTGCCACCCCAGTACGTGTCGCAAACGCTCATTCTCATCGAAGAACAGAAGGTCCCTGAAAAGTACGTCGTTCCCGTTGTCTCTGAGGACCTCACGTCGCGCTTGGCCTCCATGAAGGAACAAATTCTGAGCCGCTCCCGCGTGCAGCCCATCATCGAGCGCTTCAACCTGTTTGCTGGGGCGGGTCGTACCCTCGACGACCGCATCGAAATGACCCAAAAGGCGATCGGGATCAAGGCGATTCAATCCACGCACGGCATGCCCGGTTTCTTTATCTCCTTCAAAGCTCAGGACGCCCGCACTGCACAGCAGGTCTGCGGCGAGATCACCTCCCTGTTTGTGAGCGAAAACCTCAGCGCTCGCGAACAATCGGCAGAAGGAACCACCGACTTCCTCAAGCAGCAGCTTGAAGATGCGAAGAGAAACCTCGACGACCAGGATGCCAAGCTTGCTGAGTTTGAGCGGAAGAACATCGGAAGGCTCCCGGGAGCGTCGCTAAGTGTTGGTGGCAGCAGCATCAACATGGGTAGCGCGAGCCAGAGCATGCTCGAGTCGCTGACTTCCCAGCTTGAAGCTTCAAATCAGAATGTAGGCCGACTGGAGCAGAGCGTCACCCTCCTTCAGGCGATGGTCAATCAGGAAGTTCAGAACCAAAAAAACGCCGAACCGGCCGTTGGCGGCGTCACGGTCGACGAGCGCCGTGCGGAGTTGAAAGCTCTGATCAACCAGCGAAATGATCTGCTCAATCAATATCAGTCGGATTATCCTGACGTTGTAACCGTCAACCGCAAAATTGCGGAGCTGCAGGCGGCAATCGCCCACCCGAGTGCTGACCCGGCGGTTGTGGCGTCTCAACCGAAAAACCAAAAGGATTCTCCGGAACTGTTCCAGCTCAAAACCCAGCTTCGCGGCGAGCAGCAAAACTTGGCTGGCGCCAAACAGGAGCAGGCTCGTATCCAGGAGCAGATCAAGGTCGTCCAGGGAAAAATTGAGGCCAGCCCGGCGATTGAAGAGGAATACAAGCAGGTCACCCGCGATCATGAGACCGCCCTACAGTTCTACAACAGCCTGCTCGCAAAGATGAACGAATCCTCGATGGCAACTGCCCTCGAACATCGCCAGCAGGGTGAGCAGTTCCACGTCATGGACGCTCCCAACCTTCCTGATTCGCCCACCTTCCCCAACCCCTACATCTTCGCTGGCGGTGGTCTTCTCGCCGGCATCATGATCGGCGTCTTCATTGCCGCCTGGCTCGAGTATCGCGACACAACCCTCCGCAACGAGAAGGACGTCTGGGCGTTCACAAAGCTGCCTACTCTTGCCACTATCTCCTTTATCAGCGGACTTCCCCAACCTGCCAAGGATAAGAAGAGCTTGTGGCCTTTCTCCCGCCCCCCAAAGCCGGCTGAAAACACCAACGGATAAACATGTACAGATCGTTTTTCGGTATTCGTGCACTCCCGTTTGGCTCGAGCCCGGACCCGCGGTTTCTCTACGTGATGCCGCAGATACGGGAGACCCTCGCCTGCCTGCAATACGGCATCGCAGCCCGCAAAGGCTTTGTCGTGATGACCGGAGAAGTCGGAACCGGTAAGACAACCCTGCTCAAGACTGTCCTGAGCACGTTCAGCAAGGGGCGCGTATCAACCGCATTCGTCTTCAATCCGCGCCTCGATGTACTCGATTTCCTCGAATTCGTACTGACCGACTTCGGGCTTGAGCCGACAAACAGGACCAAATCAGGCATGCTCATCCAGCTCAACCGCTGGCTCGTTGAACGCTATCGCGAGCATGGCGTTTGCGTCATTGTTGTCGATGAAGCACAGAACCTGTCGTGGGAACTCCTTGAAGAGATTCGCCTGCTTACCAACCTCGAGACTTCCTCGGAGAAGCTGGTGCAAATCGTGCTATCGGGTCAACCGGAACTTGAAGAGAAGCTCCGCAATCCCGTTGTGCGACAGCTTCGCCAACGTGTCTCCTTGTGGTGCAAGACCAGGCCTCTCACAAGCGAAGAGACTCAAGCCTACATCGCCGAGCGGCTTCACATCGCTGGTGCGACCGAGCTGGTGTTGACGCCCGAGGCAATCCAGCTCGTGCACCAATACTCCAAGGGAATACCCCGTTTGATCAACTTGATCTGCGAACACGCATTGATCAGTGCTTACGTTGAGCAGGTGAAGCCGGTACCCGCGCGTATCGTTGAAGACGTCACCTCGGAACTGGACCTCGAGCAGCAGCCATTCGTGCTCTCTTCCGATGATCTTCCCAGTGCTCCCGATCATGCACTTGCAAAAGATATGTCCTTTACAATCAAGCCTATTGTGACTACAAACGACTCCAGGAAGGAAAACGAGATATGAGCCGCATATACGAGGCACTGCAGCGAGCGGAACTTGACCGGAAGGGCACGCCCGATCCGGTAGACGACCCGTTTGTTGCCCCGACCACTGCAACTGAGCTTGAGGAGTCTTTCGCCCACAATGATTTGGATCTGAACAAGGTCCCACGGCACGCCTGGAGACCGAACATGCTGTCCCTGCCCACGCTTGCCGAGCGTGGCGAGGCCGTTGAGCAGTTTCGCAGCCTCCGCTCACATATCTACCAGTTGCGCTATCAGGCGGCGTTGAAGACCATCCTCGTCAGCAGCGGAACCCCCTCGGAAGGCAAATCCTTTGTCACCGCAAACCTTGCCGTCAGTCTCGCACGCAATAACGAACGCAGTGTGCTTCTAATTGACGGCGATCTTCGCCGCCCCACAGTGCACAAGCTATTCGGCGGCCCTAACAGCTCGGGCCTCAGCGATTTCCTCTCCGGAACCGCGGAAATCACTGACGTAATGCAGCGAAATATCGAAGTCGGACAGAACGAGGAACAGGGTGTGCGTGACCTCTCCAACCTCACCCTCATTACAGCTGGCTCTTCCGGTGAAAACTCGCTCGAACTGGTTGGCAACCACCGCATCGAAGCTCTGGTTGAGGCTGTCACCCCGCACTTCGATTGGATCCTTATCGATTCGCCTCCCGTCCTGGCCGTCACAGACGCCGTTGATCTTGCCCGCGCGGCTGACGGCGTGCTCCTCGTCGCTCGCGGTACCTCTACCCCTTTTGACATCGCCCAAAGAGCCGCACAGGCATTCAGCAACACCCGACTCCTTGGCTTTGTCCTCAACGCCGTTAAGGATGCGCCAAAGGGCGGCTACTACTACAACTATTACGGGTATCACGATTCGAACGATCCGAAGCGGCGCAAAGATAAGCGGAGATAGGGATGATTCGGCTCTTTAATGTCTATTACCCTACCAGGACGCTGGTCTTGCTCATTTGTGAGGCGCTTCTTGCTGGAGGGTCATTCCTATTAGCCGCAGCTTATCTCTTCGGGCCCGATACTTACATCGAGCTCATCTATGAAGACGGGTTGCTCAAAATCGTGGGCATCACATTGCTTACGATCCTCCTTTCCTATTACTTCGACCTTTATGAGCCGCAGCGAATCTCCAAGGGTTGGGAGGCTTACTTTCGTCTGCTCTTGGTGCTCAGCACCCTTTGCTTCATTCTTGCCGGCCTTGTTTACGTCTTCCCCGATCTCTATCTGGGACATAACGTCCTTACTCTTGGCGTCTCCATTCTTACCATCTTCCTGATTGTCTGGCGGTGGATTTACGAGTGGATCGGCGGTCTGGCAATCTTTCGTGATCGCGTCTATGTGCTTGGGAATGGCGCGCGCGCGCGACTGCTCGTGGAAACGCTCCGGAGTCGCCGCGACGCCGGAATGGAGGTCGTTGGATGGAGAGAAGATGGCCAGTCCTCCGGACAAAGAGATCGTTATGCTGCGGAACTTCGAGCCTTCATGAATTCAGAATCGAGTCTCGACAGAGTCATCATCGCCATGGAAGAGCGGCGTGGGGTACTGCCGATACGCGAACTTCTTGACCTCAGGCTGCGTGGCATCGCCATTGAGGATGCCGGCGCCGTGCTCGAGCGGCTGATGGGAAAGATCCCTTTGGATGGCCTCTACCCAAGCGACCTGATCTTTACGCCGGGCTTCCGCGTAAAAGCCTCGCAGCAGATTGTGCGGCGCATGGTTTCATTCACTGTCGCCTTGATTGGCCTGTTGATTTGCCTGCCCTTCATACCCTTCATCATCCTGGCGGTCCGGCTCTCCTCGCCGGGTCCGGTGTTCTTCAATCAGACCCGCGTCGGCCACCGCGGACGCTTGTTCACCGCCCACAAGTTTCGCACCATGCGCCAGGATGCTGAAGCAGCAGGAGCTGTTTGGGCAACCAAGGATGATCCCCGGATCACACCTCTTGGTGGATTCATGCGCAAGACCAGACTCGATGAAATTCCCCAGCTCTGGAACGTTTTGCGCGGCGATATGGGGTTTGTCGGCCCCCGGCCGGAGCGCCCCGAATTTGTCCAGTGGCTCAGCAACGAGATTCCCTATTACGATCTGCGCCACATGATCCGTCCCGGCATTACAGGCTGGGCTCAGGTCCGGTACAGGTATGGTGCAACGCTCGAAGAGACCAAACGAAAGCTCGAATACGACCTCTACTACCTGAAGCATCTATCCCTCGGTCTTGACCTGCTCATCATGTTCGAAACAGTCAAGACAATCGTGCTACGCAGGGGTGCTCAATGAGGGTTGTCTTCTGGCTTTCGCTGGTTGGCATCCTTTATACATACATCGGCTACCCCATTTTGATTTGGCTGCTCGCTCGACTCTTCCCCAGGCATTGGATCTCTCTCCCAATCCAACCAAGCGTCAGTATTGTCCTCGCGGTACACAACGGCGCTTCCCTGCTGCCCGGCAAGATCGATCACCTCCTCAGACTCGACTACCCGAATATTCCTGAGATCATCCTCGTTTCCGACGGCTCCACCGACGGAACGTGCGATCTGCTGGCAAACCAGACTGATCCTCGTATCAGAACCATAATCCTTGAAGAGCAGGCCGGAAAAGCAGTCGCAGTCAATGCCGGAGTCAATCGGGCAACGTCGGATGTAATCCTCTTCGTTGACATCCGGCCGGAAATAGCCCCCGGATCGATCCAGGAACTTGTCAGCAATTTTGCCGATCCAAAAGTCGGCTGTGTTGCCGGCGAGTTGGTGCTTCGACAGTCTGATCACGACGCACCGACCGCTGCCATCGGCGGCCACTACTGGCGATATGAACAATGGATCAGAAGCTCCGAATGTCTCTTTGACTCCCCGGTGGGCGTGTACGGTGGCTTCTACGCGGTCCGCCGTCAACTCGTCGTTCCCCAGCCGCCTGGCACCATCCTCGATGACATGTTTCAGCCGCTATCGATTATCCGCCAGGGATACCGCTCCGTTCTCGATCCGCGTGCGCGCGTCTACGACACCTGGCCCAAACAGGTTGAAGGTGAGTTCAATCGGAAGGTGCGAACCCTGGCCGGAAACTTCCAGCTCTTCCAACTTGCGCCATGGTCCCTTTTGCCGGGGAATCGAGTCCTGTTTCAGTTCGTATCGCACAAAGTCATGAGGCTGTTTATCCCCTATTTGCTTATCGCCCTCCTCGGTTCTTCTATTGCACTCGCCACCAGTTCCCTGCCCTACGCAGTGTTTGCCGGGGCACAGGTTCTGGGTTGGATCATCGCCACCATCGGCCTGAAATACCGCATTCCCGGCCTCCAGCGAATGGCCTCTCTCGGCAGTGCGCTGCTTGTCCTCAACGCCGCCGCAGTAGTCGGCTTATATCGCTTCGTCATGCACCGGGGGCCGCTGTGGAAGATCTGGAACTCCGGCCCAATCACCTCGGGCAGTTTCGACTCCTGACCTCTGGACATTTCAAGCCCAAAGCCTGCCTGCGGCTTGGCCAGACATGTATCCTGTAGAAGTCCAACAAAAAGACAATCGAGCAAGGGGAGCATAGGATCGGCATGAGCTATTCGAAAGCCTTAATCTTTTCGATTCTGGGAATTGGTGCTGTAGTCGCCGGTTTAGGACTGCACAGCCAAATCGTGAGAGCAAGAACGGCAAAAACAGAACACACTGCCACCACCGAAGCTTACTTCCCCCCAGGCTCGCCATGGACTCAGGACGTCAGCCACGCTCCTGTCGACCCCAGTTCCGGGAAAATCATCGGATGGCTTTCAAGTGTAGGCGGATGGGGATTCGGAAGGATGCAATCCGACTTCAGCATACGGGTTCTCCAGGCCACGCCGACAACCCCAGTTGTTCCTTTCCACAAAGGCCCTGGGTTCTTCGCCACGGATTCCGATCTTGTCTCTACTGTTCCCCTGCCGGCCGGTGGCGGCATGGAAGGAGTGGAAGGATATCAGTGCCCGATTCGAGAAGGGGACTGCCATTTCATCGTGGCCGATCGTCCCCATGAAAAGCTCTACGAAGCATGGGAAGCAACCTACGCTGAGGGTGTGCTTTCCGCTCAATTCCTCGCGGTTTGGGACCTCAGCCGCGTCTATCCTCCGTCAGGGCGTGGAGACCAATGCACCAGCGCCGACGCCGCAGGACTTCCCATCGCTCCGCTCCTGTTTAATGCGGACGAAATAGCCGCCGGAAGAATCGACCACGCAATCCGCTTTGTTCTGCCCAACTCCCGAATCCGCGCAAAATCTTATGTTCATCCGGCCACCCACGCTGGCGCCCCTCGCGGCCCTCTGAATGCGCCCCCAATGGGTGCTCGCCTCCGGTTGAAGTCGTCCTTTGACATGTCCCAGTTGACGCCCGCTGGCCGGGTTGTAGCCCGTGCAATGCAGAAATATGGCATGTTCCTTTCCGACGGAGGAAACATCACCCTCACCGCCCAAAGCGATCAGGATACAACCGCAAAATATGCGGCCCTGGGCTTCGGATCGCACGATATGCAAGCCATCAAAGTCACCGACTTTGAGGTCCTCGATCTGGGTCCCGTGATTCGTAGTTCTGATGATTGCGTGCGAAACAAATTCTAACCAGGCCGGGGGAGTATTCATGCCGCGAGCCATTCGACGCTTTGAACTCTCCCCCGACCCAATCAATTGAATTCACCAACATTCCCGGCAACATCTCAAGCTTTGGCTCGAACAGACCAATCCTGATGCTCCAGTGTGCCCTTTCTCGCTCTACGCTTCCACTTGCGATTCAAGGTTCTCAATTCCTTCAGCAGTCTCCCGCTACGATTCCGGGATCAACCTCCCGCAGAAGCAGTGCGGTAATCTGAAAGGAATAGGCTGCCCCTTCTGAACCATCACGAACACCGGAACAGGACCATAAACCCGCTCTGCGGCTCCCTTATACCCCATGCGCATAGTTCAGTTTGTAAATAATCTCGATATGGGCGGCTTGGAACGGTTTGTTCTCGACCTCGCGCAATGCCAGCGCGCCGAAGGTCATCAACCTGCAATCTACTGCCTGACCCATCCTGGCCGGTTGGCGGCAGAGGCGGAGAAGTCGGGGATTGAAGTCCACTCCTTTGATAAAGCGGCTGGACCTCATCCAGGTACGCTATGGAAGATTGCCCGTAAGTTGCGTGTCGATCGCCCCGATGTCCTTCACTCCCACAATCATCTCGTGCATCATTACGCCGTGATTGCGGGTCGCCTGGCCGGTGTTCCTGTCCTGGTCAACACACGTCACGGTTCCGAACGAATTATGGCAAGTTCCCCAACCGGATCTTCCGTCGGCACCAACCCCGTCGACAAGCGCTCAGATATCATCTATCGTGCGACCGTGCCTTTCGTTGACTGTGTCGTCCTTATCTCCGAAGCAACCCGCAGATTCTACGTTCAGCATCGCGGAGTGCCTGCATCAAAGACTCGCGTAATCCTGAACGGTGCTCGCCTGGAGAAGTTCCTCGCGTCTCCTGCCAGCCCAGGAGCAGCGCCACCCAGAATCAGATTCGGCACCGCGGCGCGGCTGGTCCCCGTAAAGGACCACTACACCTTGCTGCGCGCGTTCGCTGCCGTCGTTCAGGAAGTTCCCCATGCCGAGTTGGCCATCGCCGGGGACGGACCACTTCGCAAGGAACTCGAAGCATTCACAAAAGAGCTGAATCTTACTGACCGTGTCACCTTCACCGGTGCCCTGCCCGATACCCCAAAGTTTCTCAGCGAACTCGACATCTTCGTGCTCAGTTCCTTGAGCGAGGGTCTCCCCATCTCCCTGCTTGAGGCCATGGCCGCCGGCCTTCCAGTTGTTTCCACGCGAGCCGGCGGTGTTGACGAAGTAGCTGTGGAAGGGCAGAATGCATTTCTTGCGCAGCCCGCGGACGTCGAGGGCTTGGCGCAGGCAATGATCAAAATGGCCAAACGCTCTGACCTCGCTGAAATGGGCGCCCTGGGCCGCGAAATGGTCAAAACACGATTCCGCATCGAGCAGTCGTGGGCCGAGTACCACAAACTCTTCCTCTCCCTGGGCGCAAAGCCATAGCGACGACCGCAACCCACCGGCACCGCTCCTCATCTCAGAGCTGCATAGAGCTCCGCATATGCTGATACCGCAGCCCTCAGTGTGAAGTGCGCTTCAAACCCCGCCATCGCATTCCTGCCGAAGCGCTCGCGCTCCTCGGCATTCCTCGCCAAACGCAAAATCGCTTCGGACATGCTCGCGGAATCGGTCTTCGACGCAATCAGCCCGGCATCAGCCAGTTGCACCGCTTCCGCCATTCCCCCAACATCTGTCACTATCGCCGGCAGTCCCATTGAGAATGCTTGAAGTAAAGAAATCGGCAACCCTTCCGAAGTGGACGACATGATGAACGCATCGGCAGCCGAGAAGAACGGCGCGGGATCCAGCTGCTCTCCCCAAAACGTCACCTTCGAGGCAACGCCACTCGCGCGCGCCTGCGCTTCGAGCCTTTGCCGCTCGCATCCATCCCCCACCATCCACAAGCGAAGGTTCTTGTCGGCCAGCAGAGCTCCGCGAAATGCCTCAATCAGAAAGCCAAGATTCTTCACCGCCGCAAGACGCCCAACATACAACAGGGTGAAACCTTCCTTCGGCGGCCATCGTTCCCTTGCAATCCGCTCTGTCGCAAGAATTCCGTTGTAAACCCGCATCATCTTCGCTGACTGGCTCGGATGAGCTTCCTTCAGATTGCTCACTGTCGCATCGCAGATGCCAACCATCCAATCGCAGAACCTCGCTGACAGAGCGTACTTCCACTCCGTAACCCTGCGCCGAGGTTTGCCGGCAAGGCTATGCCGCGTCGAGACAACACACCGCACCCCCACCATTTTGGCTGCCAGCGATGCGAAGCTTGTCGGTGTCGGGTTGTGCAGGTGTACAACGTCCGGACGGGCTTTCTCCAAAAGGCGATAGAACTTCCAGACTGCTCCGGGAAGACGGCCGACCGAGGAAACCCTCACATCGAAACCGTCGCTCAACATTCGCTTGCCAAGCGGGCCCAGGGATCCAATAACGAACACGATCGGCTCATGCCCCAGATCCCGCTGCATCGCGCACATCTGAGCGACCAGCGTCTCCACGCCGCCCACTTCCATGCTGTCTACTACGTGTGCAATCTTCATGGCGGCAGCCCGGCCGCCAAATACGCGGCTTCAGCCACACCTCAACCTTCACAGGATTGCAGACCGGGAGACCGCAGGAAGATCAATGCCCCAGGTTGAGTATGCGCACAATCACATACATTCCCGGAACCAGCAGAAGCGACAATATACCAGAATAAACAGCAGACTTCCCAAACGGCAGCCGCGGTGCGATCATGCCCCGATCAAGAGCCATCTGGAACACGACCTCAGCCATCCCGCCCAGAAGGAAAAACGTCATCACAAAGGCTCGAGACAGGAACATCGCACAAATCAGAAAACCAACCAGTGAAAAAAAGATCAGGCGTCCCATATCGCCGATAGCTTTCTTGTCGAGCTTTTCAGTCATCGGAGTGATGTACGCATACGGACTCTCATCCACTGGCAGCGGTGCTGCGTCGGTCAGGCCGGTATCGGAAGCCACTGCCATCGCATCTCTTACCGTGGGCAGCAGGAACAACGACCAGCAAAAAAGCCCAAAAAAACCAAGCTCTGCCGCACATACAATAATCGAATTGTGCGCAGTCTTGCCGATGATGTCGGACATTTGGTTAAACCCTGCCCCAAAAATTGGATGCAGCTTCAGAAGCCCCAGTCCTTCGCCCCAGAGCGCTGTCCGGTCTGCCCCTGCGTCGGCGGATATGTCACGCCCGCCTGTCGCATGCATCGCCATGGCAGCGGCAAACAGTCCCGCGCCCAGAACCACCGAGGGTATCGTCCCGATACGGCGTCGGAACGCCACGATCACAACACCCATAACCGCCAGCAGTGCTCCTCGCGAGTGGGTCAGGTAAATCCCAAAACCAATCGTTGCCACCATCGGAAGCACGATCGCAAGGTTCAGCACAAAGCTCTTGGGTCGCCAGAAGAGGAATGTTAGCGGCAGAAGACAGACGAGCAGCTGACCAAAGTCGTTCGGATCGCCAATAAAGTTCTGGCCTTTGAGCCGCCAGATAATGCCCTCCCCACCGATCTGCGGCATAAGATACATGTCTACAGGACTCGTATCCACCTGGATATCTGGATCTGCATCCTGGAACGAAAAATCGTCATCGTCAGATTGCGGGTGAAAGTATTGGAATGGGGAGATTGTTTGCAACTGAATCGTTCCCTTCACAATCACAAACGTGGAAACGGAAAAAAGCAGCAGTACCAGAATCTGGAGGCGGAGCTTGGTTCTGCAGTGCAGAACAACAAGGAAGTAGGCAAATGCGTTGGGAATGAAATCCCCAAACTCATGCACGGCGCCGTGCACAAAAGCCTTGCCAATCAGCATCGACAAGATCACTGCGATCGCAAGGCCAGCCAGAGCAAACGTCTGGATCGTCTTCTGCGCAAATGTCCTCGTCAACGCTGGGACTGAGACACTAAAAACGACCAGCGCAAGAATCTCCTCAACGTGATACTGCGCTATCGGACCGAATACAGTCCTCGTCGAGAGGAATGCCACCATTAGATAGAAGAGCGCGAGGACAAAACCCATCGTAAACGGCCTTGGGAAACGGTTGAATGGAGCAGGCAAACCCACTCGCCGAGCGCCTAATCCCTGTCCCATGTTTCGGATTCAGGACGGGCATTCGACTTCAGGCCCGGGCGGCGGCACACATCATTGTAACAAACAACAATCGTCAGTTTCGGCGGTCAAACCGCCACGAAGCAGCAGCGCTATTATGCTCTCGAAGTGGCTTTGGATGCGGCAACGCTATCCCCCTGGCGATAGTGGGAACTTGATGCAAGGAACCTCTTCTCGACAAGGTGCCACATTAAGAACGCCGCCAAGGCAATCAGAGATACAGCCAGAATAAAAAACAGGTAAGGGTTCATTTTGGTCAATCGAAATGCTGTGAGGGTCTGAAGAATCGGCCAATGAACGATGTATACGCCGTAAGAAAAGTCGCCATACTTTGAAAAATTCCCAAAATAACGCCAGAACCCGAAAAAGAAGACAATCCCCGAAATCCAGACAATATCGAAGATCGCGCCTGAGTCCAAAAGCGAACCCGTGAAAAAGTGATCCACAAGGAATAAAGTCAATGAGCCAGCCAGGATCACCCAAAAGTAGTTCTTTAGTTTGTCAAAGTAGAGAAGCAAAAGGATTCCAGCTATGAAGTATTGCAGTTGCGCTGGAAACTGGACTGCAAGCTGCGTATAGATGTTGCGTGTGGGGTCGGACGAGAGAACTGCGGGCGAACTGTAGATCGCTCCAAGAGCCACAAAAACATACTTCCAAAGGCAGGATAAGAAAAGGAGCGTCCCAATGACCAGCTTCGTTCCAAACTTCTCCGCAAGCCAGTGCATCACTGGAACGAAAAGATAAAACAACACCTCAATCTTCAGCGTCCACAAGGCGCCGTTTACCGCCCACGTAAGGTTGGTACGAAAGACCCCGGGAAGCATTGGAAACAGGAAATTCAGGAACACAAGATTCGCCGCCAGATACTTCACAAGACCCACGCCGAAGTACCTGTGCGCCGGGAAAATACTCAATGGGAAGAGTGCGAATGCTGCGACCACGATAACCGTGAAGTAGGCAGGGTAGATGCGCCTGATGCGCTTCTCGAAATATGAACGGAGCGACGACGACCTCACATAGCTGCGGTAGATCAGCATTCCGCTGATCACAAAAAACGACCGCACCGCAAAGACTGGCGAAAGGTAAACGCCGAGGAAATCGAAGGTCGGAATTGCTGTCAGAGCGTGCAGGTGAAAGAGTGCCACAGTGGACGCCAGAATCAGGCGCAGGCAATCAAGATTGTTCCTGCTGAAATCGGCACGGCTCTTCACTCCAAACGCCTCCCAGGTTTTCAGCAAGATGCTCCAGCCTTTTCGGTGCGCGATGCTGCCCTTTGATATAGCTCTGATGTGATCTTAATCGAAGCAGGACAAATCACCACTTCTCCCCCTGCGGTCATCTTAAAAGGCGACGCCCTATGCGTTCCAGACCCCAAAGTAAGCCCCCTTCGGCTCCTCCATCTTTTGACACTCAATTGGACCGTGTTCGATACTTCAATTGGGGATTTCAACCGCCATTTGCAACTTCCCCTCATTGGCAACCTGCAAGGGACCCATCCACTCAATGAAGCTCCCTCGACACGCTGAAATCTGGCTGCTGCCCTATCTCAAGGACCATTTCCGAAAAAGATCCAGGGCAACAAAGGTCAAGCGAGTGTGGGTCGCAATCACCGACCACTACGAGCCGTGGGGTATGGGCGCTTCCCTCCAGACTGCGCACGCCCGCGTCGCTCTCTGGCGGGAGAAATGGCCACGCGTTGCCCATGAAGCCCCTGAAGACTCCGCAGGAAATCCCGCACAGTACACCTTTTTCTATCCCCAGGAGGAGTACCAGCGTGAAATCCTCGACGGGCTCGCGCAGATCGTGCGTCTCGGTGTTGCGGATGTCGAGGTCCACCTCCATCACGACAACGAAAAACGCGATTCCTTCGTTCAAAAAGTATCCGAGTACTGCAGTCGGCTTACCGACGATCACGGCCTTCTGCGCAAAGTTGATGGACGCACCGTGTTTGGTTTCATTCATGGCAACTGGGCGCTGGACAACTCCCGCCCCGATGGAAAGTGGTGCGGCCTTCCCGGTGAGATTGCCCTCCTCCGCGACCTCGGTTGCTATGCCGACTTCACCATGCCTTCCATTCCTTCACCCACTCAGGGCCGCATCGTCAATCAGATCTACTGGTGCACAAACAGTCCCGACAACCGGCCAAAGTCGTACGATCATGGCATCGAAGCAACCGTGGCCGGCGGCAAACAGGGCGATCTGCTCATGATTACCGGCCCCGTCGGCGTTCGTATTGACGGCCTCAAAAAGCCAAAAATCGAAACCGGGGAGATCGCCGGATACGACCTCCCTACTCCTGAACGTGTTAGCCGTTGGCTCGACCTCGCTCCCACCATCGGGGAGGACATGTTCCTCAAGCTCTACACACATGGCGCTCAGGACAGAAACCTCCTGCCGCTCCTCGATGCTGGCCTGCCCAACCTCTTTTGCTGGCTCAAAGAGGAAACCGACCGCAGAGGAATCGAAGTCCGCTGGGCGACTGCCTGGCAAATGTACAAGGCCGCAGATGCTGTGATCCATGGCCGAGACCCCTTGGCGATTTCCGATTAGACTATTCCACGACAGTGCAAGCGTGAGGGAGTCAATGAACGGCAAACGGTTCGATGCACTCGTAGTCGGCTCAGGCGCAGCCGGCAGTATTGCTGCGTGGGAGCTTACAAAGCGTGGCCTGGACGTGCTTCTGCTCGAGGCGGGCCCCGACATTACCGAAGCCGACTTCAAAGTGCCCGACAAGCCCCGCCAAAAGGGAATCAATCTCACTTCGCGGGCTCTCGCCGTGCTCGCCGGCCAGTACATTCAGGCGCGAATCGGCTTCTTCGGCGATCAGTTCAAGCACCTCTTCGTCAACGACCGAGAGAATCCCTATACAACGCCCTCAGATGCCTTCTACCTCTGGATTCGGGGCCGTCAATTGGGTGGCCGCTTGCATCTCTATGGCCGCGTCCTGCTGCGAATGACCGATGTCGACTTCAAAGCAGCCAGCCGAGACGGCTTTGGTGAAGACTGGCCCATCTCCTACACCGACCTCGCTCCCTACTACGACCGAGTCGAAGAGTTCCTTGGCGTCTACGGCGACGACGACAAAATCCCAAATCTTCCCTCCGGCAAATACACCGGCAAACCCAAACTCACCGCCGTTGAACAAGCATTCAAGTCAACGGTTGAAGCGAACTGGCCCGGCCGCTCCGTCATCTCATGGCGTTACGCTGCTCCCAACCTCAAGCGCGTCCCGCTCGGAATCCTCGCAGCCAAAGAAACCGGCCACCTCACCATTCGCCCCAACGCCGTCGTAAAGCGAATCACGGTCGACGACTCCACCGGCAAAGCTACCGGTGTCGAGTTTATCGATCGCCTCACAAAGCAATCCGAGACTGTCGAAGCCAACGTGGTAGTAGTCTGCGCCTCCACTATCGAGTCTGTTCGCCTGCTTCTCAACTCAGGTTCCGCAAAGCATCCCAACGGCCTCGCCAACTCCAGCGGCCTCCTCGGCCGATATTTCATGGATCAGTGCCCAAGCCAGATCTACGGATCAATCCCCGGCGTCAATGGCTCTGAGGCCGATGAGTCTGCGCCTCCCGACCCCTTCTACGGCCCCGCCGGCGGCGTATACATTCCCCGCTTCCAAAACCTCGACACCGTTACGAATCCCCGCTTCCGCCGTGGCTTTGGCGTCCAGGGAGCAATCGGCCGCGGCAACCTCTCCAGCGATCAACCCGCGATCTACGGCCTCATGGGCTTCGGCGAGACTCTCCCGTACTACGACAACTGCCTCTCTGTCGATCGCAGGCGCAAGGACGCGTGGGGCATCCCCGCTGTGCACATCAAATGCACTCTCGCCGAGAACGAGCGCGAACTGATCGTCGAACAGACCCGCTCCATTCGCGAAATGGTAGAGGCCTGCGGATACAAAGTCACGTTTTCCGGCTCCTCACTTGGTCTCGACAACCCGACCGAAGTCTTCAAAGACGCTGGCTGGCTCAGTCGCACCATGTTCAAAATGAACTTCAAAAAAAGCATGGCGGTCGGTGCCGCCATCCACGAGTGCGGCGGAGCACGCATGGGCTCTGACCCCGCAAAATCAATCGTGAATGAGTACAACCAATCCTGGGACGTGAAGAATCTCTTCGTCACCGATGGCAGTTGCTTTCCCTCCAGCGGTACCGTCGGGCCTGCCCTCACCATCATGGCAATCACCGCTAGAGCCTGCGAATACGTCGCTGCGGAGTACAAGAACGGCGGCCTGTGAACCGGTGTGTCGAGTGCTGTTCCCCTCTGCGGCATTAGCGTTTTGAAAGCGCTTGACCTTAGAGCTTGCTGAAAGACATCCCTGGAACCGCGGTTTTGAAAGGGCACGACTTTAGTCGTGCCGCAAATCGAGGGCTACCGCGGGCTTTAGCCCCTGAGGGACGATTCTCATTCGGCCACTAGGGATTCTCAGAACAGCCGCAGAAGCTTATCCTGGATCAACTTCAACTCCGCCCCACTGAACCTGCACTTCTCCACCGCCCTCACATTCGCCACCAGATGCTCCCGCCGCATCATCGAAAACACCAGCGTGTGCAGCCCAGCCGCCTTCAACCCAATCCCCAGCAATGCCTCCAGCATTACCTGGTCTCCGCCCTCCCTCAACTTCTCGCGCAACTCGCTGGGCACGCTTTCATCCTGGCCACCCGAACCCAGAACCGCCGCAAACCTCCCCATCCGCTCTTCACTCCCAAACGGATGATTCCCAACTAGCAGCATCTCTCGATGATTCCGCGCCGCAAACCCACTCACGACCCGAGAAAACGGATCCGCCCCAAACTGAGCCGCGCCAATCGTCCGCGGAGCGCTCTCGATCGCCACATCAACTACGTCCGCACCCGCATATAAGCCCACCCTTAGAACCTTGCCGGAGCGTACCAACCCATCCAGCACACCGATCAGCTCTGCATCCCGCAGAACGGCCTCGGTCGCCTCATGCAGGAACAGGATGTCGACGTAATCAGTCCGCAGTTCCCGAAGGCTTGTCTCAACCGACTCCCGCAAACCGACAACCGAGAAAGCACCGAAAGTTGCCGACTTCGTCCCCTTACCGCGCACCAGCCCCCGAACACCCGGCACCTTGAATGCCGCGCGGACAGCCCCAACCACCATCCGCTTCGCACTGCTCTGTCTCTGCGCTGGAATTCCGTACTTGGTGGCCACCACCGCCCGGTCCCGCTTCCCTTGCAGGAACTCGCCGAGAACAGCCTCCGCCTCGCCGAACCCGTAGCTCCGTGCCGTGTCGAACAGCGTGATCCCGCTATCCCATGCCACTCCCATCGCGCGCAACGACGCACTGCGCCCAACGCGACCCATCACCGATCCGCAGCCGAATCCCAGCGCAGACGTCCGAACGCTCCCACAAACGCCCTCAATCATCGACCCCATTCTATCGGGCGCAGTCTCCTCATCTCCCGCACATCCTTCGCCAATTGCCCATACGGTAAACTTGGAAAGGTATTCGCTGCCTGCCAACCAAACCCATGACCGTTCCTGAGCAAATCGTCCGATGAGCCTCAACGTCCTGCTGGTGAACTACACGTTCCCCCCCATCGGTGGGGTCAACGTGTTGCGCGTTGCGAGCCTCGCACGGTACCTTCCCGCTCACGGAATCCGCGTGGACGTCCTCACCACCCGCAACCCATCGTCGGTCGGCACAGACCCATCCCTGCTCAACGATATTCCCGCCGAAGTCACCGTTCACCGCACCATCACGCTCGACCTTCCCTTCGGCGTCAAGAAGACCATCAAGCGGCTCCTGACCGGGTCAAAGCCTCCCACGGAGCAAGCGCCTAAGAACACCCCCGCTGGCAAGCCGAACCCGATCAAGCGATTCGTCCAGGACCTTCTCCTCCCCGATCCACAGGTCACCTGGGTGCCAATCCTCACCCGTGCCGCACATCGCATCGTCCGCGACCGCAACATCGATCTCGTCCTCATCTCCTGCGCGCCGTTCTCCACGCTTCGCGTCGCGGAGTCCCTTCGCAAGCAGTTCCCTCGCCTGCCCATCGTCCTCGACTTTCGCGATGAGTGGCTCTCTACCACCTTCGACGTCGCCAGCTTCAACTTCAGCCGCACCGAGCGCGCACGCACATTCTCCATCGAGGCCGAAGCCCGCGCCGTTGCCAGCGCCACCTCCGTTGTCTCCGTCACGGATGCGGCGCGCCGCGAAATTCGCTCGCGCTATCCGCGGCAGCCTGAACAAAAATTCCAATACATCCCAAATGGCTTTGACGCCTCACGCCTCTCGCCTGCTCGACCGGCCCCGGCTGCGCGTCCAGACTCCAGGATCGTCATCGCCTACGTCGGCAGCGTCTACGCCTCCACGGAACCAACCAGGCTCGTCGAAGCCCTCAAGTCCTTGCCTGCAGAGGTCCGCTCCCGGTTTCTCATCCGCTTCATCGGCCATATCGAAGAACCCCGCTACCGCGCAGCCCTCCTCGAACTTGGCGACATGGTCGAACTCCAGGGCTACCTTCCCCAGCGCGAAGCTCTGGCCGCGATGAGCGAAGCCGATTACGTCCTGCTCATCACCCACGACCGCCTCAACATCTCAGCCAAGTTCTACGACTACATCGGCGCGGGCAAGCCGATCCTCGCCTGCGTCCACCCCGACGGAGACGTGCGTCGTCTGCTCCAGCAGTTGCGCGCCGGTTGGTGGGCCGATAGCCAGGACATTGCCAGCATGCGCCAGCTCTTTCTGGACGCAGCTGCTCGCGGCAACCCACCCCTCGCAGATTTCCATCCCGACACCACAGGCATAGCCGCCTTCGAGCGTGGCGTTATCGCTGCACGCTATGCTGATCTGCTGCATTCCATCGCCAACGACGCCGCAGCCACCACCACGTCCAAGCCCGCTGCGCCAGTCGAAGCGGTCAAGGCCTGATCATGCTTAGAATTGCGGTAGTCACGGCCCATTACCCCAGCTCAGCAGAGCCGACCCGCGGCCGCCCTGCCTACCAGACTCTGCGCGTGCTCTCCCGCCAGTGCGAGGTTGAGGTCTTCTACCCCCACGCCGCATATCCGCCTCGCCTCAAGCCGCGCAGCCGCTCCTACGATTCCCTCGACCACGCCTACACCCTGCCCGGCGTCATAACGCATTATCACGACTATCCGGTTCTGCCCCTGATTTCCCGACCTTTCAACGGCTGGGTAGCAGGCCGCGCGCTTCTACCTCACGTAAAACGCTTCAACCCCGATCTCGTCTTCAGCTACTGCCTCTATCCCGATGGATATGCCGGCCTCACCGTCGCAAAAGCACTCTCTGTCCCCTGCGCCGCAATGGGTGTCGGATCGGACGTCCACAGCATCCACGACCGTTTCTCGCTGAAGCACACAAAGACCCTCCTGCGCGAAGCCGACCTCCTCCTCGCCATTAGCGGCGACCTGCGCGATCGCATGATCTCCATGGGAGCGCCGCCCGCAAAGACCCGCACAGTAATCAGCGGCTCCGACCCCGCTGTCTTCCACGTTCGCGATCCCCACTCCGCCCGAGCGCAACTCGGAATCCATCCCTCCGCGGAGGCTGTCGTCTTCATCGGCCGCATGGACCTCCGAAAGGGCCTGCGCGAGCTCGTCGAGGCCGCGGTATCTCTCAAGCCCAGGCGCCCCAATCTCCATGTCTACCTCGTCGGCGACGGCCCCGATGCTCCTCTCGCCGAGACCGCGATCTCCGCTAAAAACGCGAGCAGTTTCATTCACCTGCTCCCAGGCTGTACTTTCGATCAAGTTGCAATTTGGATGGCAGCCGCCGATCTGGTCACCCTCCCCAGCTATATGGAGGGCTGCCCCAACGTCATCCTGGAAGCTCTCGCCTGCGGCAGGCCGGTTGTCGCCACCAACGTCGGTGGAATCCCTGAGATCATGAGCGACGCCTGCGGTCGCCTCGTCCCTCCCCGCAACACTGCAGCCCTTGCCCAGGCTCTCGATGCGGTTCTCGCCGGTACTTGGGATGCCCCATCCATCGCAGCGCATTGGAGCCGCAGTTGGACCGTCGTAGCCGACGAACTCCTCGCCGCGCTCCAGACAATCGCTCCCAAGACTAAAGTAGGTGAGCATGCCCAATAACCCCAACCAAACGCAGAACACCCTCCGCCCGCCCTGGACGCACAGACTCTACTGCGCAATCAGCCGGCTATTCACCGTCATCGGCGTCATCACAATCCTCACCATTACAACGCCTCTTGTCCATTGGTGGGCCATCGCCAGCGCCGGTCCTATCGAACAACCCAAAGGCGACATCCTCATCGTCTTGAGCGCGGCCCGAGATCAGGGCGGAGGAATGTCTTTCTCCTCCTATTGGAGAGCTCGCGCAGCTGTCGACGCATGGAAGAGCGGCGGTTTCACCAAAGTCGTCGTGAGCGGCAAAGGCGTTCCAGCCATCGTTGAGTATCTTGTTGCAGAAGGCGTTCCGTCCAATTCAATCCTGGTCGAAAACGCCTCGACAAGCACGCACGAAAATGCCATCAACACAGAACGCCTCATCCAGAACATGCCTGGTAAGCGGGTGCTGCTCACTAGTGACTTCCACATGTTTCGGGCACTTCGCACATTCCGCAAGGCCGGCATCGATGCTGCTCCAATGGCCGTTCCCGATGCGATCCGCAACTCCAAGGCATGGGGTGGGCGTTTCTCAGCTTTGCAGATCTTGATCCAAGAAAACCTCAAGGTTGTCGACTATGCCATCCACGGCTGGATCTGATTTTTGCCTGATGCTGGATCTGAGACTCGACCTGATCCGCCCCCCACTCCCGCGGTTACTTGCCCACCGACTGCGCCCGCAGATACTCAAACGTCCGCATCATCCCATCCTGCGTTGAAACCAGCGGTCGCCATCCCAGCCCTCGCAGCTTGGCATTGCTGAATGTGTTCCCGCTCCACGCCGCCGCCGCCTTGTAACGCGTGATGATCGCCGGCAACTGCCCTTGCGAGCGCCGATGATACCCTTCCAGCCTGCCCGCCAGAAACCTCGTTGCGAAATACGGCAGGCGAACCGATCGCAACTTCTTCACATGCTTCTTGTACGCCCGCAGGTATTCGGACGCAGTCGGCATCTCGTCGTCATGCACATTAAACGCCTGCCTCGCCGCGTCTGGATGTGTCGCCGCGACTACAATCGCCTCTGCACAGTTGACGACGTAAGAAAGCGGCAACAAATTGCTGCCCCCCATGTGAACAAACACCGGCCCCACTTGAATGCCGACCCTGTTCGAAAATGCTCCCCCGCCCGGCCCATAGATCACCCCCGGCCGCAGTACCACCAGCTCGAATCCCAGCTTCTGCTGATACTCACGAACCAGTTGCTCCTGCCTCAGCTTCGAATGGGAATACGGATCGCGGCGCTCCGGAAATTCCTCCAGCGGCGTCGACTCATCCACGCGCGCCCCTCGTCCCAACGGCACCACACCATACACGCCAAACGAGCTCACCAACACCACGCGCGTTTTCGCTATCACCGGCTCAGTCCGCGCCCCCAGCGCCTCAAGCAGGTTCCGCGCCGTCACCACCGAATCCACAAACAACTCAGCCGGCGCGCCCTTCAGTCCCGCAGCCAGATGAATCACAATCTCTGCGTCCGCCACGGCGCGCGCGCAATCCCCCTTTGACTTCAGATTCCCGTAGCAGATTTCAAGATTGCATCCGGGACTTGCCGTCGCCAGCGTCTCAAGCCGCGCCGCCTTGCTCTTGTCGCGCAGAAAGCAGCGAATGTCGCTATGCCCATGCGCCAGCAATCGCTCCACCACATGAACGCCCAGAAATCCGCCCGCCCCGGTTACCAGGATCTTCACGCCCCCACCTCCGGGTAAACCTGCGCGAAGATCCGCTCCATCAACGCGGAGACCCGCAGAATCTCGCTGTACGCAATCGGCGGATCGGTGTCCTTCTCAATGCATTCGTAGAATTCGCTCAGCAGCGTCCGCATCCCATCGAAGAAATGAAACTGATGCCGCCGGAACCGGCCCACGTTTCGCATCCCCTGCCGCAGATAGTCTCTCGCCACCTGAAACGGAGGTCGCAGCCGCCCAAGCGCTGATGGAAACGACTGCTTTCGCTCCAGCACCAACGTGCGCGCATTGAAGTCGAGGTGCGCCGTGTTCTTCGTTCCGTACACGCGAAGCGTCTGCCCCACCGGGCGCGCATTCGCGCAAAACGTGGCGTACGCGCTCGTCTGCTTGCCCTTGATAATCACGCGCAACTCATCCAGAATCTCGTTCGTCCCCGACTCAGCGCCGCCGCCATCGCGCTTGTATGCGATCGCATGGATATACGGATCATCGTCATCGAGAAACGGCACAATCTTGTTCAACACATGATCCATCATGTTCTGGAACAGCTTGCCCGGAAGCCGATGCACCCAATGATCGGGATCGCGCCGCAACGCAAGCCCAAACTCTCCCGCCAGGTCATAGCCCGTATAACTTTCAATGTGCACCGCGCTGCCCAGCACGCCATCCTCATAAAGCCGATGCAACTCCAGCGCCTGCACTTCAAAGTTCGGCCAATAGTTGACGGTCAGCTTCTTCTTCGCCTCAACCACCGCGGCGATCAGCGCCTCCACGTCGGCATGAACCAGCGCGACTGGCTTTTCCATGAACACATGGCAGCCCGCAGCTACAGCCTGTCTGGTCAGCGCGAGATGAGATTGCGGCGGTGTCGTAATATGCAGAACATTCGGGCTCTCCGCGGCAAGCATTACTGCGCAATCCGTGTACCACCGGGGAATCGCGTAGCGTACGGCCAACTGCTCCGCCATGATGGGTTCCTGGTCGCACACCGCCGCCACTTCCACACCGGGAATCTTCCTGGCCTCCTCGACGTGCGCATCGGCAATCTTGCCGCACCCGACGATCGCCACCTTCAGGCCCATTCCTAGTTCCTCTCGAAGCGCAAACCGCGACGCATTCCCGTAGTCGTCGCCTCAACCAGAATACTTGAGCCAGTCGCACCCCCTGATATACGTGCCGCAAGACTCAACAGCGATCTATGAACCGCCTCCGAGTCTCTCGTCAGTCCAGTTCGGTTTGATCCAATGCGGGGCCCTGATCGACATTGGCGTTCGTGCTCCTTGAAGCCGAAACACTCGCCAGCACTGGCGCACCCTCCAGCTTGTAAAGCAGCGACCGATAGCTGATGTTCAGCCATTTCGCCGTCTTCTGCCGGCTCCAGCCATTCGCACGCAGCACTTTAAGAATGATCATCTGCTCCAGGTTATGCGTCGCCGCCTTGGTAATCTCTTTGAGCGAGACTGGGTTCGCCAGGTCGATCTCCGGCGCAAGGTCGCTGACAGCAGTTGGCGCCAGTTCCGCTGCGAGTGCCTCCTCACTGCCAATAAGAATGTAACTTCGGATCAGGTTCTCCAGTTGGCGAATGTTTCCCGGCCAGTTGAACTTCTGCATCAGACGCCGCATCTCCCGCGACAACGGCCTTGGCTCGCAATGTAGAGCCTTCGCGTGAAACTCAAGCAAGTAGTCGATCAGCACCGGAAGATCCGCGGTCCGCTGCCGTAGCGGCGGCAGGTCGATGGTCACAGCATTAATGCGAAAGAAAAAGTCCAGGCGAAAACTTCCCTCTTCCGCCCGCTTGCGCAGGTTTTCATTTGCGGTCGATACAATCCGCGCGTCGATCTTCTTCGCCTCTTGTCCTCCAACCCGCACAAAGCTCCCGTCCTGCAGTAATTGCAGCAACTTCGCCTGCACCGCCAGGTCAAGACTGCCAATCTCATCCAAAAACAACGTCCCCTGGTGCGCTAGTTCCACGCGCCCCCGCTTGCTCGCGTACGCACCCGTAAACGCGCCCTTCTCGTAGCCAAACAGTTCTGACTCAATCAGCGTTCCAGGAATTGCCGGGCAAATCACCTTCACGAACGGCGCTCTCGAACGAATCGATCGCGAATGAAACAGCTTGGCGATGATCTCCTTGCCTGTCCCGCATTCTCCCTGAATCAGAACCGGCACATTCGTGTCGGCAACGCGCTCAAGCTTTTGCTTGGTAATCGCCATCTGCGGCGACTCGCCAAAGATCACCTCATCCGGAGGCAGACCGTGGACATCGACCGTCCCGTTCGCACGCGGCAAAACCATCGCTCTTTTCCTCTTCTTTGGCTGCCTTCTCGTTGCAACTCAAGTGCCAGATCCCTCCGTTTGGTCAAAATAACTAAAAGGCACAGTTCAATGCCAAGTCTGCGCCTCGCACCAGGAGCACTTCCCCCCAGCCGAAAGCCCTGTTGCCCGCGAGTCCGAGGTGGTTACTAGTTCCTACTTAGTCAACAAAGCCGATGCGAGTGCTCACTGCCTTAACCTGTTCCCCAAACCCGTCCAGAGACCCGGTCAGGTCAGCGACTCAAACCCGCAAAGAATCAAGCATCTGGGCGTCGTACAAGCATCCCAGCAACCGCACGTTGGGCAAACTCTGAAGACCATCAACATCGCTCACCAGCGCCCTAACCATCTCGCAATCAATGGCTTATTGACCCTTAGGTTCCTTGACCCGCTGCCACCAATCGGACCTCCGGTCATCGCTCGTTGATCGCATCATTTTCCGGTCCCCACTCCTCGGCGATTCCAATTTCACGATCTCCGGCATGGCCCAGCAACCCGATTATTTGAGTAGTTTTCCATCCAAAAGTGGTAATTACTTTCACACTAATCGCAAACTTTTGCTCAATTTTTTTGTTTTTGTATGGAATCCCTGCACAAAACTGGGTTATCCTCAAGGCTCTCCGATCCAGAGGTCGTTTTCCCTATCTCCCCTATATTCAATGAGTGAGAGCAGGAACTGGATCCAAGGCTAGAGTTTTCAGCACCAGCTCCGATGAACCTCAGGGAGTCCGGAAATCGAAAGGGCTCCCCGGAAGAGCAGTTCACCAGCAACACACAACGAGGATCTCGGGATGGCAGCCACGCTTTTAGAACCCGTAGCGGTACCCAGGACTCGACGTGCGCCGCATGTGGCCGTTCTCGACTCCAATGCCGCCATCCTCGACTACATCCGGCGTATCCTTGCCGACCGCTGCCAACTGAGCCTCTTCAGCCAGCCTTCCGAACTCATCGCCTGCATCGCCCGGGATCCGGCTCCAGACCTCGTCCTCATGGATTGGCTCACAGCCGAGAACAACACCGGCATCCATTCCCTCGGCATGCTCAAAAGGATTCTGGACCTGAATCCATCCCTCCCCGTCGTCATGCTCTCGTGTTCAGCCGACCTCAAAGAGGTCGTCCAGGCTACCCGAATGGGCGCCACCGACATCATCCTCAAGCCCTTCAAGACAAGTGACATTGAATCTACAGTCGAGAACCTCATCACAGCGGATGAGCGCGCTTTCGAGGAGTTCCAGGAGACTCCCCTCGACGAGAACACTTCCTTCGTCCGCTCCAGCAAACGCATGCTTGAGATTGAGCACCAGTGCACCCTCGTTGCTCGCACCGACATTCCCGTTCTCATCCTCGGCGAAAGCGGCACCGGCAAGGAAATCGCCGCCATGTTCATCCACAAAATGTCGGCCCGAAGCCAGCGTAGTTTCCTCAAGGTCAACTGCGCCGCCATGCCGCTTGACCTGCTTGAGAGCGAGCTCTTCGGCTATGAGCAAGGCGCATTCACAGGTGCCGTGAAAGCCAAGCCCGGCAAATTTGAAATCTGCAACAACGGAACCATCTTCCTCGACGAGATCGGCGAAATGGCCTCGCCGCTTCAGGCCAAGCTCTTGCAGGTCCTCCAGGATGGAACCTTCTCCCGCCTCGGTAGCCGCAATACAGTCAAAGTCGACGTCCGCGTGATTGCAGCCACCAACATCAACATCAAAGCCGCCATCGCCCAAAAGACATTCCGCGAGGACCTCTACTACCGGCTCAACGGCTTCAGCGTGAGCATTCCGCCGCTCCGCGAGCGCCGCGTCGAAATCCCCATCCTCACCAGCTACTTCATGCGCAAGATCGCTGCAAAATTCGAGCGTAAGCCTTTGCCCATCTCCTCAACTCTCATGCAGGCATTGTGCGGCTATTCCTGGCCGGGAAATCTGCGCGAACTGGAAAACACCATCAAGCGCTACGTGGTTCTGGCCGATGAACAGGCCATCATCGAAGAACTCAATCCCGACCGGGGAGGCGATCCCATGCGACCCTCATCGGATGGAGAGGCAAACCGAGGCGGCCTCAAACGCCTTGTTCGCGGGCTCAAGGACGACGCAGAATCCGCAGTGATCGCCCAAACACTGGATGGCACAGGATGGAATCGAAAAGCAGCTGCAAACGACCTGAAGATCAGTTACAAGGCATTGTTGTACAAGATCAAGCAGTACAACCTCAGTCAGCCCAGGCGCGCATGAAGGCTGACGAAGGTCAGATTGCCCGCTCGCGGCTGCAAAAGGTCGTCATCCAGTTCGGCAATTCAGTCGTCAAGGGATATCTCGAATCCCAAACTTGGGAAAGCATCGAGGGAGTTCTCAGCAACGCACCGGATTCCCCGCCCCGCTCCTTCCGGGTGCGGCCCATCGATTCAGACACGGTGCAGGAGATCTCCACGACGGATGCCAAAGCCGTTTTTTACGTCAACGACTTCGACGGCAACCGCGAACATCATCCGCTCAACTTCCATTCGCCCACGCCCATCGTGCACGGCATCTGGGTCAGGGTTGAGTTTCTCGACGGCGAAGTCATGGAAGGAATCGTGCACAACACGCTGCGGTTCCTCGTGGACCCCGGCTTTTTCCTCATCCCCTCTGATCCAGATAGCAATAACCGCCTCGTCTATGTGATGAAGAGTTGGCTCAAGGACCACCGGGTTTTAGGCGTGCGAAAGCTGTCCTGACCGCGTCCGTCGACGCGCCACAATCCTTCGCCGCTAAGCCGCTGTTGTGCGCTGCTGGCTCCGCACTTCGTTCAGAATGCGATATTCAAGAATCTCCGCCGCAACACCAGCCTCATCGCGCATGTTCAACTCGGTCCGGGCTACCCGGCCCTGGCAGCGGATCAGGCACGAATTCGACAGCGTAACCTCCGGCGGCAACTCCACCACAAACTCAAGCTCCTCACCCGCAACAGGTGCATCCCCTGCGCTCACATAAAAGAACACGCCCCTGTTGCTCAGATCTCGCGTAAACCCCGCTACCTCTCGGTCCCCAACACTGATCGTCAGCGGCGCCTTGATTTGATATCGCTGCGTCTTCCGGCGATCATCCCCTGCCGCCTGCTTCTTCTTCATCTCTGCTTCCGCCTGACACTGAAAACTTCTTCCCGTCGCCATAACCCAGCCGCCTTGCACACCCCTCGTGCTCCGCTTCCGGACCACACGCGAATGCCCTCAAACGTACCCCCCAACTGCATTACATTCCTTCCGGGTTGAGGTTACCAAGATAACGTGCAATTCGGTTGCCAAAGCAAAACGCCGAGAATGAGAGACTTTGCGGCTTTTCCTCGTCAAACTATGCAACTTATTGCAGCTTCCTTGGGAAAACCTCATGGCGACGACCCTGGGTTCGGCCTCCAACCAAAACCCCGTTCCTCACCCGCTCTGCCTGAGAAAGCCCTTGGCTCTTCCGTCTCGGCTCCGCTTCAACCTTTTTTGACTCGAAGCTTTACTGCAGCGGCATCGCCGTCCGCAAATCCAGCGACAGCGAGTTCGCTCCCGCGTGAACCTGAACCGCCTGGCCCCAGACGTATGGCTTCCCGCCATATACGGCCGAAATCATCAGGTAATACGTCCCGGGAGGCACACCGGGAAAAGTGCCTGCTCCATTCCCATCGGCGCGCACTGCAGAGATCACACTGGCGTTGATCGCTGCCTTCACCTTGGGGCAGTCAGGGGAGTTCGCCCCGCACACGCTTCCAGCGTACTTATACGGAGAGGTACCAGCAGGCACCGTCACATCTCCCCTGCCCAGAGAGTCGCCATAGCTCCACCGGAGTAGCAGATACGGACGTCCCGCGAGCGGATTGGCCGTCCCCGGCTGCGCCGGCAGCCCCGACACGATGGCAAGTGTGGCATTGCCCAGAGGCGCAGCCGGTGTAGAAAGCGTTCCCCCATTGTTGTAGGCCGACGTCCCCGGAGTCGCCGCGGCAGTGGCCGCAGCAGTGGCCGCAACCCCACCATTCATGGGAATCTGCTTGCTCGGATTGAGCAGGCTAAGGTTGCAGGTCCGCTCCATCGGAGCAAATGTGAAGTCGTCATTTTCATCTTGTCCGGTGACCATTCGCCCATGCACCTGGTAGGGAGCTGAACTGCCAGGATCAAGAGACCCGTCAGGGCGAAACGCCAGCGCCAGCGCGTGGTCGGGCGCGTTGATTCTAACCACCGCACCGCTGCCACCGGCCTCCACAACGTAGGGATATGCGCGGGCTGAGTCCGGACCGCAGCCAACAATCACCGACTCAGGAAAAAACTCCAGACTGAAGCCCGAAGATGCAGCAAAGATCCCATGCATCCGAATCCCCGGAGGCGTCGGTGCTCCTTTGTCACCTCCGAACATGGTCTTCAGCAAGTCCGTTTGCATCGTCTGCATGCCGACACTCGCACCCTTCGAAGACAAATTGAGCGCTGGGCAAGTCGCCGTCCGCGGAGCGAAATTCGTATAGCCCGGATCGTCATGCACTCGATTCCCTGCGTTGTCGTAATAGTTCCCGGCATTGTCCTTCAACGGAGCTTTTTGCGCGGCGGTCTTGCCGGCTACATACCCAGCCGCCACCACACCCTCAATCGTCACCGGCCCGGGACCGGTAATCGTCCCATCCGGGTGAATTGTCAGCACCAGCGGCCGCGGCCGCGTATTGATCACCACGGTTGCCCGGTTGCTCTCAAATTTGAGCGAGTAGCCCTCCTGATTCGGCGAAAGAGAGGCGCAGTTCACCAGAACGCCACCATCGATGAAGTCGAGGCGCCAGTTCCCCGCTCCCTCAAACACGCCCGCCATGTTCGCGCCCGATGCAGGCCCGCTCGGCTTATCCGCCCCAGGCAATACCGAACCAATCATCTGCGTGAATGCGCCAAGTAGCTGATTGCCGGTGCAGCTTGCAGGCAGCCTGCCTGAACTCACGCATCGCCGCATTGCTCGTTCTTCTGCATTCTTAGGCGGCGCAATCTGCGATGCATCAACTGAGTACCCCTGGCCAGCCGCCTGCGCCGGCGCCCTCATCTGCGCCTCCGACTTCGCAACATTGGCGTTGTACGTGTCTTCCTGCTTCTGTTGAAACGCCTTTGCAGCCGCCACCTGTTTCGCGCTCGGCTGGGTGCAGGTTGGCAACAACTTCCTCAGCGCCCCCCTGGTGGCATAGGTATAGGAGTTCATGCCGTTGGGCTGCAACTTGTCCGGGTGAGCCACCATGCACGTGGATGTGTCCGAGGTATCGCGAATGTTGCAGTTCTCTATGTAGATGTGCTCGCCGCCGCAAACGTACGTGACCCCAATCGGAATGTCCTGCGCGTCCGCTCCCGTTGCGGCGACAAAAGCTGCACCTAAAGCAATGGCCGCTAAACACCAGCCGAATCGCGCTGAAATGCGAGCGCTTCTAAACTCCACCATAGAGACCTCCCAACAGCGAATCGCTGACGGACACCGATAACCCTTACTCGGATTGCCACAGCTGTCCAAAGGGGAACTCGGGCAGCCAAGTGGAAAGGGAGCCTCGATGGTAGTACCGGGGAGGGAAAATGAGCAAGAGTCAGGTAAAACGGGGGGTATTCGGGGGGGGCTTACTGAAACAATCTATATTTTGGCTCCTCAGGTAAAAGCCAACCATGGTTCCAGGGAAGTTTACGATAGCCCATTAGAGTTCGCGCCAAACTATTGTAATGAAAAGCATTATTTTCCATTTCCGTCCAAATACGTCCAGAGAAGATCAGGGCCAGCCAAGCAAATTTGATGGTATTTTTGATGGTACTTTTTTGACATCGAATAGGCCCAAACTGCTATGGTATTCGCAATCATTCAAAGGTTGAAATGGCGCTCACAGACGTAAAGATTCGTGCTGCTAAATCTGCGGAAAGGCCTTACAGACTTGCTGACCTGGGAGGCCTGTACCTGCTCGTGCCACCAGCCGGCAGCAAGCTCTGGCGGTGGAACTATCGCTATGGGGGCAAACAAAAAACGATGCCTCTTGGAAAGTATCCTGACATTTCCCTTGCAGACGCTCGGACCGCACATCATGCAGCCCGTGCCCAACTAAGGGAAGGCAACGACCCGATGGCGCAGCGCAAAGCCGATAAGGATGCTGCGAAGGTAAAGGCGGTACAGGAGCAAGTGAAGGCTGAAGAGGCCTGTGGCGAACGCTCATTCAAAGCCGTGGCCCTCAAATGGCATGAATGGTGGGCATCAGGCGTTGACAGCGAAACGGCAGCATATATTCTGCGGCGCCTGCAGTCTGACGTATTCCCCGCCTTCGGGCGCGAGCATATCAACGAGGTCAAGCCTTCTGACATCCGCAATCTGATCATCGCTATTGAAAACGGAACCGGCAAAGGCCGGCGATTCAAGGGCAAAGGCGCGCGGGATGTTGCGCAGCGGCAACACGGAACGATCAACCAGATTTTCCGCTACGCCATTGCAAACGAACTGGCAGACAGCAATCCCGCCGCAGCATTCAAGCCCTGCGATGTTCTCAAAGCGCGAAAGACGCAACACAGGGCGAGAGTTGAAACAAACCAGCTTCCAAAGCTGCTCGTGGCCATCGATGACTTCCCTGGCCACAAAGTGTGGCGCGACGCACTAAAGCTGATGTCAATGCTCTTCGTGCGCACAGGTGAATTGCTGGAAGCTCCATTGAGTGAATTCGATCTGGACAATGCTCGCTGGGTAATCACCGCTGAGCGAATGAAAATGGACAGACCGCATATCGTACCCTTACCGCGTCAAGCTGTGGCCATCCTTCGCGAATTGTTTTCACGCGCCATAGCCGAAAACAAGACATTCGTTTTCCCCGGCATGAACAAGCAGACAGAGAACGGCACCCTTAACGAAAATACCTTGCTGGTAGCGCTCGATGAGATCGGCTACAAGGGCGTGATGACCGGTCACGGCTTCAGAGGACTAGCAAGCACTATCCTGCATGAAAATGGCTTTGAAGAAGCGCATATCGAACTACAACTGAGCCACGCCAAGAAGAATAAAGTGGCAGCCAGCTACGACTACGCGAAATACATCCCTCAGCGCACAGAACTGATGCAATGGTGGGCGGACTACCTCGATGCAGGTTTAAGCACTGAGAAAGCGAAAGTCGTAGCCATTCGCAAGCATGCCTGAGCGATCTCTTTGATTGATCGCCCATCACGCCCTGACGCTTTTCGCCTACGCGCGCGATAGTACGTCCTACCGGAGGGGAAGATGCACTTGCCGATTCCAGTCCTGGGTGCTTAACGGCCGCCGACATGAGCCCCGCAGCCTCAACTGAAAAACCCATATCATATTGATTCAACAGCTATTATTGTTGGTCTAAAGTAGGCTATTGTTCAGAATGCTCTCAAAAATTGTCTCGATTTTGAGTTTGAGAGTCGAAGAATCCCTCTCGGCACAATTTCGATCGAGACTCAGCAGCCTCAATTGAGCACTGGCCGAGTTCTAATTGCGTCTAGCGTCTGCCAATTCCCGTGGTTGTGAAGGGGGATTCGATTTGACGAACGTGTCGATCTCGATTGGGAAGATGCCGTAGCCCAGCCGCTCGGCGTCGTTCCTGATTTGTTCGAATTCAGATTTGGTATTCTCTCTATGCATACAACTATGCATTTCGGTCAGACCCAGGCGAGCATCCAGTTCCTCGTACACACGCCCCTGCGCTTGAGCGAGTGCTAAAGCACGTTGAAAATCCGACGTAGCAGCCGCAAAATCCCGGCTGGCTAGATCCACATAGCCTCGGCGTAGCAGCAGTAGGAGCAGAAAATCGGGATGAAGCGAATCTTGTAGCGATCTGAACGCCAGACGGATCGATTGCCTTGCATCTCTCAACTTCCCTTCCTGCGCCTGAGCTTTGGCCAGGCCGGCAAGGCTGTATGGATCTCCTAGAAAGCCTTCCGGACGAACTCTCTTGCTATCGTCGATATTCTGAATAGCCCAAGCCTCGGCTTTAGCCGGGTTGTGGACAAGTTCAAGGTCGATGAGATTGCTTCGAGCATTGATCGCCTGAAGCACCCTTCCCATCGCCTCCATTTTCCCTAGAACGCTCACAAGCATCGACTCCGCTTCGTCGAGTCTGCCTTCGCGCATTAAGGCTTTACCGAGTCTCTCCTGGGCAATTGCCGCGCGGTCCTTTTGGCCTATTTCTTCGTAGGCAGAGACGGATTGTCGAAAGTACCTTTCCGCATCCTGAGTTTGTCCCTGCGACTCGGCGACGATTCCAAGATCGAGCAGCCGGTTTGCAATTCGACTCTTGTCGTTTGCCAACTGGCTCAGCGTCATTGCGTTGAGATAAAAGGTCTTGGCTTCATCGTATTTTGTCCTCGAGATTGCTTCGTCTCCAAGCTGGCTTAGCACATTGCCTTCTTCTGAGACGTTGCCAGCGGCGTGGTAAATGGCCGCGGCCTGGTGGAAGAGCCCAACAGCTCCTGGTTGGTTCTTGCTGAAAGCTTTTCCAGCGTGGAGGCGAAGATTCCCCTGGCGGGAAAGAGCAAAAGCGATTCCCGACTGGTCGCCCACAGCCTTGCTCAAGCTAATGGCCTGCTCAAAGAGATCGTTCGCCGTTACCAGGTCATACTTGTTCCATGCCATTTGAGCCTGGTGGTTGAGCGCGTCAGCCATCCCTCCGCGATCGCCGATGGACGCGTATGCCTGGCCAGCTTGCTTCCACAGACGCAGCGCGTCGTCCCAGTGGTCCAGCATGTCATCGGCATCGCCTTGCTGCATGCGGGCATCGGCAACCAACAGCACAGACCCTTGTGCCTTAGCGTGCAGTTCGGCGGTCGTTGAGGCTGCCAGCTGACCTCGAAAGTCGGAGACGGCGGAGTCGGCAGCGGCTTCGGCCAGATCGACGCGCGGATCGATTACCGCGGCGGCGTTCTTCACGCGCAGCTTGCTCAGCGTCTCCAAAGCCACCTGCGCCTTACTGGCGTGAGTCTGCGCATTTGCAAGCTTCAAACTGTAATCGACGCTGTCCGGATGCAGCTCAACGAGGCGGATATATGCGCTGACCGCGGCGGGCCAATCGTTGCTCTTCTCGTCGGCCAACCCTTCGTAATCAAGTTGCTGGATGGGAGACAGACCTTTGGCCATGTCTCTGGCTAATACGGCCTCGTCGCGGCTCCGCTGCTCATAACCAAGATCGGACCACGCGTTGGCCAGGGCGGCATGTGTGGGCGCGTGTTGCGGCTCAATCTGCGCAGCCTGCGTAAGCAGCACACTGGCTTCCTCTGGTTCAAAGTGAGCCAGGGCCGAAGTTCCTTCAGCGTAAAGCCGAGCTGCTGTCAGGCTTGCCGGAAGCGTGGCGCGAAGATAGTCCAGCGACTGGCTGGAGAGTTGCTTCAGCCCAAGTTTTGTCCGCAGCAGGCTGCCGGCGTTGAAAACCAACTGTGCAATATCGCCTTTGGCTCCGATCAGTGTGAAGGACTCCGTGCTCTTGCCGCCGTGCAGGTCCTTGAGGCACAGATCTAGACGTGCCTGCTCGCCCACAGCGCCATCTTCCGTGACGGAGTAGCCACCATACACAATCTGGTCTGCGTTGAACGCTTGGCGCGCTGTTTCGAGCAGTGAGGGAGGCAGATCCGCGCAGCCGTTGACGGTGGGCTGTGGCTGAAGTGTTGGATTGTCACCTGCCTGGACCATCCGCAGTTCGCCGCCGGCATCGAGATCGCTTGCGAGCCATTCCGCAACCGAATGCATCAACCACTCATTCCCCGCGGTCTTTGAGGCGTCATGCAACCCGAGAATGAGCACCACGGGGCGAGTGTGTGCGTGGACTCCGGGCCTTCCCGCCAGCCACCACGCGGCTGCACCGGCCGCGACAAGAACCGCCGCAAACGCGCCCAGTTTAAGAGGAGTGGACAACAAGTAAGAGAGTCCGCGCCTGGCAGCCAAAGGCGGCAATTGTGCAGAGACGAAAGCAGATTCCGGCCCGAATGCAGGATCGGAGTTGCTCAAAACAGTTACCGGCGCTGCGTCGAACTCGTCACGCGCCGGAGAGGGCGGGTCGAATGTTACAGGAGCCAGAAAGCGATAGCCGCGCCCGCGAATCGTCTCGATAAATTGGGGATCCGTGGCCTTGTCGTTGAGTGCAAAGCGCAGTTTGGCCAGGACTTTATCAAGACGATGGTCAAAGTCGCCGTGCTTCTGGCCGGGCCAGAGCAGACCGGTGAGCTCCGAGCGCGGAACAATGCGGTCGCAATTCTCGATCAGGTGAGAAAGCGTAATGGATGCGAGATTCTCAAGCCGACGCGGGATGCCGCGATGCGTGAGCCTACCGCTCTCTGCGTCGAACTCGAACGAGGCGAATCGTGCTGCCCCCAATTTACGCCCAGCCAGCCCCACCCCTGCCCTCGCTGTTCGGAAAAAGAGAATGTCAGTTGCTTTTGTTTCAAAAGTTTACAGGGGGAGCTTATGGGGAGCAAGAAGGAAGTTGCGTATCCGCATGAATTTCTGCGAGAAGGGTACCCAGGTCGCTCCAAATCATTCCGTTCATCCCCTCCCCTGCATCGCATGCGGAATATTTGGGAACGCTGGCTTAACGGGAGAGGCAGAGAATGGCTGGGAAGTTCCCCTTTGGCTCCCAGGCTGTATCTCGCATCTCGACTTGCAAGTGCAATGGTTTCTGTGCGTTCGGAGCGCCTGTGAATTTGGCGTTGAGGTCTTTCCACAGCATGGCCGGGTCAATCTCTCCGGCTCTTTGAGGAACAGAAGTTTCTGGAGATGAGGTTTATGGCACGGTCTGCGTTCCGCATTCTGTCGATGGTTTCGGGGGGGCTTCCCACTCTGACTTTGACTGGGTTCACTGTGAAGACGGGCGACGCCTTCAAGAATCAGCCCTCAATTGGCCAAATTCCGTGTCCTGCTTCCATGCTTCGGATTGCGCTGGCCCTGTTTTTGTTGACTGGAGTTGCCGCATATGGGCAGATTTCGCTCCCCGCGGCTGGAGTCATCAACACGATTGCCGGCGGAGGGTCGACCAATCCCGGCGACGGAGGGCTGGCTACAAGCGCCCAACTCACAAACCCGACTGCCGTCGCGGTTGATTCCTCAGGCAATATTTACTTTAGCGACACGAATGCCAATCGTGTTCGCAAGATAACGGCTGCGACCGGCATCATCACCACGGTGGCAGGAAACGGCACCGCTGGCTATTCGGGCGATAACGGGCAGGCAACGAGTGCCATGCTAAATTCCCCCGGGGGCGTTGCAGTCGATTCTGCGGGCAATATCTACATTGTGGACGGAAGCAACTTCCGAATCCGGAAAATCACCATTTCGAACGGCGTTATCTCAACGGTGGCCGGAACAGGAACCAGGGGGTATAACGGTGACGCAATTACTGCAACCACTGCAGAGCTAGGGTACATGGGCGGAGTCGCCATCGACTCCGCGGGCAATATTTATATCAGTGACGCTGGCAACGAGCGAATTCGAAAAGTGACAGTCTCGACCGGCATCATCACAACCGTAGCCGGAGACGGCATTGATGGATTTAACAGCGACGGAAGAGCAGCAACCAGCGGTGGACTCAATAATCCAGGCTGGGTTGCGGTTGACTCCAGCGGCAACATATACATTTCCGACGAGGGAAACTACCGTGTCCGGAAAGTCACGGTATCTACGGGCCTGATCTCGACGGTGGCGGGCAATGGCACGTATGGCAATACAGGAAATGGAGGGCCCGCGACCAGCGCCGAAATAGGTGGTCCCGCGCAGCTAGCCGCAGACGCATCCGGCAATATTTTCATCGCGGATTCGTCATTTGATGTGATCCACAAAGTGACTGCGGCGACCGGACAAATAACGACAGTGGCCGGGAACGGGATCCAGGGCTTCTCCGGGGATGGAGGAATTGCGGTTGCAGCAGAATTTTATGGATCCGATGGCGTCGCTGTCGACTCTTCGGGCAATATCTACATTGCAGATTTCTATAATGCGCGCATTCGCGCGGTTGGACCCAGCACACCCGTCGCAGTTTCTTGCACGCCCACGTCAGTCATTTTTGGTTCCGGAACCGCGGTAAGCTGCGTTGCAACTGTAATAGGCGTCAACCCAACGGGGACCGTGGACTGGTCGGTTAATGGGGGATTCGAGCAGGCGGACACGCTGAGCGGAACCTCTGATAACTACACTTGGACGTCAGCGGGAAATGCGGGGCCTTACGTCATCGAGGCAGCATATTCGGGAGATGCCAACGATCTGGCAGGCTTTGGGGCCGCGATTGCGAAGATAAGCCAGGCAGCCCCCACGATGACTGTGTCGACCTCCGGAAGCCCTTCAATCTATGGCAGCTCTGTGACTCTTACCGCGAACTTGCCGAGCGGAGCCAGCGGGACGGTGACCTTCAGCAGCGGCACTGCGGGTTCAGGGACCGGATTGACAACCATCGGAAGCGCAACCATCAGTGGGACAACGGCTCCTTTGGTGATCAGCACCCTGTCTGCCGGTGCGAACAACATTACCGCCTACTGGGCAGGGAACAGCAACTTCACGTCAGTCACCTCGCCCGCGATGACACAAGATGTTCAGCTCGCCCCGACGATTTCCTGGGCGACACCCGCGCCCATTACCTACGGCGCGGCGCTCAGTTCGACCCAACTGAACGCGACCGTCGGTTATCTCAGCTCCGCAAACTTTATCTACAATATTGCCGGAAACGGAGCGACTGGCTATTTAAGCGACGGAGTGCCCGCTCCCGATACTGAGCTAGGTGAGCCCCAAGGTGTTGCAGTTGATTCGTCCGGCAACGTATATATTGCCGATTCCAGCACCAACCGCATCCGGAAGGTCACGGCTTCAACCGGCCTCATCTCCACGGTGGCTGGAAACGGCACGGGTGGCTACAACGAAGATGGCATTGCCGCTACAAGCGCAGAGCTGTCGGACCCCGAAGGGGTTGCATTGGACTCCCAAGGTAACATCTACATCGCCGACAAAAACAATAACCGCATCCGCAAAGTTACGGTCTCTACAGGCATTATCACCACGGTGGCCGGTAACGGGACGTATGGGTTCCAGGGCGACGGAAGTGCCGCGACGGGCGCAGAGATGAGATACCCGATGGGCATAGCCGTTGACACGTCAGGCAACATTTATTTCGGGGACACCAATAACTATCGCATTCGCAAAGTAACTGCCTCGAATGGGATCATCTCCACTATCGCCGGAACCGGAACCGAAGGCTCCAGCGGCAATGGAGTTGCTGCAACAAGCGCGGAAATCAACTCGCCTTACGGCCTAACAGCAGACGCTTCAGGCAACATCTACATTGCGGACACCAATAATAATCGCGTTCGCAAGGTAACTGCTTCGACCGGAATCATTACAACTGTGGCTGGGAACGGCACCTACGGCTACAACGGAGATGGAATTGCGTCCGCGAGCGCCGAACTGGGACAGCCAGAGGGTGTCGCTGTTGATTCTTCAGGAAACATCTACATTGCGGACTCAGGAAACGAGCGCATTCGGGAAGTCTCGGCTTCGACGGGTCTGATTTCCACATTCGCCGGCAATGGCTACGTTAATACGAGCACTGGTCACGGTGGGTACTCAGGCGATGACGGCTCGGCCACGAGCGCGGAACTCAGCATTCCATCGGGTGTTGCCGTGGACGCTGCCGGCGACATCTTTATCGCGGATGAATTGAACTCCCGCATTCGCATGGTCTCTGCCCAAGCCGAAACCTTTAATGTTCCGGGGAGCTTTGCCTATACGCCGACTTTTGGGGCGATCCCTCAAGGCGGGGCGCAGACTCTTTCAACCACATTCACACCGACCGATACAACAACCTACGCCACTGTGAATGCCTCGGTGACATTGCAGGTCAATGCCTTGTCCTCAACCATCTCTGTTGGGACCTCCGGCTCACCGACGACCTACGGAGGCCCTGTGACGTTTACCGCAACTGTTAGCAGCGGCGCGAGCGGGACGGTGACATTCTATGACGGCAACACCGCGATTGGGACCGGCACAATAAGCGGGACCACAGCCAATTTCGTAACGAGCTCTCTTTCTGGCGGTGCACATACCATCACCGCAAGCTGGCCAGGCAACAGCGATTACACCGGTGCAACCTCAGGTCCGATTTTTCAGCAGGTTAGCGTCGCGTCGTCCACAATCTCGGTTGGAACGTCCGGGTCGCCGTCAATCTACGGCGGCTCAGTTACGTTTACGGCCACGTTGCCCAGCGGCGCGAGCGGGACGGTCACATTCTATGACGCAAACACCTCAATCGGGACCGGCACGATCAGCGGGACGACGGCAACATTCACCACAAGTTCATTGACGGCCGGATCGCACTCGATCACTGCGGGCTGGACCGGCAACACAAACTATACGGGGAACACATCCAGCGCAATCACTCAGGGAGTCAGCCAGGCGACACCGACAGTGACCTGGCCAACAGCAACCTCTATCAGCTACGGGCAGACGCTGCTTTCGTCCACCCTTTCTGGCGGTTCGGCGGTGAATGGCGGTTCGGCCACTGTTATCGGCTCGTTCGCGTTCACCACTCCGGGAACAATGCCTGGTGCAGGCACGGCCTCGCAGAGCGTTACCTTCACGCCAACTGACAAGATTGACTACACAGGTGTAACCAGTACGGTGAACGTCACGGTTAACCCCGCAAGTGTGACCATCACGGCCTCAAGCCCCACAGTGACCTATGGAGCAGCGATTCCCACCATCACGCCTGGCTACAGCGCCTTCCAGAACAGCGAAACCAGCGCGGTTCTGACAACACCGCCGGTGTGCGTCACGGCTTACACGACCACCAGTGCGGCCGGCTCATCGCCATCCACAAGCTGCTCGGGCGCGGCGGCTGCAAACTACACCTTTAGCTATGTCAACGGAACTGTGACGGTCAGCCAGGCTTCCCAGACCATTAACTTTACGGCGCCAGCCACTCCGGTGACCTACGGTGCGTCGGCCATTACGCTCTCGGCGACGGCAACTTCAGGCCTGGCAGTAAGCTTCGGCGTCAGCGGCCAATGCTCTGTCCTGGGCAGCACGCTGTCATTTACAGGCGCAGGCAATTGCCAGGTCACGGCCAGCCAAACCGGCAACACCAACTACACGGCGGCGACGCCGGTTCCGCAAAACGTGGTGATTCAGCAGGCCTCGGTAACCATCACGGCATCGAGCCCGTCCCTGAATTATGGGTCGGCAGTTCCCACCATTGCCGCCGGCTACAGCGCATTCCAGAACAGCGAAACCAGCGCGGTTCTGACAACACCGCCGGTGTGCGTCACGGCTTACACCACAACCAGTCCCGTGGGGTCGTCACCATCCACAAGCTGCTCCGGTGCGGCGGCCGCGAACTATACCTTTAGCTATGTCAACGGTACAGTGACGGTCAGCCAGACTTCGCAGACCATCAACTTTACAGCTCCGGCAACTCCAGTAACTTACGGAGCATCGGCGGTTTCGCTCTCGGCATCGGCGACCTCCGGTCTGGCCGTTAGCTTTGGGACCTCCGGCCCCTGCTCGGTGTCCAGCGGCATGCTATCGTTCACCGGTGCGGGTGCATGCCAGGTCACGGCCAGCCAGTCAGGGAACACCAACTACACGGCGGCGACGCCGGTTCCGCAAAGCATCTTGATCCAACAGGCATCGGTAATCATCACGGCATCGAGCCCGACAGTAAGCTATGGAGCGGCAGTTCCCACCATCACGCCAGGCTACAGCGCATTCCAGAACAGTCAAACAAGCAGCGTTCTGACCGCAGGGCCGGTATGCGTCACGGCGTACACCACAGCCAGCAACGCGGGCTCGTCGCCTTCAACGAGCTGCTCCGGCGCAGCGGCATCCAACTACACCTTCACCTACGCTTCAGGGAATGTCACAGTTAACCCCGCGCCGCAAACCATCAACTTCACACAGCCGGCGTCGCCTCTTGTCTATCCTGTGGCGTCACCGATCGCGCTGGTTGCAATTGGCGGAAACTCGGGCAACCCGGTGACCTTCTCGGTGACCGGTCCGGGAACCCTGAGCGGGATCAACAACAGCACGCTCACCATTACCGGAGCAGGAAATGTGGTGGTGACGGCTAACCAGGCAGGCAACGCAAACTACCAGGCGGCCACATCGGTCTCATACACCATTGTCGTAAGCCAAGTGGCGGGGACTGTGAACAAGCCGACCATTACCCCTGGAGGCGGAGCCGCGATTTACTCCTCGTCGACCTCGGTGACGGTGACCATGGCAACGACCACGGCCGGAGCGACTATCTACTACACGACCGACGGCAGTACCCCGAGCGCAACCCACGGAACGGTTTACACCGCGCCGTTTGTCATTCCTCAAACCGCAGGAGCACAAGTGATCAAGGTGCAAGCCATGGCCGCCGCACCGGGTCTGACCCCGAGCGCGGTAGTGACGGCCAACTACCATATCACGGCAAACTAGGCAGGGGCGCAGGGGCCGGCATGTGTTGCTGGCCCCTCGTCCTCTTCGCAGAACTCTTGCGGCTGGAAGGCTACGAGGGTTTCAAACGATCCCAGGGAAAAGTTTGGGAGTGGAATTTCAAGTTGTGGAGGCAGGATCATGAAAATGAAGGTTGAAGCTCTTTCGGTGTTCTTTCTTGGCATGATCTGTGCGAATACGGCCCTGGCCCAAGCGGGCCAATGGTACAGCAACGTGGGCCCAGGCTCCTACGGAAACGGGCCAAGTCTTGGCTTTGAGATCGACGGAGCTTCCGGTTACTCGGTGACAGATTCATTCACCATGACAGGGGCCACAAACAATCTCTACGGCGCTTCTTTTGTAGAAGAGGTGTCTACCGGAGATACCCCAACGAGCGTGAGCTGGGCGATTACTACGGCCGCGTTTGACGGGACCGTTGAAGCATCGGGGACGGATGCAAGCCTGACAGGCTCGTATATCGGCTCGGCCTACGGAACCTTCGCCATTTACCAGGAATCGATCTCGATTCCGTTGCTGCCGCTCGGACCCGGGACTTACTGGCTGCAACTGGACAATGCGACAACGGCGCAGAGCGGTCAAGCCTTCTGGGATGAGAGCGACGGTCCCTCGGCCGCAGTGGAGAACTATTACGGGGTCTACTACGCGTCGACAGCGGATCCCACCTATAACATGACCGGCTCGGAGACCTTCAAAATTCAGGTGCCCGAGGGCGGAGCGGGGGCGCTGTATCTTCTGCTGGGTGGGGTCTCCTGCCTGGCCGCGATGTTCTTCCGTGCCCGTAACCACTCTGCCGCATAAGAAACTGGCGGCCGGATGTGAATGTTTCTTTGCGATGGCCCTCCGCTCTCGCAGCAAACGCAGGACTGGCGAGCTGGCCTGATTCGGCCCGACCTGAGGCATACTATTCCTGCCTCAAGATCTCCACACTCTCACGAAGCACAGCCACCTGCTTCTCCAGATTGTCCGCCATGTTGCGCACTTCATCCAGAATCTTCCCGCTGTTTGACTGGATGGTCTCAGTCCATGTCTTCATGCTTGCCAAACGAGCAACTCGCGTATCACTTTTGGGAACAACGCGGCTACCAGCATTGATACGCGGTACAAGATTGGCTAGCTGCCTGTGGTGCAAGTCCTGATACCTTCGCACAAGATTTGGGCGCCATCCACAGGAGTGATTCTTAAAATCAGGTCATGGCGATGGGAACACGCAA
>Ga0302278_10000198_pt1 | contig 76774 bp, 74 predicted proteins | sample III_Bog_N3_2_FD_194543 | JGI IMG/M metagenome (GOLD analysis project Ga0302278, IMG submission 194543) | Peat permafrost microbial communities from Stordalen Mire near Abisko, Sweden - III_Bog_N3_2 | ecosystem: Environmental > Terrestrial > Soil > Wetlands > Peat | place: Sweden: Abisko...
TCAAGGCTGCCCTCAGACGCCGGGCGGGCGCATCCGCCCCCTTGGCTTCGCGTCCATGAGGACGCGGGGCCGCCGTCGCGGCCCGATACCGGCGATGTGTCAGTATCAGGGCTCGCCGGTATCATACCATCGAGCCTTGATGTTGACTCATCAAGGCTGCCCTCAGACGCCGGGCGGGCGCATCCGCCCCCTTGGCTTCGCGTCCATGAGGACGCGGGGCCGCCGTCGCGGCCCGATACCGGCGATGTGTCAGTATCAGGGCTCGCCGGTATCATACATCGAGCCTTGATGTTGACTCATCAAGGCTGCCCTCAGACGCCGGGCGGGCGCATCCGCGCCCCCCTAGAGTCACACGGCGGCCCGAGGACCGGCAATGTGTTATTGTTATGGGCCGCCTACACCATGATCGATGGGGCCGATGATCTTGCGTCATCAGCGGGCTTTCCGTTAGCGTGCTGTTCGTGAGTCGCACGCCTCCTCCTGTCCCAGGAATGCAGGCGGCCTGTAGCGGAAGGTCTTCGCCGATGCGCGCGATCATGGTCATCGTGGCTATTCTTCTTCTGCCGGCCTCGGGCTATGCCCAATCGCGTCCGGCCCCTGACACCCCAGGAGAACCCCGCATTGCCGACCCCCCAGCCCAGCCCCAACCGGCCCTCCAAATGGTCGATGCCCTGCGAGTCCTCGCCGTAACCTCGGGCGTTATTGGGGGATTTGTGGCGGCAGATATCATCAGCGGCGGCTTGCTGACCGGACCTTTGCTCCGTGGATTGAGTGCGGTCACCAGAGTGGCGCGCACAGCGCCGAGCCTCTTGGAATTACGCCCGGTCATGGCCACCAACGTTGAACGCCCGGCCCTGACGGAACCCGCCAACCTTCGTCACGTGCTTGGCCGATCCTTATCCCCATCCTCCGTTCCGGCATCTGTCGGACGCTTGTAGATCGGCGCGCGACTGATTGACGGTATCGATTCCCGGTCTCTTCTTCCTGTGGGGATAGTGTATAAGGTGCCATTCCGGCGTCAGGTGGCCTCTTTGGCCCTTTTTGGACCAGGCTGCTGTTCTTTGCCGTGTCGAGAGGAGTTCCCAGCGATGCGAGTCCGTTATGTTAGCCTGATTGCCGCCGTCATTGCCCTATCCCCCATGACCGGCTTTGCCCAGACCGAGCCCGTAGCCCCCGCCGACTCCGCAACGGCGTCTGCCCCGGACGTTGAAAATGTGTCGCCTTTGGCGGTGACGCTCGGCGTCATCGGCGTCGCCGTCGTGGCCGATGTGGTCAGTGGCGGCGCCCTCTCTGGCCCCTTGCTCCGGGCCGTGGGGCTTGAAAGCAGTGCCATCGCCAGCACAGCAGCACCAGCCGCAACGATCGCGACGCCCACGGCTACAGCCACGGTCGCGGCCCCGACGATTGCCCCCATTGCGGCACCGACAGCAGTGACGGCGCCAGCGGTTGCAGCGCCGGCCATCACGTCCCCGACCCTCGCCGCAGCGGCTCCGCTCACCCGGCCCTGGTGGCGTTTTTGGTAGAACCGGAGCCGTCTGATACCGGCGAACTATAACAATGACACACTGCCGGTATCGGGCCGCGACGACGGCCCCGCGCGCCCATGCGCGCGAAGCCAAGGGCGCGGATGCGCCCGCCCGGCGTCTGAGGGCAGCCTTGATGAGTCAACATCAAGGCTCGAGGGTATGAGCTGATGGTCTCTGCGAATCGCATGGCTGAATTAAGGCCCGCCCGTTTACGGCAACGGGTCTGCGACTCTATCGGTTATAGCCTTTTTGTTGCAGAGACCATCATAATACTCGCCTAAGATGCCTAAAGAGCCGAGTCCGGCCCCCTTTGTCCTGCTTGTTTTCGTTACAGCTCGCTTGGGGCCCTTGATAACGGCGGCGGTTCTTAGGCTTCGGATGGACTACAGCTTGCGTCCTAGAAATCGCTCGGTTACTTTCGCGCCGTGGCCTCGTAGAAAAGTTGCTGGCCCCCCGATTTGGCCTAGCGGCCCGCCGATTACCGTGTGTCCGCTGACTCGTGAAGGAGCATGTCGATGTGGAAATTTTTGGCCGCCGTGATGGTTGCCCTTTTGCCTCTTTCTGCCTTTGCCCAGAATCAGCCTGCTCAACCGGCGGCTGAAGCGGACGCCAGCAGCGGCCTGGGTTCGACGCTTGCGGTTACGGCTGGTGTGGTCGGCGGTGTTGTTGTTGCCGACCTGTTGACGGGTGGCGGCCTGACCTATTCGGTGCTGTCTGCGGTTGGTCTGCGGGCGGCTCCGGCGGTGGCGGCGGCTTCTGCTGTCCCGGTGATGACTCCGGCCCTCATTGAAGCCCGTCAGGCTGGCGCCGTGCTGGGTGAGATGATCACCCCGGCCACTGAAGCTCGGGACTTGGCGGCTCGCCGCGACCTGGGCTTTGCGGCCATTCTGGCCGTTGGCGGTTTGGCTGGTGGTTGGCTGGTTAGCCACCTCACGCAATAATCGCGTGTTCTTGCGCCGGCCCACGTCCCGAGGACGTGGGCCCGGTGTAAAGGGGCGAGAGCCTCTTTCTAAAACGCCGGCCCTTATTGGGACGGCGTTTTTTATGTGATCAAGCTTCGAAACCAACGCCCTCCCCTAACAGCGTAAAAGCTTCACCATCCTGGCGGTGGATCCCATATGATCGGCCTCCCAGACCCCATCGCTGTTATCAGATTCCCATGGATGCGACGTCCTCTCCTCACCCGAACGCGAATCGCGGCCTAGCCACCGCCGCTCCTGAGTTCCGCCTCCGCCCTCAGAATCAAGAGGCCGAGCAAGCGCTATTGGGCGCTCTTTTGCTCAATAACCGGGCCTATGAAAAAGTCAGCGAGTTTCTTAAAAAAGAGCATTTTATCAACCAAGCCCATGGACGCATTTTTGAAGCCATCACCAATTTCATCGAACGGGGCCAAGAAGCCGATCCCATCACGCTGAAAGCTTATTTCGACAATGACGCCGATTTAGCAGCCATCGGCGGCGGCGCTTACCTAGCCGAGCTTTCCGCCAGTGTTGTTACGATCATCAACGCTGAAGATTATGGTCGAGCCATTCATGAACATTACCTGCGCCGTCAGATCATCGATATCGGCGAGGATATGGTCAACGGGGCCTATCGTCATGATCTGGATGTAACGCCGCAGGATCAGATCGAAATCGCCGAGCGTCAACTGTTTGACTTAGCCAACCAAGGTGATGTTCGGGGCGGCTTTGTCCCCTTTGTCCGCAGCATGGAAGCGGCAATAGCCACAGCGGAGGCTGCCTACCAACGGCAAAGCCGCGTGACCGGCGTCACCTCTGGTTTGCACGACTTAGATCGTAAGCTAGGTGGCCTTCACAAATCCGATCTGATCATCCTCGCAGGCCGCCCCTCGATGGGAAAAACCGCGCTTGCGACCAACATTGCGGTCAGTGCCGCAAAAGAGTTCATGCACAGCCAAGGAAAAGATGGAGCCGTGGTTGGCGTCTTTTCCTTGGAAATGTCTGCTGAACAATTGGCTGCTCGGGTCTTGGCCGATGAAACAAAGATACCCAGCGACAAAATTAGACGCGGTGAAGTGCGCGATACCGACTTTCAAACCTTCGTTAAAGCCTCCCATGCCCTTGGTCGACTGCCACTTTATATCGATGACACGCCGGCCATTACGGTTGGAATGCTGAGAACACGGGCACGGCGGCTCAAGCGAACCAATAATCTTGGCATGATCGTGATCGACTATTTGCAATTGATGCGGGGCAGCGGCAGCGGCAGACAGGAAAACCGCGTTCAGGAAATCTCAGAAATTACGCGGGGCCTCAAGGCAGTGGCCAAGGAACTGGAAGTGCCGGTTTTGGCCCTGTCCCAGCTCAGTCGTGCCGTGGAAGCGCGCGAGGATAAGCGGCCCCAATTGTCCGACCTTCGGGAATCCGGCTCCATCGAGCAAGATGCCGACGTGGTGATGTTCGTTTATCGCGAGCAATATTATCTAGAGCGAGCCGAGCCGGTCCGGCGCCCTGACGAAACCGAGGAAAAGGCTAACGAGCGCCATGACCGCTGGAAGCAGCGGTGCGAGGAGGTGCATAACGTCGGCGAATGTATCATCGCCAAACAGCGGCACGGCCCGATCGGCACCGTCCATTTGCACTTTGACGGCCAATTTACAAAGTTCTCGAACCTTGAATCCAAGCACCCCGCCCTTGAGGAATGATCCTCTCGCCCGATCCAGCGCGGCCGTCCTGACCATCGATCTGGAAGCAGTGGTGGCCAATTGGCGCTGTCTTCGGGACCGCGTCGCCCCCAGCGAATGCGCGGCAGTGGTCAAGGCCGATGCTTACGGTTTGGGCGCGCTCCAGGTTGCCCCGGCTCTGGCTGCCGCCGGATGTTCGACCTTTTTCGTCGCCCTACTTGACGAGGGGGTGGCCTTACGGACCTGCCTTCCCCCGCAGGCCAATATCATCGCCCTGCTAGGCGCCTTGCCAGGGTGCGAACTCGACCATGATCATCACCGGATCGTGCCGGTTCTCAACAGCCTGGACGATATCGACCGCTGGCGAGCCTTTGCCCGCACCACGGGGCGGGCCCAACCCGCCTGGATTCACCTGGACACCGGCATGAACCGACTCGGTCTAGGGAGCGACGAAATTCAAACCCTAGCCGAAACCCCTGAACGACTCACCGGGTTGGCGCTGCAAGGATGGATCAGTCACTTAGCCTGTGCCGACCATCCTGATCACCCCCTGTCAGCCGCGCAATTGGGGCGTTTTCACCAATCGCTGGCGCGCCTGCCTGCGGGACGACGAAGCCTTGCCGGGTCATCCGGACTCTGGCGATACCGGGCTTTTCACCTGGATTTGGTCCGACCGGGAGCCGCACTGTACGGGATCAACCCGACTCCGGAAGTCGCCAACCCGATGCATCCAGTGATTACCCTAAAGAGCCGCATCCTCCAGGTTCGTACCGTTGACACCGGCGCTACGGTTGGCTACGGTGCGGCCAGCGTGATCGCTCGTCCTAGTAGAATTGCGACCATCGCCGTTGGTTATGCCGACGGTGCGTTGCGCTCCTCGGCCTGTCGCGGACACGTATTCATAGATCGCCGACCGGCGCCGGTGGTGGGGCGGGTGTCCATGGATCTGATGACCATCGACGTAACCGACTTGCCGCCAGAAACGGTTCAGCCCGGCGGTTGGGCGGAACTCATCGGGCTCGACCGCAGCGTCGATGCTGCGGCTGCGGACGCTGGCACCATCGGTTACGAAATCCTGACCGGCCTGTCCCGACGTCATCATCGGGTGTGGCTGGCGCCCGCCACGGGGGACCAATGGACTTCCTAGCGGCAATTGGCCGCGCTTTTCTGATCTTCCTCGAGTCGACCGGCCGGATTGTGCTGTTCACCTTGCGAGCGATCTCCCATTGCGCGCGCCCCCCCCTCTATCTGGGCCTCATAGGCCGGCAGATGGTCGATATCGGCTATTATTCGCTGCCGGTTGTCGGCCTGACCGCCCTTTTCACCGGCATGGTCCTGGCCTTACAGAGCTACACTGGCTTTGCCCGGTTCCAGGCGGAAGGTTCCGTGGCCACGGTGGTGGTGCTGTCAATCTCCCGCGAGCTAGGGCCGGTGTTGGCCGGGCTGATGGTCGCGGGGCGCATTGGTGCCTCCATGGCCGCCGAAATCGGCACCATGCGGGTAACGGAGCAAATCGACGCGCTTTCCACCCTGTCCACCAATCCCATCAAATATTTGGTGGTTCCGCGCCTGATTGCCGGTTTGACCATGCTACCGCTGCTGGTGCTGGTGGCCGATATTATCGGCGTGTTCGGCGGCTTTTTGGTCGCAGTCTACCGGCTCAACTTCAATCCGGCTCTTTATTTGGCGAACACCTGGGAATTCCTTCAAGTCGTCGACGTGGTATCGGGCCTGGTCAAGGCGGCGGTCTTTGGCTTTTTCGTCGCCCTGATGGGGTGTTACCACGGCTACCACTCACGTGGCGGGGCCGAGGGCGTGGGCACGGCGACCACCAACGCGGTGGTTTCAGCTTCGATCTTGATCTTATTGAGCAATTATCTGATCACCGGCCTGTTCTTCTCCAAATGACCGATGATGTCTCGCCGATGCCGCTTTGCTGGGATGGGACTGATTTTTCGCAAGAAAGGCCTGCGGTATGATCCAAGGGGACACGGAACGCACGCATCTGCTCCGCCCTGGCGAAAAACTCCAGGAATACCGAATTGAGCGACTTCTAGGTCAAGGTGGGTTCGGCGTGACCTATCTGGCTCAAAATATGGAATTGGGACACTGGGTCGCTCTTAAAGAATACTTTCCCAGCTTGTTCGCCGTGCGCTCATCAAACCGAGAGGTCACGCCGAGGGATTCCTTTTGCGAAGATGAATTCACCGAGGGAAAAGAACGGTTTCTGAATGAAGCCCGGATTCTTAGTCAGTTTAACCATCCCTCGATTGTCCATGTCGAACGGTTCTTTGAGCGCTTCGGCACCGCCTATCTGGCCATGACCTATGTTGATGGCGAGAGTTTGGCCCGACGCTTGAAACGATGCCCGGCACCGTGGACATTCGCGGAGTTTACGTCCACTCTCTTGCCATTGCTGGATGGGCTGGAAGCGATCCATGCCGCCGATTTTTCGCACCGGGATATCACGCCCAACACCATCCAAATCGGAACCGATGGCGTGCCGGTGCTGGTCGATTTCGGAGCCGCTCGCCAAACCCTGGGGGGACGTTCGGGAGTCTTGATCAATTTGGTGACGCCCGGTTACGCCCCGTTGGAACAATACTGGAGACAGGGCGAACAAGGGCCCTGGTCGGACATTTATTCGCTGGCGGCGGTTTTCTATCGCTGCATTGCTGGTGCTGCTCCAGTGGATGCCCCTGCCCGTCATAAGAAAGACCCGCTGGTTCCGGCGGTGGAAATCGGGCGCGGCCTGTTCCCTCATGCCGTTCTAGAGGCCATTGATTGGGGGTTGACCGTGGATGAAGATAACCGTCCACGCAGCATCGCTGAATGGCGGCCCTTGCTGTCTGGCCAAAGCCCACGCTCGGAGATCATTCCTCTCCTCGATGCTCCGCCCTCCAAGGCCCCACCAGACACGCTCCCGGCGGAACCGAAGCAGGAAACTGGCCCGGACGCGCCCAACCATCCCGCCAAAATTGCCCTTCGTGGTGTAACCAAGCGCTTTGGCCCGAAGGTGGTTCTCAATGGAATTGATTTGTCGGTTGGCCGCTCGGAATCCTTGGTGGTCATCGGCGGCTCGGGCACCGGCAAGTCGGTGATGTTGAAATGTATCCTCGGCCTTCTGACCCCCGAATCCGGCTCAATCCAAGTGGACGGCGTGGAGACGGTGCATTACAACCGAGGCGATCGAGAGCAACTGCTTCGTAAGTTCGGCATGCTGTTTCAGGGGGCGGCGCTGTTTGACAGCCTGCGGGTCTGGGAAAATGTCGCCTTCGGGCTGATCCAGGGACAAGCCATGCCTCGCAAACAGGCCAAGGAGGTCGCCTTGGCCAAGCTAGCGGCGGTAGGGCTTGGCGCCGATGTCGCCGAATTGGCACCGGCTGAACTGTCGGGAGGCATGCAAAAACGGGTGGCCTTGGCCCGCGCCATCGCCACCGAGCCCGAGATCATCTTTTTTGACGAGCCCACGACGGGCCTTGACCCGATCATGGCCGACGTGATTAACGAACTGATCGTCAAATGCGTCAAAGAGCTGGGCATCACCGCCCTGTCCATTACCCACGACATGGCTTCGGCCCGCAAAATTGCCGACCATATCGCGATGATTTATCAGGGCCAGATTATTTGGTACGGCAACCGCGATGACGTGGAACACTCGGGGAACCCGTTTGTCGACCAATTCATCAATGGGCGTGGTGAAGGCCCGATCAAGATGCAGGTCCGGGCGTTGTAGAATTGGCCCTTCTTGGGCCGTGTTATAGCGGCGAGTATAGCCTACCGGCGAGTATAACGATGACACATTGCCGGTATCGGATCACGGCTGCGGCCTAATAGTGACAAAGAAAGAGGGGGTCGCAACCCCCTCTCCTTAGTCGTCGCAGTCCAGTCTTAGTACCGATAATGATCCGGCTTGAACGGCCCATCCACTGACACCGAGATATACTCGGCCTGTTTGTCAGTCAGCTTGGTCAGCTTGGCGCCAATCTTCTCCAGATGCAAATACGCAACTTTTTCGTCCAGGTGCTTGGGCAGCACATAGACCTTACGTTCGTAAGTAGCGGCGTTATTCCACAACTCGATCTGAGCCAACACCTGATTGGTGAAAGATGCGCTCATGACAAAGCTGGGATGGCCGGTGGCGCAGCCGAGATTGACCAAACGACCCTTGGCCAGCACGATTAGACGCTTACCATCGGGGAAAACAACTTCATCGACCTGCGGTTTAACTTCTTCCCACTTGTAATTCCGCAGGGAATCGATCTGAATTTCGCTGTCGAAGTGACCGATATTGCAGACGATGGCGCGATCCTTCATCTGCCGCATGTGATCCAGGGTGATCACGTCGACATTGCCGGTGGCCGTGACGAAAATATCGCCCAGCGCCGCCGCCTCGTTCATGGTGGTGACTTGATACCCTTCCATCGCCGCCTGAAGAGCATTGATCGGATCGATTTCCGTCACCATCACGCGGGCGCCTTGGCTGCGCAGGCTCGCGGCAGACCCCTTGCCCACGTCGCCATAGCCGCACACCACCGCGACCTTGCCGGCCATCATCACATCGGTTGCGCGCTTGATGCCATCAACCAAGCTCTCGCGACACCCGTAGAGGTTATCGAACTTGGACTTAGTGACGCTATCGTTGACGTTGATCGCTGGCACCAGCAGCCGCCCAGCCTTCATCATCTCGTACAGACGATGAACCCCGGTGGTGGTCTCTTCAGAGATGCCGCGCACGTCCTTCAGCATCTCGGGGTATTTGTCGTGCATGATCTGGGTCACGTCGCCGCCGTCGTCCAACACCATGTTGGGCGTCCAGCCATCGGGACCGCGCAAAGTCTGCTCGATGCACCACCAGAACTCCTCCTCGGTCTCGCCCTTCCAGGCAAAGACCGGAACGCCGACAGCGGCCACCGCCGAAGCGGCATGATCCTGGGTAGAGAAGATATTGCAGGACGACCAACGAACAGTGGCGCCAAGATCAATCAAAGTCTCGATCAGCACCGCCGTCTGAATGGTCATGTGCAGGCAGCCGACAATCCGGGCTCCCCGAAGCGGCTTCTGCTCGCCGTACTCCGCGCGCAACGCCATCAGGCCCGGCATCTCGGTTTCAGCGATCGCGATTTCCTTGCGGCCCCAATCGGCCAGCGAGATGTCCTTAACCTTGTAGTCGTTGAACCCAGCCGTTGCGGTGGCGGCAGGCATGAGCATTCTCCTGAAAACGTGACGTGAACGGTCGAACAGCGAGGTCACGGCCACAGCAGAGGCCGCCAAGCGCACAGCTCCTCGCCTGTTCAAGGGGGATCTAGCAGTGCCATCCCCATGACGCAAGCATAAAGATAGCTTTATGTTTGTCGGTTTAAGCATGGCAGGCGGAACTGTTGCCCTGGTCTTTCCCGGCGCGATATGGTCGAATCACTCGAGACTGGCGCGCCATAACAACGACACACTGTCAGTATCGGGTACGGACGCGCCCGCCCGGCGTCCGAGGACAGCTTTAGTGTGAACATCAAGGCTCGATAAGATGACGGGTCGAAAAGGAGAAACAACACCGGCCCGCAAGCGGGTTTTCGACCGCCGCGTGCTGTATCCGGGTGACGTCCTAATTCGGGAAAAAGATTATGGTGATTCTGCATATTATATTCAGAATGGCCAGGTCGGTGTTTACAAGCGGGTCGGCGAGGACGAGGTTTTGATCACGGTGTTGCCCGGCAATTCTATTGTCGGTGAAATGGCGTTGATTGACGATGGCCGGCGCTCGGCGACGGTGCGCTGCCTGGAAACAGCGACCGTGGTGGTCATCAACCGTGACACCTTTGAACGAAAACTCGGTCGGCTGGATCCGTTCGTGCGGGCGCTGCTGGAAATGTTTTCCCAGAAACTCCGTCGCCTCAATGACGATTACTGTGACGCCGAACGGAAACTTCAATGGTTGTTGCGCCAAACCGGCCTGCCGCCACAACAGTCTGGTTCACGGTGGCGGCGTGACCGGGTTCCGCCAACCCTTGCGAAAACGCCACCGCCCAAACCGCAGTCCCTCCCATCATCCCTAGAGGCCGAGGTCGAAGCCGCCCTGCCCGAATTGAGCCCGGAAGCCATCGATCGATTTGATCGGCTGAAAATTGAATTGGCGCTGCTCTATCACCCCGACTGCACAGGGCACCGCACCGACGAACCCCTCAAACGGGGAGACGTCTTCCGCGAGGTCTGGGCCATTCTTCAGAAAATCGAGGAGGAATACCGCGCCACCCCCTGAACCTCAGCCCGGCTGCCATCAGCCGGCTCCGGCTCACTTCTTGGTCGCGTCGGCCAAGCCCTTCCCAGGACGATTGAAACCAGTGTTCAACGCATGAAGCAAACCCGTAGCCAATTTCCGGGACGGATCCGCCGCCAGCGCCGGAGGAGGCTGCGGCGGCGACGGTGACGGCGCCGGCTTTGGGACCACCATTTGCCCAGTTCGAGTACAAAAAACCGTTGCGGCATCCTCGGCATTGGCGCGAATGCGCCGCCGGGTTTCGCCATCTATGGCATTGAAAGCCGCAGCCGCCTGGGAAAAGGACTGCGGCGACGGGGTATCCAACAAGTGACGCAGGCTGCTCGCCGCCTGCTTGAGTGCGTGGCCATCCGGTCGAAACTCTCTCGTCACGGCATCCACCAGAAGCCTGATAGCGCGCCGCATCTCTTTGTTATCAATTTGTTCCTGGAGCGGAGGCGTCACGTTTTCCACGAACTGGCTCCCCATCGTCACTGCCCGTTCGTCATCATACGATGCACTCTAAACCCGAAGCAATATGACATAAAGCGGCACAGTCCTTATTTGACGAGTTGGAGACAGACCAAAAATGCAAGCGTTGCCAATTCGCCACTCTCCTGGAAGCTCTTGGAATTCGAGACGAGTGAGACGCATTTTTGTATAAAGTTCTCCCATTGATTTATTTCCACTGGATTAAGGGGTAAGGGACGCGCAGAAAAGTCACGAAATCGCCAAACCTCTTCCGGCCAGCCCAACCCGGATCATACGCCCTTGCGAAACCAACATCCCCAAACATCCATAAAAAACGAGCCTAATGACCCTCCCTTGGAGTATGAGAATCAAAATGCGAGTTCCAGGGGAGAATGGACTGGTGCGGCTACGGGCCTGAAAGCCCTGTTTGCCGGTTCCGATCCACAACCCTTACCATTTATTCAGGATCTTACCGCCAACAGGGAATCATGAGAGACCCGACTGGATCAGGCCGGCGTGGCACCACAGCTCAAAGCCGTCTCTCTCAAGAGCAGGCCCTAGAGATTGTGCGCAAGCATGAAATGCTTTACTCGGGACGAGTGGGCGGTGCCCGCGCAGTTTTTTCTTTTTGCGATCTCTCTGGCCTTAATCTCTCTGGACACAATCTATCGGACGCCGATTTTACCGGAGCCCTGCTAGCGGATTGCAACCTATCCGGGGCCAAGTTGGATCGTGCCGTGTTTTTCTGTGCCGACTTGCGCCGCGCCAACATGGCGCGAGCCTGTCTGCGCCGTTCCGACCTGCGCGGCGCCTGTTTACGCGGTGCCTTTATGGTGGGGGCCGATCTGTTCGAGGCCGATCTTCGTGAAGGGGTGATCGCCGAGAAGGATCAACGCGGAAATCTAAACTTCTTGCGGCACGAGTTGCGCCCCGCCGAAATGCAAACCGTGGTTCTGGCGAATGCCAATCTGGAACGAGCCCGGATGAACGGCATCATCGCGATCCAAGCCGATTTTACCGACGCGGTGATGCGCGGCTGTAAATTGGTTCGGGCCAATTTGCGCCAGTGCAAGATGGTCGGCGCCAACCTGGAGGGAGCCGATCTGTCCGGTTCGGACATGAAGGGCGCCAACCTTCAAGGCGCGGTGCTGGTCGGAACCGATATGACCATGGCGAACACCGACGGCGTGGATACCACGGGCTGTTTGACCGACGCCCCAGCGGGCACCCCTCTCAGCGCCCTCAAGGAACCCATCGAGTTTCTCTTATCACAGCACATGCTGTGGGTGGAAACCAGTGGTGCCAGTGGCAAACCACTCGACCTTTCCGGGGTAGACCTCCGACCCCTGAAAGATTTGGCCAGTGCCAACCTCACTGCCCTTAAAGCCCACAACGTGGTGATGTACGGAATGGAGCTGCCGGGCATTCAACTTCAGGGCGCCCAACTTCAGGGAGCAGATCTACGTGCGACCCGCTTAGTCGGCAGCGACCTACGCGGCGTCAACCTAAAAAACGCCAAGCTTAACAACGCGGATCTGCGAGATTGCAATCTCGGGCCGCTCTTACTGAGCAGCGACCGCATTCTGCCCGCTCAACTCCAGGGCGCAACCATCCGCTACGCAGATTTACGCGGCGCCGATTTGCTGCGAACCAATTTTTCCGGAGCCGATCTGTCTTATTCGACCCTGATCGGCACCAAACTGCGCTCCACTGACTTTACGAACTGCACACTCGACACCACGTTGTTCTCCCAAGGGTCTTTGCGGGATGCGCTCTCCGCCGGCTGTAAGGGCTTGCCCGTCTGAGCATCCCCCATCTGAACAATCATCGAGCGATTGCCCGACTGGAACGCGAATGGAGCCTTGACATGGCCGAGAAGCGCCGTAGAGTCGGCCCTCCCGTAAGACTCGGGTCAGGTTGAAAAATATGTCGTTTGCCGTGCCGCCTCTTGAAACCTCTCCCGCCCCCGTCGTCATCACGCTGCCGGATGGGTCCGAACGTCGTTTTCCCGGTCCCGTGACCGGCGCCGACGTAGCGGCCAGCATTGGCAAGCGGTTGGCCCAGGATGCCCTAGCCGTCCGCGTTGATGGTCGGTTGAGCGATCTTGCCACCGTGATCACCGGCAACGCCCGGTTAGAGGTCGTAACCCGAAGCGACCCCGACGCCTTGGAACTGATTCGCCACGACGCCGCCCATGTGATGGCCGAGGCCGTGCAATCGCTATTTCCCGGAACCCAGGTGACCATCGGGCCGTCGATCGCCAACGGCTTCTATTACGACTTTGCCCGGCCCGAGCCCTTTACTCTGGACGATCTGGAGCGGATCGAAGCCGGGATGCGCGAGATTATCGCCGCCGACCGCCCCTTCGTCCGGGAAGAATGGCCCCGCGACCAAGCCATCGCTTTTTTCCAGGACAAAGGCGAAGCCTATAAGGCTGAAATCATCACCAGCCTGCCGAGCGATCAGGCGATTTCGATTTACCGTCAGGGCGACTGGCTTGACCTGTGTCGCGGCCCTCACCTGCCCTCCACTGGGCGAGTCGGAACGGCCTTCAAATTAATGAAGCTGGCCGGAGCCTATTGGCGCGGTGATCACCGCAACGAGATGTTGCACCGGATTTATGGGACCGCTTGGCGCGACGATAAAGAATTAAAGGCCCATCTCACCCAGCTTGAAGAGGCCGAGAAGCGCGATCATCGCCGGCTCGGTCGCGAAATGGGGCTGTTCCATCTTCAAGAAGAAGCCGCCGGTAGCGTGTTCTGGCATCACAAGGGTTGGGCCTTGTGGCGAGTTCTGGAGACCTATATCCGGGCGCGGTTGGCCGATCACGGCTATGTCGAAGTTCGGACGCCCCAGCTTATTGATCGGGTGTTGTGGGAACAGTCCGGCCATTGGGAGAAATTCCGGGCTGGGATGTTTACCGCGCTGGCCGATGAAGACAAAATTTTGGCTCTCAAGCCCATGAATTGTCCCGGCCACGTCCAAATTTATCGGCAGGGCATCAAGAGTTATCGCGACCTGCCACTGCGTCTGGCTGAGTTCGGCGCCTGCCATCGCAACGAACCTTCGGGAGCGTTGCACGGAATCATGCGGGTTCGAGCTTTTACCCAGGATGACGCGCATATTTTCTGTACCGAGGATCAGATTACTGCGGAAAGTGTGGCGTTCTGCCGATTGTTGGACAGCGTCTACCGGGATCTCGGCTTTACCGAAGTCAGCGTCAAATTTTCGGATCGTCCGACGGTGCGGGCCGGTTCGGACGAAGTTTGGGACCGGGCCGAAGCCGCATTAAAGGCGGCCGTCACTGCCGCCGGCCTGCCCTATCACCTAAATCCCGGAGAAGGCGCGTTCTACGGCCCCAAAATCGAGTTCGTCTTACGCGACGCCATTGGTCGGGATTGGCAGTGCGGCACGCTTCAAGTTGACTATGTGCTGCCGGAACGCCTGGACGCCTCTTATGTCGGCGAAGATGGTGCTCGGCATCGCCCGGTTATGCTCCACCGGGCCATTTTAGGCTCGATGGAACGCTTCATCGGAGTATTGATCGAGCATTACGCCGGTCGATTCCCGCTCTGGCTAGCGCCGGTTCAGGTGGTGGTTGCCACCATCACCAACGATGCCGACTCTTACGCCGCCGACGTGGCCGCAGCGTTCAAGCAAGCCGGGTTGCGAGTCGCGACAGATACGCGCAACGAGAAAATTAACCTCAAGGTTCGGGAGCATAGCCTACAGAAAATACCCGTTCTGGTTGTGGTCGGCAATCGTGAAGCCGAAAGCCGGTCGGTGGCGTTGCGTCGCTTGGGCGGCAAAGACCAAGAGGTGCTTGCCCTGGACGCGGCAATCAATAAACTACGCGATGAGGCACGATCCCCGGCAGGGGATCGGGCGGCGGCAGTTCCGTTCTGAGGACTATACTGATGATGGTCCTCGCAACCCAACGAGGGAGACGTTTCCATAGCCAGACTACCGAGTGAAGCCCAACCGACCCGCGACGGCCCCCGGGTCAATCGGGAAATCAATGTCCGGAGCGTCCGTCTGGTCGATGCCCAGGGCGAGATGGTGGGGATCGTCATGATCCGCGATGCCTTGATCGCCGCCGAGGAGGCTGGATTGGATCTGGTCGAGGTCGCGCCCAACGCCGACCCGCCGGTCTGTAAGATTCTCGATTACGGCAAGTATAAATACGAGGCCCAGAAAAAAGCCAACGAAGCGCGCAAAAAGCAGAAGATCATCGAAGTCAAAGAAATCAAGATGCGACCCAACATCGATGATAATGACTACGAGGTCAAAATGCGCAGCGCGCGCCGGTTCATCGAGGAGGGCGACAAGGTTAAAGTGACCATGCGCTTCCGTGGCCGCGAAATGGCGCACCAGGACTTGGGCATGAATGTGCTGGTCCGGGTTCGCGATGAGCTGGAAGCGGTGGCTAAGGTCGAGCAGATGCCCAAGGTCGAAGGCCGGCAGATGATTATGGTGTTGGCGCCAAAATAGCGACCAGCCTCCCGCCCAACCGTCCAGCCGGGAATTGCCGCTTTCCCGGCTGGAGTGGCCTGCTGTGGCGGGGGTGGTCAGTTTTTCCAGGCCATGGGGTGCCCTGGGAACGCGGGCATCCCTGCCCGCTTTTTTTTGTCCGAGCCCAACGCCGTTCAAAGACCCGCGCGAGCCTTGATCCTTGATGTTGACTCATCAAGGCTGCCCTCAGACGCCGGGCGGGCGCATCCGCGCCCTTGGCTTCGCGCGCATGGGCGCGCGGGGCCGTCGTCGCGGCCCGATACCGGCAGTGTGTCATCGTTATAGCTCGCCGGTATGACTCATGGAATTGGGGGCTGGGGCAGTGGCAAGATCAAGGGCAGCGGAAAGCCCAACGAGATGGCCTTGCGCAGGCCGTTAAACACCATCAAGGATGAACAATTCCTCTGGATGAGCGAAGTAACCAAGACCGCACCACAACAAGCCATCAAGAACCTGGGAACGGCGTTCAAAAACGTCTTCGAGGGACGGGCTAAGTTTCCGTCGTTTAAGAAGAAGGGTGTACACGACAGCTTTCGGGCCGATAATGGCCCTTTTGCCGGTGATCGGTTGGGTGCGAATGCGCGAGCCGCTGCGCTTTGCCGGTCAAGTCAAGACGGCGGTGGTGTCGCGCACCGCCGATCGGCGGCGAATGTCTCGCTCGCCGTCTCGCAAGACCAAAGGATCGAGCAATCGGCGCAAGGCTAGGATACAAATAGCCCGATTCCACGCCCGCATCGGCACGATCCGCAAGGATGTCACGCACAAAGCGACCACAAAAACCACGGCGTCATCGGGTAGGTTTCGGAGAACGGTCTCTTGGTGCTTGACCCAAACCTCAAAAGCGGGTTTCGATGATCGCGGAAGCTCGTCACGGCGGAAGGTCCAAAACCCATGCAGTCGTATTTCCTGGTGGCCGTTGGTGGCGCTTTAGGTAGCATGGTTCGGCATTGGCTTTCCGTGACCTTCCATGAATTCGATATTGATATGTTTCCATTCGAGATGATGCCTGCTAGTTTCCCTTGGGCAACATTAGCAATTAATATCAGCGGTTCATTGCTGATTGGTTTTGTTGCTAATTTACCTGTTGATTATATTAGCCGTGATACTCGATTATTCTTCATGACTGGGGTGCTTGGTGGCTACACAACATTCTCATCTTTTAGCCTTCAGCAGCTGGATATGTTTATGGAAGGAGATGTGGCTTTGGGCCTGTTATACATCTTTTTCTCAGTTGTCATTGGTCTCTTTGCTGTAGCTTTGGGTTATCTCGTCGCTGGATGGCTCTATTAATGACCTTGTTGATATTATACCATCAAGTCTTGATGTTAATCGATCAAGTCTGCCCTCAGACGCCGGACCGGCGCGGCCTGATACCGGCGGTGTGTCGGTATGCCTCCCTATACCGACGAGTCTTGATCCTGCTGGTGGGCTGGGTGTGGGTCTTAGCGGCGACGCCGAGTTGGGCTGTGCTGCCGGACGAGGTGATAGCCAACCCGACCCTAGAAGCCCGCGCTCGAGAGATCAGCCAGGAGCTGCGGTGTCTGGTCTGCCAGAACCAGTCCATCGATGACAGTAACGCCGATCTGGCCCGCAGCCTGCGTCTGTTGGTGCGCGAACGCCTCAAGGCTGGCGACAGTGACACGGCGGTCGTGGCCTATCTCACCGCACGCTATGGCGATTTCATCCGATTGCGCCCACCGTTCCAACCAAACACTTGGCTGTTATGGCTGACGCCACCCATGATACTGGCGACTGGGGCCGCTGGCATCGTCTGGCGGCTGCGTAACCGTCGAACCGCTGCGGCCAGACTGCACGAATCGCTTCAAACGCCCCCCCTCACTCCCGATGAGCAGGAGCGCCTACGCTGGGTGCTCGACGACCATGGCGGCGCGTAGATGGTGGCGCACAGGATGACATCATGACCCTGTTTTGGCTGGTGGCGGCAAGTCTCACAGCGATCACCGTGGCTGCACTGGTCTGGCCGCTCTGGCGGCGACCAACCCCCTTTCCTGACCGCTCCGCCCATGACCTGGAGGTCTACCGGGACCAGTTGAGCGAATTAGAACGTGACCTTGAACGTGGCCTGATTGATGCCGGTCAGGCCGACACTGCCCGTACCGAAATCAGCCGCCGCATTCTGGCTATTGCTCCGCCGCCATCCACCCCGCCCACCTCTTCCGATCCCGCACCGCCGCCCCCAACCAGGAAGCGCCGGGTTGCGCTGGCGCTGTTGGTTCTGGTTCCTCTGACCGCCTGGAGCCTGTATCTGGCCGTCGGTCGGCCAGACCTACCGGCTCAACCACGAGCCGCCCGTTCCAACCCGCCCCTTGCGGACGGCATGCCCGCCAATATCGTCGAAGCCGTCTCGAAATTGGCCGAGCGGCTGAAGCGGGAGCCCGCCGACCTGGAAGGTTGGGCGCTGCTGGGCCAATCCCTCACCAAGCTCAACCGCCCAACCGAAGCCGTTGAGGCTTGGCGTCACGCCTTAGCCCTGTCCAAAGACGATTCCGATCTTCAGAGAAGCCTCGCCAACGCCTTGATCAATGCCAACCAAGGCCTCGTCCTGGACGAAGCGCGCCAATTGTTCGAAGCCGTGTTGGCTCAACATCCCGGTGATCCCCAAGCCAGCTATTTTCTGGCCTTGGGTCGGGCCCAGGGCGGTGATTTCCGGGGTGCGCTGGATCGTTGGACCGCTCTGGCTGCGGCCAGCCCGGCCAATGCGCCTTGGCTCCCCATGGTTCATCGGGCCATCGCGGATATGGCCACCCGCTTTGGGCTTGACCCGGTCAAAGCCATTCCTCCGTCGCTCCCGCCCCAATCCCAACCCGACGAGGCTACTCCGACTTCTCCAGCCGCCTCGGGGCCTTCGTCAGCCGCCGCCGCCGCTATGCCGACCGATCCCGAGGAGCGCGCCCGAATGATTCGCTCCATGGTCGATCGTCTGGCAGCCCGCTTGGCCACCTCTCCCAACGACATTGCCGGATGGTTACGGCTAGCGCGTGCTTATCAAGTCCTGAAAGAAACCGATCATCAACTCGACGCTATCAGCCACGCCCTCGCCCAAGCGCCCGATCGCCCTGATATTCTGGTGGCTTATGCCGAAGCCTTAATGGCCAAAACGCCATCGGCCCCAGGAGCCCGCTTGCCCCCGGATGCTGTAAAGGCGCTCAAGGCGGCGCTGGGCGTGGCTGCCGACACGCCCGAAGCCTTGTGGTTCCTGGGAATCGATGCCGCCGCTGCGGGCCAGCCAACGGCAGCCCGCGCGTTGTGGCAACGACTGCTGGCTGAATTGGACCCTTCCTCACCCGATTACACCGAGGTCAAGACGCGACTCGATGGCCTTCAGTAATACGATAAACACCGCAATCACCGCCCACCCCTATTGGCTGGCCGGCGGTCTGATCCTAGCCGCCGTGCTGATCCGGTTTCTGATAAAATGCCTGGTGGATTTTCTGCGCCCACGCCAACCCGGCTCACGCAGAGAGCGTTACTATGCGTATCTGCACTCGGACACCTGGAAACGGTTGCGACGGGAAGCCCTGGAGCGGGATGGTCGACGCTGCCGGTTGTGCAACGCCAACACCAATCTCCACGTCCACCACCGCTATTATCCCGAGGTTCTTGGCACAGAAACCATCGACGCTTTAACCACCTTGTGCCAACGCTGCCACGAAGAAATCGCCCACTATCGCAAGCGGCTGAAGCAAAACCGAGGAGCCGATCGGAACCAAACGTCCTGATCCCAAACGCATCAAGGCGACCCTCATACCATCGGGCCTTGATGGTGACTCATCAAGGCTGCCCTCAGACGCCGGGCGGGCGCATGGGCGCGCGGGGCCGTCGTCGCGGCCCGATACCGGCAGTGTGTCATCGTTATAGCTCGCCGGTATCAGACGCCGGGCGGGCGCAGGGGCGCCCTTGGCTTCACGAGGGACGCAGGGCCGCCGTCGCGGCCCGCCGGCCTCAATCCACGGCTCCTCAATGAGCCATCAACACCATCGGCCCCGGATGGGTCAGGACGTGCCGGGTCACCCCGCCCCAAATCATCTCGCGCATCCGGTTGCGGCCATAGGCCCCCATCACCAACAGATCGCCTCCCACCTCGGCGGTGCGGCGGAGAATGGCGGCACCGATCGAATCGTTGCCGGGCTCAATGAGTGACATCTTGGCCTCAACACCTCGCCACGCCAAAGAGCTCGCTAAACGCTCGCCCATCCGGGCCATGTCGGAGGCGCCAACCGTCAGAATATGAACCTGCTCGGCCTGTGCAAACCAAGGAGTCGCCGCCGCCACCGCCCGGCTGGCTTCCAGCGTACCGCTCCAGGCAATCGCCATCACCCGCCCCAGACCCATCGGCCCCGCAGGCCGCGCCACCAGCACCGGCCTGCCGGTGGACAGCAATGCGGTATCATAGGCATCCGTAATCGCCGTGGTGGGACGAGCCAGAGAACCGGCTTCGGTCCCAGCAATGACCACCAAATCGAACAACCGCCCTTCGGCTGCGATCACCGGATCCACGCGCCCGACACAGTCCCGCCACCGGATGGTCATACCATCGGGCCTTGATGGTGACTCATCAAGGCTGCCCTCAGACGCCGGGCGGGCGCATCCGCGCCCTTGGCTTCGCGTCCACGAGGACACAGGCCGGGTGGCTTCGGGCAGGCCCGCAGCCGCAGCCTGAAAATGGGTCCGCGCCACCATCAGTCGGTTTTCGCGAGTGGCTTCGGCAGCCCGCATAATCTCATCCAGCATCAGGGTCGACATGCCATCGCCTAACACCAGAACTGAATCCTTTGGATCAGCAGCCACAAACAGGGCCTCGACATGGGCCTCAAAGCGCCTCGCCACCGCCACCGCCGCAGCCAACGCCGTCTTGTCACCGTCGGTACCGAACAACGGGACCAAAATTGTCCTAATCGTCATCGCGCGCCCCCCCCTAACCAGGCCGCCACGTCAGCGGCACTGATGTATAAGGTCGGTACGCCCTCCCGCTAAAAAAAGCGCCCTGCCGCCCCTTTGCTCTTTATCTTGCCGTAACCGGGTCGCCGCCCCTGTGGCCAGAACACCCCATCCCAGTTGAATCCGAGCGACACCAGGAGAATTCTTACCAAGTCCTTGCCAAATTCGCCTGATTTGCCTATCCCTATGTCATATCAGGGTGGCGGCAATCGCCGAAACGGGGTCGCTGGTGGGGGTCTTTCGGAGTATGCTCCGGTGGTTGATACCCTTCATTCCGGTTCGGGATCGTGTCGCTGGTGCCGGGTCAAAGGATCCCGAGTCAGGCCGAAAAGCTGGAGGTTGGTTGTGAAAACAAAAGTCGTCGCGGCATGTTTGGGATTGATGGGGTTGGTGGCTGCGGCTGCCCCTGCGGCGGCGCAGGATGACCCCGCGCTGATCAGCATTGGTGGCGGCCTTTATGATCAGACATCAATCAATCCGGGATTTCTGTTCCTGAGGGTTTCGCCAAACGACAAGCATATGCAGGCGGCTGATTTCCGGGGTGAGTACCGCTTCGGAAACTCGTTGCTCCCGTTGATCGAGCCCTATGCCAAGCTGAAACCCTGGGTTGGTGCCGAAGCTACGTCCGATGGCGCGGTTTATGGGGTCGGCGGTATCCTGGTTGACATTCCGCTCGGCCCATTTGTGTTTACCCCTAGCTTTGGCGCGGGTCTTTATTCCAGCGGCAGCGGTAAGAATCTCGGCGCTCCCATCGAGTTCCGGTCGATGGTTGAGTTGGGCTATCAGTTCGAGAATCAGTCCCGCTTCTCGCTGGGCTACAGCCATATCTCGAATGCCAACATCACCACCACCAATCCTGGCTCCAACATCCTGTCGGTCTACTACCATGTGCCGGCCAATTGGCTGCTGGGTCAGTTGGGTCAATAAGGCGGTTTGAGTTCGCAAAGCGTCGGCCGGCCCCTTTCGATCGATACAGTCCGAGCAACCAGGGGGGGGTTCCCCCTGGACCCCGCCGGGGAGCCGGGTGCTCGAACAGGGCGTTTTGGGTCATGTTGGCACCCTGGAAGCGCGGGCGTTTTGCCCGCTTTTTTTGTGCGCCTCGAGAAACGGGCAAGAGGCCTGCGCTCCCAGACTCCTTTTCTCCGGACTCTTTCTCTAGAGTTCGGGAACCAGCATGCCCCGCGCGACCGCCGGGCGGGTTCCCAAAAGATCATGCCACCGCTTCAGATTCGGGAAACGGTCCAGCAGCGAGCCTGACGACAAGGCTGCGGCGGCAATAAAGGGGTAGCAGGCGATATCCGCAATAGAGTATTCGCCAGCCAGATACTCCACAACTGACAATCTCTGATCAAGAGCATTGTAGCAACGGATCAACTCACCTTTGAACAAATCGATGGCGGATGGCAATTTTTCGGGTAGCCGCACCGAAAAACGAAACATTTCGACGGCAGCCGGTCCTAAATCGCTGATTCCCATAAAGAACCAGCTCAAGCACTCCGCCCCCGCGTCTACGTCGATAGGCAGCAACTGGCCTGTTTGTTCAGCGTAATGCAGCAGGATGGCGCCCGAACCGAATAAGCGGCAGGTCTTGCCATCGGCAGTGGTTTCGACCAAAGCCGGCAACTTGCCGATAGGGCTGAATTTCAGATAGTCAGCCGTTCGATGTTCGCCAGCCATCACATCAAGCTTGTGCACAGTGTAAGCCAAGCCGAGTTCTTCCAGCAAAATGGAGGCTTTGCGACCGTTGGGCGTGGCAAAGGTATAGAGCGTGATCATAGGGCGGGTCTCCCGGATGCCTTGGTGGACACCGCAACGGGGGCCAAGGGAATGACGCCACCATCGCCCAACCTGCGGCAGCTTGGCTAGTGTCATCTCGGTCACCCCAGGCCAGCCCCCGGCGGACTCTGCGCCGATTGGCTTTCCCTGGCCCTGAGAAACCGTTACCATGCGGTCGCCGACATGGATTGGGCGCGCGGTGCGCCGTTGAAGGGACTAAGGGGAAAGACCGTCGTGAGTGTTGCCGCAACGCTTGTCGCGAACAAAGATGGCGACCCGTTAAGGGATGAAATGGAGGGATTAGGCCGCGCTGCGCGCGCAGCCGCCGAGATCTTGGCCCAAACACCGTCGGACCTCAAGAACCGCGCACTCGCGACGATGGCGACGGCGATTCGGGCCAACGGTACGGCCATCCTGGCGGCGAACCGACAGGATGTCGCGACGGCGCAAAAGCGTGGACTGGCCCCTTCCCTAACCGACCGCCTGCTTCTTGATGAGCGGCGACTCGAGGCTATGGCTAACAGTCTGCTCGAGATTGCCGCACTGCCAGATCCGATCGGAACCACCCTTGCCCGTTGGCAGCGTCCAAACGGCCTCGATATTGCCCGAGTCCGGGTACCGCTCGGGGTGATCGGGATCATCTACGAATCCCGCCCCAACGTCACCGCCGATGCTGGTGGCTTGTGCCTCAAGGCCGGCAATGCCTGCATCCTGCGAGGTGGGTCTGAAAGCTTCCTGTCTTCCTCCGCCATCGCCCAAGCCCTGGCCGAAGGATTGGACTCCGTGGGCCTCCCCACCGCCGCTATCCAACTGGTGCCCACCGCCGACCGCGCCGCAGTGGGTCTTCTGCTCACCATGACCGATAGCATTGATGTGATCATTCCACGGGGCGGACGTTCGCTGATCGAGCGGGTGGCAGCGGAAAGCCGAATTCCGGTGATCAAGCATCTGGACGGCTTGTGCCATGTTTATGTGGACGGCGCTGCCGACCCGGCCAAAGCCCGCGCGGTGACACTCAACGCCAAAATGCGGCGCACATCCGTCTGTGGTGCCGCCGAGACCCTGTTGGTGGACCGTCGGAGTGCCGCCGAACTGCTGCCGTTGCTGGTGGATGATCTGCTGGCGGCTGGGTGTGAAGTGCGTGGCTGTCCCGAAACCCAGGCCGTTGATGCCCGCGTCAAGCCAGCCACCCCCGAAGACTGGAACACTGAATATCTGGATGCCATTCTTTCGGTGCGGGTGGTTGACGGTGTTGATGCCGCCATCGCGCATATCAACCACCACGGCTCCCACCATACCGATAGCATCATCACCGAAGACCCGGCCAATGCCGAAACCTTCCTGGCTCGGGTTGATAGCGGAATTGTCCTATTGAACGCCTCGACCCAGTTTGCCGACGGCGGCGAGTTCGGCATGGGAGCGGAAATCGGCATTTCCACCGGCAAACTGCATGCTCGTGGTCCCGTGGGCGCCGAGCAATTGACCAGCTATAAATATGTGGTTCGCGGCAACGGCCAGGTTCGGCCCTAACCGTGTCCTGTTCGCTCCTACCCCGCGCCGCGCCGGCCCGCCGTCCCCACCCCCACCCCCTCAGCGGTGCCACATGGTCCCGACGGCGGGTTGGGCTATTGGGCGGCTCGTTCAACCCGGCTCATGACGGGCACCGGCATATCAGCCTGTTCGCCTTGCGGGCGCTGCGGCTGCATCAGGTCTGGTGGCTGGTCAGTCCACAAAACCCCCTAAAGTCTCCCCATGATATGGCGGCCTTTTCGGCTCGCATGGAGGGGGCGCGCCAAGCTGGCCGTCACCCTCGGGTGATCATTTCCGATCTGGAGGTGCGCCTTGGCACCCGCTACACGGCGGACACCCTGAAAGAGCTGCGAAAACGCTATCCCCGAACCCAATTTGTTTGGTTAATGGGGGCAGATAATTTGCTACAGCTTCCTCGCTGGCGTCATTGGCGTCGACTCTTTAAGTCCATGCCGGTTGCCGCCTTCAATCGCCCCCCATATTCTGTGAAGGCACCCACCGGACACGCGGCCAAGCTGTTCAGACGGTGTCGAGTCCCGGCATCCCAGGCCGGCTTGTTGGCCGGTCGGGCGCCTCCGGCATGGATCTTTCTACGGAATCCGCTCCATCCCGTTTCAGCCACCGCCATACGAAATGGCCAAAGTGCAGACGAGCGAAGCTTTCGGCCAAGCTGGGCGGCCTAGCCTGTTGCGACCCGACCGCTTCGTTCTTGACGATTCTGTTGAGGGCAAAGCACAACAGTATCCAGCAGATTCGTGTTGCAGCCCGATGGGGTAGTACCGATCTGTCGGAGTCAGAACACGAATCACTATCATCGCCAACAAACGTAAGAGGTAGCCCCATCAACGCTCAGACTTCCATGGCTGCGGTTTCGTCGCGGCCGACGCTGCCGACCCCCGAGGGCGTGATGGCACTCGTCGGGCAGTCCCTTGATGACGATCAAGCCGTTGGCGTGGTCGTGATCGATCTTGCCGGTAAATCCAGCATGGCCGACTATTTGGTCATCGGATCGGGCCGGTCGACTCGTCATGTCGGCGCCATGGCCGAACATCTCCGCGAACGCCTCAAGGCCGCCGGCCTGCCGGGCGTTGAATTGGAAGGCGTTCCTCACTGCGACTGGGTGCTGATCGACGGCGGCGACGTTATCGTTCACCTCTTCCGACCCGAAATCCGTGCCTTTTACAATCTGGAAAAGATGTGGGGCGTTGAAGCTCCAAGTCTTGAAGCCCCAAGCCTTGAAGCCCCAAGCCTTGAAGCCCCAAGCCTTGAAGCCGATGACTCCGACGAAGACGACTTCGAGGAGGACGACTCCGAGGATGAGGAGTCCGAAGACCGCGACTCCGAATACGAGGAGTCCGAGGAGGACGACTCCGAGGATGAGGAGTCCGAAGGCGGAGCGTTTGAAGAAGACGACTCCGAAGACGGCGAGATTGAAGAGGAAGACCCCGAAGACGATCACGTTGTCGGGGGGGATAACGCCGAAGATGACGATATCGGTGATGACGGTTCCGAAGAAGACGAGTTCGAGGAGGAGGATCCCGAAGCGGATGATTCCGAAGAGGCCGATCCCGAAAAGAGCAAGTAATCTCGACGGTTCCAAGGTCGCCGTCCCGTGCCCAGTTCCAGGAAGACTGGTTCTTGGGCACGGGGTGTGTGGCCCGGACGTCAAAGCCTCCCGGATTATGACCGGATCGATCACAAATGCGCCTATGGATTGCAGCCGTCGGCAAGGTTAAGGCCGGCCCAATGCAGGAGCTTTATCAGGACTACGCTCGCCGTTTGAGCGGGTCGCTGACGTTGCGCGAGGTGGAAGCCCGCCGCCCGTCATCGGTGGTGGACGAGCGGCGGCGCGAGGAAGCCCGGTCTCTGCGCGCTGCCCTTCCAACCGGAGCGGTATTGGTGGCTCTTGACGAACGGGGAACAACTCTGGGCAGCGTCGCCTTCGCCCAACGACTGGCGGGCTGGCGCGACGACGGCGTTGGAGATCTGGCATTCCTGATTGGCGGTGCCGACGGCCTAGACCCGGCCTTGCCTGAAGCCGCTAACATGGTGCTATGTTTCGGTTCGATGACTTGGCCACACCAGTTGGTTCGCGTTATGCTTGTAGAGCAACTTTACCGTGCCCAGCAGATTTTGGCCGGCCATCCCTATCATCGTTCTTGAGAAAGGCCGCGTCCCAAGGCCATTGTCCGCAAACACTGCCGTATTTCAGAGGGTTCTGCCCAAGTCCGCCACGAGGTCGCCATGAGTGTATTTGTGATCTTATTTCTGATTGGAGTCGCTATCTTGTGGTTAAATCCGCCATCGGCGGGCCATCACTAAAATCGGAGCCCCCGCGACCATGACCAGCATGTCCCCAGGGAAGCGCCCGGTGGTGCTCTGTATCCTCGACGGTTGGGGTTACCGGGAGGATCGGGCCGATAACGCCATCGCCCTTGGCCACACGCCGGTCTGGGATCGGCTGTGGGCCAACAGCCCTAGGGCGCTGCTCCAGGCTAGTGAGGAAGAGGTCGGACTGCCCAAAGGGCAGATGGGCAATTCCGAAGTCGGCCACATGAATCTCGGCGCTGGTCGGGTGGTGTTCCAAGACCTGCCGATGATCGACCGTGCCATTGCCCATAGCGAACTGGCGAGCAATCCCGCCCTGACCGGCTTCATCGCCCGGCTTCGGGCTAGCGGAGGCCGCTGCCATCTCATGGGCCTCCTGTCCTCCGGCGGTGTCCATTCGCACCAAAACCATCTGGTGGCATTGGCTGGGACTTTGGCAGCCGCAGGCGTGCCGGTGGTGATCCACGCCTTCACCGATGGCCGCGACGTGCCCCCCCAAAGTGCCTACGAGCACTTGGCAGCCTTCGCCGCCGCATGCGCCCCTCTGCCAGGGGTTTGTGTCGGGACGGTGATTGGCCGATATTACGCCATGGACCGCGATAATCGCTGGGAGCGAGTCACTCGCGCTTATGCCGCGCTGGTGAACGGCCAGGGTGAACGCCACGCCGCCGATCCGCTGGCTGCGGTTACGCAAAGCTATGCCGAAGCCATCACCGACGAATTCATGCTCCCGACCCTCATCGGTGACTATTCGGGCATGGTCGATGGTGACGGTATGATCATGGCCAATTTCCGGGCAGATCGCGCCCGCGAACTACTAAGTGCGCTGCTGGACCCCGATTTTACCGGCTTTCCCCGTGCCCGACGGGTTGCCTTTGCCGCTGCCGCCGGCATGGTCGAGTATTCCACCGACCTCAACCGCGTCCTCGACACGCTGTTTGCCCCCAAGCAACTGCCTCGGGTTTTGGGAGAGGTGGTTTCCGATGCCGGGCTAACCCAGTTGCGCATCGCCGAAACCGAGAAATATCCACACGTCACCTTTTTCTTTAATGGCGGCGAGGAGAAGCGCTATCCGGGCGAAGAACGCATTCTGGTGCCGTCGCCCGGCGTTGCCACCTACGATCTTAAACCCGAAATGTCAGCGGAAGAGGTCACAGATCGGCTGGTGGCGGCCTTGGACAGCGACTGCTTTGATATGGTGGTGGTCAACTACGCGAACCCTGACATGGTGGGCCATAGCGGCAACCTCCCAGCCGCCATCCAAGCGGTGGAAGCCGTGGATCGCAGTCTGGGGCGACTGGAGAGCGCCGTGCAAGCACGGGGCGGCGTACTGCTGATCACCGCCGATCACGGCAATTGCGAACTGATGCGGGATCCAGAGACCGGCGGCCCTCACACCGCCCACACCCTTGACTTGGTACCTTTGGTGCTGGTCAACGGTCCCAAAACCATCACGGCCCTGACCGATGGTTGCTTGGCTGATGTGGCACCCACTCTCCTTAACCTGTTAGGATTGCCCCAACCGATAGAAATGACGGGACGGTCGTTGATCCTGCCGCAGGCGGCGGATTGAACAACAGCCGGGCCGGCACCCCGGAAGTCTTGAGCATGGCGCGGCACGCGGTGATGGTGGTGGTGGCGGTAGGGCTTCTGGTGCCGGCCAGCGCCGTTGCCGACCCGACTCAGAGCCTGACAATCCCCGATCAAACGCTCAAGCGGTTGGAACAGGATCTTTCGAGCGGACAAAACCGACAGAACCAACTGAATCGCGAGTCGACCACGCTCAAGGCCAATCTTGAAGCCCTACGAACCCACCTGATCGAAGCCTCCGACGCCGCCGCCCATCAACAGGCGACCTTGAACCAGTTGGAAACAACCTTAAGCGGACTGGAGGCCGACGAGCGCCAACAAACCGCCGCGATCACCGCCCATCGGCGGGAAATATCCCGATTGGTCGGGGCTCTGTATCGACTCAGCCTAACCCCCCCGGAAGCCCTGATCGTTCGCCCCGAGGCCCCCACCGATACGGTACGCGCCGCGCTGTTGCTACGGCACGCCCTGCCCGCCTTGCACACCCGCACCGAAAGCTTGGCGCACGCCCTCGACCGGCTCCAGGACTTAAGGCGGCGCTTGAAAGCCCGACGCGACGAGGCCGAAGCCACCCGCACCGCGCTGTCGGCCCGCTTGACCGAAGTTGGCAAGATGGTGACGGAACGGGAAGTTTTGGCGCGGGAGGCCGAGAGCGAACGCCAGCGCAACACTCAAAAAATGGCCGCCCTGGCCGCCCAAGCCACCGACCTGCGACAATTGTTAGAGCAGATCGAAGCCGATCATCGGGCTGAAGCCCGGCGCAGCGCCAGTATCGAAACGCCTTTTGTCGAATCCCCCCCACCAAGTGCCGCTCCCTTGATCCGACCGCCGGAGTCGCGACGGTCCCCAGCGGAGTTCCCCTCTCCGGCAGGATCGGGGCCTTCGACGGGACTGTCTTATCCCACGTCCCCGGCGCCTCCTCCCACCACCCCACCCGCGCCAGATCCCTATGGCGTGACCGAGGGGCTTCGCTTACCCGCTGCCGGTCGTGTTACGCTAGCCTACGGCGCAGTGGATTCTTTTGGCGCAACAAGTCGTGGTATCCATATTGTCAGTGAACCCGGAACCCCAGTCGTGGCGCCCCTGGGCGGGACGATCAAATTCGCGGGGCGCTTCCGCGATTACGGGCAGATCTTGATCGTCGAACACAGCAATGGATATCATAGCCTTATCGCCGGACTGGGGCGGATCGACACGGTGGTTGGTCGGCTGGTCGCGGCGGGAGAGCCGGTCGGCATGGTCGCCGACCCGGTAGATGGTGTCCCAGACCTGTATTTTGAACTCAGGCGCAACGGTCAGCCGATTAATCCACGGCGTGGCATCCCTGCTCTGGACGGAAAAGGACAAGGGTAGATGATCAAGTTTCTGGCTAGCGCCACCCTGGCGTGTCTGATGTTGCTCTTGGCTCCGGAAGGAATAGCCGCCGAATCGAATACCTCCGAGACATACCGGCAGCTCAATCTGTTCGGTGATGTTTTTGAGCGCGTGCGCTCCGAATATGTCGAGCCTGTTTCGGACGAACAGCTTATCGAGTCCGCTATCAATGGCATGCTGACGTCGCTCGACCCCCATTCCAGCTATCTGAACAAAAAGAATTTCCAGGATATGCAGGTTCAGACCCGTGGTGAATTCGGCGGGCTTGGAATCGAAGTCACCATGGAAAATGGCGTGATCAAAGTGGTCTCGCCTATTGATGACACACCAGCCTTCCGGGCCGGCTTGAAGTCTGGGGATATGATCACCCATCTGAACGGCGAGGCGGTGTTGGGCATGACCCTCAACGACGCCGTGGACAAGATGCGTGGCCCGGTGGGAACCGATATCAAAGTCACGGTGCGGCGAGGCGATACCGCCGAGCCCTTTGACGTGACCATGACTCGAGCGGTGATCAAGATCCAATCGGTTCGTTTCCGCACCGAAGGCACCGTCGGCTATATCCGAATCACGACCTTTAACGAACAGACTCAAGGCGGTCTGGAAAAAGCCATTGCCGCCATTAAGGAACAGCTTGGCAAAACCCTGGCCGGCTACGTCCTCGATCTGCGGAACAACCCCGGCGGTCTGCTCGATCAGGCCATTTCGGTCTCCAACAGCTTCCTCGACCATGGTGAGATCGTGTCGACTCGGGGACGCCGTCCCGAAGACACCCAACGCTACAACGCCAAGCCAGGCAGCAACCTTGCCGATGATCTGCCAATGGTGGTTCTGATCAATGGTGGCTCGGCCTCGGCATCCGAAATCGTCGCGGGCGCCCTCCAAGATCACCATCGCGCCGTGATTTTGGGCACCCAGTCCTTCGGCAAGGGCTCTGTCCAGACCATTATCCCGATTGCGGGACATGGTGCCATCCGCCTCACCACCTCGCGCTACTACACCCCATCGGGTCGTTCCATCCAGCAGCTTGGCATCACCCCGGACATCGAGGTTCGCCAAGCCCGACTCGAGGATACCGAACAACCGACCCAGCGGCACCGGGAAGCCGACCTCAGAGGCGCCCTGCGTAACGACAACCAGACCGCCGCTGGAAGCTCGACAGCACCAGCCGGAACCACAACACCGCCAGCCGTAGTTCCAGCGACGACGCCGGCCACGACGCCAACGCCAGCGACGCCACCAGCCACGACGGCTCCCACTTCCGCTCCGGCCCCAACCGGGGAAGCGCCAGCGAAGGATAAGGATAAGGATAAGGATAAAGACCACGCCGCCCCCCATCCAGCGGCCCCAGCCCCGACGGCTCCGGCAACCTCGCCAACACCGGATACCAGTGAAGACGACGCCGACACCGGCAAACGGGGCGCGGTTGATTACCAACTGGAACGGTCGCTGGATCTGCTGCGCGGAATGGCGCTGTTCCGTGCCCACAGCGTCGACTAAGCGGTATTGTCGGTGAAGCTCAAACTCTCCCTCCCCCGGCTGCCCTCGCGCCTGGGCGAACTGTTCCGTCGGCAGGGAGAGCGAGCCGACTTTCGGGGGCACACCGGATCCCGAAGGCTCCGGTTGCTCCTGCCATCGGCCTTTCTGACATCGGTGTTGCTGGCAATCGGGATTGCCGGCGGCATCGCGCTTTGGCTCTGGCTGAACGCCGCCGAGACCCTGGCGGAGCGGAATCGGGCCGTCCCGCAGGTCAAAGTGCTGGTGGCGGGCGGTACGCCGCCCGTTGTCGCACCGACTCCGGCTAAACCTGGTGAAACCGCCCACGCCGTCGAAACGCCAGCGCCAGTCGCCACCGGCCCCGGCCCCGATGATGTCTTTCCTCTCACCAAAGCTCCAACCCCCGGATTGACCGAAGACACGCGCAACGGTCTTCTCCCGATCATTGGCACCGATGGCCGACAGCCATGGCAAGTCTACGCCCGGCCCTCCTCCAACGGCGATAAACGGGGCCGAATCGCCATCGTAATTGGTCAAATGGGTCTGGCCGGTGCCGCAACCGGGCTGGCCTTGCAACGCTTGCCACCGGGCGTAACGCTGTCCTTTGTTCCAGTTGCCGACCGGCTGGAAGGATGGATCGACGCTGCCCGAGGCCAAGGCCATGAGGTCATGCTGAGTGTCCCCATGGAACCGCTGGGCTATCCCCATGATGATCCCGGCCCCAACACCCTATTGCTGGGCCTGGACCCACCCCACAACATCGATCGTCTGGAATGGGCGATGGGCCGATTTTCCGGCTATGTCGGGGTGACCAGCCCATCTGGCTCTCGGTTTCAGGCTGATTTGGCCGCCCTTCGTCCTGTGATGGAGGATATCAAGAAGCGCGGTTTGCTCTTTCTGGACGCCGGCACGGCTCCCCGCAGTGCTGGGGAGTTTTTGGCTGTCCAAATGAATGTCCCGCGCGTCCGGGTTGATCGGGCCATCGACCAGGATGCTTCTCGGGGCGCCATTGATGCCCAATTGGCCGCATTAGAAGCCACGGCCCTTGAAACCGGCGTTGCGGTCGGTATGGGCGAGCCATTTCCGACCACTCTCGAACGTGTTGCCAAATGGGTTCCGTTACTCCCCGATAAAAAACTAATTCTGGTTCCACTGTCGGCTGTCGTAGATCTCCAAAAACCGCTTCCTCCCCCGCCACCACCAGAGGACAAGCACTAAATGTCCAAAAGCGTGTCCCCCAAAAGCGGAAAGCCAAGCGCCGCCGATTTGCCATACCGGCCTTGTGTCGGGGTTTTTTTGTTCAACACATACGGACAGGTCTTTGTTGCCCAACGGTGTGACACGCCGGGAGCGTGGCAAATGCCCCAAGGCGGCATCGAAGCGGGCGAGGCCCCTGCGGATGCGGCCTTGCGTGAACTGGCCGAAGAAATTGGGACGGATCGTGCGGAGTTGGTCGCCGAAACGCGGGAGTGGCTGCGCTATGACCTGCCCGACCACCTCATCGGCACCGTCTGGCACGGGCGCTGGCGCGGGCAACAGCAAAAATGGTTCGCGGCCCGTTTTCTCGGCACCGATCAGGACATCGATCTCGCCACCCTTCACCCAGAGTTCGACGCTTGGCGCTGGGTTTCCCCTGACCAGCTCGTTCCCTTGGTCGTCCCGTTCAAGCGCGACGTGTATCGCGCGGTCCTCCAGGACTTTCTGCCTCTTCTCACGCCAACCGATAGCCTGCCAAAGGCCGAAGACTAAACCGCCGCCCGTTCGAGGCGCCCAACCCGCGTTTCAAGCAGCCACCACGCAGCGCGCCGAGCCAAGCCAGCCACCGTCGACTGAGGGCTTACCCCCCAAGCCTTAAGGGCCATGCCAACGGCACGCTCGATATGGTGGCGTCGATATAACCGGAACGCCCGCCATTCATAAGCCTGACTAGCCCGCGCGCGGTCATAGGCCTGCCCGTCGCTATTAGCGGCATGGTAGGCACAGGCCAACTCGTCATCCTTGGTTTCGAGAATCCGGCCAATCCCGATCCAAGCCCGCCCAATCCGGCTCACCTTATCCTTCACCAGACACGGCTTCATATAGGTCAGGAACAGCTTATAGTGGCGGTATTCGTCTGCAGCAATTCGCTGGCAGATAAAGCGCAACACCGGCTCTTGGGTGGCTTCGGCAACGGCGCTATAGAAAGAACTGGTCCCGGTTTCAACCATGCACCGGGCAACCAGCTCACCGCTATGCGAGCCCCGGATAGAGCGGCTATCCGAAACCTGCGGAAGATGGTAGAGATCGCGGAAACGGGCGACCGCCGCTTCAAAGTTGAAAGCGGGGTCCACCAGGGAAGCCCACCGTCCCAGCGCCAAGCCATGCTGAACCTCTTCGGCAGCCCATTCCTGGGCCATGGCCTGAAACGACGGATCCTCCGCAAAAACCTTACCAAGATGCGCCGCGTAGCTGTGTGCGTTATACTCAACCAACGCGGCGGCCTTGATAACCGCAACAATACCACTATCGACCCCAACCGGGACAATCCGGTCCCAAGGTACGTCGTCAAGTCCCCAGCGATTCTGTGCCATCTCGTCGAGCCATGTTCTCGTGATCCGTTGACGCAAACCAAAGGTGCAGGCTAACGCCACGCCCTCCCAGATCAGATCGCCAGCCAAACGCGCTCCAGCACTCCTAAGAACTCTTAGTGATTGGCCGCAGCATCCACAATCGCTTGCAACTGAGCCTTAGCGATCTCTAACTTATTAATAGCTTGGCCCCGTTCGTCGTCGGTCTTCGCGTCTTCCACATCTTCGGCAAAATTCTTCAGATCCTGCTCGACCACGGCCCGATCAAGCTTGTCGACCTTGACCGATTTCTCAATCAAAATCGTGATCCGCTCGCCGGTCACTTCCGCAAAACCGCCCGTGACAAAGATCCGATCGGTTACCCGGCCTTCCTCAAAGATGGTAATCGCTCCGGGGCGAACCGTCGTGATCATCGGGACATGGCCGGCAAGCACGCCATAATCACCGTCACCACCGGGCACCACCACCATATCCACCAACTGGGTCACCAAGACCTCTTCAGGTGATACCAGTTCGAATTCGACCATCTCAGCCATCGTTCGTGTTCCTTGGCCCTCCCCCGCAAGCGGGAGAGGGCATTATTACGGACCCCGATAACATGCCCTTCCCAGGCCTCAGGCCACCTCGGCAGCCATCTTCTTGGCCTTGGCCACCGCTTCGTCGATGGTGCCGACCATGTAGAAGGCCGCTTCCGGCAGATGATCGTATTCGCCGTCGACGATCCCCTTGAAGCCTTTGATGGTGTCATCCAAGCTGACCAAAACGCCGGGAGACCCGGTAAACACTTCGGCAACGTGGAACGGCTGAGACAAGAAGCGCTGGATCTTACGGGCCCGAGACACGACCAGCTTGTCCTCTTCGGACAATTCGTCCATGCCCAGGATCGCGATGATGTCCTGAAGTGATTTGTAGGTCTGAAGCACCTTCTGGACGCTCCGGGCAACGGTGTAATGCGTCTCACCGACAACCCGTGGGTCCAAAATACGGCTGGTGGAATCGAGCGGGTCCACCGCAGGATAGATGCCCAGTTCGGCAATCTGGCGGCTCAACACCGTCGTTGCGTCAAGGTGGGCAAACGAGGTTGCTGGCGCCGGGTCGGTCAAGTCGTCGGCAGGCACGTAAATGGCCTGCACCGAGGTGATCGAACCCTTCTTAGTGGTGGTGATCCGTTCTTGCAGCGCACCCATGTCGGTGGCCAAGGTCGGCTGATAACCCACCGCCGAAGGAATACGCCCCAACAACGCCGAGACTTCAGAACCTGCCTGGGTAAAGCGGAAAATGTTGTCGATGAACAACAACACGTCCTGGCCTTCGGCATCACGGAAGTACTCTGCCATGGTCAGGCCGGTCAAACCCACCCGCGCGCGGGCGCCGGGCGGCTCGTTCATCTGACCATAGACCAGCGCCGCCTTCGACGGCGCGCCGTCGGTGCGAATGACGCCAGATTGGATCATTTCGTGATAGAGGTCGTTCCCTTCACGAGTCCGCTCGCCGACGCCCGCGAACACCGAGAAACCACCGTGAGCCTTGGCAACGTTGTTGATCAATTCCATGATCAACACAGTCTTGCCGACACCGGCGCCGCCGAACAGGCCGATCTTACCGCCACGGGCGTAAGGAGCCAACAAATCGACGACCTTAATGCCCGTCACCAGCACCTGGGCTTCGGTGGATTGCTCGACAAACTCGGGGGCAGCCCGGTGAATCGGCGAAAACTGCTTGGCCCCGATCGGCCCCCGCTCGTCAATCGGCTCGCCGATGACGTTGATGATACGACCGAGCGTTTCCGGCCCGACCGGCACGGTAATCGGAGCACCCGTGTCGGTGACCACGGCCCCCCGCACCAAACCGTCGGTGGTGTCCATCGCCACCGTGCGCACAACACCTTCGCCGCGATGCTGGGCCACTTCCAGAACCAGGGTTCTGCCCTGGTTTTCCACCGTCAAGGCGTTAAGAATGGCCGGCAGATCGGACTCAAAGTAAACGTCAATAACCGCGCCCAAGACCTGCGTAATTCTACCGGTGGCGTTGGCCGCCTTTGTTTTGCTTGCCATGGAGTAAAGCTCCCTCGGAACCCGAACGGTCCAGTTAATCCTGCTGCCGAACTCAGAGCGCCTCGGCGCCCGAAATGATCTCGATCAGCTCTTTGGTGATGTAGGCCTGGCGGGTTCGGTTATAGTTAAGCGTCAGTTTGTTGATCATATCACCGGCGTTGCGCGTGGCGTTGTCCATGGCCGTCATCCGCGCCCCCTGCTCGCTCGCGGCGCTTTCGAGCAAAGCCCGAAAAAGCTGGAACGACAGATTCCGAGGCAACAGCGCCTCAAGAATCTTCTGCTCCTCCGGTTCGAACTCAATGGACGCCGCGCCCCCTTCGGACCCAATGGTATCATCCTTGGGTTCGCCTGGAGCCAACGGGATCAATTGCTGAACCGTCACGATCTGGGTGATGACTGACTTGAACTTGTTATAAACCACGTGCGCGACGTCGAATTCGCCGGCATTGAACAACTCGAGGACTTTGGTTCCGATCGTGTTGCCGTGGTTAAACGACAACCGAGGACGACCGATGTCCTCAAAGTGATGAACGATCAGATTGGCATAGTCCCGACGCAACTGATCCCGGCCCTTACGACCGATGCACAGCAGCTTGGTGGTTTTGCCCTCGGCCCGATTGCGCTGAATAATTCGGCGCACTTCCCGGACGATGACCGAGTTGAAACCACCGCACAGCCCCCGGTCGGATGTCACCACGATCAGAAGCTGAACCCGATCGGAGCCCGTGCCGGTAATCAGCTTGGGGAGGGTTTCGGGCGCGGGGCCCTTGTTGACAATATCGGACGCCAGTGACTCCAGCATCCGGTCGAGACGCTCAGCATAGGGACGGCTAGCCTCCGCCTGCTCCTGAGCACGCCGGAGCTTAGAGGCTGCCACCATCTTCATGGCCGAGGTGATCTTCTGCGTCGATTTGACGGAGGCGATCCGGTTCTTGAGGTCCTTAAGGCTTGGCATGCAAGACCTTCATCTCACAGGTTACGGCGCACCGTGTCCACTCTCGCCCGTTAGGGCTGTTCACACGAACACCTTGGTAAAGGCTGCGAGGAAGTCCTTGAGCCGCCCTTCGCTGGTGGACGAAATCGCTTTTTCCGTCCGAATCGCAGCCAGCAAATCAGGAACCTTCAGGCGAATCTCTTCCAGCATCTTCTTCTCGAAGCGATTCACATCGTCAACCCGAACCGTGTCGAGATACCCACGGACACCGGCGAAGATCGAAATCACCTGTTCTTCGACCGGCAAGGGCTCAAACTGGCCTTGCTTCAAAAGCTCGGTGAGACGGGCGCCGCGCGCCAGCAAACGCTGGGTTGCCGGGTCCAAATCAGAGGCGAACTGGGCGAACGCCGCCATTTCGCGATACTGCGCCAACTCCAGCTTGATCGAACCGGCAACCTGCTTCATCGCCTTGATCTGAGCCGCCGAACCGACGCGGCTAACCGAGATGCCGACGTTGATGGCGGGACGGATGCCGCGATAGAATAGCGTTGTTTCCAGGAAGATCTGACCGTCGGTGATCGAAATCACGTTGGTCGGAATGTAGGCCGACACGTCGCCGGCTTGGGTCTCGATCACCGGCAGCGCGGTCAAAGAACCGGCCCCCAGCTCGTCATTCATCTTGGCCGCGCGTTCCAGCAAACGAGAATGCAGATAGAACACGTCACCGGGATAGGCTTCACGGCCCGGCGGACGACGCAGCAACAACGACATCTGACGATAAGCAACCGCCTGCTTCGACAGATCGTCATAAACGATCACAGCGTGCATGCCGTTATCGCGGAAGAACTCGCCCATGGCGCAGCCGGCATACGGTGCCAGGAACTGCAACGGCGCCGGTTCCGAGGCGGTGGCGGCAACGATGATGCTGTATTTCAGACAGCCGGTGTCTTCCAGAGTCTTAACGATCTGGGCCACCGTGGACCGCTTCTGACCAACGGCGACATAGATGCAATAGAGCTTCTTGCTCTCGTCGTCGCCTTCGTTGGCAACCTTCTGATTGATGAAGGTGTCGATGGCGACTGCCGTCTTGCCGGTCTGCCGATCACCAATGATCAGTTCGCGCTGCCCGCGCCCAATCGGCACCAAAGCGTCAATGGCCTTCAGGCCAGTCTGCATCGGCTCATGAACCGATTGCCGGGGAATAATGCCCGGCGCCTTCACGTCCACCCGCTTGCGAACAACGTCGACCAGCGGCCCCTTGCCATCGATCGGGTTCCCGAGCGCATCGACCACCCGGCCCAGCAATCCGCGTCCCACGGGCACTTCGACGATTGCGCCGGTTCGCTTAACCGAATCGCCTTCCCGGATGCCCCGGTCCTCGCCAAAGATCACGACGCCGACATTGTCGGTCTCGAGATTGAGCGCCATCCCCTTGATGCCGCCCGGAAATTCGACCATCTCGCCGGCCTGGACATTATCCAGACCGTAAACGCGGGCGACGCCGTCGCCAACCGACAGCACCTGCCCAACTTCGGCGACATCGGCCTCGGTCCCGAAATTCGCGATCTGCTGCTTAAGGATCGCGGAGACTTCCGCAGCGCTGATATCCATTACAGTGGCCCCCCCGGAGCTTTCATAGCCAGTTGCAATTTATTGATCTTGGTTCGCAAGGAGTTGTCGATCATCCGCGAGCCAACCCGCACGACCATGCCGCCCAGCAAATCGGGATCCACATCGACCTGAATGGCCACCTTGTCCCCAAGGGCCTTTCTGATCGTTGCGGTCATCACTTCCGTTTGCTGATCGCTCAACGGGCGTGCGACCGTGACGCCGGCATCAATCTCGCCCCGCTTGTGGGCAAGATCGGCCAGAAACACGTCGACCATGTCGCCAAGCGCGAACAATCTCCGCTTTTGGGCGACCAATCGAACGAATTTCTGCGTCAGGTCATCGGCGTTAACCTGCTCCAGCAGACAGGTCAAACCCTGTGTCTGCTGCTCCCGGGTTAAGACCGGGCTGCGGATGAAGCGCCGCAACTCTGGAGATTGGGCGAGAACTTCTTTCAGTCGGGTCAGATCTTTTTCCGTCTGATCCAGTTTCTTGCCCTCGGTCGCGAGATCGAACAATGCGGCCGCATAACGTGCCGCGAGTCCGGATGCTGCTGTTCCGTCGGATGCCACGTGGTTCCTCGACTGGGTCCTTGGACGCTGGTTATTATTCTTCGGACGAATCGCGGAAAACTCCCATTGAGCGGTATGCTCCCGCGTTCGCTGGAGGGTCAAATAACACAGGAACCCAGGATACGCAACCCAGTCGAGACCACCCCCCATTCGGCTTCGAAGGGCCGTCCTTCGGCTCTGGCGTCGGAACCGAGACCCCGGACAGCCCTCTCGACCCGAAAAACCGGACACGATCCCGGCAGACACCGACGACAACGCCTATCATAAAACGCAGGAAAAACAGTTATAGACAACCCCAGGCTGTATTCACACTCTCTTCGCGGCCCAGAGCGACGCCCGAGATCGGCAACAAGAGCCGCATGTCGCCGACTCGGTTACGCCCCCATGGAGAGCCGGAACCGACACCACCGCCCCAAGGCCGTTCACAGAGAACATTTCTGTTATAAAACAGTGAATTAACAGGAACCTTGATATGCTCTTAGAATCACCATCAAGGCCCGATGGTCTTATACCGGCGAGCCCTGATACTGACACATCGCCGGTCCTCGGGCCGCGACAACGGCCCCGCGTCCTCGTGGACGCGCAGCCAAGGGCGCGGATGCGCCCGCCCGGCGTCTGAGGGCAGCCTTGATGAGTCCCCATCAAGGCCCGATGGTCTTTTATACCGGCGAGCCCTGATACTGACACATCGCCGGTCCTCGGGCCGCGACGGCGGCCCCGCGTCCTCGTGGACGCGAAGCCAAGGGCGCGGATGCGCCCGCCCGGCGTCTGAGGGCAGCCTTGATGAGTCACCATCAAGGCCCGATGGTATTACTTCGCCATCAGCTCTGCCAATGGCACCAACGGACGGGCGCCGACGTGGCTGATGATTTCGGCGGCGGCGACGGCTCCCAGATGGGCGCAGTCCGGCAGCGCGCGGCCTTGGGTGTAACCATACAAGAAGCCCGCCGCGAACAGATCGCCGGCCCCGGTGGTATCAACGACGGTGGCGACAGGAACCGCCGGAACGGCATGAACGCCCCCGGCACTCACCACCAAGGCGCCTTCGGCGCCTCGGGTCAACACGGCCAACGTGTTACCGTTGCGCAATTGGGAGACGGCCTCATCAAAATGAGCCGTCCCACACAGCGCCAAGATTTCCTGTTCGTTCGCGAACAGAATATCGACCGGCCCCGCCACCAGCTCCAAAAATTCGTCCCGATGTCGATGAACACAAAAGGCATCGGACAGGCTCAAGGCAACCTTGCGGCCAGCCTGAACGGCGATGCTGGCGGCCTTGCGGAAAGCATTCTTGGCCTGGAGGGGATCCCACAGGTACCCTTCCAGATACGTGACCTGAGCCCCGGCAATATCGGCCTCGACAATATCCTCCGGGCCAAGTTCAACACAGGCTCCAAGATAGGTGTTCATGCTGCGTTGGGCGTCCGGCGTGACCAGAATCAGACAGCGGGCTGTGGGCGCACCTGTGCTGGTCGGTTGAGTGGGGAAACGAACCCCTGCGGCCCGGATATCGCGCGCAAAGGCCTCTCCGAGCGGATCGGCCCGAACCTTGCCGATATAAGCGGCCCGCCCTCCGAAAGAGGCAATCCCCACCATACTGTTGGCAACCGAGCCGCCAGAAATTTCTAATCCCGCTTCCATCCGAGCATACAGCTCCTCGGCGCGCGCAGCATCAATCAGGGTCATGGCGCCCTTCTCGATTCCGTTGGCCGTCAGGAAAGCGTCGTCGGTATGGCTCAACACGTCGACAATCGCGTTACCGATGCCGATGACATCATAATCCGCCCGCGTCATTCTTTACCGTATCCTTGCTGTTCAGGGAGTGTGCCTTATAGGTCCACCAGTGGTATTCCGGGCGCAGTATAGCTAGAAACCAGCACCGCGCCATGGTCACGGGTCCGTCATGCTCACCGGGACACAAGGGCTACGTCACCAATGGCATCGCGGGTCAGTAGCCCCCTTCTCCGAGAGTTCCTCATGATCGCCGCTCTTCTCCGCGCCATTCTGCAACTCACCGATCCGCCGATCCGGCGGGTGATTTGGATCAGTATTGCCGCCACTCTCGGCGCCTTCGTGGCCTTGGCCATGGCGGTCTCGGCTGTGCTGGCCATCCTGCATGTAACCGGCATTGCCTGGCTAGACCCCTTGGTCGACCTGCTTGGCGGCGTCGCCGTGCTCTGGCTTGCGGCGGTGCTGTTTCCCGCCGTGGTTCCTGGCCTGTCCAGCCTGTTCCTTGACGACGTGGCATCGGCGGTCGAACGCCGGCATTATCCTCACCTCCCCCCACCGCATCCTCAATCCTTTGCCGAACAGATGCGAGCAGCTTTGGGCTTTCTGATCGTCAGCCTGGGGCTTAACCTCTTGATGCTCCCGCTTTATCTGATCCCTGGTATCAATTTCATCGTTTTTTTGGCTCTCAACGGCTATCTTTTGGGGCGCATGTATTTCGAACAGGTTGCCGCCCGGCGCCTTGACCTGCTAAATATGGCCGCCCTCAGACGGCGCTATAAGCTTCACCTCTCCATTGCCGGTGTGGTCATTTCTGGGTTGGTGGCGGTCCCGGTGCTTAACCTCCTGGCTCCAATCATCGCGACCGCTTTTATGGTCCACATCTTTCATCGACTGCCGGTCGGTGAAACCCCCTCGATTCCGACTCGGCGCTTGCCGTAATACGTCGAGCCGTGTTACCGGCACGGCGAATCAGAGTCGGTCCATCAGCGACGCCCACGCCGCCGATGCCGGATCCGGACGAGGAAAACCATGTCCACCACTACCGCTAAACCACCAACCCCACCCACCGCCAGTTTCCCCTTGAGCGGAAGCAGCAAGACCGACCTTCATCGCCGGAGTCTGGACGGCCAGAACGCGCAACCGCGTCGATCCGGTGGCGGCGAAGCCTGGGCAACCAGCGAGGCCAGAAAACTGATCGTCGGTCGAGAGATTTCGGTTTCGGGCGAAATCAGTTGTTGTGACGTTCTCATGATTGAGGGAACCGTCGAGGCCCGGCTTCGGGAGGGCCGTTATATGGAGGTTGCCGAAACCGGAACCTTCAAAGGATCGGTCGAGATTGCCGAAGCCGAAATCGCCGGACACTTCGAGGGCGAATTGACCGTCCATGGCCGCCTACGGGTTCGGGCCAGCGGGCGCGTCCAAGGGGTTATCCGGTATGCCGAATTGGAAGTTGATGTCGGCGGCCAAGTGTTAGGGGACGTCCAACTGGTGCCTGCCACCGCCTCACCGATGCCCCGTCCAGTGCCCGTCGAATCCTCTCGACTGGCAGGCTTTCCCGCTGTTCCGCCTGCCAGTGCTGCCGACCGGGAAGCGGTCGCCAATACAGCCACGGGGACCAGGATGGGATGACTTATACCGGCGAGCCCTGATACTGACGCATCGCCGGTCCTCGGGCCGCGACGGCGGCCCCGCGTCCTCGTGGACGCGAAGCCCTAGTGTGTGGACTCTCGGGGGCGCGGATGCGCCCGCCCGGCGTCTGAGGGCAACCCGGTATCGGGCCGCGACGGCGGCCCCGCGTCCTCGTGGACGCGAAGCCCCAGTGTGTGGACTCTCGGGGGCGCGGATGCGCCCGCCCGGCGTCTGAGGGCAGCCTTGATGAGTCACCATCAAGGCCCGATGGTATGAACCGATTACGCCGCCCCCAGAAATTCAAATCCCGCCGCCTCAACCGCCTGCCGAATGACGTCGGCGGTCGCCGAACCCTCCACCGCGATGGTCTTGGCTGCCAAGTCAACCGTCACACCAACGCCCGGCACCGCTCGTTGAACGGCATGAACAACCGAACGGGCGCATCCTTGGCAGGTCATGCCGTGAACCCGGTACAGATCAGCCATAGCCCCCTCCTGTTGAATGGTCGTAGAGGCCAACGGAAAGCCCCTGACCTGTGTTGGTGCGTCTTATCCTTTCGACGCTCCCGTATGAAGTCCGGTAAGCCCGGTGGTGCCGCGCGCCCGAACCACCGCACTGATCGGAGCCAAAACCAACCCCTTGGCCGCCAAGGTCGGCAGCCAAGCCGCAACAGCGTCCAGAGTCACATCGTGGGGGTGACCAATGGCAACTGCGGCTCCGGTCTGCCGGGCCAATTGTTCCAGCCGCATGAGGCCGGCATGAACGGCGGCAGCCGTCACCTCATTATCGAGAAAAACATTGCGCTGGGTATGAGGGAGATTGATCGACGCGGCCAGCTCTGAGCCAACCGTGCTTGGGATCGTCACCGAATCCAGGAATAAGAGGCCCCGACGATGCAGTTCGGCCAGGATCGGTGCCATCGCTGCGCGATCCATGGTGAAGCGGCTCCCCATGTGATTATTCAAGCCGACATACCCGTCAAACGCCGCCAACCCGTGGTCCAGCCGATGCAGATTCTCATCCGCCGAAAGCCCCGTCAACAGCACGCCCGGACCAGGATCCAACCCCGACGCCAACGGCTCCATGGGCATGTGAACCATCAATTCATGGCCGGCGGCATGGGCGGCTCGAGTCTGGCGTGGAAGATCTCCGGCATAGGGCAGGAACGACAGCGTCAGCGGCCCCGGAAAACCAATCACCCGCTCGGTTCGGCGACGATCCATCCCCAGATCGTCGAAGACCAGAGCCACCATCGGCAACGCCGCCGGCAAAGCAAAAGGCACCGCGTTGCGCAGCCAGGGCGGCTTTTCACCGGCCGCTTCGACGGAAGGCTTGGCTGGCGGAGACAAACCCAACGCGGTTAATTCCACGGCGCCATCAAGGGGAAGCGTGGCCGTGGTGCCGGGCGCCACCGCCAGGGCCGGCGGCAACGCTGCGATATCCAAAGATGGCACTTCGGCAGCAGTGAGAGTCCCATCCGGGGCCGGGCCAGGTTCCTCACCGCCAAGAGCGCCAACCAAAGAGGGTGGAGCGGGAGCGGGAGCGGGAGCGGGAGCGGGAGCGGGAACCGGAGCGGGAGCGGGAGTAACCGTATTTGATTGTGACAGATCCGGGGACGGCGGCGCATCCAGTTGAGACGGCGCGTTCAGGTCCGAATCCTGCGGGTCCGGAACGGTGGGCGTCGGAACCGATACCGAAGACGTCTGGGAAGAGGGCGTCGGCGCAAAGGGCAGCTTGATCAGGGGGGCTGGCGGAACGGGCGCTGGGCTTTTGCTTTTTTCCGGCGGAACCGATTCAACGGATGGCCCCGTGGCCACGGGCTGATAGCCGAAAACCACGCCCAACCCAATCCCCGCGCCGACCATCAAAAGACCGCCGAAAATCTGCCCCCAGGATAAACCAGCCTGGGATGGACGGGATTTCTTGGGAACTTGGCCGATCATGACAACGCCACACCATCGGGCTGTTGAGCCGAGGTCACTGCCGACCCTCGCGCAGGCCGCCATCTTTGAAGAGAAAGGGCGTTGCCCACCACAATCAAGCTACTCGAAGCCATCGCCACCGCCGCCATCACCGGACCAAAGACCCCCAACGCCGCCAACGGCAACGCCACCAGATTAAAACCAAAAGCCCAAACCATGTTCTGAATCATTTTGCGCCGAACCGCCCACGCCAGATCGATCAGAACCGGCACCAGCAGCGGATCCCCCCGCATCAGCGTTACGCCCGCCGCGTGAACCGCAACATCGGTCCCGCCTGCCATGGCAATCCCCAAATCAGCTCGAGCCAAAGCCGGAGCATCATTGATGCCATCCCCGACCATGGCCACCCGATGCCCTGCGGCCTGACGGCGCTCGACCTCCGCAATTTTGCCTTCCGGCCGAACCCCCGCACGAATCTGAGAAGGAGCCAACCCAAGCCGGGTTCCGGTGGCCATGGCCGCCGCCAGACCATCGCCGGTCAGCATCACGACGTCAATCCCGGCTTCTACCAGCGCCGCCAGGGCCGCTCCCGCCCCGGATCGCAAACGGTCAGTCACCGCGATGACCCCCAAAAGCCGGGGCGGATGCTGTGGCCCGGTCTCGCCGACCCACACCACAGTCCGCCCGGCCTGCTCCCAGGCCAAGGCTGTCCTGGTCAGCGGTGCCGGATTTATGCCGATCTCGGTGATCAGGGCCAAACTCCCCACCACGACATCCCGCCCGGCCACGGTGGCGGCAACGCCCCGTCCCGGCAGGGCCCGAAATCCGACGGGTTCAGGCACGTCCAGGGCCCGAACACGGGCGGCCTCGGTCATGGCACGAGCCAAAGGATGATCATTGCCCCGTTGAACCCCAGCCGCCAAAGCCAACACGCCGTCAGAATCACCTTCCACCACTTCAATATCGGCCCATTCGGGACGGCCTTCGGTCAATGTTCCGGTCTTATCGAACAGCACCGTCGTCACCCGACAGGCGGTTTCCAGAGCCTCGGCATCCCGGATCAAAAGGCCATGACGTGCGGCAACACCAAAGGCCACAGCCATGACCGCAGGGGTCGCCAAACCCAAGGCGCAAGGACAGGCCACCACCAGCACCGTCACAGCCGGCAAAATCGCGGCTAAAGGCTCGCCGGTGGCCAGCCACCACCCCACCGCCGTCACCACCGCGATGCCAACCACCAAAAACGCGAACCAGCCACTGACTTGATCGGCTAAACGCTGAATGCGAGGCTTAGTGGCCTGGGCATGGCCGACCAAGGCGATCATCTGTCCCAAAATCGCATCGTCTCCCACGGCCCTAACCCGCAGCGTAAGACAACCATCGAGATTGTGAGTCCCGCCGATCACAAAGGCTCCGGGGCCGCGTTCCATGGGCATGGGCTCGCCGCTGACCATGGCCTCGTTGACCGAGGCCCGGCCTTCCACCACCACCCCATCCACAGGAATCCGCTCACCAGCCCGGACCACCGCCAAATCGCCGGGCATAATCAGGCCGACCGGGATTGTCTCCTCGCGCCCATCCCGCCCCCGGCGGCGCGCCGTTTCAGGGCGCGAGGCCAACAACAACTCAACGGCCCGATTGGTCGCCCGTCTGGCTCGCGCCTCCAGTCCCTTCCCAACAATCACCAGGAGGATGACCAAGGCCGCGGCTTCGAATTGCGGGGGGGCTCCGTCCAGCACTCGCCAAACCCCAAGGCCATAAGCGGCACTGGTGCCCACCGCCACCAGAACATCCATATTTGCGCCGCCGGTTCGGAGCGCGAACCAAGCCCCCCGGTAAAAGCGAGCACCAGCCCAAAACTGAATCGGAGTGGCCAACCCCCATTGCAGCCAACCGGGCAGACCCACCGGCACCCCAGCCAGCATGCCGATCATCTCCGCCAGAAGCGGCAGACACAGCAGTCCCGAAATCACCAGCACCGGCCTCACGGGCCCATCCTCTGCGGTTCTGCTCTCCTCATGGGAGGTTTGAACCTCGGACGTTTGGGTCTTGGCAACCGGACGCGCTCCGAAACCGGCAGCCTCCACAGCCGTAATCAAATCAGGGACGCCGATCCGTTCAGAGTCAAAAACCAACTCGGCCCGTTCGGCGGTCAGGCTAATCGAGGCCGACAGCACGCCGGGTTGCCGCATCAACAGCCGCTCCAGGCGGGATACGCAAGCGGCACAGGTCATGCCGGTTATAACAAACCGAGCAATCGTCGACGTGGTCTCCGTGGGCGCCACTTGATCCATTGCCGTTCCTCTAGCCTAAAAGGTCTTCAGGACTCATTTCTATAGTCTATATGATCTTGATTATGACTTTGATAAGGCTCTAAATTTGGGTCCACATAGACTGAAAAATCTGTTATTTTGATATTTTCTTTATGAAGAAGAGCATTGTGGATTTTTTTCTGGGCGATTTGCCTTCCCATGAAATCACCCATTGCTTCGGTTCCATGCTCAAAGCGATAGAGCATGGTGCGGATCGCTTCGGGGCTGTTGTCAACACCGATCCAAGTCCGACCCAACATATTGGCAGCCACCAGTGTTGTGCCCGATCCCGCAAAACAATCGAGAATGATATCTCCAGGATGACTGGAGGCTTCGATGATCCGAGAGAGCAAATTTATATTTTTCTCAGTCGGATAACCGCTGATAGGAATCATTTGATTATGAGCATCCCGATAATCTAACCAGATATCTTGGACGGAGACCCCGATGCTTTCATCGAGCCAAACCTTACGGCGAGGGTTTCCAGTCTTTGACCAAGAGATCTCTCCTCGTTTATCCATATCCTCCAGTGTCGATGGCGGATATTGCCAATGCTTCCCCATGGGAGGCCGTACACCACGCCATGGCTGGCCGGTCTCCCCCTCCCTGATTCCCGGAGCATGCACCGGCACTTTCATGAATCTCCGACCCGTGATGGGGTCTACATACTGATATTCCTTGGCTCTGGCTTCAGTCCAGGGCTCAACGGGTTTATTCCAGACATAGCGATCCGATTTTGTATAAAATAATATATAGTCAGAAATATTCCCGTATTGATTGCGGGTGTAATTCTTAGGATTTGACTTTTTTCTAGTGATGCAATTTCGAAAATTTTTGGAGCCGAAGATCTCATCCATAATAATTTTAGCGTGAAAAATCATCTTAGCATCAAGATGAAGGTAAATTGAGCCATCCTGTGCCAATAGCTCATGAATCTGCACCAATCGTTCGCGGATAAATTCGAGATATCTGTAGCATTCAAAAACATCTTCGTAAGCATAAGACAGTTTACGAGAATGAAAAATGGATTGAGTGGTAAAGGGTGGATCGATATAGACCAGCCTAACCTTGCCTTTCATGCGATCATCGCGAGCCAAGTGAGCCAACACAGAGCCGTTCTCGGCGAAGTATAATCTGTTATCAACGTCTCCCGTTCCCCGCCGAATCATCTCAAAGACGCCGGGTGGCCTCTCAAGGATTTCAGCAACCTCCTTTTTGCCCGGATAGGTCAGTGCGATGGGATGGGATTCCTCCGTACTGCGGATGGGAGACCGTGGAACACCGGTTGCCATTTCAAAAATCCTCGACCTTCCCTAGCCCGGATGAATCGACGATCCGGGCCAGGAATAAAGGCCGATCAGGAAAGAGTAGCGATCTGGGCAGGATCGCGGCGGAACGGGTGACCAGGATAAACCCCAAGCAGCTTAACCATAACATCCTGTTTTGGATTCAGGCGGGCATCGCTGCCAGCGAAAAAAGCCTCATCCTCGGGAGTTTCGCACCGTTGCACGAAAAAGCGCAGCTCCTCCAGCGCGTGCTGCATCGCCTGATCCGCCGGATGGCCTTCGACATCGGCGTAAAACTGGGCGGCGGCAAAACGCCCAGCAACCATGTAGCTTTCAAGCTTAGTGATATTGATGCCATTGGTGGCAAAACCACCCAGCGCCTTAAAAAGAGCTGCCGGCACACTTCGGACTCGAAAGACCAAGGAGGTGATGACCAAACGATCCCGATCATAGCCGGCAATGACCGGCTGACGGGCCAAAATCAGGAACCGAGTGGTGTTGTGTCGATGGTCTTCAACCCCCTCTATCAGAGTTTCCAGATGGTGAATGTTGCCAGCCAACCCCGAGGCAATCGCGGCGATGCTGGAATCACCGAGCCGAGCCACTTCAGCCGCAGCGGCGGCGGTGTCGGCATGAGTTACCGGCCTCAGTCCCAAACGACGCAGGGTCTCCCGGCACTGGGACAAGGCGTGGATGTGGCTGCGAACCGTGCGCACGTCTTCCAGGCGGGTTCCGGGCAGCACCAGCAAATGGTGATGAATCGGTTGGAAATGCTCACCGACAATCCCCAGGCCGCCATCAGGCAACAGATGGTGAATATCCGCCACTCGCCCTGCCACCGAATTTTCCACGGGAATCATGGCATAGTCAGCCGCGCCCCCGTGAACCGCAGCAAAAGCATCCTCGAACGCCGGACAGGGGAGAGTCCGGGGCGTCGGACACACGCTATGACACGCCAGATCGGAATAAGCACCCGGCAAGCCTTGGAAGGCAAAGGTGGTGCCAGCAGGAAAGGCAAGAGACATGGAGCAAAATCCAAACAACGACCGGGAATGATTGGGCTGCCAGTATCGGCGTCCTCCCCCGGAACCGTCAATGGCCCCGGAACCATCAATAACCATCAATAACTTGGCCCCGAACCGCCCACACGGACGCGAGGGCGCTCGCCCGGCGTCTGGGCAGACTGAGTCTGCCACATCGTGCCCAATGGCATCACATGATTGATGGCATGACATGATTTTTAGAAAAAATTTCGACATGCCTAAAACCACACACTGAATATGGATAATCCTCCCCCTACAATTGATTTTTAGTTCCTTTGTTACGTAATCAGCGATCAGGTCGTCATTAAGAGCGATCCGCATTCAATCTGACACAGCCTAAAGCGGTTAATGGAAAATCTATATAAATTATATGCGATCCTAAAAATCGCCTTTTCTTCCCAAGGAAGGAGTCCTATGTTCATACCACCGATCGTCTAGCCTAAGAGCCGGGGCTGCGGTGCTTTGCCAGAGAAGGAAGGCCACTTGATGTTCAGCTTCTTCAAATCACAAAGGGCTCTGACCCGTGTCGATCATGCGGGTCAGGTGGCGGCCATCGGTCGTTCTCAAGCCGTGATTGAGTTCGCGCTTGATGGGACCATTATAACAGCGAATGAAATTTTCTTAAATGCACTGGGTTACACTCTTGATGAAATTAAGGGAAAGCATCACAACATTTTTGTTGAACCTGCATTCAGAAGCAGCCCCGAATATCAGCAATTTTGGGAAAATCTCAGACGCGGGCAGTTTCAGCGGGCTGAGTACAAGCGGATCGGCAAAGGTGGCAAAGAGGTTTGGATCCAGGCCACTTACACCCCAATCATGGATACTAAAGGGAAGCCGTTTAAAGTGGTTAAATATGCCACCGATATTACTGAACAAAAGGTAGTTAATGCTGATTATGCCGCTCAGATTGACGCCATCGGTAAATCCCAAGCCGTAATTGCGTTTGGTATGGATGGCACAATCATCACCGCCAATCATAATTTCCTTAAGGCATTAGGCTACACCCTTGAAGAAGTTAAGGGAAAGCACCACAGCCTCTTTGTTGAGGCCAGTTATCGCAACAGCCCCGAGTATCGCGAGTTTTGGGCAGCCCTGAATCGCGGCGAGTATCAAGCGGCAGAGTTCAAGCGGATCGGTAAAGGCGGCAAAGAGGTTTGGATTCAAGCGTCTTACAATCCGATCCTGGACCTGAACGGCAAGCCCTGCAAAGTGGTTAAATACGCGACAGACGTTACTGAAATGGTGACAACTCGCATGGAAGCCGAGCAGGGCGCGGCTGAATGTATCGAGGTTCTCAACGGACTGGCTGATGGCGATCTAACCAAAAAGATGGTCCAAAGCTACTCTGGAACTTTTGCCCAGATACAGGTCGCGCTTAACGGAACCGTCGATAAATTGTCGGAACTGGTCAACACGATCTCTGGCGCTGCCAACGCCATTAACACCGCCGCCGGGGAAGTCTCCTCGGGCAGCGGCGACCTGTCCGAGCGGACTGAACAACAGGCCTCCAGCCTGGAGGAAACGGCGGCTTCGATGGAGGAGCTGGGCGCAACAGTGCGGACCAGTGCCGAGAATGCCCAACGTGCCAATAAAATGGCTGGTGACGCCCGTGGCGCCGCCGAACAGGGCGGTGTGGTTGCCGGTTCGGCGATCGATGCCATGAAGAGCATCGCCGAAGCTTCCAAGAAAATTACCGAAATCATCGGCGTCATTGACGAAATCGCGTTCCAGACCAATCTGCTGGCCCTGAACGCCGCCGTGGAAGCCGCCCGCGCAGGGGATGCCGGCAAGGGCTTCGCCGTGGTGGCGCAGGAGGTCCGGGTTCTGGCCCAGCGTTCCGCCCAAGCGTCGAAAGAGATCAAAACGCTGATCACCAACAGCGATAATCAGGTCCAGAACGGGGTTGAACTGGTTAAAAAAGCTGGCGACTCTTTAAGCGGGATCGCCAAAGGCATTCAGGATGTTGCGGCTTTGATCAGTGAGATTGCCGCTGCCAGTAAGGAACAAACCACCGCGTTGGACGAGATCAACTCGGCGGTTGCCTCCATGGATGAGATGACACAGAAAAATGCGGCCCTGGTGGAAGAAACCACGGCAGCCGCCCAGTCCATGGCCAGCCAGGCCTCTGATCTGGAGCGACAGATGGCCTTCTTCACGCTTGCCGCCGAAACCAATCGCCCCGTGGCCGTGCGGGCTCAATCGACGAACCATCGAGCGCCTCCCGCGCCACTCACTCATCGGGCACCGATTCACAAACCTACGGCCAAACCAACGTCAGTGACCCGTAAATCGTTGGCAGCCTCCAAACCTGCTGGTTCCAGAGCCCTGCGCCGCGCCGAGGATTCCCACAACGATAGCGAGTGGTCGGAATTCTAATCCCATAGCCGCCCTCGGTTTTGACGGTTGAAACGGGGGCGGTTGTTTTCTGTGCGATCGTCAGGCTCCGATGGAATAGACTGCGGAGCGGCGGACGCGCCACCTTCCTTGCGTTTTTTCGGGGATTCGGTGATAGGGTGGCGCTGCCCGCAAGCCCCCTGCCCTTTGCGAATGCCTGGACCATGGCCTCTGATCTTGAACCGCAACGTCCGGTCTTGACGTTCTCGCGCAAAATACAGCTCATCAATTGGGGGCTGGTTCTTTTGATTTGCGCGATCACCGGCGTTGGTATTGGCCTGCTCTATTCTGCCGCTGGGGGCAAGTGGGAGCCCTGGGCCATGCGACAGTTGGTTCGTTTTTTTCCAGCTTTCCTTATTATGTTGATTTTTGCTCTTATCGATATTCGTATTTGGCTACGTTTTGCCTATATTATTTATGGTGTTATGCTGTGCCTGCTGGTCGCAGTGGAAATCCGGGGCCAGGTTGGCATGGGGGCCCAACGCTGGATTGATCTGGGCTTCTTTGTCCTTCAACCTTCAGAACTAATGAAATTGGCCCTGGTCCTAGCTCTGGCCCGCTATTTCCATGGCCTGACCTTAGATCAGATTGGTCGCCCCTTGGTTCTGATTCCTCCTCTGGCCCTGGTCTTCCTCCCGGTCAGTCTGGTCTTGCTGCAACCCAATCTCGGAACGGCGCTGCTTCTCATGTTCACGGCCGCCGCAATCTTTTTTGCAGCCGGCGTTAGATTGTGGAAATTTGCCTTGGCCATTGGCAGTGGACTGAGCGCTATCCCCATTGGTTGGGAGTTTTTACATGATTACCAGAAACAACGGGTCTTCAATTTTCTGAATCCCGAGCGGGATCCTCTTCGAACCGGCTATAACATCATACAATCAAAAATTGCGCTGGGCTCTGGTGGATTATTCGGCAAGGGCTTTATGCTCGGCTCTCAAAGTCAATTACAATTTCTTCCCGAAAAACACACTGATTTTATTTTTGTAGTCTTGGCTGAAGAATTTGGAATGGTCGGAGCTTTATTCATACTATTCTTATATGTTTTAGTTTTTATTTATGGAATTGTCATAACACTGAGCTGCCGTAATCAATTTGGGCGGTTGATTGGTGTCGGTTTGACCATGACATTCTTCCTTTATGTCTGTGTTAACGTCTCGATGGTAACTGGGTTGATTCCAGTGGTTGGTATCCCGCTTCCTCTGGTTTCCTACGGTGGCACAGCGATGCTAACGCTGCTGTTGGGCTGCGGGCTTCTTTTAAGCGTCTCCGTTCATCGGGACATCCGCATTCCGCGAAGCGGTCTGGCCGAACTTTAGCCTAATAAAGTTTCTGCCTTTCGAACTGGACTCGACGATCATGGCGCTATTCCATTAGGGTGTGTGCCTGCGATATCCGACCGGCGCAGAGATTTCACTCCCGGACGAGCCTTCTAAGGATCCAAAAGACATGACCAGCGTCGCAGATCTAAAGACCCGTCTGGCCTTCGTCGGACTCGATCAAGTACCACCGCAGTTGTTCCGTGATGCTTGGGCATTGATCGATGGTTCTCTGGCGTCGATTCTTGATGAATTCTATGCTGCCCTTCCTAAAGTGGCAGCTTTGCGGCCTTTATTACATGGACAAGATATTTCCCGCTTAAAGACAGCACAAAGAACCCATTGGCAGGCGTTATTCTCGGGACGGTTCGACGCCGATTATTTAGAACGGGCGGCGCGAATCGGTCATGTTCACCATCGGATCGGCCTGCCGCCTCATTGGTACTTTGCGGCTTATAGCTTTTTTTTACGACGCCTCTCCACGATCATTGCGGAAAAAGAGCGCCGGAATGCCGCGCGAGCCGGGCAACTTTATGCTTTGATTTCCAGTGCGGTCTTTGTGGACTTGGATATCTCTTTCGAAGCCTACTCCAAGGCCCTCATTGATCGGGCCAATGGCATGATCTGCGAGTTGGCCGATAACTTCGAGGAGACGGTGTTAGGAGCAATCGGCACCGTCACCGATGTTTCAGGCCGGGTCAATCATGCCACCGATGGCATCAACACCACCATCGAACGCAACGATGCCAAGGCCAGCATTGCCGCCCAAGCCGCAACCGGCACCAGCCGCACGGTGGAGGCCGTAGCGGTTGCCACCGAGGAATTGACGTCCTCCATCGCCGGAGTGATCGGCCAAGTCAACGAATCGTCGCAGATCGTGGCCCATGCCCGCGACGCTGCTGAAAAGTCCCGAGTCACCATCGCCAATTTGGCAGAATCGACCCAGAAGATCGGCGCCGTCCTACGCATGATCGAGGCCATCGCCCGTCAAACTAACCTGTTGGCACTCAATGCCACGATCGAGGCAGCACGGGCCGGTGAAGCAGGCCGAGGCTTTGCCATCGTTGCCCACGAGGTGAAAAATCTGGCCCGTCAAACCGCCGATGCCACCGAAGAAATTTCGAAACAAATCGGCCAAGTCCAAAAAGATACCCGAGACGCGGTGGCGGAAATTGGCCAAGTGGGCGACGTGATTTCGCGTCTTGACGGTATTTCCGGACATATCGCCGAATCGATGACTCAGCAGGGCCGAGCAACGGCAGACATTGCCCGCAACATCAGCCACGCCTCGAATGCCAGCACCGATATTACCCGTCAGCTCGGGGATTTGGCAGAGGGCAGCGCCGAAGCGAAAAAAGCTGTCACGGCCATTTCAGAGGTCACGATTGAGCTGCGCGACGCCTCTCACGACCTGCAACAGGCTCTGGATCGCTTTATCAAGCATGTGCAAACCCTCAAGCAGGCTGGCTAAGAGAAAAGGTGCATCATCAAGGCATGAACGCTGACTCATCCGACTTGACGGTACGATTCCCTTATTTCCGCCGCTGCCGCCCGCGCCCGCCCGGCCTGGCCATCGCGGACGCCGCCGCCTGTGGCGCCATGCCGGGGCGATCCAACCCCAAATCCATGGCTTCAAGGCGCCGAAGCTCGTCACGCAGCCGGGCAGCCTCCTCAAACTCTAAATCTGCCGCCGCCGCCCGCATACGCTTCTCTAAATCAGCCATCACCGTCTTCAGATGGCTGCCACTGAGATGAAGCGCATCGACAACGCCCGTACCGACGGTGACACGGTCACCCCGTTCATAGACGCTGGACATGACATCGGAAATCGACTTACGCACGCTTTCTGGAGTGATGCCATGGGCAGCATTGTAAATTTGTTGTTTTTCCCGCCGCCGATTGGTTTCGGAAATGGCATAGCGCATGCTTTCTGTAATCTTATCGCCATAGAGAATCGCCCGGCCCTCCAAATTGCGAGCGGCGCGACCGATGGTTTGGATCAAAGAGGTCTTAGAGCGTAAATAGCCTTCTTTATCCGCATCAAGAATGGCTACCAGAGCGCACTCCGGGATATCCAACCCTTCCCGCAACAGATTGATCCCAATTAATACATCAAAGGCCCCTAACCGAAGATCACGAATAATTTCGATCCGCTCCAGGGTTTCGACATCTGAATGAATATAGCGAACCCGAATGCCATTTTCGTGCAAATACTCGGTCAGAGCCTCGGCCATCTTCTTAGTGAGTGTGGTCACCAGAACCCGCAAGCCACGTGCCGCCAAGTCCCGGCATTCGCCAAGCAAATCATCCACTTGATGTTCAGTCGGTCGGACGATGACCAACGGATCAATCAGCCCAGTTGGCCGCACCACCTGCTCGACAAAAACACCGGCAGTTTGCCCCAACTCCCATGGCCCCGGCGTCGCCGAGACAAAAACCGTTTGCGGACGCATGGATTCCCACTCTTCAAACTTGAGCGGGCGGTTATCCATGCAGGAGGGCAATCGGAAGCCATGCTCGGCTAGCGTCGATTTTCGCACAAAGTCGCCGCGATACATGCCGCCCAATTGCGGCACCATGACATGGCTTTCATCCACAAATAACAGCGCGTCTTTCGGCAAATACTCGAATAACGTTGGCGGCGGTTCGCCTGGAGCCCGCCCAGTGAGAAAACGGGAATAATTTTCGATACCAGCACAGATTCCGGTGGTCGCCAGCATCTCAAGGTCAAAGCGCGTGCGTTGGTCAAGGCGTTGGGCTTCCAGCAAACGACCTTGGGCCTCCAGCTCGGCCAACCGCCCCTCAAGCTCGCGTTTAATATGTCCGATTGCTTGGTGCAATGTTGGTTTAGGGGTGACGTAATGGCTGTTCGGGTAAACCCGGACATGGGTCAGCGCCACCAGCTTTTCGCCGGTCAGAGGGTCGATCTCGTGGATAGCCTCCAATTCGTCGCCAAATAATGAAAGTCTCCAGGCCCGATCTTCCATATGAGCCGGGAATAGTTCAATCGTATCTCCCCGAACCCGGAAGGTTCCCCGTCCAAATGCCAGATCATTTCGTTTATACTGAAGATCACTTAAACGCCTCAAGAACCCATTACGTTCAATGGATTGCCCAATCTCTAGTGTTAGCGTCATCTCTCCATACATTTCCGGTGAACCAATGCCGTAGATGCAGGAAACCGACGCAACAATAATCACGTCATCGCATTCTAACAAAGATCGAGTTGCAGCATGACGCATACGGTCGATCTGTTCGTTAATCTCGGCTTCTTTTTCAATATAGGTATCAGTACGCGGTACGTATGCTTCAGGCTGATAATAATCATAGTAAGAGACAAAATACTCAACGGCATTATCTGGGAAAAATGATTTCATCTCACCGTAAAGCTGGGCCGCTAATGTCTTGTTCGGAGCCAAAATCACGCTAGGCCGCTGCAATGCCTGGATAATATGAGCCACTGTAAATGTTTTACCGGAGCCGGTGACCCCCAACAAAACCTGATTGCGCTCTTGACGAGCGATTCCGTCGCACAGTGCCGCAATCGCCTGGGGCTGGTCGCCTGCTGGTTGGAAGTCAGAAACCAGACGAAAACGCCGCCCTCCTTCGGGGCGCATGCGAGGCGTGACGGAGGGAGTCAAAAGCGGTGCGATCATGCCCACACCATAGCGCGGCATCACCCCAGAAACCAGCGCGCCCACAGCCCGCCATAATTGTTGGCGAGTGTTCCATTCGAAGGCGCGAACGGCTCCTCCCCCTTGAATGGAGTTTCATCCGTCCCCTTTTGATGAGACATAATGCGCGGGCACTGTTGCGAACATCCCCCGCCCCCAACCACTTGATGAGGCATCCGTATGTTCTCCTTCGTGAAGTCCTTCGTCGGCGTGAAAGGCCAGCAGCTCGGTCAGGATATCGTCAAGGCGATCGTCGAAATCGATCCCGAATCGGCGACTCAAGCCCAATTGGACCAAATGGAGAAGGATCTCGACAAGGCTGGCGAGGTCATCCAGAAGTTGCGGGCCGACTATGATCGTGAAATCCGGGAAGCCGAGGCCGCTCGGAAACGCTACGACCAATTGCTGGCAGCGGCGGAAGTGCTTCAAGCCAAGCTCGCGGATCCGACCGCTTCTGACCACGCTAGCGTTGAGGCCAGCCTGAATCGGTTGGTCGGCCAGTTGGAACAGCTACAGCCCGAAGTCGAGAGCGAGCAAAAAGACGTGGATGAGGTCAAGGCGCTACTTGATCAGGCCAATGCGGCCTATCAGGAAAAAGCGGCGGCCCTGACCACCGCCCGCCAAACCCTGGAACGGGCCAAGCGCGACATGCAGCGGGCCATTCAAGAGCAGGAACGGGCTGACGAAAAAGCCAAACGGGCCGCCGAGGTGGCTGGCTTGCGTCAGAATTCAACCTCGAGTCTGACCATCGCCACCGACGCCATGCAGCGCCGTTCTGACGAGGCCCGAGCCAAGACCGAAGCGGCTAAACTCAAGGCCGAAACCCTGACCACCCTGACCCGGCCCACCACCGACGATCCCAATATCGCCGCCGCTTTGAAAGCGGTCCAGGGCGGCGCCTCCAGTGGAAATATTGCCGATCGTTTGGCTCGGTTGAAGAAGTAACAATAAACACCATCAGGCCTTGATGTTGGCGCATCTGCGCCCACCTAGCGTCACGACGGCAGCTTCGCGCGCACGGGCGCGCGAAGCTGCCGTCGCAGCCCACGGGGACCGGCGCCATCCCAGCGCCATGCCCGTGCCCTTTCCCCCAAAAACCCCCGCGACACCCTGGCCAAGGGCTGGTTATGATCAGACCGCCTTATAACCATGCTGTCGAGTCGTTATGAAAACGCTTTTGTTCCTGGCCGTCGCGGTCGTCGCTCAAGCCGCCGGCAATATCTGTCTCAGTCTGGGGATGCGACACCTAGCCGCCGCATTTAGCGCCGACTCGGAACACTGGGGCGCCCTGGCCCTCCTAGCCTTAACCAGCCCTTGGCTGTGGGCCGGAGCCGCCTTGCTGGCAACCTTTACCCTTCTTTTTACATTGGTCCTCTCTTGGACTGACCTAAGTCTTGCTCTACCTGTTATTTCAGTCGAAATTGTTGTTAATGTTGCCCTTGCTGGATGGCTTCTAGGAGAATCAATCTCGCCTTTACATTGGCTTGGTACAATTTTAGTTGCGGCTGGGGTTGCTCTGGTGGTTGGAACCGCTCAAGACAAAACAAGCCTAGACCAAGGGCAACCCGCATGATTGGCTTAACCATTGGCCTGATTGCCTTAATGGTCATTGCCGATGCCGCCAGCGATGTCCTGGTTGCGCGCGCCATGAAACAAATCGGTGAAGTCACCAATTTTCGACCACGCGCCTTGCTCAAGACTTTGGGCCGGATGTTCCGCACACCAAGCTTCGGGGCTGGAATTAGCGCTGCCGCCATCCATTTCTTCACATTCCTAACACTCTTAAGCTTTGTTGGCTTAAGCTATGTTTTTCCCGCTACTGCACTGGTCTATGTTCTCGCTACGGCTGGAGCCCAAGTGATTCTCAAAGAGCATGTCTCACTTCGGCGTTGGGCTGGGGTCTGCTTGGTCTGCGCCGGAATGCTACTGGTTTCGGTGAGCTGATGACCCATCGAGCCTTGATGTGGACTTATCAAGGCTGCCCTCAGGCGCCAAGCCGCAGCAACCCGAAGACCGGATCAGAAAAAACCCGGCCAATACCGTTGGCCGGGTTCTTCCTTACTGACTCTGACGAACTCACAGGTCCGAAGGCGACCTTATTCCTTCGGGGCCGGCGAGAACGGGATTGGCGGAACCGGGTTGATGTACACGATGATGTGATCAGTCCGGTTGCGGATCTCGTTCACATTGTCCCGAGTCGGCTTCGGCAGACGGGTTTCGCCGCGCGCTTCAACACTCAGGTCGTTCGGGTTGACACCAGCGGCAATCAGCGCCTGCTTCACCGATTCAGCCCGACGCTCGGAGAGCTTCAGATTGTAATCCATCGAAGCGCGGGTATCGGCCCAACCGATGATGTGGGCCAGCTTTACCTGCTGGTCGGCATCCGGGGCATAACGGACGACGTTGGCATTCGACTTCTTGATCAGACGGGCGATCTCTTCGACGATCGGCAGGTCAGACTTGCGAATGTTTGACTTATTCGTGTCGAAGAAGATCACGAAGCTGTCCGGGTATTCGGCGGGCGGGCAGGATTGTTCGACCTGAGCAACTGCGGTCTGGAAATCGGCCTTCAGCGCCTCGATCTCGGTCTTCTCCCAGCCTTCCTCCAACTCCTCGATCAAGGCGTCAAAGGTGCTCTGGGCCTTCGCCGCCGCTTCCGGTGCCCGATTGCGGGTGCACTTAAAGAGGGCGTTGGTCAGCCGGGTCCGCCATGCGTAGGCTTCGGCATAAGAGACCGTCACAGCGCGAGGCGCCCAATTGACCTTATCCAGATCCCAACGATCGGGCAGTTCCGGATCAATGACCACGCCCTGGGCCGACAACAGGGCCTTACGCGCGAACACTTCGTAATTCCGGAGGTCGCCCTCTTCCTTCTGGTTCACCGCCAACTCGGTGTAATTCTTGGCCAGTGCCTGGGTAAAGGGCGAGCCAACCGGAGTTTGGTTCTTAAGCGCCTCGAACACGCTCGGGTCACCATACTCACGCGCGCTCATGGTATGGCCCACCAATTCCATGTGGCCGCAACCCGAGAGCGCCAGACCCAGCGCGCCCATGGTAAACAACTTAACTTTCATCTTCGTACTCCCCGTTTCGACCGAGTTCATTAGATCGCAGTAGCGACCCTGCTTTAGAGATTTCATCAACCCCGCGATCAGCGATCCGCAGAACCCTTGGGTAAAGCTTGTAGCCGATCGTTACTCGAAGTCGATCGCCCGATCAAACCCTCACTATCGAGGTCTTAAACGACTGTGTTGTTCTGGTCACAAATAGTTCGGCAGGTACTACGCGAGACACAGCAAAACTCGACTTGAACCATGACTCGGCCCAGGCCCGCCCAAGATACGTTGCTTCAACTATAACCCTAGAGCATCGCTGGCTCAGTTTCAATCGCCTAAATTTACGCCCCACTTCGAAGAACCGCCGATAAGTGACAAAATCACCTGATCGCTGCGATGGATGTCGATGAATTAACACGCCTCCGTTGCTCACTTGCCACACTCATCATGCTTCAACAAGCGACCTGCCCCCTTTTCGCTCATCGTGCCGATTTTTCGGCCTTACCCACATCTCCGCCCGTCATGACACGCGAAAGGTTCGGTGATCATAAATATAGGATTGACGCCTGTGATTGGGAACCCATCGACAAGCTGTCGATACTTTTGCACCTATTTTTTGGGAAGGAGAGGCCTTGATGTTGCTCCATCGAGGCTATAGACGCCATGCGGGTATATTCACGACTTCTTTATCTTCGCGCACGAACGCGAAAGAGTATTACCCTATAGGCGCTAAGAGAGTGCTGCTTTTTTCGTTTTTGCAAGGTTCCACCCTGCGCCCACAAGGAGGCACAGCCTCCTTGTGTCTGGATACCGGCGAGCCTGACATATCGCCGGCCCTCGGGCCGCGACGGCGGCCCCGCGTCCTCGTGGACGCGAAGCCAAGGGCGCGGATGCGCCCGCCCGGCGTTTGAGGGCAGCCTCCTTGTGTCTGGGTACCGGCGAGCCCTGACACTGACACATCGCCGGTCCTCGGGCCGCGACGGCGGCCCCGCGTCCTCGTGGACGCGAAGCCAAGGGCGCGGATGCGCCCGCCCGGCGTTTGAGGGCAGCCTTGATGAGTCACCATCAAGGCCCGTTGGTATGACACTTGATATAATGTCTGTGCCGCGAGGACCGGGTCTTTTGCCCCCAAAAGCGTCAAGCGTCAGCCGACGATTTCGAGCCCGCTGAAGAAGAACGCGATCTCGACGGCAGCATTCTCGGCGCTGTCCGAACCATGGGCCGAATTGGCCTCGATGGATTCGGCAAAATCCTTACGGATGGTGCCGGCAGCGGCATTGGCCGGATTGGTCGCCCCCATGACGTCACGGTTGCGGGTCACGGCATCTTCGCCTTCCAAAACCTGAGCCACAACCGGACCCGAGGTCATGAAGGTGCAGAGGTCGTTGTAGAAAGGCCGTTGAGCGTGAACGGCATAGAACGCTTCGGCCTGGGCCCGAGTAAGCCACAGGCGCTTTTGCGCGACGATACGCAGGCCAGCGGCTTCGAGCCGGGCATTGATCTGACCCGTCAGATTGCGGCGGGTGGCATCGGGTTTCAGAATGGATAAAGTCCGTTCGACGGCCATAGTGTCAGCACTCCTGTTGATATCGGCGAAGTCGCGGGGTTATATCGCCGGAGACCCGCGCGGGCAACCGCCCGCTATCGCCCGCCCTTCGAGTCGAACCGTTCAATCGACGACCGGCCCGTGCTATCACTCGTGGACCATGCTTCATATTAACGAATTGACCTTTCGGTTCGGTGGCCGGGTTTTGTTCGAAAACGCCTCCACAGTGGTGCCTAAAGGGCACAAGGTGGCGCTGATTGGGCGTAACGGCACTGGCAAGACCACGCTCTTACGCTTGTTGGGTGGCGAGTTGGCCCCTGACGCGGGCTCGGTAGCGATCACCCCCGGCTGCCGGATCGGTCGGCTGTCCCAAGACGCCCCCGACGGGCCGGCAAGCCTGCTGGAAACCGTACTGAGTTACGACCAGGAACGGGCGCGGCTGCTGGCTGAATCGGAAACTGCGGCAGACCCGAACCGAATCGCTGAAATCCATACCCGTCTGGCGGATATCGGTGCCCACACAGCCCCGGCTCGAGCCGCCGAAATTCTCTCGGGCCTTGGCTTTGACGCCGAAGCCCAAGCCCGTCCCGTCGGAACCTTCTCCGGCGGATGGCGCATGCGGGTCGCCTTGGCCGGCATCCTGTTTGCGGCACCTGACCTGCTACTGCTCGACGAGCCAACCAACCATCTGGACCTCGAAGCGACACTCTGGCTGGAAAGCTATCTGAAAACCTACCCCCACACGGTGTTACTGATCAGCCACGACCGGACATTACTGAACAGCGTCCCAACCCGGATGATCCACATCGATCAACGGAAATTGGTTGCCTACGCTGGCGGTTATGACCAGTTCGAACGGACCCGTCGGGCCAATCTTGAACGCCTGTCGGCGCTTCAATCCCGGCAGATCGCCCAGCGCAAACATTTGCAATCCTTTATCGACCGTTTTCGAGCCAAAGCCACCAAAGCCCGCCAAGCCCAAAGCCGGATCAAGGCGCTGGAACGGATGGAGCCGATCATCGGCATTGTCGAGGAAAGCACGCCCGAGTTCGAATTCCCCAGCCCTGAGCCCCTCCCCCCTCCCCTGATCACCCTGGAAAATGTCACAGTGGGCTACGAGGGACGGCCCATCCTCAGTCGGCTTGACCTGCGGATTGACCTGGATGACCGAATCGCCTTGCTTGGCGCCAACGGCAACGGCAAATCGACCCTCATTAAGCTGCTGGCAAACCGGCTCTCTCCCTTATCCGGGCAGTATCGGCGATCCGGAAAATTGAAAGTCGGCTATTTTGCCCAGGACCAAGCCGAGGAATTGACGCCAACCCTAACTCCGATTCAAGAATTGCAGCGGGTTTTACCGACCACTCCCGAAGAGAAATTGCGCTCCCATCTAGCCCGTTTCGGCCTTGGCCGGGACCGAGCGGAAACCGTGGTCGCGAAGCTTTCGGGTGGCGAGAAGGCGCGATTGCTATTTGCCCTGATGACTCGCGAAGCCCCCCATATCCTGATGCTTGACGAGCCCACCAACCATCTGGACATCGACAGTCGCAGCGCCCTCATCCAAGCCATCAACGGCTTTGAGGGAGCGGTGATTCTGATCAGTCACGATCCCCACCTGATCGAACTGACTGCCGACCGGCTGTGGCTGGTGAGTGACGGCACATGCACCGCCTATGACGGAGACCTGGAAAGCTATCGCGCCCTGCTGTTAGACCGGATGCGTTCAGGAGGAGGCCGTCGCAATGGCGAGGGGGCTGCTACCCGACGCGACCAACGTCGGGTGGCAGCGGACCAACGCGCTGCCTTGGCTCCGCTGCGCCGCAAAGCCGCCGAGGCCGAAGCCGACGTCACCAAACTGACGGCAAGCTGTGAACGACTCGAGAAGCGACTGGCCGATCCCCAATTGTACACAGGCCCTGGTGACGAACTCACTCGTCTTCAGATCGAATTAGGGGAGCTTCGTAAGCGCCTAGCGATCGCGGAAGATGCTTGGCTGGATGCCTTGGAAAGACTGGAAACCGCCACTGAGCAAGCAGGGGGATGACCAAGCCCCTTCAATCCGGCGCGATATTATATCCGAACCATTTCAACGATAAACGCGCCAGCGTACCGTCAGCAATGGCTGCGGAGAGTGCCTTGTTCACCTGTAAAAGATGGTCAGAATCACCCTGGGGCAGAGCCGCCGCCAAGCCATTGCCCAACACGCCACCGGATAAAATTGGGCCGAACAGCACTGGCGGATTGAGCTGATTGCCGTTGCGCGCCACAAAGTTATAGAGCGACCAACTGGTGGCCATGACGGCATCGACTTTTCCCGTCAGAACATCGTCATACATTTCTTCTTCATAGGTATAACGCCGAATTTCGACAATATCTTTCATATAGCTCTCTGCAAATTTTTCTTGAATTGTATTGACATGGACGGCCAACTTCGCTCCCTGCATATCCCGCAAAAATTCATGCAATGGCTCTGGAATATCACTGTCGTTTCCATCCAAAATAAAATGGTCCGGCGATAAAACCGACGCTAAAAAGTTACCTTTGACCGTCATAAACCCACTTGAAGTCGCCGCATAAGCTTGACTGAAATGAACTCGCGCTGCCCTCTCAGCCGTTGCCGTCAAACCGCCAATATAGATATCATAAACATGAGCATTAAGATCATCGAATATTTTTTCAAAATCAACAGCCTTAACAAGACAAGAGGCATGCATCCTCGAACACATATCGTTAATCATATCAATTTCAAAGCCCGTAATTTCTCCTTTTTCGTCACTGATCGTCCATGGTGGATAGTTACCATAAGTTCCAATCTGCAAAATATCTTGCGCTGCCGCCGGTACGGTCAGATTTATCAAGCCAACAATAAGAATAGAATAACGAAACATGATCATTATCTCTCTAATTGGATATCTTGGCGAACGGACATGACGTATTAAGACTCCAGATTCTGCAATAAGGGTATTTCATCATTTGTGATAATCCGTATCAAGAAAAGATATCGAATATCAATGTCTGCCGACTCTCGCCGGACGCTTCCTTCTTCGCTCCCCTTCGCCCCTGGCATCGCAGGATTGGTGGTGTTATAAGCCTGGCGGATCCGGGCGGGTTGGGCCAACCCGTCGAACATACGGATAACGAAATCGATACATAACAGGAGGAATCGTGGGCGCACACTGCGGTTTGCCCGACGACCGCCGTATCTCGGAAGTGCTCGTTGAATTCCGCGCGGCTTTACCGCCGGGGCGCGTGACGTTGGCAGATATTGTGGCAGCGCTTGGGGATCGAACCATCGGCGGCATCCTGCTGGTGCTGGCTATCCCGACGGTCATGCCCGTGCCGCTGGGTGTTTCGGTGCTGTTCAACCTACCTGTGCTCTTGTTCACCTTTCAAATGGTGCGGGGCGGTGGCACCGTCGAGCTGCCGGCTTGGCTTTTAAGCCGATCCCTGTCGTCCGAAGCGACCATTGGCATGATTGATGGCATTCTGCCCCGACTTCGGGCCATCGAAGGCATGCTTCGTCCGCGCCTGCCCCGGCTCACCACCGCGCGCTTCGAGCGGTGGTTGGGCTTGATCTGCTTTGTGATGGCCGCTATCGCCATCACCCCTCTGCCCCTGATCGGCTGGCTGCCCGGTTTTGGCTTGATTATCATCGCCCTTGGCCTCATCGAGCATGACGGTCTTGCGGTGGCGGTGGGGCTGGGCTTTGCGGTCGCCGCCGTGATTTTTGCGGCGGGTCTTGTGATCAGCCTGTCCTACGCTGAAACCTTATGGCGGATGCTACCGCCTTCGCCCCTGTGACCAAAAAGAAGCGGACGTCACAGTGAAGTGACCAGAGTCGTCTTTTCAGTGTTGTCTTGTCGGCTTCTGATTTGTTACACCCTTCGGCTATGCATGGGGATCCACGGAACGAGGGCAGTGAGCGGGACTCTTGCCCTGGCCCGTCACCCGAAACATTCAACGGCGAAAGGCCGCACATGTCACAAACCGAAGTCGACGTTGCCGACAAGGCGAAAGGTCGCAAAGCCCCCCCCGCCGCCTGGGTTTTCTTCCAGCGTTGGCTGGCCAACCCGTTGTCGATGGGCTCCATTGTCCCGTCGTCGATCGGTTTGCGCAAGCTGGTGACCAATAACGTGATTTGCGGCCCCGACGAAATCGTCGTGGAATTTGGCGGTGGTACCGGCGCCATCACGCGCGCTTTGCTCGAAGCGGGCGTGCCGTCTGAGCGGGTCTGGTCGATCGAGATTGATGGCGAGTTGGCCGCCTTCCTGCACCAAACCTATCCCGATGTGAATGTCGTTCACGGCGATTGCCGCGAAATCGAGAAATTCATCGGCGAAGATCTGGTCGGCAAGGTCGGAACCATCGTTGTCGGGATCCCGATGGTGATGCTGCCGATCGAATTGCAGAAGGAAATCGTCGCGGCCATCTTCCGGGTTCTGCCCAAGGGCCGTCGCTTCCTCCTTTACACCTACTGCGCCACGTCGCCGCTGGACATGAAGAAGCTCGGCTTGAAGGGCAAGCGCCTGGGCTGGACCCCGCGCAACTTCCCGCCGGCTTCGGTTTGGGGCTACACCAAGGCCGATTGATCGGACTTGATTGCACAGTGACGATGATCGCGAAACCCCAGGCGCCAAACAGTGTCTGGGGTTTCGGTTCGTTCGGGGAAGACCGCAAGGCCGTCGCCTGCCAACCCGCCGGCCAGCCGGCCAAAGAAAGTATCACCGCCACGTGATCGTTCCTTGCCCTGCCGCCCCCCACTCCGTCGTCAGCATGACCGGCTTTTCTCGAGCCGAGAGCCAGGGTGACGGCGTGGCTTGGACCGTCGAAGCCAAAAGCGTCAATGGTCGCAACCTGGATATCCGCTGTCGCCTGCCCCTTGGCTTCGAGTCGCTGGAAGCCATGGTTCGGGCCGAAGTCGCCCGTCGCTTTAAGCGCGGGTCCATCAGCATCACCGTAACCCTGACCCGCACTGCTGCGACCGCCACTCAATTACGAATCAATCGCCCCCTGCTGGATCAACTTTTGGCGTTGGCGCGCGACTTAGCCGGAGCCGGAGCCGCACCGCCCCGGCTCGATGCCGTGCTGGCCATCCGAGGCGTGATCGAAACGGTGGACGAGGGTGAGGATGCAGCCAAGCGCGATCAGATTCAGGCGCAACTGGGTACCGATCTGGCTCAGGCCCTGGATCGCCTCGCCCAAGCCCGACGAGAGGAAGGCGCCCGCTTAGGGGAGATTTTGACCCTCCTCCTCGAAGATATCGCTGTCCTGGTGGCCAGCGCCGCCGATTGCGCCGCAACCCAACCGGCCATCCTGCGCGAACGCCTCAAAAGCCAGTTATCGATACTCCTGGAGGCCGCGCCAGCCTTACCCGAAGACCGACTGGCCCAAGAACTGGCCCTGCTGATCACACGCGGCGATGTTCGCGAAGAGCTAGACCGGCTGCGCGCCCATATTGCAGGAGCACGGGAGCTTTTGATCGCGCAGGATGCCATTGGCCGCCGATTGGATTTCCTGTGTCAGGAATTCAATCGGGAAGCCAACACCCTATGCTCTAAATCCACCGACGTCGAACTGACCCGCATTGCTCTGGCTCTCAAGGCCACCATCGAGCAGTTCCGCGAACAAGTGCAGAATATCGAATGACCGCCTTCCCTTCAGAGTCCAGCATTCACCGTCGCGGTTTGCTCCTAGTGCTGTCGTCGCCATCCGGGGCTGGCAAGAGCACCCTCTCTCGGCGCCTGCTTGCAGAGGAGCCCAACCTGTCCATGTCGGTATCCATGACCACCCGCCCTCCGCGTTCGGGCGAAGTCGACGGCGTCCATTATCATTTTGTCGATCATGATCAATTTGACCAGATGATTGCCGCCGATGGGTTCATGGAATATGCGACAGTGTTCGGCAACCAATACGGGACGCCCAAAGCAGCGGTGGCAACCCAATTGGCCGATGGGCGTGACGTGTTATTTGATATTGATTGGCAAGGAACCCAGCAGATCGGCGAGATCGCCTGCGATGATCTGGTGAGCGTGTTCATCCTCCCGCCCTCAGCCGGCGAGTTGGAGCGCCGACTGCGAACCCGCGCCCAAGACTCCGCCGCCGTTATCGCCCAGCGCATGGCCAAGGCCAACGACGAGGTCAGTCATTGGGCAGAGTACGACTACGTCATCGTCAATGCCGACCTTGACCTAAGCGTGACTCGAATTCGGGCAATCCTGGCGGCGGAGCGGCTGAAACGTCGCCGCCAAATAGGACTTGCGGAGTTCGTTAAGACGCTGCAACACGTCTGCTAAGGGACGCGAGGCTCTCTCTCAGCATCGTTCGGACACTCCGCCAGCGGGACACCGCAGACAGAGAGGCTTCAACCAGCGCAACGGCTTCGAGCACGCCTTGGTGGGCTTCTTCGGGGTGTGCGGTGCGAGCCCCCTCTTCGGCTTGTCGGGCGGCGGCACTCAGGGCACACAGGCCATAACACGCGGCCCCTCCGGCTAGGGCATGAGCGGTCATCAGCATCCCGGCCAGCTCTCCAGCGGCACTTTGGCGCACCAGAGCAGCAACCCTTGGACGCACAGTTGGTTCCAGCAGCGCCAAGTAACTATCAAGCTCCTGGTCATCATCGAGCATGTCGGCAAGTTCATCAAGGATGGTGCAGTCAAAGATCGCCACCTCTTCGGCATTGATCATCACCGTTTCAGCTTGAAACACCCCTTCCCCAGCGACACGCCGATCGCACTCGCCCCCCTTGTCGCTCAAACCCGCTGTCTCCCTTATTACGATTTTTGACGAGGCCGGCACCCCCGTACAAAGACCGTTCAGTCTTCGTCCCCTATCCTGGAGACTGTCATTTTCAGCAGACACTCTTCCAGCGCCTTCAGACTGAGGCCACCAACACTCCATGACTGGCTCAGTCGTCACGGTTCTTGTCATCTTGTTCATTGTCCCGCCGGCGATGCCCCGGCAAAGAGTGATCCGTCCGCTTCCCAGCGTTTCGGTATGATGACATTAGGGAATTTTTAACCGATTTTCAATTTCTTCCCGCGCATAACAGGACCACACATTGCTATTATTAGACTTTTTATCTATTTTTTACTAAACTAAAAAGTTAGAGTTCTATAATTTTATAAATCGTAAATTTCCATCATCAGAAAAAATGGCCAATCATAGAAAAACGTCACGGATTCAATCCAGAAATTCGAAATGACGCCCCTGGAATTGAACTGTTTTTGCGGGCTTTAGATTTCTTATGAAAAATCTAAAGATGTCTCCAGACCCGGCCCCACCGACACCGGCCTTTGGCTGGCATCTCTCTTCCTGAGGGCGCGACAAAACGTCGCAGAGGCCGTGTGGGGTGTCCGAAGAGGCTTCCCTCGGACACCCGTCCCCGTTCAAGCCCGTGCAATCCCCGCGCTGGCATCGGAAACACCTAAGGCCTGAAGAGCCATCGCAACAATATGGCGAGCATTCAAAGCGGCATCATCATATTGCCGCACCGGCGTATCCTGCTCGATAAAGCGATCCGGCAAGGTCATGGGACGGATCTTAAGACCGCCGTCCAGCAAGCCGGCATGGGCCAGATCATGAAGCACGAGACTACCGAAGCCGCAAACGGCGCCTTCCTCAATGGTAATCAGAACTTCATGTTCTAGCGCGAGGCGACGAATCAGAGCTGTATCGAGGGGTTTGGCAAAACGGGCATCGGCAACTGTGGTCGGTAATCCTCGAGCCGCCAAGTCCTGAGCCGCCTTAACGCACTCTCCAAGCCGACACCCTAAATTCAGCAGGGCAACCTTGCTCCCCTCCTGGATAATCCGCCCGCGTCCAATCTCTAAAATCTGCCCTTTCTTGGGCCGCTCAAGACCAACTCCCTCACCGCGCGGATAGCGAATCGCGCTCGTGCGATCATCGATGGCAGCAGCGGTCGCCACCATATGCATCAATTCGGCCTCGTCCGAAGGTGCCATCAACACAATTCCGGGCAGACAGCCCAAAAAGGCCAAATCGAACGTTCCCGCATGAGTGGCGCCGTCGGCCCCCACTAGGCCCGCGCGGTCCATCGCGAAGCGCACGGGCAACTTTTGAAGCACCACGTCATGAACCAACTGGTCATAAGCGCGCTGTAGGAAGGTCGAATAGATAGCGACGAACGGTCGAAACCCTTCACAGGCCAAACCGGCGGCAAAGGTCACGGCATGCTGCTCGGCAATCCCCACATCAAAACAGCGAGTCGGGAATTGTTTTTCAAACAAATCCAAACCAGTCCCCGACGGCATGGCCGCTGTGATCGCCACAACTTTCGGGTCCAGCTCGGCTTCGGCAATCAGAGCATCGGCAAAGACCCGAGTGTAAGTCGGAACATTGGATTTGGTCTTAGCCTGAGCGCCCGTCACCACATCGAAACGCGCCACCGCGTGCAGCTTGTCTGCCGACGCCTCTGCTGGCCCATAACCATGGCCCTTTTTGGTGACGACGTGAATCAGCACAGGGCCAGCATTGCCATCGCGATCTTCGGCATCTCGAACATTCTGAAGCACCGGCAACAGGTGATCCAGATTGTGGCCGTCGATCGGGCCGACATAATAAAACCCCATCTCTTCAAACAAGGTTCCGCCGGTTACCAATCCTCGAGTGAACTCCTCGGCGCGGCGTGCGGCGTTGCGTAGCGGTTCCGGCAGATGGTCGGCAATATCCTTGGCGAAATGGCGCAGGCTCAGATAGGGCTTGGACGAAATCAACCGCGACAGATAGGCGCTCATAGCCCCCACCGGCGGCGCGATCGACATGTCGTTATCGTTGAGAATCACGATCAGCCGGCTGTTCATGGCACCGGCATTGTTCATGGCCTCAAAAGCCATGCCGGCACTCATGGAACCGTCGCCGATCACGCACACCACCTGATTGCCACTGCCAGCCAGATCACGGCCAACCGCCATACCAAGGCCGGCGGAAATGGAGGTCGAACTGTGGCCTGCACCGAACGGATCATATTCGGATTCGCACCGCCGGGTGAATCCTGATAGCCCCCCCGCTTGCCGAAGCGTGCGAATGCGATCTCGCCGGCCCGTGAGAATTTTATGGGGATAAGCCTGATGGCCCACGTCCCAGATCACGCGGTCTGCCGGGGTGTTGAACACATAGTGTAAAGCCACCGTCAACTCGACCACGCCGAGACCAGCCCCCAAATGACCGCCCGTCACCGACACGGCGTCAATGGTCTCGATCCGCAATTCCTGAGCCAGTTGCGGTAACTGCTCCGGGGCGAGACGGCGAATGTCTGCCGGCTCCCGAATGCGATCAAGCAGCGGGGTCTTGCTGGTTGCGCTCAATTCTCTCTCCCCATTCTCAGGCCGACCGAACCCTCGGAGCCTGTTACCTACGCGAGCCTGTCCGAAAACGCTCTCAAAATAACGCCGGCCCTGTCATGCCGCCACCAGGGATGAGCCCCGGCTCGACTGACGGCCCCGGCCCGACTTCAGGCGTTGCGATGGACGATGAAATGAGCGACCGCCTGGAGATTGGCCGCGCGAACACCAAATACATCCAGGTGGCTGGCGGCCCGATCGGCCAACCGCTCCGCCTCGGCGCGAGCCCCCGCCACCCCCAACAACGAAACAAACGTCGCCTTACCCGCAGCGGCATCCACCCCCACCGGCTTGCCGACAGCATCGGCAGACCCTTCGACGTCCAAAAGGTCATCAGCAATCTGGAACGCCAAGCCGATATCCCGTGCATAACGGCCCAACGCCTGATGGGGCTCGGCTCCGGCCAGCCCCAGAATGGCGCCCGCCTCGGCAGAGAAGCGAATCAAGGCTCCAGTCTTACCCTCTTGCAACCGGGTGGTCTCAGCCAAATCGAAGGTCGTGGTCTCGGCCACCAAATCCAACATCTGACCACCAACCATGCCCGACGGCCCGGCAGCCACCGCCAGCGCCGTCACCAAGGCCGAACGCACCGACGGATCCGGATGAGTCGCCGGATCGGCCAGAACCTCAAACGCCATTGTCAACAGCCCATCTCCGGCCAGCACCGCCACCGCCTCGTTAAACTGCTTGTGGACCGTCGGACGGCCTCGGCGCAAGTCGCTGTTATCCATGGCCGGCAGATCGTCATGAATCAGCGAGTAGCAATGGATCAACTCCACGGCCACTCCCGTCCGCAAAGCGTGCTCGGGCGCCACATCAAACAACCCTGAACTCTCCAGCACCAAAAAGGGCCGGAGCCGCTTGCCGCCGCCGAGTGCGCCGTACCGCATGGCATCCCACAAGGGCGCCTCAGGACGCACCGTGGGGACCAGCAGACGATCAATCGCTGCCTCGACCGACGCCGCCGCCTGCGCCATCGCCTGTTCCAACTGAGAAGCCACAACCGCCTCGTTCGCCGTTGACGTGACCGCCGGCACCGTAGAGGACGAAGATTACGGCATCCTGGCAGCGCCGGACCCACCGCGACATCATCCCGACCTTTGTGCGGCCATCACCAGAACAGGTGCGGCGTCATCGGCCCACCTGAACGAAGGGCTACCACAAACCACGCCCGGCATGATGACGTCAAGCCGTCATACGCACGCCCGAATCTGGCAAGGACGAAGTGATCTTTCCGCCACGCCCTGGAACCCGCAACGATGCTACGATGATTGAGGTTCAAAAGGACATGGAATCGACACTCCAAGCCTCTTGACCAGGGGAGCCCCGACAATCAGATACCGGCGATGTGTCAGTATCAGCTCGCCGGTATCAGACATCGGGCCTTGATGGTGTCTCATCAAGGCTGCCCTCAGACGCCGGGCGGGCGCATCCGCGCCCTTGGCTTCGCGCGCATGGGCGCGCGGGGCCGCCGTCGCGGCCCGAGGACCGGCAGGGTGTCAGTATCAGGGCTCGCCGGTATCAGACGCCGGGCGGGCGCATCCGCGCCCTTGGCTTCGCGCGCATGGGCGCGCGGGGCCGCCGTCGCGGCCCGAGGACCGGCAGGGTGTCATCGTTATAGCTCGCCGGTATCATTGTTATGGCCCACAGGTATCTCAGGGCTGAAAATTCACGCATCCCGTAGCGTCGCCTGGACCGCTTGTGGTACCAGTCGGCCCGACGGAGAAAAGGGCCCTTGCCTTTTTTGTCGTTCTCCCCCTCCGTCGCTTCGCAGGGACGCTGCGGAGCCGAGCCGACCGCGATCAGGAGTGTTCCCTTCATGGACCCCAAAAGCCAACAGCCCTTGCGCGTTATCCTGGCACAACCCCGAGGATTTTGCGCAGGCGTCGAGCGGGCGATCGAAATCGTCGAGCGGGCCTTGCGTATTTACGGCCAGCCGGTCCATGTTCGTCACGAGATCGTTCACAACAAGCGCGTGGTTGAGGAGCTGAAGGCGCGAGGTGCGCGGTTCGTCGAGACCGTGGACGATATTCCTCCCGGCGCCGTCACCATTTTCAGCGCCCATGGCGTCGCCCGCACCGTTGAAACCGAAGCGGCCCTCCGTCAGTTGCACGTCATTGATGCGACATGCCCTTTGGTCACCAAGGTTCACAAAGAGGGCCAGCGTTACGCCAACAGCGGCTATGACGTCGTCCTGATCGGCCATCCCGGACACCCCGAAGTCGAGGGGACCATGGGGCAGATCGACGGGACCGTTCATATTGTCTCTTCGGTGGTGGATGTGAACATACTCGCCCCCGCTCACCCCGAGCGGTTGGCCTATGTCACCCAAACCACCCTCAGCGTCGATGATACCCGCGAAATCATTGCAGCCCTCAAGCTCCGCTTTCCGTCCATCGTTGGCCCCGACGTGAAAGACATCTGTTACGCCACCCAAAACCGCCAGAGCGCGGTTCGGCAATTGGTCGGCATGGTTGATCTCATTCTGGTGGTGGGCGCGCATAACAGCTCGAACTCCAATCGGCTACGGGAAATTGGCACCGAAATGTCAAAGCCAAGCTATTTGGTGGAAGACGCCACGGCGCTGCAACCCGAATGGCTGGACAATATCACCACCGTCGGCATCACCGCCGGAGCCTCGGCCCCCGAAGAGGTGGTGCAGGAGTTGGTGCGGCGAATCGCCGAAATCCGGCCTATCCAGGTCGAACTCCTTGATGGAATCGAGGAAAATGTTCATTTCAAGCTGCCGCCCGAGTTGGATAACGCGGAAGCATCGACCTGAAACCCCAACGGGTTGGATAGAGATCGAGGACGGTAAGCGCCCCTCGACCTAGACGATCGGTGGGCTTGGGCATTTGGCTGCGACCGGCAGCCCCGCGCGTCTGTGCGCGCAAAGCCAAGGGTACGGACGGGTACCTGCCCGGCGTAAGGGCAGCTTTGATGTGTCAACATGAAAGCCCGATGGTATAAGGCCCCTAGTCTGGGGTCCAGACGCGGATGAGGGAGGACGGCGGTATGGGTGTTCCGTTAAGACAACAGGTTGCCATCGGCGCCTATATCGTCAAACAGAAGCTGCTAGGACGCGCACGATACCCTCTGGTGTTGATGCTGGAACCGCTCTTTCGCTGTAACCTCGCCTGTGCGGGCTGCGGCAAGATCGATTACCCTGATGCGGTGCTGAATCGCCGCCTGAGTGTCCGCGAGTGCCTGGATGCAGCGGCGGAGTGCGGGGCTCCGGTGGTTTCGATTCCCGGCGGCGAGCCGTTGCTGCACAAGGAGATCGGCGACATCGTTGCGGGTCTGGTGGCTCAACGCCGCTATGTCTATCTCTGCACCAACGCTCTGCTGCTTGAAAAGAAGCTGGACCTGTTTACGCCGAGTTCTTACCTCTCCTTCTCGGTTCATCTGGATGGACTGCGCGAGCATCATGACCGCTCGGTCTGTCAGGATGGGGTCTTTGATCGGGCTGTGGCAGGCATTCGGGCGGCTTTGGCGCGGGGCTTCCGGGTCAATTGCGCCGCGACTTTTTATGACGGCGTGCCGGCTGCCGACATCGCCGCCTTTTTGGATTTCGTCCGTGACTTAGGCGTTGAAGGTGTCACCATCGCGCCCGGCTATGCCTACGAACGCGCCCCCGATCAGCAACATTTCCTCAACCGTCGCAAAACTAAAGAACTGTTCCGCGATGTGTTCCGCATGGGGCGGGGCCGCAAGTGGCGGATCACCCATTCCAGCCTCTATCTGGACTTTCTGGCTGGCAATCAAGATTACCGCTGCACCCCCTGGGGCAACCCGACTCGGAATGTCTTTGGCTGGCAACGCCCCTGTTACTTGCTGAACGAGGGCGTCACCAGCACGTTTAAGGCGCTGATGGCCGAGACCCATTGGGATGATTACGGCACAGGCCGCTACGAAAAATGCGCCAACTGCATGGCTCATTGCGGTTACGAGCCCACCGCTGCCGCCGACGCGGTCGCCCATCCGCTTAAAACGGCCTGGGTGGCGTTGCGCGGGGTCAAGACTTCGGGTGAAATGGCCCCGGAGATTCCGTTGGCTGACCAGCGCCCTGCGCAACAGGTGTTTGATCAGGTGGTGTCCGAGGCGGTCGGGGCATTAGCCGAGCAGGAACGCCGCCGGGCCTAAGCACTGAACCGCCCGACTTAGCGCAGAGAGACCGGCTTGACTGTCTGCGGCCAACCGCAGCAGGGCCGGGAGGGTCCATGGCGCTGCCAACAGCCGCAGCGCCACCGCAAGGGGGCGGGCGTCTCCGTCCGGACCCAAGCCCGCCAGAGCCGGCCCTGGAATGGCACGATCGGCAGGATCGGCGATGGCCCGCAGAACCAGCAGCGGGAGCCCGTGCTCCCGCGCCACCGCCGCCACCACATGGCTTTCCATATCCACCGCCACCGGGTCCGTAGCGTGGGCCAATGCGGCCTTAGCGGCGGCTGTGGTTACGGCATGATCCGAACCCACCAGCCGCACCCCGTCAACAATCGCTAGGCCCCTGGCATGCGCTAGCGCCACCACCCGGTGATACCAAGCCGGGTCAACCTCGTAGACCGGCCCAGAGAGCTGACCCGGAGTCGGCGGCCCAACCACAGTTTTAGGTAGGATCAGGGTTCCCGGCTCCAGACCCGGACTCAGTGCCCCAGCAATGCCGAAGCTCACCAGCGCGGTCGCACCTTCGGCCACCATTCGCTCGGCTCGCTCTCGGGCTAATTGCGGTCGGGCACCGGAACACACCACGCGAACGGGCATGGCGGCCAAGCAGGCGGCTTCGGTGGTCATGCCGACCACCACCGCAACTTTAGTCATGGAATCCTACTCATCGACGGTTCGTTGATAGGCTTAGGAGGCCTCGCCCCCATAGGCGCTAGGACAGGGCCATTCCCTTGGCTTTTGCAGGGCTCCGCCTGCACCCGCAAGAGGGATACAGCCCTTTTGACCACGAGACGTCACAGGCTAAAGGGCTGACTGGCCCTTTGCGGGCGTGGGCAGAGTCCACGAAAAGCCTTATCTGAGCGGCCCTATATGAGACCTAGAGCAAACCCCCCTCAATGGGGCGCCAGGAACCGCTCATCTTCCCAGCGTGACTTCATGATCCAGTCGTAAATCTCCAACTGCCCTTGCTCTTCGTCATAGGCCATCACGAAGTCTCCCTCGCGATACACCGCCGAACATTGGGCTGGCCCACTGCCGCTACAGGACAGGCAGAGCAAATCCTCGTCGACCTTGTACTCGCATAAGGTGCTGTAGCCCTTGATACCGCCATGGAAATTAAGCCAACGCCCCCGGCCATCGGCGTCAAAGGCCAACAGTCGCTGGTATTCTTTGCCGAACGGCCCGGCCAACACGGCGCTACTCCAGGATTTACCGCGCAACAACGCGTTGATTTCGGCACTGCTCAAGCGTACCAACGACGCTGGCAGGGTTTGTTTTTCGGTCAAAGATTTCAACACTTCGGCACCGCGCTTCATCAAAGGCCCCGAGACCATCGAACAGCCGGCACAATTGACAAAAGCCTCGTCACCCCGATTGGCCATTCCCCACGGATCATCGCCCGAGGGGATGCTAAAGGTTTTGCCTTGCCCCATGGTCCGCTGGGCCGCCCCTGCCGACGATTGAGCCTCGGACTCGGGCGTGGCGGTTGGCACGGGAGGCGTAGTTTGCGCTTTCGGAGATGTGGCGCCCCATAAAACCAGCCCGACCACACCAACAACAGTCACCATCCTACGCATCGCTTCAGCCTCCGCCCTGATCAAAAAATTTGGCCCAACCCCATATATTTTCCCATCCGGCATCAGCGGGTTGACCGACGGTACCCTGGCCAACGGCAGCCGGAACTGTCAATCAGAAAGCGTCAGGACTTAGGAAAGACCCTTTGCCAAGACTGCAAGAGGGGTCAATTCAGGCGACCCCGAGGAGCAGCCAACGCCTCTTCCAATTGCTCTGCGATCGCCGATGCCACCGGACTGGCTTGATGATTGATGAGTCGCCAAGCCCCATCTTCTTTGATGAAGATATTGGTGGCCGCCAGCAAGGCGCCATTGATGATCTCTAAACAAACCACTTGGCCAAAATCGCCATAGATCAGCGGATATTCTTCGTAGCAACGAATCGAAGGCGGTTGCGCTCCCCGTAGAATCTCGTTCCAGCTTTGTAGAACCCGATCGCGACCAACCAACGGCGGCCAGCCGGGATGAACACAGGCAACCGGCGCTGTCACCGCCCATAACGTCGCCATGGCTGAAACATCTCTATCCCCGACAATGCGATAGAAATCCCGATTGGCCGCAAGCAATCCTCGCGCCTCGGCTGACGACGATTTCGGGCCGCGCCCATCCTCAACCACTCTTGCGACCTCCCCTTTTTGGAACCCTCGGAAGAACAAACGCCGAGTCCATCCCTGGCATTGTAGCACGACAGCATCCTGTCCGGGGCCCGAACCCTCTCGACAGCCAGAATGGTTGCTATAGAATGAACAGAGAACGGAGGCCCCCTCACCTCCCCCCGTTGGCCCGTTTGATCTCGGCGCCCTTTGGAAATGGCCTCTTTGATACCGGCGAGCTATAACGATGACACACTGCCGGTCCTCGGGCCGCGACGACGGCCCCGCGCGCCCATGCGCGCCCAAGGGCGCGGATGCGCCCGCCCGGCGTCTGAGGGCAGCCTTGATCAGTCAACATCAAGGCTCGATGGTATGACCCCTCCAGGAGCCTCGCCATGTCCCCACCCGCGCCGCCGTTGGATTCCGATCGCCAAGCATGCCTGTTCGACACCCTGCCGGAGATCGAACCGCGCCACCGCCGGAGCCGAGGCCGCCGTTCAGCGAAGCTGCTGGCTCCAGACCCGATTCCGCCGGTCCCCATCGCCGCCCCAATCGAGGCCCCCGCTCTTGAATCGTCAGCCCCCGCTAGCCGGGACATGGCGGAACCCCAGCGCCTGGACCCTGCAACACTGAGCCATCCTGAACTCTCTGATCTGGTCGCCGCGCTGAACGAATCCAGTCTGGGATTTCTCCTGGTTGAAGTCACACAGGAGGTCAAACGACGACTAGCGCCGGACCCCTCTGAGCCAGACTCTTGCGAGGATGAAGACGCCTTATCCCCCCAACGCCGACCTCATCCGCAGTTGATACGGGCTCTGCGCACCGTCCTGATGGAATTGACAGAGAATGACACCGGCTGATACCGGCGAGCCCTGATACTGACACATCGCCGGTATCGGGCCGCGACGGCGGCCCCGCGCGCCCATGCGCGCGAAGCCAAGGGCGCGGATGCGCCCGCCCGGCGTCTGAGGGCAGCCTTGATG